>Ga0155589_114_pt3 | contig 27163 bp, 29 predicted proteins | sample RifCSPhighO2_12_FD_107246 | JGI IMG/M metagenome (GOLD analysis project Ga0155589, IMG submission 107246) | Legionellales bacterium RIFCSPHIGHO2_12_FULL_37_14 | reverse complement strand
TTGGAAAATAATTATTAAAAATATATTAATCGCCTTAACTGGCATTGGTTTATTTGCAATAGGAATTAATTACTTAGTTACTAATCGCTTGTTTTTTAGTCAAACTCAGCGTGAGAGAAATGTTATAGCAGTGGAAGAGGGTTTTGAGCTAAATTGTTAATTATTTTCTTAATGCATCAATTACGGTGAACCGGTGGTGAAGATCAGAAAGAACACAATAAAAAATTAATATATTTCAAGCGCTTACAAAACAGGATGAGTTCATCACTCCTTCACCGCACTTTTACCCAAAATTTTTCTCATAAAAGCTCTAAAACTGAATCCACGCAAGGGCCATCGCCAGCAAGAAGTTTCTTGCGAAAGGTGTGTATGGCTCATGTTTCTTGACTAGTGATGCACTGATTTTCAGGAATCATTTTACACTGTATTGCCTTTGTTTTACTTCTCAGCGCATGGTTTTGTTGCGTGTTTGTGACAAGTTTCTACATCGTTTTTGTTGTCCTTCATCACAACTTACTTAAATGAACGCGAGGCCGCAATGCTAAAAACACCTCTCCCAGTAATTCACAAGTCTCTCGATGTACCCCAGGCCAACTAGACTCTCTCGGCCCCCCTACGTTTAATACACTGATGTGATGCTGCTCAATCCAGCCCAATATCTTATCAACCGCCCCACGCTTATCAGACAGGCTAACCACAAGATGGGGTTTGTTTTTTTCTGCTGCATAATCAATCGTTAGTTTTGTGCCATCCACAATGGATGGAGGGAGCGGCATGCGCGGGACAATAATGAGTGTGCCATCTGAATCTTCAATGTTTAATCGGGTACGCTCGTCTGGTATCGATGTAGATGCCTCCTTTAATACAGGATAGACAGTACGTATGTTTATGCCATTCGCATCCAGTCCACCCTTCGGACACCAACCACCAATCTCAATGCCTGCTTTGACCGCCATAGCAAGTGCAGCTTGATCAACCCCCGTCTGTCCACCTGAAACAACTTTTTTAATCATAAACAACCACCTGTTCGTTTTTCGTATATTTAAAGGGTGTAAATTGCTCCGGAAAATCGTATACGTCCATCCCTGTCAGCTTTTTAAGGTAATTGACGAGTAGATTTGATGGCCCTGCCAACACAATGCTGTATAGGGCTTTAATTGAAAAACTGAGTACAACCACCTGAAAAATGCTTTTTAACGGAATGGATGCAAGCTCCATCATGACGATTGCAATCAATGAATATAAAGCCTCTGAAATACTCGAAGCCCCTAAGCTTCTCAGCCAAAAATAACGACCTTTCAGTAACACCTTCCATCGAGTCAGAATGTATGAATTCACCAAGTTAGCAGCAATGTAGGCAATAAACCCACTCACATTAATCCGAAAGAGCGATGCCCCTAAGACAGAAGCATAAACAGCCTGTGCTTGAAAAAATGAAGGATGGGGTGCATGGATCACTAACTGACAGATCATCACAAAAATCGTTTGTGCAACAAATCCAGACAAAATCAGTGCTCTTGTGATTTTGTATCCATAAATTTCTGCAATGATATCGTCCAAAACAAAAATAAAAGGCGAAGTGAAGGTTCCACCTAAGACAAACAGGCTGTCGCTGCCAATATACCGGTTCGTTAAAATGGCATTACAGAGCATGATACTCATATAGAGCATGCTCATAAAAACGAGAACATTGTACTGCTGCGGGCGAGTAACCTGTGTTTGTATCGACGACTCATTTGCACTCATATATTACCCTTTTACCAACCTTAACGAGGGCCTCACCACGTGTCGGGATTGAACAACTGGATTGATCATCTTGTTTCCAGCCATCACACCAATACAAAATGCATGCGCGACATCAAACTCTTCTATCAATTCTCTAGAAAGTGCGATGTCTCGTGGATCCATGAGAAACTCCTCACCACTGTTTAAACAAACAAATCCCAAAAGGCCATTCCTGTTTTGGTATAATAAGTTCAAACTACCGTACCGATATCCCGCATACCTCCCCATTGGGTTAAGAGGCTTCCCATGATTTTCCGGATCGAGCATTCTGGTTTTCCACAGCTTCGCATATTCAATACCGATAAAGCAGGCTTGAACAGGATGCAATCCATATAAAATATAAAGATAAAACACAAGGTCTTCGACTGTTAACTCAAGTATCACCTTCGTATTGATGCACTGCACACGGTAATGCTCTTCAAACTCCGTTGAATAAGAATCGACTATTTTATACAAAATAAAGAACTCTTTGTCAATTTTTGACTTTTTAAACGGCTTACTCATATAACTACAAATCATTTTTAAGGGTTGCGCCAAATCCATTTGAAGCTCCTTTACGTCGCATTCAACTTCCTATTATAAAAAAGAGTCAAAACAACCACGGCAATCAAATCGTGCTCTTCTTTAGAGAAATTCAGCACATTAGCGGCTTGACTCACCGATCGTAAAGTCCAATCTGGTGGATCAATCGAAAGATCTCGTAAGGTGAGTTCGTGATTTGCACGTAAATTGACAAGGACGAGATCGCCGTCTGATGGTTTTAAATCCGGATCAAAAATAAAAATCGTCCCTGGCTGAAAAGGCGGATACATAGAGGGTCTGCTTTCTAGCGCGAAGGCTCGTTGACTGATCTGTTCATCCTGTCTGATGGTCACAGGAATCCAAGATTTCCAATTGCTCAAATCAATCGCATTAAAATCTTTTGCTTGATCCCAATCGAATACAGGAACAAAGATAGGCTTAGAGGGTTGATTCATTTCATGGGGCATTAACCTCTGTGTACCCACCAATGCGTCAAGGGATACATTAAAATAATCAGCAATGGTTTTTAATGTGAAGACACGCGGATCCATGGTTTCACCTGACAATAAACGCCTGACTGTCATAACGGGGATATTAAGATCCTGCGAAACCTTGGTTTCTGTTATTTTTTTCGACTTCATCAGCGTCGTCAAATTTTCTGCAATGCTGCTTTGCTGTTCCTGATTAAGCACTAAATATTCTGCTTCCATAAACATCCTCAACCACTAATAGATACAAAATTGTATATCAAAACAAATTTACTTAAAACAAAATTTGAATATTAAAACAATATAGTTTTAAATTAATAACAATGTTGTTATTATAAAGAAACATTAATGTTTTAATAAAAATAAGGAGTCACATGATGGCCGTTCATTGCAAGATAAAAATTTACCAGAGCATCGTTCAATATTTACTTGAATCGACGAACTATAATCTCAAAGACATTGCAGATCTGACTGATTCTTCAATTAAGACAATGCAGTATATTTATTTAGGAGAACAGCTCCCAACTAATTTTGCATCTGAGTATCAGCTTGTGCGGCTTTATCAGATCATCCTCAGGGCTCAATCCCCTATTATGACTGGGAATTAAACATGAAAACGTTCGACATAGAGCAAGCATCTATTTTTCTCGGTGCGCATAAAGAAACAGTGAGGCGCTTGACCTCATCTGGAGAAATTCCTGGTGTGAAGATTGGAAAAAAATGGATTTTCATTGAACAAGATCTTGTCGATTACATGCGATCGCAGTACGCTTGCGGTGTTACATCGCAAGGCGCTATAAGTAGGAGAGAAAAACAATGGCGCTTTACAAAAGAAACACCGTGTGGTGGATTAGTTTCACCCACAATGGACAGAGAATACAGCGCAGCACTGGGACTAGTAACAAAATAGCTGCCCAGGAGTATCACGATAGGCTTAAAGCTGAACTTTGGGCCATCGAGAAGCTTGAGAATAAAGCAATTTATTCTTGGAAAGATGCTGTGTTACGTTGGTTGAGCGAAAATGGGCATAAACGCAGTCTTGAAAAAGACAAGATGCATTTGCGGTGGTTGGATAGACATTTAAGAAACCACCAATTGCATGAGATCACTCGAGATACCATTGATCACATCGCAAATATGCGAGAGGCAAGTGGGGTTAGTCCTGCCACCGTGAATCGGATGCTCGAGGTAATGAGAGCGATCATGCGAAAAGCTCATACAGAGTGGGAATGGTTAGATAAGGTGCCTGTATTTCGAATGAGGCATGAGAAAAATCAACGCATTCGATGGTTAACCATAGAGGAGGCTGGTCGTTTATTGAAAGAGTTACCATCACATCTTAGAGATATGGCGGTATTCAGTTTGGCAACAGGTTTACGCGCCTCAAATGTTAAAGGCTTGCAGTGGCAAGATATTGATTTGAATAAAGGTCATGCCTGGATTCATCCGGATCAAGCCAAGGCCAATAAGGCGATTCCTGTACCATTGAATGACAATGCATTAACCATTCTGAAAAATAGGATGGGAATTCATCCTGAATATGTGTTTACGTATAAAGGAAATCCCATTCAGCAATGTAATACGAAGGCTTGGAAAAAAGCACTAGAGCGAGCAAACATTGAGTTTTTCCGTTGGCACGATCTAAGGCATACCTGGGCAAGTTGGCATGTTCAAAATGGAACAAGCTTACAAGAGTTGCAACAATTGGGAGGATGGTCAAGCTTTGATATGGTGCTGCGTTATGCTCATCTTTCGAGTGAACATTTACGTAAAGCTGCAAGCAGAATTGGAAGTCTGAACATGATTTCATGTGTAAGGCTTTAAGAAAAGTGTTACAAATTTGCTACACTACACTTTTCTAACCAGCTCGAAAATCGCTCGAAACCCAAGCTAGGATTGGTGGGCCGTATAGGATTTGAACCTATGACACAGTGGTTAAGAGCCACCTGCTCTACCAGCTGAGCTAACGGCCCAACGGCTGCGATTTTACTTGGATATTATTTGTTTGCCAAGCGTTTAAATATTTTTGAGCCATGTGAGGATATATCATCGTAGCCGCTATTTTTTTTGATATTCAGCATCGATCATGCTGTAAATCCAGATAATCAGCAATAACATGTTTGGAATTATTAATTTATGACATATAAAGAATATTACCGCTACCAAACTTATTGAAAATTTTTTTTTGTTTGGTCCGCGTGCTACGGGAAAAATATTTTTGATTCATATGCAATTTTTAAGCACTGTATTGAAAAAATGGGTTTACGCTTTTTGTTAATGATTTTTATTTAGGAGTACAACACTGCATGGCAGGTATTTTTAAATGCATTATGGGATGGTGATATAGTTTGACAATAATAAAAGCACCCTTGCAAAACACAAATCAATAAATATATAATCGCCGCCCATAGTTTTAATTAGGAACATTGTGCCAATAAATAATCACGAACAAGCGTTTGCTATTGCTGAGAATTACTTTAAAGAAAATCTGTTATATGTAAAATTTAGTAGAAAAATAAGCGGATTAGCTAACTCTTTTATTAGAACAAAAGCCGGCTTAGTAAAACTACTTTCAGCTAAAAATAATGAGGATGTTAAGTTTTATGGGAGTAAGATTAACTTAGGTCAATCAGATTTATCTCGAGTAAAGCTTGGGATTACTAAAAATTATAAACCTATCGCCGTTAAAATCTCTATAGATTCAATTTTATCTTTAACAGCACCTACTTTCTTTAACAATATTAAAAATGAAGAAAAAATAGCTAAAAATACCGGCTTATCAATAATTAGTCCGGTAGTTAGATCTAAAATGTTTGGGAGAATAGCCAAATATTATTTAAGAGGAGATGAGGATTTTTTATTAGGAAGTTATATTACTGATGAAAAGGCGGGGAAGGATATTAAGGTATATCAATTGCAAAAATACTATCCGATAGAATTATTTTCCTATATAGAGCGTAAAATTAATAGTAAAAAAATTAATTTATTAGAGTCAATTGATTGGAGCGCGCAATTTTTGCTTGAGGTTTGTGATCTTCATGCGGGTATTAGTTCAGCAAATAGAAAGCCTATTGTGCATCTTGATTTAAAACCAGAAAATTTAATGTTTGATGCAAATAAACAAATAAAACTGATTGATTTTGGTTTTGCCAGGGAAGATATTGATGGAAAATTTCTCGTAAATGGTGTGTTTCATGGTACTAAACTTTATGTTCCTAGTACGCATTATGGGCACCTGACTTGTAGACAGGCAGATTTTTTTGCCGCATTACTTACTATCTTTATTCCTAAAAAAGACGTTTTATCTTTATTAAAAGAAGTATTTGAACACTTGCCAGATGAGCTTAAAAATTTGATTTCTCCAGCTCCTCTAAAAGAGATGCGCAAAAACTGGTGGGAAAAATGTACTGAAAATCCATTTTATACAGAGCGTTCGGTATTAGCAGCAATAATTTTGTATAAAAATATTTTAGTTGAGAATGCTGCGGAAGCTAATGAGATATTTAGAGCTCAATATAAGCAATTAGAGTTAAATATAGCAAGGCAAGAACAATTAATTAATGATTATCGCAAAGAGCGTGCTTTAAAGGCGCGGCAAAAAGTAGAGCCAAAGGTGGCTGCTAATAGTTTTTTGCAAGCTAAGAGAGCAAGATCAGTTCCTGCGCCATCATCTCCCTTAGCCGTACCTGCAATAGAGTCACGAACGTTACCGGGATTTTAATTAATATCTAAATTGGTAGAGTTTGCATTTCTTCTAGAGCTTTTAGAGCAATTTTATGCCATAAGTTAGCGAGCTCGCTATTTTGCCAAATTGCAGTAGGTTCGCCTAATTCGCCTCCTGTTTGAATATTTTTATCTAACGGGAGTTTACCTAGTAGGGGCAGATTATAATTTTTGGATAATGTTGCAAGACCTTTATCGCCAAAAATATTTTCTTCATGCCCGCATGCAGTACAAGTATGAGTGGCCATATTTTCGATTAAGCCTAAAACATGTACATTTGTTTTATGAAACATTTGAATAGCTTTATCAGCGTCAATGGTTGCAACTGCTTGTGGAGTTGAAACCACAATCGCCGCAGTTAAAGGAATTTTTTGGACTAAGCTTAATTGAATATCCCCTGTGCCAGGAGGCAAGTCGATAATAAGAATATCAAGGCAAGGCCAAGCAGTCTTGTCAAGCATATGAATAAGCGATTTAGCTAGCATGGGGCCGCGCCAAATAAGCGCTTGTGAAAACTCGGTAATAAATCCAATGGACATTAGTTGAACGTTATATTTTTCAAGGGGTTTATATTTTTCAGCTTGAATACTAGCTTTTTGCTTAAGGTTAAGCATTAAAGGAATGCTTGGTCCATAGATATCAGCGTCTAGCAAACCAACACTTAAGCCAGTTTGGGCAAGGATAACAGCAAGGTTAACCGCAACTGTGGATTTACCAACACCGCCTTTGCCAGAGGCTATTGCTATAGTGTTTTTTATGTTTTTAATTCTATATTGACCAAGTTGTGTTTGGTAAGATTTCATGGGTTCATGTTGATTCATTATGCTAACGTAACTAAACAAATTGGATTGAGAGGATATACGAAGGAAGGCTTTTGATGCAATAGTTTTAGCACAACTCAACTCGCATAAATACTTCCTTTGTGAACCAAAAACATGCGTAAAGTTGAGGGTGTTCCTAAAAGTAAAAAAAAATGCCGGAAAATACTTGCAATTATCAGAATGCTTGTCTACTCTTAATATCTAGGCTTAAATTTTATAGTTGGTTTAATTTTATAACGTAATGTCGAGATAGAGAGTTACCTCTCACTTCAGAAGTTGGTTGTTGATGTGAGTATTGTTTTTGGTTGTATCCCTTAGGGAATAATTAAAATCAAGGAGAGCGTCATGCAGCCCAGTAATTGGCAGATTCTGGTATTAAAACCTACACCTGCCTTCTTAACTTTTCTTAGCACCCAATTTAATGACGCCAAGATTCCTGAATATCGTATGTTACAAACTGATAATACTGCTTATGTTTTTCCCCATCAAAATTCTGAAGAAGAGTTTTTGGATGAGATTGAAGCAAAATACGTAAATATGTTTAGACATGAAATTAAGCGTTGGCTAGGAGAAGGGCAAATTGCTAAAGATATAAATGCTAGCTTTTTAGATTTTTTGTGTTGTTTTAAATTTGAAGTTCATACGCATCTTGTTTTAATGGAAGAGTCTTTGTTAGACGGCAATCAAATGATTTGCATAAAGCCAAGGACAGCAATGATGAAACTAATTCAAGACAAACTATCTTCGCTGAATTACGGGGATGATTTAGTTACCCAACAAGAGATCACCCAGTGGCAAGAAAATGGCACAGTAATTGTAAAAAATCTACCGAGCGTGTATGATCTAAGACCATTTTTGCGTTTGCAGTATTATAATTTATACGAAACTGAAATGCTGCGTATGTGTAGTGATGTGACAGAAATTTGGCCTGAGGTTGAATCTTACCAAATGTTTTGTCGTTACTTTGTAGTAGAATATCACTCACAGCTATTGCATTTAGTGTAACTCCCCACGCTAGCGCTCTGGGTCGGGATGACGTACCTGGGGAGTTACCATTTAGTTTAAAAGTTTTAGAGGTGTGTTGTGATATTAAGATTATTTTTTTGTCTTTGTTTGCTTTTATCTTCTTCTTTATATGCTCTTGAAACTAATCAGCTTTTGCCTAACGAGCGTAATACCGTAGAGATTTTTCAACAGTATTCCCCCAACGTTGTTTATGTGCATAAGCTAGCTACTTATATGAATTCATCAAGACAAATTTTTGATGTTGCAGCAGGATCAGGATCGGGCATTGTTTGGAATAAAGAAGGCTATATTGTTACTAATTTTCACGTTGTAAATGGTGCAGATAGGTTAGCTGTTAGTATGGAAAATGCTACATATAGAGCTAAGATAATTGGTGTTGATCCATATAAAGACATAGCAGTTTTGCGCATAGATCCTAAAAAAGCTGCGCTCACCTTAAATAAGATTAAACCTTTTGTATTAGCCAAAAGTAGCGAGTTATTAGTTGGGCAAAAAGCTATTGCCATCGGGAACCCATTTGGACTTGATCATAGCCTTTCTGTAGGAGTTATATCAGCTTTAGGAAGACAAGTACCCGGCGAGGGAGGGGTTACTATGCATGATATGATTCAAACAGATGCAGCCATTAATCCAGGTAATTCGGGAGGCCCTCTATTAGATAGTAAAGGGCAGCTAATTGGTATGAATACAGCAATTTATTCTAAATCAGGCACTTCAGCGGGCGTAAGTTTTGCAACTTCTGCAGATGACCTTAATAAAATTGTACCCGAGATAATTAAACATGGGCGCATAGTGATGGTAGGAATTGGTATAACAAGGATTCCAGCTTATGTTGCCCATAGTTTAAATGTGCATAATGGGGTTTTGATTGCTGATGTTTTACCAAGATCTCCTGCGCAAAAAGCAGGGCTTAGAGGAACAAGACGGGCTATGTGGGGAGGCATTCAGCTTGGAGATATTATAGTTGGGGTAGATAATCATCCAATAGTTAATTACGATGCTTTATACTCATATTTTTCTAAACAAAAAGTTGGTACTAAAGTAACCCTTGATGTTTTACGCGCAGGACGAGTTTTTAAGGTTAAGTTAAAGACTATTGATATTGGTGCTTATTAACCTAGCCATGCCCTACGCATAAAAACAGACTGCCTCTTTCGTGAACGATTGCGTTACCGTCTGCGTTACCGAGATTAGAGCGGTAACGCAGACGGTAACGCTAACGTTCGCGTAAAAGTCAACTGTTTTTTCATGCGTAGGCCCTGTTAACCTAGCAAAACGCGATTGACAACAGCAAAATGCAATGTAAAATGATGTTTTAAACATCAAATTACATGAATCATGTATCCAAGGTTATTAAATTTACCTCCTGTAAATAGCAAATAAAATCTCAAGGTTTTTTCCAAATGATTAGCTGTTGATTTTTCTTCAGAAAAGCTTGTTGCGTTAAATGGTTCCATTCAAGGATCATTTCCGGGGAGGTTTTATATTTTTTTGCAATATCATCCAAATATTCATTTTCTTGGACGATGTGCACAACTTTAATGAGCTCAGGAAGTTGAGGTAATGGTTGGCTTATTGGATGTTGGTGTTCAATGTAGAGCTGCTCTATTGGGATAAGTAACTTTTGTCCTGGTTTTAACTCTTCATCACTCAGTTGATTAAGAGTGCGAATTAAGTTTGCAGTTGTGTAGTAACGTTTAGAAATAGATTTTATCGTATCGCCAGCTTGCACATAATGATAGGTCAGCTGACGCTCTAGGCGCCTAGTTGAGATGGCTAAATTTTGATAGAATTGATCGACATTAGTTTTAGGAATAAGGAGTTTAAAAGGTTCATTAGGAGACGCCGTCCAACGATTAAAACCAGGATTAAGCTTAATTAATTCGTTATAACTCATGCCAGCTAGTTTAGCTGCATGATTTAAATCTATAGGATTATTGATTTTGACTTCTTCAAAATAAGGTTTATGTGGAATAAGGGGAAGATGCGCATTGTAACGCTCTGGGTGCGCAATGACTTCTGCTAAGGCTAAAAGCCTTGGTACATACATACGCGTTTCGTGCGGCAAAGCTATAGTCCAATAATTACCTTGTTTTTGGTTTTGTCCAGCTCTTTTAATAGCGCGCAAAACGGTGCCTTCTCCTGCATCATAGGCGGCAAAAGTTAAATCCCAGTTGCCGTTAAAGAAATGATTTAGATAGCCCAAATAATTTAAGGCAGCTCTGGTTGAAGGAGCTATGCTTCTTCTATTATCAGTCCACCAATCTTTTTTTAGCCCTAATTCCTTACCAGTGTGGGGCATTATTTGCCAAAGCCCTGCTGCGCCAACCTTAGAATAGCTAAAAGGGTCAAAAGCGCTCTCTATTAAAGGTAGAAGAGCGATTTCCCCAGGCATTTTGCGCTTTTTTATTTCAGTTACAATGTGATAAATATAAGGTCTTGATTGGGAAAGCTGGCTAATATATTGAGGATGCGCCGCAAGCCATTTAAGTTGGCGTTGCACTTCGGGACGATTTACTTGGTGGTCAAGGATAAACTGTGAGCGCATAACCTCCCAAACAGAGGAAGTTTGGGTTGACATGTGAATTGGCATATGATTGGGCAATTGGGCGCTATGGGAAAACGCAAAACACAAGCCTAAAGTGAGTATTATATTGACGCAATATTTTTTAAATAACAACAGCGTGTGCCTGTTCTAGCTTAAAGGCCAAACATTTTACTATATTTTTGTAGATAAAAGAAGAAAAGAAATCTGAGCTAAATATAATCATGATGATTAATTTATTTGCATAATAGCATAAATGATGTTATAATGAAAGTTATTTACTTAAAAAAGAGGTAACAAATGCCAACTCCTAACTCGCAACTTACCATTTTTAATCCTAAGAAAACTGTAATTTGTTATAGTCTAGATTATGACGGAAGCTTTGCCTTTAATACAACTCACCAGGAAAGAGTAGATCCTAGAGAGAAAGAGAAGGTAGTAGCATTAACTATTCGTGAAAATGCTGCATTTTTGAATTCCATTCGCCGAGATAAGTGTGATAAGCAAGTTTTCTTTGTAGGTTCTAATAGACAAGATCTCATTGCTGAAGCTAAAAATGCTTATGGTAATGGAAATGGTTTTGCTTTTGATACTATCCAAAAAATAGCCGAAAATTACCTGGCTGCAGAATTTAATCCATTCTTATTAGGCACATTGTTGGAGTGTGAAGGACAGTACTTTGTGTATGATGACAAAGTTCCCATGGTCTATGCCCAAATGCACACTGCGGCGCAGCAATATCCTAATGATAATATTATTTTTCGATTTAATGATGATAAAGATGCTATTTTGCAAGATTTAGAGGATTTTTTTACCGAAAATCCGGATCTTATTCCGGCAAATGTGACTCTTGAGATTAATAGTTATGATAGACGTAATTCTCCTCTCCCTGTAAAAAGAGCGAGTATTCAAGGCATGGGAAAAATTGATAATGATATTTATGCAACATTAGTGAAAATTAATCAATTAACCGCTGAGCCTGCTGATAAATATGTAGGGCGTTATTGCAAGTTTGGTAAGCCTGTGACCAGTACAGCTGATGAAAAATCACCAGATTACATCGCAAGGCGCAAAAAGGTTTGTGCACTCAGTCTTTTTGCGCACGTGGACGTTGAAGAGGTTAAAGCTACCGATATGACAAACCTCGATGGAGTTAGTAAAAAAATACCAATGTGTAGTCTAGAAGACGACTCATTGTAATTTACTTAATCTTGCGAATTATTTTCTTCTGCATTAAGAGCAAGGTATACTTCTTCGCGATTAACTTTAAGAGAGCGCGGCGCATCTATCCCAAATTTAATGTTCCCGTGCTCTAACGTGCGAAAGGTAACAAGTTTAATAGCTACACCATTAACTGTTAAAGTTAATGGTTCTTCAAAAGGTAAATTAATAATATCCATGCGCATATAGTTTTGTTTGATCGACAGTTATTATGAGTAAAAAAAAAGATAAACGCAAATTAAATGCAACAAAAAATGCTCTCGACATTTAACAAAAGATCGCGATAAAATCCCCATTCCTAGTTTAGGCTGACACTTTAATTTTACTTGAGTACGTAATGTTAGAACTTAAACCACATCCAATTAGAGTTTTGATGGCTTGGTTGGTGCATGCATTTACTGCAACTGCGGCGTGTGCCGGTATGATGACTCTCATTAATATTTATCAACATCAATACGTCGCAGCTCTTTGGTTTATGGCAATTGCCGTAGTTATTGATGCAGTTGATGGTACTTTAGCGCGCATGGTTCATGTTAAGACAGTATTACCTAACATAGACGGGGCCTTGTTAGATAATATGGTTGATTATTTAAATTATGTAATAACACCATGTTTTTTCTTTTATATAAAGCCTGACATGCTTCCTACGCCATATACAATCCCTTTATTAATTACAATTATTATGACCTCAGCTTATCAATTTTGTCAGATTGATGCTAAGACCCCAGATCACTTTTTTAAAGGGTTTCCGTGCTATTGGAATATAGTTTTATTTTATATGTTTATCTTTAATACCGCTGCATTGTTTAACCTCTTAACTTTACTAATTTTATGTATTCTCATTTTTGTGCCAGTTAAATATGTTTATCCATCTAGACTTGATTATTTAACCGAATCGCGGCCACTCAAGATCTGTATGCATGTTTTTTCATGTATTTATGGCATAAGTTCTGCTTGTTTGTTGTGGCAATATCCAGATGCTAACTCTATTTGTGTCTTGTTATCGCTTGGCTATGTAGTGCTTTATTTGTCATCAAGTATTTATAGGACATATTATCCTATGATCAAATCGCGTATAATAATGCACCGAGCATAGGATCTGTTGATAGTGCATCTCACAAACTAGATCTCAATAACCTAAGTCCCGCTCCCACGACTTGATCGCGGGATTGTCCGCGGGACTTAGGCGTAAAGGGTAATAAAATGAGAGGGTATTACTGCAATGTATAAGCAATTGACATTAATATTGTGGAGTTTTTTTCTCGCAACTTTTGGCTGGGCTCAAAATATATTTCCCCATGGCTGTGAGGCGCAAGATTTTCAATTTTATCAAGGCAACTTGGTTTTGAATAAGCTTGGGGAGCAGCGACTTTTTATTATTTATAATCATGGTACTGAGCAAGTAGAAATTAAACGCTTACTTACCGAAGACGAATTTATGGCGCCTAATTTTTTGGTGTATTTGGCTGGTGGTAATTGGTCAGCATTTGCTTCTGATCTAGCAAATTTACAGTTTGAATGCCACACAAAAGTAAACGATTTTATCCAAAAAGTTGATTGTGGCCAGTTTTTGGATGTCTGTGTGTATCCGCGGGCTAAATTTGCTTTAAGTAACATGGGCAATTATTGGGTATCTGCCAATAAACAGCAGCAAGATGTAGTTAATGAAGCTGCGGCAAAAGGAATTTACTTACATTGGTAACGCGAGGAGTTTATGGTTAAAACTGCTTCAAATATGTTAGCACTTGGTACTTGTGCGCCACATTTTTATTTAGAAGATGTAGCTAGTGGCAAAATGATAAGTTTAGGCAAAAAAGAACATCCGAAAGCAACTCTTATTATGTTTATTTGTAATCATTGCCCTTATGTAAAGCATGCAAATAAAGGCATAGTAGCACTTGCTAAAGACTATCAACCTAAAGGAGTTAGGTTTATTGCTATTAATTCGAATGATATTGAACAATATCCTGAAGACTCGCCGCAGCACATGCAACAAGTTGCAAAAGAAACAGGTTATATTTTTCCTTATTTATTTGACAAAACTCAAGAAGTAGCGAAAGCCTATCATGCAGCTTGTACACCAGATTTTTTCTTGTTTGATAAAAAATTAGCTTTGGTTTATCGTGGCCAGCTGGATGACTCAAGACCAGGCAACGATATCCCAATAACCGGAGAGTCTATTCGCACAGCGCTTGATTGTTTATTGCTTTCTAAGCCTTTACCAACGCTGCAAAAGCCTAGCTTAGGTTGTAATATTAAGTGGAAGATTACAAAGTAAACTCTTCCCCAAGATATACTTCCCTTACTTTAGAATTCTCTAAGATTTCTTGGGAGCTGCCTTCACACAATACCTGACCTTGGTTAACAATATAAGCGCGCTCACAGATCTCTAAAGTTTCTCTTACATTATGATCAGTAATTAAAACCCCGATATTTTTTTCGCATAAGTGTTTAATCATGAGCTTAATATCAATTACCGAAATAGGATCAACCCCAGCAAAAGGTTCATCAAGTAAGATAAAGCTGGGTTCAGTTGCTAAAGCACGGGCAATTTCCAGTCTCCGCCTTTCGCCGCCTGAGAGACTTAACCCTAAACTATTTCTTAAGTGGGTAATACGAAACTCAACTAATAAACTCTCCAGTTTTTGGATGCGCTGAGCTTTAGAGAGATTATTGCATAACTCAAGAATTGCCATAATGTTATTGGCAACCGTCATTTTTCTGAATACTGACGGCTCTTGGGGTAAATAACCAACTCCCAAGCGCGCTCTTTTATGAATAGGTAAATTAGTAAGATCTTTGTCGCCTAAAATAATTTTGCCTTCATCACAAGCAATTAGACCTACTATCATATAAAAACAAGTAGTTTTACCAGCTCCGTTAGGTCCTAATAAGCCAACACATGATCCTCTTTTAACAGATATGCTAACATTATTTACAACAGCGCGGTGTTTAAATGATTTTTTTAAATTTATTGCTTGAAGGATATTGCTCATATAACTTTCTTATCCCTACATATGAGATTTAGGCAACAATACCGCTTTTGCCCTACGGAGTAAAATATGTTTAGTATTAAGATCGGCTTTCATCCCTTGCTTTGCATTAATGGTATGCCCAACTTGCTTAATCTCAACAGCAGCATCTGTATAAGCTTGGGCTTTTTTAGGCAGATACGTCAAGTATTCGGTGCTTAAATTAAATGGCCCAGGATCTTTGGGATTAATTTCTTGCATTAATACCTGCCCTTCAAAAACTACAGCTTCAAACCCTTGTTTTGTTGTAGCGTACTTAGAAACCAAGTGCCAGAGTTTATTTTCATGGTCGTGAAAATGAATATTTGGATCATTAAAATGATACTGATCATTATCAGGAATATGCGTTAATTTAGTAGCAGTTACTTTTCTTGCAACTTTGCCAATTTCATTAAACTCAAATAAATTAACTTCGTGTAAAATAATATCAGGTAAAACAGACAAAGACTGCTCAGATACCCTAGGCTTTGAATCAATACTGCCAAAGTACCATCCTAAAACACCCATTATGACTAAGATTATTGATAATAAAAATGTGCTCGCTAAATTCATGATAAGGATAAATATTTTTTAATGGCAGTGGCGGTTTTATTTTGCGCAGTTAATAAGAAATCACATGCTTCCCGTACTGCGCCACTCCCACCTTTTGCTGTGGTTTTAATGGTAGCGGAGGCTTTTACTTCAGGAACAGCGTTTGCAACAGCAAAGCTTAAGCCTACTTGCTGCATAATTGGAATATCAGGTAAATCATCACCAATATAGGCAAAAGATTCAAAGTCAATCTGCAAAATTTCTTGCAGTTTAAGAAAGGCATTTTCTTTATTATATTGGCCTTTAAAGTAATGAGTTATCCCAAGTTGGCGCATGCGATGATCTATAACCTCACATTTAGAAGTAGTTATTACAGCAACTTCAATTCCGCTTAACATGAGCAATTTTAGCCCCATGCCATCTTGGACGTTAAAAGATCGTAACTCATTACCATGATTATCAATAATAATGGCGCCATCCGTCAGCACACCATCGACATCAGTAATAAAGCATTTAATTTTTTCTGCTTTGGCATAATAAGGTAAAGTTAAGTATTCTTGCATCTTAAATAACTCCGGCACGTAATAAATCATGTAAATGGACAATTGCCTGAATGGATTTTTTATCATCTACAACTATTAATGAGGTTATTTTGTTCGTTTGCATTACAGATAAGGCTTCTGCTGCAAGCGTACCAGGCTGTGTAGTTTTACAATTTACGGTCATAACTTCTGCGATTGGAGTTTTGTGGATATCTACTTGTTTGTTTAAAGTGCGCCTAATATCCCCGTCGGTGTATACTCCAACTAATTCATCATTGTGGTTAACAACACAAGTCATACCCAATCTTTTGGCGGTAACTTCTTCTAATGCATCTTTAATGCAAGTAGCAGCTTTTACTTTGGGAATCGCCTCACCAGTTTGCCAGATTTGATCAATCTTAAGGAGGAGTTTTTTACCCAAGTTGCCTCCAGGATGCGAGTTGGCAAAGTCTTCTTTGGTAAAACCCTTAGAGTTAAGTAGGGCAATAGCTAATGCATCTCCCATAACTAAAGTTACCGTAGTGCTCGTTGTAGGCGCTAACCCAAAAGGACAAGCTTCTTTGCCTACTCCAATGTGTAAAGTAACAGTGGCAGATTTGGCAAGTGGTGATTCAAGGTTGCCTGTTAAAGCAATAATAGGAACGTTGAGTCTTATTATGCTTGGGAGGAGAGATAAAATCTCAGGGGTGTTACCTGAGTATGAAATAATTATTAATATATCTTTTTTCGTTATCATGCCAAGATCACCATGAGTAGCTTCAGCAGGATGCACAAAAAAAGCAGGAGTACCAAGGCTTGCAAAAGTTGAGGCAATTTTGCGCCCAATATGTCCTGATTTACCCATGCCAGTTAAAATAACGCGGCCTTCTGAAGCTGCAAGAATAAGCCTACATGCTGCGTCAAAATTTTTATCAATTTTTTGGGATAAATCAAAGATTGCTTGCGCTTCAGTTTCAGTAACAGCTAAACCTAATTTACAAAAGTCGCTCATAATATTTGCAAATAATTATTTTTAGTTCGCCTAGTTTAGCATATTCAATAAAGAATTTTTTAACTTTAGTTGGAAAATTTGCTAAAAAGGTTTATAACTATAGTGTACTAGGTAAATAGTATAAAAATATTAATATTGATCAATAAACGTGGAGAAATACAAATGGATGCGTCTTTTAAAAAACGATTTGCCCAAGTTTTAATAGCTGGGAGTGCAATGGTTTTAGTTGCAGCTTGTAATAATGATATGCTGTCTATGCAACCAATGCCAAATGATAAGCCGGTGGTTGTAAAGGATCATGAGTGCCGCCATCATAATAAACACCATAATCATCATAAACACCATCGTGCACATCATAACAAAAAGCACCACAAACAAGCAGATACAACTAAGAAAGCTAGTGCTGCAGCCACTAACACTCAATCTTAGATATTTGCCGGGTAAAGCCACGTTTAGCGTGGCTTTTTTTTGCCCAAAAAAAAGCCCAATAAAAATTGGGCTTTTAATTAACAGGGTTATTAAATTTCTCTTTGAGAAGGTCTTTGTTTTCTAGAAGCTAATTTAGCACGACCAATTTTTTTGGCTTTTTTAGCCGATTTCTTAGCTTGTAAACCTTCACTACGGCCAAAGCTTTGTTGATTTTGACGTTGATTGCTGTTGTATTCAAAAGGATTCATTTTAGTCTCCATAAAGTTTTAAGTAGAAAATTGATAAAAGACGGCGAACACTTTTACCATTAACAACATAATTAACTCTAGGATAGGGTTTGTGAAAAAGCAAATTAGGTGGCAAACTGCTCTATTAAGCCCATGCTCGAAGATTTAGTATGCTAAAGTATTTAATTGGGATTTTGGCATTTTTTATAATAATCTCAATTTTGCCTACATATAGATATTTCCTTAAACAATACAAAATAAGTTCCTGGTTAAAGGCTCTAAACCTTAAGCAGCATAGCGCAGAGTTTGACAAAATTTTTTCTACGGTAGATGGCTTTCGGATTTCAAAACGTGAAAGGCAAGAAAATGATGCATTCGAGTATACCTATGGAGAGATAGATTTTTTATCATTTATCGCTTTGATCTCGCTTACGCATCCAAATGCGAATACCCGTTTTTATGATTTAGGCTGTGGAATTGGGAAAGCAGTAATATCATGTGCTCTTGTTTATGATATGCAATTATATTGCGGAATTGAATTATTTAATGGCTTGTATATAGCCGCAGTTAAGCAACAAGAGCATTTATTACGCTTGCCGGAATATCAAACTAATGCAAAAAAGGTGTTATTTATTTGTGATGATTTTCTTAATGTGAACATAGAAGATGCAAACCTAATATTTATCAATTCAACAGCATTTGTTGGCAATACTTGGCAACTATTGAACGAGAAAATTGATCGCACCGTAAAATTTGCCACCATAATTACTGTTAGTAAAAAATTAAGCACCAGGATGTTTAAAGTTAAGCTAAAGACCCAAATAAATATGAGTTGGGGAGTAGCTACCGTTTTTATTCACGAATATGTTGACGAAAATATCAGTGTGAGCTGAGAGATGCTAGGCTTTGGAACCAACATTAATTTTCATGGATTTTATAAAGATTTTTTGGGTAAGATATGCATTCAATCTCAATTTAAGCATTTTATTATATGACAAAAGCACGCGACTATTATGACGTTATGGGGCTTACTAAGGGCGCCAGCGATAAAGATATTAAAATGGCTTATAGGCGTCTTGCACGCAAATACCATCCAGATATTAATAAAGAGCCTGATGCTGAAGAGAAGTTTAAGGAATTAGGTCAAGCTTATGAAGTATTAAAGGATCCTAAAAAACGTGCCGAATACGATCAATTTGGCCAGCAAGAGCAATTTAGTGGGCAAGAGGGCAATCCTTTTTATAGTTATACCAACCAATCAGCCAGAGGATCCTCTCCCTTTGATGAAGACTTGCTTTCATCTTTATTTGGCTTTGGGAGACATAAGCAAGCGCAAATGAAAGGTGAAGATTACAATGCTAATATTACTTTATCATTAGATGAAGCTTATAAAGGCACCACAAGACAAGTAGAAATACCATACCCGCATGTCAATGCCCAAGGTGAGAAAGTAGTAAACACAGAAACCTTGCAGGTTAAAATTCCGCCAGGCATAGTTGCAGGACATAAAATTCGTTTATTAGGTAAAGGCGGGCCTTCATATAATAATGGCCCGAATGGGAACCTTTATTTAACCGTACATTTTCATCAGCACCCATATTTTGATGTTAAAGAAAAAGATATTTATTTAACTCTCCCAATTACTCCCTGGGAGGCTGCATTAGGTGCTAGTGTTAAGGTCCCAACCTTGGGCGGGCGCGTTGATTTAAAAATTCCCGCAGGCTCGCAAACCGGGCAACAATTGCGTTTGAAAGGGCGCGGGTTACCAGGAAAAGTAGCAGGGGATCAATTAGTTTTACTAAAAGTCGTTGTGCCTCTTGCAAAAGATGAGCATGCTAAAAAATTATATGAACAAATGCAGCGTGACTTACAGTTTAACCCAAGAGAAATATGGGAAAGGAGTTAAAAAGGCATATGAAAAACATAACTACTGTTGTATTTGATGAAGACGCAACCTATACCTTAGTTGAAGTTTCAGAAGAGCTTAATATTTCCGCTGAATTGTTAAATGAAATGCAAGAGTATGGTTTATTTGAAGTAATTGACGAGAGACATGAAGCGCTAATTGATCAAGAATCCCTAAGAAAAATTGAATCAGCTTGTCGTTTACATCAAGATTTAGGTGTTAACTTGCCAGGCGTAGTTCTTGCGCTAGAATTACTAGATGAGATTGAAGATTTACGCCAGCAGTTAGCAATTTTGGAGAGGAAATGACATGAGGACTAAACTTTTGCTGTTGTTGTTATTGGTGCAATCTTTAGCATATGCTAGTAGCCCAGAAGGATTATGGCTTTCAAGAGATGAAGAGACGGGCAAAGAGCGGGTAATAATTAAAATCGAAAAAGTAAATGGCGTATTGCAAGCGCGGATTATGCAAGTCTTTAAAAAGCAAGGTGACACTGGCGTTTGTCTAAAGTGCCCTCTACCTTTTAAAAATAAACCAGTTGCTAATATGGTTTTTGCTTGGGGTATGCAACCTACTAAAGAAGGCTCATGGGGAAATGGGCATATTTTAGATCCTAAATCAGGCAGGGTTTATCGCGGCAAAATGACTTTGCAAAATGACAATGAGCTTATCGTGCGGGGGTATTTGGGTATTTCCATACTTGGGAGAAGTCAGGTTTGGGAGCGTTATAATAAGCCTTTGAGTAATGGAGCTAAAGAGACATAATATGGATATCATCTTTATTTTGCTGCTTGTTATATCTTTTATTGCGCTTTTAGGACTAATTCAGTTTTATGACTATTTATTTAGGATTGGCTGATGGTTTTTTATATAGTTTGTTCTATTATCGTAGCTCTACTCTTAATTTATTTATTATTTGTTTTATTTAGACCAGAGATTTTTTAAAAATGGGCATAGCGCTTTTAAAATTAGCAGTTTACCTGGGAATTCTAGGGTTATTAATTAAGCCAGTAGGTTTATATATGGCGCGCGTTTTCCTGCATGAGCCTTGTGGGTTAGACTTTATTTTATCTCCTGTTGAACAGTTAATTTATAAGTTTTGCACAGTACAGCCAAAACAAGGCATGCATTGGAAAACCTATGCTACTTCTCTGCTAAAATTTAATTTTCTTGGCATTTTATTAGCCTATTTTTTGCTAAGATTGCAAGGCTATTTACCATTTAATCCGCAGCATATTGTAGGAGTTAATCCTATTGATGCATTTAATACAGCAATTAGCTTTACGACCAACACAAATTGGCAAGTCTATAATCCTGAAACTGATATTAGTTATTTAAGTACTATGCTTGTTCTCACTGTACAAAACTTTTTGTCAGCGGCAACAGGTATTGCGGTTTTAATGGCTTTAATCCGTGGATTTACGAAAAATAATAGCGAGTCTATAGGAAATTTTTGGGTTGATTTAGTAAGAGCGGTTTTATACATTTTGTTGCCGCTTGCGTTTATTCTTGCACTTGTTTTAGTTTCTCAAGGGGTTATTCAAAATCTTAAGCCTGCAGTTATGGCAACTCCTATAGACCTTAGCGTTATCCAAGGAAGCCAAGTATTACCTATGGGTCCTGCAGCCTCTATGGTGGCAATAAAACAGCTTGGCTCGAATGGGGGAGGGTTTTTTAATGCAAATTCTGCGCATCCTTTTGAAAACCCTACACCTTTGGTAAATTTAATTGAAATGTTAGCTATTTTACTTTTACCCGCAGCTCTTTGTTACACTTTTGGAGTATTAGTAAAACGTACTCTTAATGGAGTTATTTTGCTTTTTGCCATGTTTATGATTTTTGTGCCTTTGACTATTTTAGATATATATTTTGAAAAAGAGTTAAATCCTGCTTTAACCCAAATGGGGGTTGCCAAAAACGCTACATCTAATTTTTATCCTGGGGGCAATATGGAGGGCAAAGAAACGCGCCTTGGGGTTGTTGAATCAGCTATTTGGGCAGTTGCAACCTCAGCTTCCAGTAATGGATCTACTAATGCATCCCTTGATTCATTTATGCCTTTAGCAGGAGGTATTCCTTTGTGGTTAATTGAGCTAGGAGAGGTTATTTTTGGTGGAGTCGGTTTAGGTTTATGTGGGATGTTGGTAATGGTTATGTTAACGGCTTTTATTGCAGGGTTAATGGTTGGGCGTACGCCAAGCTTTTTAGGGAAAAAGATAGAGCCATTTGAGATGAAAATGATGGTTATATATGTATTGTTGCCGATAATTCTAACAATATTATTAACAGCCATCGCCTGTGTTACCAAGATGGGCACTGACGCTATCCTCAACAAAGGACCACACGGATTAACCGAAATTTTATATGCATTTTCTTCAATGGCAAATCAAAACGGCAGTTCGTTTGCAGGGCTTAATGCTAGTACGCCTTTTTATAGTATTAGCGGGGCAATGCTTATGCTGATAACGCGCTATGCCGGGATAGTTGCAATTCTAGCACTCGCAGGCTCTTTAGCGCAAAAAAATACCCATGCTGAAACTATAGGTACGCTTGCAACCACCACGCCAATTTTTATGGTTTTGTTAATTTGTATAATAATAGTTATTGGCGCATTAGCTTTTTTGCCAGTTTTAGTATTAGGGCCTTTTATTGAACATCTTAGGTTGTTTGCGTAATTTGCTTTCCTAGTTTGATTTATAAGAACTATTCACCGAGGATCCTAAAAGGAGGTGTAGAGTTTTCCAGAAGAATGTTGCCAGGTTTTAAATCGAGGTGCGCATACCCTTTTTCCTTGTGCAATTTATGTACTTCTAAAGCTATGTGAATTGCTATAGCAAGTTTTACATCATCGTCTTTACGTGACATTTTCGTTGCGGTAGGGTTTTTTGTAAAATAATCCTTAGCTTGTTGCGCCTTTTGTTTAGCAAACTCGAGTAAACGCTGTTGTTCTTGTTCAGGCGTTGAGTCCTCACTGGTAGCTAAATTGAAAGCTTCGTATAGGAGATGTAAATTTGTATCTGGCATTTTAATTCCTTTATATGTAATTAATATGCTTCATATCGCTAAATTAGTATTATATGTTAATTATAGAACATATTGCTGTATTGTTGCGCTTATTTTGGCTTATTTTCAATCAAATGACGCCGGGCTTATGCGATGATGCTGGTTCATTGCCTGGGGTAGGAGGTCTTGCAGCTTGGATGGAGTTTGCCATTCTTTCTTGAGTGTATTTGCATTGTTGCTGCTTTAACTTTTGCAGTAATGTTTCTTTAAGATCAATAGGATTACCAGCTTTTTTTTGTTCATTATATTTTTGGAAAACTTTAACTGCTGCAGTAGCTACTTCTGTAAATGGAGGCTTTTCTTGCTTAGTATTTTGATAGTGTTTAAATACTTCAAGGCTAGCATCAGCTATGGCATCGTCAGCAGCGTCAACAAAAGCTAGTCCTTGAGCATTATCCTGGAGTAACTCCATTGCTAAAATTTTTTGAGTGGTTTCATAACTTTGGTTTTTACCAATTGTATCCTCAATTAAAAGCGTAAGTATAGGAAGGTTGTCTGCAATATACTTATCTGGTAACACATTATTAAGACCATAATAAGCCAAAAATAAGTGAATTTTATTTTCTGGCGTTTTATCGGTTTTTAACTTTTGCAACATTTCTGAAACTTCTTTAGTGATATGTTTACTCTCCATTATTGTGATCCCATTTTCTAGAGCAACTGCCACATTTTTTGTTCTATTTGCTAGATTATCAATTAGAGCTGCTTGATCATAATTTAGATTTTCACGATTTTCCTTAGGCACCTTTAACATAATTTCTTGGCAAAGCTTATCTAGGTCATCGATTTCATTATTCGGTAGTTGGGCAAGAAATTCTGCTGTAAGAAACTTACCAAAAATCTGTGCATATGTTCTTTGAATAGTTAGAGTTTTAGCAAATTTTTCTTCCAGAAGAAAAATTTCATCTGAGTAAAGTTCATGTTGTTTTAATTTATTCCAAAAGTTTAGATAGCATGTCTGTAATTCTGTGAAGTCTGTATTTGGTGGTATGTTCCCTAGGGTATCTGTAGCGTATTTTTTAAGCATATACTCAAATACTATAGTTTGTTGAGTATTCCACAGATTTTCTGAAGGTTCTATGTTGTTATAACATGCAAGTAGCATATTGTAATCATCTTCCGATTTAATAAACTTAGCAAAGTTATCAAGCCCAAGATAGAGTAGGATTAATTCAGCGTTGCGTTGCCAAATTGGCTTGTCACTATGAATAGTTTTAAGCATTTGTTCACGATCTTCTTGCGTTATATTGGTGCAATCGAGATTTAACTTACTTGTGTATGCGTTTAGTATATTAGCAACAATAGTTTCCCTATCATTTGGAAATATGCCTTCAATATACTCAATTGAATCGCTAGATGCGTTTATTCTTAGCTCATTATGCAAAAATATTAGCTGTTGAAGCTTGTTTTCAAAGACATCTTTAGTGATCTTATTAGCTTCATATTGATTCTTTAAAGCAACAATATTAAGAGCCAAATTTTTATCAAAGTTTACTGAACCATTTTCAAGCTCTAAATGTTCAACACATATCATATATGCTGTAACTTGTGCTTCGTAATCTTTATTCACGTTATAAATTTTTTCTAATTTAGCTTCCATAATTTTTTTTAACAAAGACGGGTTCGTCTTATTTTTTTCATATAGATGAATTATGCTTTTACAATCATCGTGAGATAAGCTGCAAATTGGATAAACTTCTAGCTTATGGAGAATTAGGTTTGCGGAGATAACGGCGGATGTATCTCTTCTATTTATAGATGCTATCTGCTCATGAGTTGTCAATATGTCATACAATATAACGTTTTTGGCTTTTATGTCTTCAAGGTTAATCAATGGATTGGTAGAATTTATATCTTCTTGGGTCAGGGTACGCTTTAAGGCAAATACGTCACAATCCATATAACTCTGTAAAGTTTCCCAAGTTTCTCTTATATTTTTTGCTGGTGTGAAACTATCTCCTCTTCGAACATAGCCAGGGAAATATAAAGCAGTTCCTACAATTGGCCATTCAAATTTATTAGTAAGTGGTGATGCATAGCCAAAATCAATAAGCTTTACTTCATATGGAGGTTTTGACTCACGCAGCACCATGTTAGAAGGCTTTAAATCGAGATGAGCATATTTTTTATCAGTGTGTAATTTATACACCTCTAAAGCTACTTGAATTGCTATATCAAACTTATTCTCTTCATCAAGTTCATTCCTTTCTAATACTTTCTCCAGGTCCCGTCCTAGGTATGGCATAACGGTATAATATTTTGAGTGATCAGACACTTGTTGATTATTTTGATTTTTCTTAAATCCCCATTTTTTTGGTTTAGTTGTTTGTGAAGTACGCTGCATTTTTTGTGTATCTATAATGCCAAGCTCATGAAGTATTGTTGTTTCTCGACGTTGTGGGTCTAAGTTAGAACTTTCAATTTTAACTATGTCTAAGGATAAGTTATCATCAAAAGGATCTATGCAAATTGCTAACTTAGATTTTCCAAATCCCCCTTCACCTATGTATTGTCCTTTAGCTGCGATAAGGTAAGTTTTATATTGTTTTTTACCACTGTTTTCTTCGTCCTCTTCATTATCTTCGCTATTTTTTCGTTCAACTCTTATAACTGAACAGCCAGTTTCTTTATCCTCGCGTTTACGCGACATCTTATTTTCAAGAGGGTTTTCAGAAAAAAATTTCTTAGCCTCTACAGCCTTTTGTGCGGCAAACTGGCGTAACAGATTTTGTTTGGCAGCTGGATCTAGTTCTAATTTTAATTCTTTAACCTTATCTGTTAACCCGAATGCTTCAATTAACTCATCTATTTCAGGCATGCTAATTCCTTAATCATATAGATTAAGTATAGATCAAATGTCGGGGGTGGAGATGAATTGTAAACAGCCCTAATATTTTTTTATTTTTAGTTGCAGTATTATATGAAATAAAAGTGATAAGCAGTTTTATAATGGAACGCAATAATAGGGAAATTATGGCAACAAATAGCATTGTATTCCAAGCCATTAAACAAGCATTTCTAAAACTAACTCCTTGGCATCAGTTTAAAAACCCCGTGATGTTTGCGGTTTATATTGGGGCTATTTTAGTCAGTTATGTTTATGGGGAATCGTTATTTAAGGCAGCAGTGCCTGATAGTTTTTCTTTGGAAATTGGCTTATGGCTTTGGGCAACTATTTTGTTTGCTAATTTTGCTGAAGGGGTTGCTGAAGGTAGGGGTAAGGCACAGGCGCAAAATTTACGCAGTGCGCGCCGGGATATTATAGCTAAGAAACTAGCAAAGCCTGCTAAAAATGCCAAAAGTGTAACTGTTAAGTCTTCAGAGCTTAATGTAGGCGATTATGTATTTGTTAAAGCCGGGGATTTTATTCCTTGTGATGGCGAGGTGGTAGAAGGAGTAGCTTCGGTAAATGAAAGCGCTATAACAGGGGAAAGCGCGCCAGTTATTCGGGAAAGTGGGGGCGATAGGAGCGCGGTAACAGGTGGGACCCAAGTTATTTCTGATTGGTTAGTAGTTCGGATTACCGGTAAGCCTGGCAGTACATTTTTGGATACTATGATAGCTCTTGTAGAAGGAGCAAAACGGCAAAAAACTCCTAACGAACTTGCATTGACGATATTTTTAGCTGCTATGACTATTATTTTTTTAATAATAGCATCTTCCATTGTGCCTTTTTCTATTTATAGCGTAAGTGATAATAGCCAAGATTTGGTTATTTCGATTACGACAGTAGTCGCTTTATTTGTTTGTCTTGCGCCAACTACCATAGGAGGGTTGCTTTCTGCAATTGGGATTGCGGGTATGGATAGAATGATACAGATGAATATTATTGCTTACTCAGGTAGGGCAGTTGAGGCGGCCGGGGATGTAGATGTCCTTATCTTGGACAAAACCGGGACCATTACTGAAGGTGATAGATGTGCAGTTGAGTTTTTGCCAGTTAAAGGAGTTACGCTAAAAAGGCTTAGCTTAGCCACTCAATTAGCTTCAGCTGCGGATGAAACTCCCGAAGGACGCAGTATAGTTGCCTTAGCGCGCGATAAATATGCAACAAAACTTGATAAAGAGCAAGTTGCAGAAGCGACTTATATCGCATTTACTGCAGAAACAAGAATGAGTGGCGCTAATTACAAGGGCAGGCAGATTCGCAAAGGGGCTCACTCTGCTATCAAACAACATATCAAGGATCTACATGGAGTATTTCCTAAAGAAGCGCAAGAATTTGTTGACAAGATTTCAAGTAAAGGTGGCACTGCCTTGGTAGTTTCTGAAGATAAAGAAGTTTTAGGGGTAATTCATCTTAAAGATAAA
>Ga0155589_141_pt2 | contig 28491 bp, 28 predicted proteins | sample RifCSPhighO2_12_FD_107246 | JGI IMG/M metagenome (GOLD analysis project Ga0155589, IMG submission 107246) | Legionellales bacterium RIFCSPHIGHO2_12_FULL_37_14 | reverse complement strand
GCCGCGGGACGTCGATTGTGGAGATGAAATGTCAACAGCCCTTAGTCTTCCTCATCCCAGACCAAAGTACCTCCAGCTTGATATTCAATGACTCTAGTTTCGAAGAAGTTCTTTTCTTTCTTTAAGTCAAGAATTTCACTCATCCAAGGAAAGGGATTTTCAGCGCCTACAAATTGCTCTGGTAGGCCAATTTGCGCACATCTACGATTAGCAATAAAGTGGATGTATTCTTTAAACATTTCGGCGTTCATGCCTAATATTCCTTGCGGCATGGTGTCTTTTGCATAAGAATATTCGAGCTCAACACCTTGATGGAGTATATCGAGAATTTCATCTTGAAATTCTTTAGTCCATAAACCAGGGTTTTCAAGCTTAATTTGGTTGATTACATCAATACCAAAATTCATATGCATAGATTCATCCCGTAAAATATATTGAAACTGTTCGGATGTACCAATCATAAGGTTACGTCTACCCATAGATAATATTTGGGTAAAGCCAACGTAAAAGAAAATACCTTCAAAGACCACATAAAAAGCGATTAAATCACGCAATAAGCGCTGATCATTTTGCTTGGTACCTGTGCAAAATGTTGGGTCACCAAGACTTTGGGTAAAAGGTAAAGCCCATGAGGCTTTTTTAGCCACCGAAGGGATTTCGCGATACATGTTGAAAACTTCCGCTTCGTCAAGGCCTAAGCTTTCAATAATATATTGGTAAGCGTGAGTATGCAGTGCTTCTTCAAAGGCTTGCCTTAATAAATACTGCCTACATTCAGGATTAGTGATATGTCTGTATACTGCTAATACTAGATTATTAGCAACTAGTGAGTCAGCTGTTGAGAAAAACCCTAAGTTTCGCAAAATAATTAAGCGCTCAGCCTCGGTTAAACCTTGAGGATTTTTCCATAAAGCAATATCTGCACTCATGTTTATTTCTTGGGGCATCCAGTGGTTAGCGCATGCGGTTAAGTATTTATCCCACGCCCATTTATATTTAAAAGGAACAAGCTGATTTAGATCAGCGCGACAGTTAATAATTTTTTTATCATCAACTTGAATACGATCAGCGCCCATTTCCAAGGCTTCAAGGCCAGTCGCGCCACTATGAATTTTGCCTGCTTTAGTATTACTAATTTCCACGGTCGTTGTTGACATTATTTCATCCTAAATAGAAAGATTTAACTAGGAAAGCTTAAGACTTATACCATCAATGATGTTATAAGGAATTATTGTATTAGGCTTTCTAAGGAGTTGCAAACTAATAATCCACATATTTTTTTTGGTCATTTTTAACAAACATAAGATCGAAAACCTGATGGCCTAAGTTGGTTCCCCGAAGTTCAAATTTTGTTAAAGGGCGATTATCCGGTCTTGCAACATAAGTATTATGTAAGCTTGTATTTATAAGGTTAGGGTTTTGCTGAAGATACTTTAAACAGTGCTCAGCATAAGGCTCCCAATCTGTTGCTATATGTAAGCAGCCGTTAAGCAGCAGTTTTTGTACGAGGAGATTTATAAACTTAGGTTCAATTAGCCGCCTTTTTATATGGCGTTTTTTTGGCCAAGGATCGGGGAAAAATATTTGTATTGTAGTAAGAGAGTTGTCAGGAATAGCAATATTAAATACTTCAACCGCATCATAAGGAGCAATACGCACGTTATTTACTTCTTTAGCATATAGATCTGCTGCAAGGTTACCAATGCCTGCTTGATGCACTTCAATTCCAATATAATTAATATTTTTGTTTTCTTGCGCCATTTGAACAAGCGACATGCCCATCCCAAACCCAATTTCAACACAGATTGGAGCTGTACGGTTAAATATAAGAGCAAAATCCCATTTGGTAAGCGGCAAAGTATAGATTGGCAACAGGTTTTCAAGGCCATGTTGCTGCCGTGAACTAACCCTTCCTTTACGCAGCACAAAGCTTTTAATACTTCTTTTTTGCATATTACTACCTTTAATATTGATTTTTGCATTAAATTTTGATATAAAACTGGCCTTTTGTGTTGGAAGTTGGCTTCGGAGGCTTAATCTTATGTCAAGAGTTTGTCAGGTTACCGGTAAAAGACCCACTACAGGTAACAACGTGTCACATGCGAATAATAAAACAAAGCGGCGTTTTTTACCAAATTTGCATAAGCGACGCTTGTGGGTAGAAGAAGAAAATCGTTATGTAACTGTACGCTTAAGTACTAAAGCTTTACGCATGATTGATAAATTGGGCGTTAAGCAAGTATTAGCTGAAATTAAGTAAAAAGTATTAAGGGGTAATCGTGGCATCTAAAAAACGCATTATTATTAAACTAGAATCAACTGCTGGTACAGGTTTTTACTTAGTTACAACTAAAAATCCAACCAACACACCAGATAAACTAGAACTAATGAAATATGATCCAGTTGTTCGTAAGCGGGTAATTTTTAAAGAAAAGAAAGTTAAATAATCTAGGACGTATTGATAATTAATTCTCATTTATGAGACCTGCGCTTTGCAGGTATTTGTAACTCCCCAGGTACGTCATCCCGAGCGTTAGCGAGGGATCTCCTAGAAACTGCATTGATCTTAAATGCAGGAGATCCCTCGCTAACGCTCGGGATGACGTGGGGAGTTACAGGTATTTTTTAAGTCGTCCATATATTCGGCAAATAAAAGGGAGTGACCATGCAAATTAGCTTTACCGGACATCACATAGAGATAACTACAGCATTAAAAAACTTTGCCGAAGAAAAACTAAAAAAATTAGAAAGGCATGTAGATCATATTAATTCAATAAATGTCGTTTTTTCACTTGAAAAGCTCGATCAAATTGTTGATGTGACAATCTCTTTAAACAAAGCAACCGTACATGCACAAGCAAAAGCTCTTGATATGTATACTGCAATTGATCTTATTATAGATAAATTAGATCGCCAGCTAGTTAAGCATAAAGAAAAATTGCACAATCATCGCGAAGACGATTAGCTGTGATTAATACTGAGGTTGTTTTAGCGAATAAGCTTGGGTTGCATGCCAGGGCATCAGCAAAATTAGTCTCAACTGCCTTGCGTTTTCAAAGCCAGCTGACTTTGGGTAAAAATGAAAAACGCATTAACGGTAAAAGTATAATGGCAGTAATGACCCTAGGAGCAAGGCAAGGCGATACTCTATATCTAGAGATAGATGGACCAGATGCAGAAGCAATGAATACCGCGCTTTTAAAACTTATTGAAAATAAGTTTGGCGAGCATGAATAAAGAATTAATATTTTAGGCACGTAGCTCAGTGGTTAGAGCACCACCTTGACATGGTGGGGGTCGGTGGTTCGATCCCACTCGTGCCTACCAACTTTAGGAACACAGCAACAAATGGTTACGATTACTTTGAAAGATGGTAAAACTCTTTCTTTCTTGCAAGCTATTTCAATCTTAGAGGTTGCAAAATCTATTAGTCCATCTTTAGCTAAAAGGGCTATAGCTGCTGAAGTAGATGGGAAAGTAGTTGACCTTAGTTATGTGGTAAATGCTAACGTTAAGCTTGCGATTTTATCAGCTGAAGATTCCAAAGGTTTAGAAGTCATCCGGCATTCGACAGCGCATTTACTCGCACAAGCTGTAAAACAATTGTTTAAAGAAGCCCAAGTTGCAATTGGACCTGTTATAGAAGATGGCTTTTATTATGATTTTGCTAACGTACGCCCATTTACTCCTGAGGATTTAGTTAAAATTGAAGCGAAAATGCATGAATTAGCAAAATTAAATCAAAAAGTAGAGCGGCGTGTAGTCGCGCGTAAGGATGCCATTAATTTTTTTACCGCGAAGGGCGAACATTTTAAAGCAAAAATTATCGAAGATATTCCTGAAGGTAGCGAGATTAGTTTATATAAACAAGGTGACTTCGAAGATCTCTGTCGCGGACCGCATGTACCATCAACAGGTTGTTTAAAGACATTTAAGTTGTTACGAGTTGCGGGCGCTTATTGGCGCGGCGACAGTAATAATCCAATGTTACAACGCATATACGGCACTGCATTTGCTAAAGCAGAAGATCTAGAACTTTACTTACACCGCTTAGAAGAAGCTGAAAAGCGCGACCATAGAAAACTAGGTAAAGCCTTAGATTTATTTCATTTTCAAGATTTAGCCCCGGGAATGGTGTTTTGGCATGCCAAAGGCTGGACCATTTATCGGCTATTAGAGGAATATATGCGTAATAGACTGCGCGAGGATGAATATCAAGAAATCAAAACCCCCCAGCTTGTCGATAAAATTTTATGGGAAAAATCAGGCCACTGGCAAAATTTTCGTGAATCTATGTTTGTAACTGAAACAGAAAACCGCCAATTTGCTATTAAGCCTATGAGCTGTCCTTGTCATGTACAAGTGTTTAATACCCGCCTTAGAAGCTACCGTGATTTACCTATGCGTTTGGCTGAATTTGGGAGCTGTCATAGGTGTGAGCCCTCAGGAGCTTTGCATGGCTTATTACGCGTGCGCCATTTTGTGCAGGATGATGGGCATATTTTTTGCACTGAAGATCAAATTCAGTCTGAGGTTATAAAGCTTTTAAATCTTGTCGAAGTTACTTATCGTGACTTTGGTTTTCTGCATATTCATTATCGCTTAGCCTTAAGACCAGAAAAACGCGTTGGCAGCGATGAAGTTTGGGATAAGGCAGAAACTGCTTTACGGAATGCATTAGCATCTAAAGGGATAAAGTGGGAAGACGCACCTAATGAGGGGGCTTTTTATGGTCCTAAAATAGAGTGTTCGCTGGCTGATAGTATTGGTAGGGTATGGCAGTGTGGAACCTTTCAGGTAGATTTCTCTACTCCAGAACGCTTAGATGCAAGCTATATTGCCGAAAATGGTGCTAAAAAGACTCCTGTAATGTTACATAGAGCAATTTTAGGGACATTTGAAAGATTTCTTGGTATACTAATAGAGCATTATGCAGGAAAGCTTCCGTTTTGGCTCTCACCAACCCAGGTTGTTCTTATGACAGTCAGTGAGAAGCAGCAGGATTTTGGGTTTAAAATTGCTAAACTTTTAAAAAAATCAGGCATTCGGACTGAATTTGACTTGAGAAATGAGAAGATTGGCTTTAAAATTCGCGAGCATACTTTACAGAAAGTGCCGTATTTATTAGTTGTTGGAGATAAAGAAGTCGCGGCAAACCAAGTAAGTGTACGTAGTAGGGAAGGGACGGATCTTGGAAGTATACCTGTTGATAAGCTTATTGAAACTCTGCTTAAGACAAATATACACCGAGCTTCATTAGAAGAAATGTTGGAGGGTTAGACCATTACTGTAGTTACTAAAAAAGAAACTGGGCGCGCGCGGGTTAATGAACAAATTTCTGTTCCCCAAGTGCGGCTTATAGACATGGAAGGGAATCAAGTCGGAGTTGTATCTACAAGGGAAGCTTTGTACGCAGCAGCTGAAAGTGATTTAGACTTAGTTGAAATTTCTCCAACAGCAAATCCGCCAGTATGCCGCATTATGAATTACGGCAAGTATTTGTTTGAGTTAAATAAAAAGCAGAATTTAGCTAAGAAGAAACAAAAGCAAAACCAAGTGAAGGAGTTAAAGTTTCGCCCAACTACAGAAGAAGGCGACTATCAAGTTAAATTACGTAGCTTGAAGCGCTTTTTACTTAATGGGGATAAAGTTAAAATTACATTGCGTTTTCGTGGCCGTGAGGTAGCTCACCAGGAATTAGGCATGCGCATTATCGATAAGCTGCAAACAGATACTGCTGATGTCGCTGTTGTAGAGCAGCATGCTAAAAAAGAAGGACGCCAGATTGTTATGGTCCTTGCGCCAAAGAAAAAATAGTATTTGAGGAGAGTTGGGTATGCCTAAATTAAAGAGTCATCGTGGAGCCGCTAAGCGTTTTCGAATTACTGCCAAAGGCGCTATTAAGCGTAGAGGCGCTAATCGAAATCATATTTTAATTAAACAGACTACGAAGCAAAAAAGGCAGCTTCGAGTTAACGCAAGACGATTAAAGCCTTGTGATGCAAAACTTGCAACACGTATGTTGCAAGGAAGTTGAGGAGAATTTTAAATGCCTAGAGTAAAACGCGGGGTTACCGCAAGAGCCAGACACAAAAAAGTACTTAAGCTTGCTAAAGGTTATTACAGTGCGCGTAGTAGAACTTACCGCGCCGCCAAGCAAGCTGTAATTAAAGCAGGGCAGTACGCTTACCGGGACAGAAAGCAACGCAAAAGACACTTTAGGGCTTTGTGGATCGCGCGCATTAACGCAGCATCAAGAGCTTCAGGTCTTTCTTATAGCCAGTTTATTGCAGGTCTTAAGAAAGCCTCCATTACGATGGACAGAAAAATCTTAGCTGACTTAGCAATTTTTGATAAAGCAGCGTTTGCGGCAATAGTAAATAAAGCTAAGGATGCTTTAGGCGGTTAGCATCTTTGCTGCTGAGGACTTGTTGGGCCAAGGCCCAACGTACCAGAAAATTGCTAAGGATTTGTTGGGCCAAGGCCCAACCTACAAGAAAATTGCAGCAAGTAGGTTGGGCCTTGGCCCAACAAATCGCACACACAAAAGTGAATTAGTATCTTTCACAGGAACACCATGCAAAACATAGATAAACTAGTAGCAGAAGCCCAGCACAAAATTAACGTCACAGATAATTTACTCGAATTAGATCAAATTCGTGTCGACTATCTTGGCAAAAAGGGACATTTAACCGAAATCTTAAAACAAGTTTCGTCTTTGCCCATAGCTGAACGCCCTACAGTTGGTCAACTAGTCAATCAAAAAAAACGCGAACTTGTTCAGGTTATAGAAGAGAAAATTGCCTTATTAAATAAGCAAGCTTTAGAAAAAAAATTGAGCAGAGAGTTTTGTGATGTAACCTTGCCAGGCACAAAGCGAGTTCAAGGATCTTTACACCCTGTTACAAGATTTAAACATAAAGTAATAGATTTTTTCCTGCAACTTGGCTTTGAAATAGTGCATGGTCCTGAAGTTGAAACTGAATACTATAATTTTACTGCCTTAAATATCCCTCTGCAGCATCCAGCTAGGGCTATGCATGACACCTTTTACTTTGGCGATGGGAGCTTATTGCGTACCCATACATCTCCTGTCCAGATCCGCTATATGCAGGCGCATAAACCACCATTTAGGTTAATAGCACCAGGAAAAGTATATCGCTGTGATTCAGATTTAACTCATACACCTATGTTTCATCAACTTGAGGGTTTATTGATAGATAAAGAAATTAATTTTGCGCAATTGCGCGGTACCTTACAAGATTTTTTAACTTATGTCTTTGCCAAAAATGTAGAGGTCAGGTTTAGACCTTCGTATTTTCCTTTTACCGAGCCTTCAGCAGAGGTTGATATGACCTGCACAAAATGTAAAGGCCAAGGTTGCCGGATTTGTAAGTTTAGTGGCTGGTTAGAGGTTGGCGGCTCTGGTATGGTGCATCCTAATGTACTTAAAGCTGTCAACATTGATCCAAATGAATATCAAGGTTGGGCTTTCGGCATGGGGATAGATAGGTTAGCTATGTTGTATTACGGTATAGATGATTTACGTGCCTTATTTGAAAATGATCTAGAGTTTTTGACCCAGTTTTAATAAGGAAGACCAATGAAGATTAGTACAGCATGGCTAAATGAATGGGTGGATTATAAAAAGTCTACGCAAGAACTTGCGTCAATCCTTACAATGAGTGGTTTGGAAGTTGATCAAGTTATCCCATGCGCTGGTGATTTTACCAAGGTTATTGTTGCTGAAGTTATTGCCACCAAACCTCATCCTAATGCTGATAAACTTACCATTTGTCAGGTTAAGGCAAGTGCAACTCTAATAAAAGAAGTAGTGTGTGGCGCTCAAAATGTGCGCCCAGAACTTAAAGTTGCTTTCGCCCAAGTTGGTGCTAAATTACCTAATGATTTTATTATTAAGCCAGTTAAGTTACGTGATGTTATGTCAGAAGGCATGCTGTGCTCTGCTGCAGAACTTGGGCTGCAAGAAAAATCAGAAGGCATTTTAGAGCTTGAAAAAGATGCGCCTATTGGTGTTGATATTAGGGAGTACTTAAATTTAAACGATGATATTTTGGCAATTGATCTTACTCCTAATAGAGGGGACTGTTTAAGTGTGGCAGGAGTGGCAAGGGAGCTTGCTACTAAGCTAAATTTACCCATCAAGCACCCACAACTTGCGCCAATAAAATCTACTTTTGCTTGCCCAATTAGCGTTGAAGTTACGGCTAAAGATGCTTGTCTTTCTTATATGGGTAGAGTTATTAAAAATATCAATAATAATAATGTAACAACTCCTTTGTGGCTAAAAGAACGTTTACGCAGAGCTTCTATACGCTCAATTAATCCAGTTGTCGATGTAACTCAATATGTAATGCTAGAGCTTGGTCAGCCTTTACATGCCTTTGATACTGCAAGCATTAATGGAAATATAATAGTAAGAGAAAATGCGCCTAACGAGTCATTAAAATTATTAGACGGTCAAACAGTTAAATTAACTTCTTCTTTATTAATCGCTGATCAAAAAGGCCCCCTGGCATTAGCCGGCATTATGGGGGGAGAGGCAAGTTCTGTTACTGAAAAAACTACAAATATTTTTCTCGAAAGCGCTTTTTTTGATCCGCAAAAAATTGCGGGAGTTGCAAGAAGTTATGGTTTATTAACTGAAGCGTCTTATAGGTATGAAAGAGGGGTTGATCCACTTCTCCCGGCAAAAGCCTTAGACAGAGCAACAGATTTAATTTTACAAATAACCGGTGGGGAAGCAAGTGAAGTAGTACATGTGCAACAAAAGAGTGATTATTTTGCGCCTAAAGAAGTAACTTTTAGAAAAGAGCAGTTCCTGAAAAAAATTGGCATTGATGTTTCAGAAGCAAGAATGCAGCAAATATTAGAAGGTCTTGGGTTTACTATTCAATCAATAGTAAACAACCAATGGACCATTAGAGTGCCAACTTATCGTTTTGATATCGCAATTGAAGAAGACATAATAGAGGAAATAATAAGAGTCGAAGGCTATGATAAAGTTATGCCAGCGCCAACAACGCTTCCGCTTATAGCAGTTTTACCTAATGCCCTTGAAAGAGTTGAGCACAATGCTTCCTTAATAATGCAACATTTAGGTTATAACGAAGCTATTAGCTATAGTTTTGTCGACGAAGGGGTACAAAAATTATTATTCCCCGAAACGCAATTTCTTGCGCTTAAAAACCCTATATCACCTGAATTAGCAGTTATGCGTGTAAGCCTTTGGCCAGGGTTAATGGCAGCTTTACATTACAATATAAATAGACAGCAAGAGAGAGTCGCCTTATTTGAGTGTGGACGGGTGTTTGAAGTTGCGGCTAACAATAAGCATACCGAAATTCCTTTGCTGGCTGCAGTTTTACTCGGAACAAAAAATGCCAATGATTGGAAAGGCGAAAAAAGGCCTTTGGATTTTTATGACATTAAAGGCGACTTGGAGGCTTTACTGCAAGCTTTAGGGATAAATAACATAGAGTTTAAGGCAAAAACCCATAATGCTTTACATCCTGGCAAAACGGTAGCAGCCTATAAAAATGCTGAACAAATCGCTTGGTGTGGTGTTTTACATCCTAGTTTGGCGCAAGAATTTGATGTAGAAGAAGAAGTTTTATTATTTGAATGCAAACTAGATCTAGTAAAACATAGTGAACAAAGTCAATATAAAAATATTTCGAAATTTCCTAAAATTATGCGCGATCTTGCTTTTTTAGCTGCAAAGGACGTAAGCTTTGCTTCTATAGAAAAATTTATTAATGCTGCTGCAGATTCTGAATTATTAAAAAGCGTCCAAATTTTTGATGTATATGAAGGCGATAGAATTCCGCCTAATAAAAAAAGTTTGGCAATTAATTTAATTATCCAAAGTAGCACCAAAACTTTAACTGATGATGAAATTAACGCCTTTTTACAGGTTGTTATTAAGGCGTTAACCACTAAATTAAACATGATATTAAGAGATGGAACATGAAAACTTTAACTAAAGCTGAAATAGTAAGTGCCTTATATTATGAATTGGGTATAAATAGAAAAGATTCTGCGCAACTAGTTGATGCTTTTTTTGCAACAATTATTGCGGCTTTTGTAAATAATGAAGCGGTTAAACTTTCAGGTTTTGGTAATTTCACTGTACGCAACAAAAAGGAGCGTCCGGGGAGAAATCCTAAAACGGGCGAGTTTTCTCTAGTTTCAGCGCGTAGATCGGTGTCTTTTAAGGCAAGTAACAAATTAAAAAATGATATTGCTTAGAATTACCTTGATGATTTGTGTAATTTTGGGTAAAATCCACGCTCTTTATTTATAGGTATTGATTCACATGTAAGATGTGAAGATGGAGTTAGAGGGTATGAGAACAGTTAGTACAAAGCCACATGAAGTCAAGCGCGATTGGCTCATTGTGGATGCAACCAACAAAGTGTTAGGTAGAGTTGCAACTGAAGTGGCTTCACGTCTTAGAGGTAAGCATAAACCTGAATTTACACCTCATGTAGATACAGGAGATTATGTAATTATTACCAACGTTGAAAAACTAAGGGTAACAGGGAATAAAGAATCCCAAAAGCATTACCACGCCTATAGTGGCTACCCTGGGGGTTTACGCTCAGTTTCGTTTGCCCAAATGCAAGCAAAGCATCCAGCTAGAGTGCTGGAACTTGCTGTTAAAGGCATGTTACCTAAAAATTCACTAGGCCGGCAGATGTATCGTAAATTAAAAATTTACGTTGGATCAGATCATCCTCATTCTGCACAACAACCAATTGCTTTACAGATTGAGGGATAATTATGGCAGCAACTTTAAAACAATATTATGGCACTGGGCGCCGTAAGAGCTCTGTTGCTCGTGTCTTTTTAAGACCAGGCAAAGGCCAGATGCTTATCAACAAGAAAAGCATTGAAGATTACTTTGGGCGTGAAACAGCGCGCATGATAATCCGTCAGCCTTTAGAAACAACTGAAATGTTAGATAAATTTGACGTATATGCAACTGTTGTAGGTGGCGGGATTTCAGGGCAAGCAGGCGCAATTAGGTTAGGCATTGCAAGAGCCTTAGTTGCCTACGATGAAAAAGATCTACCAGAAGACGCCGAACCCAACCCAGAATCATACCGCAGACGTTTACGTGCCCGCGGTCTATTAACCCGTGATGCAAGAAGAGTAGAGCGTAAAAAGGTTGGTTTACACAAAGCCCGTAGAGCAACTCAGTACTCAAAACGTTAATTTCTGTATTTCTTTTAGGTTGGGCCAAGGCCCAACCTACTCCCGCTTGCGGGAGAAGCGTGATAACCTCCACCAAGCTCCTGGTAGAGTTTAATTACTGCCAACATACTTTGTAATTTGTCATGATTAACGGCAATTTTCTTTTTATGAAGGAGCAGCTTGGTTTGTAAGGTTTTTATATTACTCTGAATACCTTGTTTTGTAAGTGCTAAATTAAGTTTATAGATTTTTGCATAATGTTTGCGTGAGTTTACGGTATCTAATAATTGATGGCTTAGTCTATCATGAGCTGACAATGCATTAGTTGTGTCTTGTAAAATTTTTTGTAAGGTATCGAGATATGCATAATAAGCCATATTACGTTGCCCAGTTGCTTTTTCAATTTCTCCTAGCACGTAAAGCTTTAATACCGGAATGCGCAAAAGTTGATCATTAAAGTAAACCATAAATTTAGGTAATGTGTATCGACTAAATTTCGAAATAGGCCCCATAAATAAATCCAAATGCATTTCAGGAAGTAAGTCATTACTTGCAACGCCAATTTTCATGTTTGCAACTGTCAATTTATGAATCGCAAAACGCATATCAGGTCGCTGACGTAATACTGTCAGTGGTAATGATTTTGGTGCAATATAGGTATCTTTTAGTTTATTAAACGTATAGGTAGTTGAAAAATCATTGGGATTAGAATTGATAAGATAGTGAATGGCATTACGACTGAGTACAATATTATGTTCAACCTGTTCTAATTCTCCTTGCAATTCATCCACCTTGCTATGAATTGCTTCAGGAGTGATTTGCGAAACCAACCCGTTATTTTTCATTTCGACTGAAATAGAGTCAATATGCTTTAAATCAGAGAGGTAATTTTTAATTAATTTTTCATGTTCAAGCTCTCCTAAATATGTAATATACGCTGAAACGATCGCGCTAATAACATATAACCGAATGGTATCATCTTCAGCTTTAGCTGCTGCCAAAGCATGCGTTGCTTTCTTTTGTTCTTGAAAGTGTTGAATAATATTAATTGTGTAGCTTGGGGCAAATAATGCGAGAAAACCCGGGAAGCCAAAAGCTGGATTTTGTGAATACCCAACTAAATAATCAATATTTGGAATCCACTGAAGTTTCACCTTTTTTAATTCACCAGTTGCAGCTTCTACATTACTCCTTGATCTATTAAGTTTATTGTTATAAATGAGGGCTTCTCTTACAAGGTGGTTTAATGTTTTATCATGAAATGTTTCCCACCAAGGTAAACATGGAAGGGGAGTATTATTTTTTCTCTGTGAAGAAAAAGAGTCTTTGGTAGACCATTTTTTTTGAATCGTTACTCTAGAAGTGAAATGAGTGGTATTGCCTTGGCAGCCTGCTAAAAAAATAATTAATATAAGTAATCTATAAGCTTTATTATTGCTCATATATAACCACGCTTATGAAACTCATACAAGTTACATTCAAGCCGAAGAGTGGAATCTGCCAGGATAGATAATTCATATTCAATGTCCGAGTAAATTTTCATAAAATCATACTTTTTGTAATGATGTGAATATTGCGCAAAATATAAAGCTTTAAGTCTTGTGTATGAAGTTTCTGCACTTTGAATGAATAATAAAATATCATCTCTTGCAATCATATCGGAATGTTTGCAAAAACTAGTATTATTTAACAACTCCTTGATCCGAGTAAGGCTATGTATGGTAAAACCGCAAGCTTTATACCATTTTGTTCTATTAACTGGCCCCTCATGTAATAATGCTTTTAAATTACGCAAATTTTTTAAAACTTTTTTTTCTACATCCAATATAAATCGTTCAATAAGGTTATATCTATTAAACCAATAGGTTTCCAGAAACCATATTAACCCAAAGGCTACACAAGTGCAGATACAATAATCAACCAAATAATATAAAAGAGTTACTGTTTGTGCATTAGAAAAATAACCAGTGCCAATAACTGAAGTATTGACTGTAAAAATGGTTGGTACACTGTAAGTTTCTCCAGCAAAGAAATAAGCTAAAAATATAACCAATGTTATTTCTAAAAATAAAAACATAAGATCATAGCGACCGATTATGACTAATAGATATCCTGAGATTAAACCAAATATCACTCCTAAAAAACGATGATATGTTCTTAATAATGAGGTTCCATTATCAAATCCCGCATAGATCATCATAACGGCAAATCCAGTCCAATAAGCATTTGGATAATTTAAAAGAAATTGGAGAAATAGGGTAAAAGCAAATACGAAACTAATTTGTAAACTTCTAATCGTTGTATAATCTAAGATTTTAGCAAACATAGATAATTCCAACTTTGAATGACTTTCTTAATCATACGTAATTCATGGGTATGACTTAACTCTAGATTTTCTTTATTTTTTAGAAAGAGAGGTTTTTTTAGTCGACAAGCAGCTTGTAATAGTTTTAAATAGCGCCGATATATTTGCACATATTCTATTGGAATATTTTTTTTAAAAGCTAATAAGTATGATTGATACATAACCAAATCAAACGTCAGCAAGGTTATTTTTGCAACACTAAAAAAATTATCTTTTTTTGAAATCATGTTGCTATATTTTTGCATCATCATGATTCCTAGTGAAGAAGGAGGGTTTTTATTATCTAAAAAAATTGATTCAGCAATAGCATCTAAGTCCAATAAAGTAAATATGAAAGCCTTTCGCCAATTATAAAAATAACATTTCTTAGGCAACAGCAATAATCCTACAACCATAATTAAACCTGCAGCCATTGAATAGACGAAATAATTTAAAGCATTTATATAATTATAATTATTGTTAGCTGAATAAAGTAAGGAGTAAGCCGCTAAGCTTAAAACTATTGCAACTATGGTACGTAGATGACGATTAGTATGGAGCACGAAATAATAGAGTCCTATGGAGTAAAAAAATACAAATACTATAAAAAACTCCCTTAAAGGCAATAAAATATTAAAAATATATATAGAAATTGCACTTCCAAAAATCGCTATTATTAAATATTGATATTTTTTTTTTAAAGTTATTCCCAGTAGTTCTGCTGAAAAAGCAGTAATTGGCACATAAAAATAGTAAAAATATGGCTTAGTAATATTAAAAAAGAAATAAAACAAACATAGCAAAATAAATAAATACATTGCCTTAAATCCATTAATTCTATTTTCCCCAAATGGATCATATTTTTCTATTACTTGCAGAAGGCGAGATATAAACATATGCACTAGCTCCAGGGTGTAAAGGAAAATTAGGCTGAGGATCTGTTATTTCAATTTGAATTGGAAATCGTTGTGGAAGAAGTAACCATTCATTTTCATTTTTTACTCGTTGTAATTGACTTTTTATCGCTGTTTTTTGTCGTTCAGTAGCCCATAGAGAGTTAACCACTTTTCCATGAAAAATTTTATCAGTGTAATACATCCTTAGCATAATATATGCTTTGTTCCCTTGACGAACATGTCTTAAATTAGTTTCCTTAAAATTTGCTTGTATATAAAATTTAGAAGTATCAACGAATGAAAATACTGGCTGATGAATACGTATAGGGGTATTTATTGAAACATATAAATTATCAACTACACCATCTGAAGGTGCCCTAACTATAGTTAGTTCCAGGTTGATTTTTGCAATTGATTCTTTCGCTTTAGCTGCAGCAAGAGAACTTTTAGTTTCTTCTATCTTAGCTTTAAGTACTAAAATTTCTTTTTTGAAAGATTCTAACCTATGAGTTAAGATATCTACGTCGTAATTTAGTTTTTTTATTTCAAGCTTTGAAATTGCCTCAGCAACCTGGCGCACTTTTTTCAGACTCAACTCATATTTTTTTTTGGCTAGCTGAGATTCTATTGAATGGATTATAGATTCAGTTTTATAAATTTGTTGATTTAATACTTTAATCCTTTTTTGAACTGATTGACGAAGAGCCAAAGCTTCTTGTAATGCATAACTATATGGGGCCTGATAAACTTTGAAGATTGGCTGATTTTTCTTAACTGATTGACCATTTTTTACATATATATCCGTAATAAAACCAGAAACATCAGCAGCAACAGGAGAAATATTTGTTACAACAAACGCATTATCGGTAAAAGGGATTAAGTAGGCTAGGCAATGGTAGAGTAAAATAAATCCTAAAATCAAAATTGTAAGTAAGGGAATATTTAAAAAGCGATTTTTTAAAGAGAAATTATCATTAATAAAATGGGTTATCCACTGGCGAATTTTATAAAGATTAATTTTGATATTAATCACAATAAGGAATCATCCTAATCTAAACAGCCATCAAAATATAGAAATTTTCTATATCATATATTGGCTTAGCAAAAAAAGATATCTCAAACTCCCCTCCTTGGAATGACCGCCTAAATTTGCATTTTAATACCGCTTGGGTATATAAATTAGTTTCAGTTATTTCAACTTTTTTGTTATGGATGACCTTAAAGCGCCATCAGAAGATGGAAAGATAGATACCGAAAGAAGAGATTTTTTGGTTAAAAGCATCACTCTTGTTGGTGGGGTTGGGGCTTTTTGTGCTAGTACGCCTTTTCTTATGTCTTGGTGGCCTAGTGTTAAAGCTGAAATTGCCGGCGGATCTGTGCAAGTTGATATAAGTCAATTGGCAGAAGGACAACAGCTAACTGTTGAGTGGCGAGGGTTACCTGTGTGGATTATTCGGCGCACGCAAGATATGTTAGATTCTTTAAAAAAAGATAGTGATTTATTACGCGATCCTAATTCTCTTGTTGAACAACAACCTTTATTTGCGAAAAATATTTATCGCTCCTTAAATCCAAATTATCTAGTGCTAATAGGTATTTGTACGCATTTGGGTTGTGTACCTAAATATGTGCCAGCGGCGCATGAGTTGGCGCAAGATTGGCCGGGGGGATTTTTTTGTCCTTGTCATGGATCAAAATTTGATTTGGCGGGTAGAGTATTTAAAGGAGTGCCGGCGCCTATTAATTTAGAAGTGCCTCCTTATAAATTTTTAGATGCAACAACGCTCTTAATTGGTGAAAGTGAAGAGGTTTAAATGAATAAGTTATTAGTTTGGGTAAATGAACGTCTTCCTGTAGTTAATGCTATTAAAAATCAAACTACTAATTACCTTGTGCCGAAAAACTTTAATCTTTTATATGTATTTGGGGCGTTGTCTTTATTGGTTTTTGTTAATCAATTTGTTACTGGTTTATGGCTTACAATGTTTTATATACCTTCGGCGCAAGATGCGTTCGATTCTGTTGAATACATTATGCGTGATGTACATTTTGGCTGGTTGTTACGCTATATGCATACTACAGGCGCCTCTATGTTTTTTATTGTGGTATATATTCATATGTTTAGAAGCTTATTATATGGATCGTATCAAAAACCGCGCGAATTAGTTTGGTTAATAGGGATGGGACTTTTTGTTTTATTAATGATGGAGGCTTTTTTTGGGTATCTTCTGCCTTGGGGGCAATTATCTTATTGGGGAGCTCAGGTTATTACTTCGTTATTTAGTGTTATTCCAGGTGTGGGGGACACAATTGTTACTTGGATTAGGGGTGACTTTAGTGTTTCAGGATCAACTTTAGGGCGGTTTTTTGCTTTACATATAGTTGCTGTGCCATTTTTATTAATATTCTTAGTGTATTTACATGTAGTTGCGCTGCATCACGTTGGCGCAAACAACCCTGAAGGAACTATTCTTAAAAAAGCAGATTATATTCCATTTCATCCATTTTATACGCTAAAGGACAGCGTTGCTGCTTTAACTTTTTTATTGGTATTTTTTGCTATAGTATTTTTCTTGCCAGAAATGGGGGGGATTTTTATTGAGCCTGATAATTTTGTTCCTGCAAATCCTTTGCAAACTCCTGCTGAAATAAGTCCTGTTTGGTATTTGGCGCCTTTTTATAGCATTTTACGCGCGATCCCTAACAAAACTCTAGGAGTTATTGCCTTGCAAGCTTCGATTATTTTGTTATTTTTTTTACCTTGGCTAGATAATAATCCGGTAAAATCTATGCGCCATAAAGGCTATGTTGCGCGTATTTTACTTTTGCTTTTTTGTATAAGCTTTATAGTGTTAGGTGTTTTAGGTAAAAGACCGGTAACTTATACTTCACAAATTATCGCAAGATGGGCTTTAGGATTTTATTTTTTGTATTTCTTAAGTTTGCCTCTTTTAGCACTTAAAAAGAGGAATAAGCATGCATAAAGTATTAATAAATAAATATTGCAGCATGCTATTTATAGTTTTTCTTATGAGTAATGGTTTTGCCATGGATAAAGCCACGCTGCAACGCGGCGCCCGCTTTTACATGAACTATTGTTTTGGATGTCACTCTTTAAAATATATGCGTAATCAAACGATGATGGAAGCCCTTGGGTTTACTAATAAAGCATATTCTCTAGAGGAAAAAAAACAATTAGCCGCAGATATGTTGTTAGATGGGCCTAAGGAGGCTAGTTTATTAACGTCTTTGCCACTTAAGCAAGCAGTAGCGTGGTTTGGAGTTGCGCCGCCTGATTTATCATTGGTGGCGCGCTCCCGTGGGCGTGTTTGGTTAAATAATTTTTTACATGGGTATTATAAAGATAGTAAAAAGCCTTTTGGCGCCAATAACCTTATTTTTCCTGATGTTGCAATGCCTGATGTATTGTTTCCTTTAAGAGGTGAGTTTGTGTTAGATAATGCGCATAAGCTTAGATTAGTTAAAAAAGGGGCGATGGAGGAGAGTGAGTTTAATCAATACGTTAATGATTTAGTTGAGTTTTTAGTATATGTAGCAGAGCCTACGCGCTCTTTGCGCTATAAAGTAGGTTTTTTTGTAATTATTTTGGTTCTAGTATTGCTTATTTTGGTTAGAAAATTACAAAATATAGTAAATAAAAAATACAAATAGAAAATAATACAAGCAACTTTTGTGGGAATCGCTAAAATCTGTTATAATCATTTTTTATATTTTCCTAAGGAAAAACAATGGCAATAGTAACTAAACGCACAGTTATGTCTTTATTTTCTGATCAAGATGATGTTTATAGTCATCAAGTTAGAATAGTACTTGCTGAAAAAGGGGTAAACGTTGAAATCATCCATATGAAAAAAGATGATGAGTCGCAAGATCTAATAGCAGTAAACCCTTATGCAACTGTTCCAACTTTAATAGATCGAGAATTAGTCCTTTATGAAGCTCGTATTATTATGGAATACCTGGATGAACGCTTTCCGCATCCTCCTCTTTTACCTGTTTATCCAGTAGCAAGAGCTGAGTCAAGAAAAATGATGCACCGTATTGAGCATGATTGGTATGCTCCTCTTCTGCAAATTTTACATGGTAAGAATGTAGCAGAAGCAAGAGAACTTTTAGCTACCAGTTTATTAGCTTTAGAACCTATTTTTAAAGATAAACCTTACTTTTTAAATGAAGATTTTTCTTTACTTGATTGTGTGCTGGCGCCTTTGTTTTGGCGTCTGCCACAATTAGGCATTAACATTGGCGAAGAGTATCAAGGGATCCATGCATATATGCAAAGAATTTTTAAACGTGATGCTTTTCAAGCAAGTTTAACTGATGTTGAAAGACAGCAGAGGGTTGCATGACCATAATGACTTCAAATAGACCTTACTTAATAAGGGCAATGTACGATTGGATTGTGGATAACGATTTAACTCCATATGTTTTGGTGACGGTTGAGCACGGTGGAGTTGATGTGCCTACGGAATATATAAAAGAAGGTAAAATCGTGTTTAATATTTCGCCAATTTCTTGTCGTGGCTTACATTTAGGCAATGATCGCATTGTTTTTACCGCAAGGTTTGCCGGTTCCGCTTTACAAGTTATGTTTGTGCCAGAAGCTGTTTTATCAATTTATGCAATGGAAAATGGCCAAGGTATGGAATTTCCTGAAGAGCAAGGGCAATTTGAGCTGCCAACTGTAAGCAGTAAAACTCGCACGAAACCCGTATTATCTTTGGTTAAAAACGAACAGGAAACTGATTAGAGAGCCGTCTTGTTATCTAAAGGAATTTTGCTAAACAATGAAAGTGAAACCAAAGAGCTTGCGCGCAAAATTGCGCCTTTATTGTCAGCCCCTTTTGTAATTGCCTTGCAAGGGGATATTGGGACTGGTAAAACTACATTGGTGCGGGCTTTATTACAAGCCTTGAATGTAAGAGAAAATATTAAAAGTCCTACTTTTTCATTAGTTGAGACTTATGAATTGCCGCAAATAAATTGTGATTTTCATCACTTTGATTTATATAGATTAGAAGAAGAACCTTCGCTTACCACGCTAGGGTTTAGTGATTACTTCACTCCTTATGCGATATGTTGTATTGAGTGGCATGAACGCTCTAAAAGTTTACTTGCTAGCGTTGATTTGTTGCTAAAATTTGAGTGGTTACCTGAAAAAAGGCGGGTTACACTTACGTCTTTAAGTTTAAAGGCCCTAGAGTTGTTGCAAAAATTGGAGATATAATGCTCGGGTTGCGTTTCATTTTGTGTGAGATGTTCTTATTTTGCTTTGCAATATCCTTAAATAGTTTTGCAGCAATTTTATCATCTATAAAATCCCACCAAGATAGCATTGATTTTGAATTTTCTACTAAAGGATCGGTAAAAAGTAAGTATTTTATCGGGGAAAATCCTCATAGAGTAGTAGTTGATTTTAGTAATACAGAGTACTCCCACAACGATATGATTACTAACCCAAATTCCCCAAGCATAAAAAAAATAAAAGTTACTAAACTAAAAAATGCTACCTTACGCTTAGTAATTGAGCTTAAACAAAAAGTAGCGCCTAATTTTGTAGCTTTAGCATATGCTCCTTATAAACTGCGGCTTAATTTGTTAAGCAAAGTAAAGCAAAGATCTTTAAATAGTCCTAGTGCAAATAAAGCAGCACGGCCGGTTGTTATTGTGATAGATGCAGGGCACGGAGGCAAAGATCCTGGAGCGCATGGACCACATTTAACCAAAGAAAAAAACATAGTCCTTGAAATTGCAAGAAAATTAAAAGCCCAGATTGATAAAGAAAAAGGTATGCGTGCGGTATTAACGCGCCAATCTGACTACTATATAAGTTTACGCAAACGCTTAGATATTGCGCGCAAAAACAATGCCGATCTTTTTATTTCAATACATGCTGATGCGTTTAAACAGCCAAATTCCTCAGGAGTTTCGGTTTATGCTTTATCGCAAAGTGGCGCAACAAGTGAAGCGGCGCATTGGCTTGCTGAAAAAGAAAATTACTCTGAGCTAGGGGATATTAACCTTAATAGCCTCAACGATAAAAATGGCTTAGTACGCGAAGTTTTAATCGATTTATCGCAAACAGCAACTATTGGCGCAAGCTTACATATAGGTGAGCAAGTATTAAAAGCTTTAGATCTAGTAACCGACTTACATTACCCGCGAGTTGAGCAAGCGCGCTTTGTGGTTTTAAAATCACCTGATATCCCATCTATTCTGATTGAAACTGGTTTTATTTCTAATCCAAGCGAAGAAAAAAATTTGGCTTCTCTAGCTTATCAAACAAAATTAAGCATGGCGATTTTTAAAGGTATTAAACAATACTTCATTGATTATCCACCAAACTCGGTAAAACAGAAAGTATGAATAAGATTTATCAATTACCGTCTATAGTAGCTAATCAAATTGCCGCCGGCGAGGTTGTCGAAAGACCTGTGTCAGTAGTTAAAGAATGTGTAGAAAATTCTTTAGATGCAGGAGCTAGTGAAATAATTATTGATATTAGTTGCGGCGGTTTAAATAGCATCAGGATTACAGATAATGGCGAAGGTATTTTACCGCAAGATATGAAGCTTGCAGTATTGCCGCATGCAACGAGTAAAATTCATAATTTGGCAGATTTAAACAAGGTTAAAACTTTAGGTTTTAGGGGCGAGGCTTTAGCGAGTATAGCCTCTGTTGCTAAATTTACCTTGCGATCGCGCGCCCAAGGTTTTGCTGCAGCAACTGAGCTTAATTTATACAATGAAAAACTTACCATTACCCCTTGTGTGCATAATTATGGCACTACAGTATTAGTTAATGATTTATTCTATAACACCCCTGTGCGCAAAAAGTTTTTAAGCTCGGCGCGCACTGAGTTTTTGGCTATTGATAAACTTGTGCGGTGTTTTGCTTTGAGCGCTCCTTCAGTTAAAATTGAATTTTATCATCAGGGTAAAAGTATTTTTACTCTGCCTTCTGGTAATACTGAAGAGAAAAAATTAGCTAGACTGCGCAAAATTCTTGGCAAACCTTTTATTGATGCTGCAAGCCCTATAGAGGCGCATTATGCTAATTTACACATAAAAGGTTTTGTTGCAGGACCTAATTACGCAAGAAGCCAGCAAGATAGAATGTGGGTGTATGTAAATAAACGCATGGTAAACGATAAATTACTTAATCATGCGATAAAAAAAGCCTATCAAGATAAGCTTCACCCTGGGCGTTTTCCCGTTTGTGTTATCCATATTGAGTTAGATCCAGAGGAAATTGACGTTAACGTGCATCCTACTAAACATGAGCTAAGGTTTCACCAACCGAGGTGGGTGCATGATGCCTTGCACAATGTCATAGAAGATGCCTTAAACTGCCAAGAAAAAAACCCTGCATTAGCTGAAAATCCTTGCAAGGTTAGCCAAAATCTCCCTAATGATTATGTAAGTGTTGCAAAAAGTAATTGGCAGTATAGTAGCTGGGTTAATTTAAATGCAAATTTTGCTTTACTGAAAAAAGGCAGTGAAAATTATTTGCTCCATGTAAAGAATCTTCAAGAAATCTTGCTACTAATAAGATTTAAAAATACTAAGCTCCCATTAGCCGCGCGTAATTTACTCGTTCCCATAAGCATAGAAATTACTCACCATTTAGCTAGGCTAGAATCTTCTTTTGATTTATTTGCCCAACTTGGTATAACTCTAAGCTGGCTAGGCGACAAGACTTTACTCATACGCACAATTCCCACCATAACCCCTAATTTAGATCTAAAAGGATTTATTACTCAAGCATTGTCTTATAAAGAATTAACCATGGATGTTTTATTCCAAGAATTAGTTAACCATAGCATTGTCGCGCTAGAAGGAATATCCGAGAAAGATAAAGCAGAATGGCTTGATTTTCTCTCACATACACAAAACCCTACCGAAAAATATTTAAAAGAATTATCAATTACAGATTGTGAAGATTTTTTCTATGCATAAACCTATGCATGTTGAGAGCAAGTCGGCTCTAGGTTTGCATGCGTAATAAAAAAGCCTAGTTTTTCAATTGTTGGATTTTGAATAAAGTCTCTTATTGTTATTCTGCTAGCAAAATGTGTATTTATTTTTGATACAACTTGCGGAATTAGTAAAGAATGACCTCCTAACATAAAGAAACTATCATCTGCAGCAATTGCAGAAATATCAATATCTAATATGGTTCCCCAAATCGTGGCTAATTGATGATCAATTTGGGTTATAAGGGGCGTGCCTGCAGGGTTTACTTGGAGTTCCATTTCATCTAGACGTTTTCTATCTAACTTCCCATTGAAAGTTTTTGGCATGTTAGCTAATTGAACCCACTTATTAGGAATCATGTAGATCGGTAGAATTTGAGCAAGATAAACTTGTAATAATTTATTATCCACACTAATTGCATTGGTTGTTGTATAAAATGCCACCAAAAAGTCTCCTTTATCATCCTTTTGCCGTCTAAGGACAACAGCTGCTTCTTTAATCCCTTGATGACTTAATAAATGAGTTTCAATTTCTGCTAGCTCAACTCTATATCCTCTAAGCTTAATTTGCTGATCGGTACGAGCAATGTATTCTATCTCTTTGTTAGATCTAAAACGGACAAAATCTCCTGTTTTATAAAGTCTTGCGTATTTTGTCAGCTCTTTATCCACAAATGGATTGGAAATAAATGATTTTTGGGTTCCTTCGTTGTCATTAAGATAACCATCAGCAAGTCCAGCGCCACCTATATATAATTCTCCAGGAACATTGATAGGAACTGGATTTAGATATTCGTTAAGTACATAACATTTAGTATTAGCTATTGGTTTTCCAATAGAAACATCATCTTCGCTTTCTATTTTTTTGATGGTTGACCAAATAGTAGTTTCTGTTGGACCATAAACATTAAAGAGCTCAGCAAATGTTTGGAGCAATTGTTTTGCTAAGTCTGGCAATAAAGGTTCACCACCAGTTAAGATTTTACAATTAAATTGTTGTGAACCGAGATCGTTAATGAGTAACCTCCAAAATGACGGGGTTGCTTGCATGATTGTTGGCTTTACTTTATTAATTAATGTCATGAATATGTTCATATCATTAACAGCATCCTTATCAGCCAATATGCAAGTTGCGTGACTAATTAAGGGCAGCAAGGATTCAAGATAAAAAATATCAAAGTTAACTGAGGTCACACTTAATAAACGATCATTTTGTGAGACTTGCAAATGTTGTTGCATTGAAAGCAGTAAATTAATGACACTGTTATGTTTAATCAAGACGCCTTTAGGTTTTCCGGTTGATCCTGAAGTGAATATTATATAACAGTGATCACAAGGTTGTGCTGCAATATTTACTATGTCTTGTTTTGCAATAAGCGCTGACTCTTTGTCTAAAAGAATTAAATTATAATTAGCAGTAAATATTTCACTATGGGGGTTAGAAGATAAAGAGATAATGAGAGAAGCTTTTGCATTATTAATAAAATACTCTAATCTAGCAAGCGGGTAGCTAGGATCAAGAGGCATAAAAATATTGCCTGATTTTAAAACAGCGAGCATACTGACAATAAAATCTATACCACGATCTAGAAAAATTCCAATTACCTGTTTATGCGGTAAGTTTGCAGCTGCTAGTTTTTTGCAAATATAATGGCTCAGCTGATTTGCTCGCGCATTTAACTCTTGATAAGTTAAACTGAAATCTAAATAACTAATAGCAGGGTTAGATGGATATTTTCTCGCAGCTAATTCAAATAAATGGTGAATATATTCATTGCTCAATGCGGTATCTGTTTCATTCCATTTATGTAATAAAGTATCTAATTCTTCTTGCCGCAAGACATTAACAGATTGAATATGCTGAGTAGGAGCTGCAATAAACGTCTCGAGCAGCATATGAAAATCGTTAAAAAAACGCTTAATATTTTTATAGGTGTATTTAGCTGAATTATATTGAATATCTCCTAAAAGCCCAGAGTCAGTTAACTCTAAGTTAAAAGTTATGCCAAAAGTTGCTGTTTTTCTGTCAACGAGAATATTTGTAGTTTCTAAAAGAGGAAGCTTTAGTGCAACATCATCTCCAGTTTTTTGCATAATAAACAACACCTGAAATATAGGATTTTTATCACTATCACGCTCAAGCATAAGAGCATCTACAATCATTTCAAAAGGTACATCTTGGTAAAGGTGTGCCTCAACACAAGAGGAGTGTACTTTCTGAATAAGATCTGCAAAGGTTGGGTTGCCGGCTAAATCATTTCTTAAGACAATAGTATTGACAAAAAAACCAATAAGTTTATCAAGCCCTGGGGTTTCTCTTCCGGCCATTCCTGTGCCTATAACTATGTCATATAGGTTAGAATATTGGGCAAGTAAAATATTGAATGTTGTTATCAATACCACGTATGGCGTTGTATGTAATTCTTGAGCTAATTGATGTAGGTTTTTAACTAAGTTTGGGTTATTTAAGTTAAACTTAAAATCTTTCCCTCCTGATTGGGCAACTTCATCGTTGTCAGTTTCAGGGAATAAGACTAATTCAGTAAAGTCTTTTAGCTTATTAACCCAATAATCAATTTTATTTTTTAATGTAGATGGATTATGGATCTGTCTTTGCCAAAACGCATAATCAGCGTATTGAAATGGCATAATAGGTAATAAGGTGTCTATATTGCAGTTAACATCCTTATGCAATGCTGTATACACTGTATTTATTTCATGGATAATAATGCTATCAGACCAACCATCAGTAATAATATTATGCATTGTAATCGCAAGGATATGTTCCTTTGAGGATAATTTAAATATTTTAAATCTGGATAAAGGACCCTCCTCTATGTTAAATGGAGTATGGGTTTCTTCTATTAATCTATATTTTAATCTCTGTCTTGCAACTTGCTCTATAGTAAATTCAACCTGATTATACGGTAATATTTCCTGCCAAGGATTTCCTTCTTGAGACTTAAATAAGGTGCGTAATATTTCATGGCGTTTAATAAGCTGATTTATTGCAACGTTTAGCTGATATAGGTTAAATTTACCCTTAAGGCTAAATACCATGGCCATATTGTAAGCAGCATTATCTTTGCCTTCTAGTTGATATAAATACCATAAGCGTTGTTGCGCATAAGAAAGAGGCATGCGCTGGGTACGGGGTTTTGGTGTAATAGTCAACTGCACTGTTGTATCTAATTTGTTAGCGTTAAGAAATGTAGCCAACTTTGTGATAGTTGGATATTGAAAAATATCTCCTACATTTACCTTGATGTTATTAGCTAAAAGCATGGCAACTGCTTGTACAGCGAGTAAAGAATTACCGCCTAAATCGAAGAAATGATCATCTAATTGAACTCTTGCAGCGAGAACTGTACTCCAAATAGATTGAATTAATGCCTCAAGATTATTACTAGCAAGCCTACTACTCGTTGGCTCTAAACTATTATTCTGAGAAAGCTTTAGTAATGCTGCATAATCAATTTTGCCATTTTGGGACAGCGGCATACTATCTACTTGGTGAAATCTGCTTGGAACCATGTAATCTGGTAGATGCTTGCTACAAAATAAATTAAGTTCTTCTATAAGCTCACAAGAAGAATATAATTCACTTGCGGGTTTTATATTAAAAAAAGCGACCAGTTGTTTTTTATGCGCACTGTTCTCAACGAGTACTACAGCCGATCTTTTAACACAAGGATACTGCGCCAACACAAACTCAACTTCCTCTAACTCAATACGATAGCCACGAAGCTTTATTTGTCTATCAACCCTCCCGATAAACTCTAACTCACTATCGTCTATGTACCTTACTAAATCCCCTGTTTTATAAATTCTTCTTTGCTGGCTATCTACTTTACAACAATCCTCTATGTGTAAGTTGCTTCTTAAATATCCAAGAGCTAAACCACTACCACTAACATACAACTCGCCTATTCCACCTAAAGGAACATTATTTAGCTTGTCATCAAGGACAAAGAGCTCAACATTTTTTACCGCCTTACCGATAGGAACATAACGCGATCGCCTTATTTCATCAGGTCTACAAATATGATAGGTTGCATTGATAGTGCATTCGGTTGGTCCATATAAATTAATTAATGTAGCTTTAGATGCGCAATAAAAAGCATTCATCACTGCAAAATCTAAGGCCTCAGATCCTGAAACAACATATCTTAGTGATGAGCATGCGCTAATATAATTTAATTCCAATAATAACTTTAATAATGATGGTACAAACTCAATAAAATTAACTTTGTGCTTTTGAATTAGGAGAGGAAAAAGCTCAATTTTTTCATTAATATTTTGGGGAGCTATCACAAGTTGACCACCATTAATTAATGGCAGAAAAATTTCCTCTATGGCCACATCAAAACCTATATTAGTATGATGTAGGCCAATATAAGTGTGATCAAGAGCTAAAGTTTCGCTAAGCCAGGTTAGTCTATCAAATAGGCTGGCATTTTCTATAACAACTCCTTTCGGAGTTCCTGTTGTGCCTGAGGTAAAAATCAAATAAACAGGATCTTTTCCTTCTATATTTCGCAATTTTATATTATCTGGAGTAGGGGTTCTTAAGAGGTCATTAATAATTATTGTATTAATTTCAGGCAAGTGAGCTTTAATAGTCGTAATATTTATGTCATCTGCTAAAACAATTGACGCTGCTGTTATTGCAATAATTTCTTTGACCTTTTCTTCCGGCAACTTTGGATTAATGGGCACAATACAGCAGCCAGTTTGGATAATTCCAATTAAAGAGGCAATTAATTCAAACCCTCTTTTTGCAATAACAGGGATGTAACTATTTTTAGGAATATTAAGTAGAGTTAAGTGATTAGAGATAGCGTTAGCGGCATGCAATAAGTGTTGATAGGTGTATTGTCTATCATCCTCAATAAGCGCAACTTTCAGCGGATCTGCCTTAGCCAGTTTTCTAAATGAAAGTATAACGTTTGATTCTTGCTTATCTATATTAATAATTTTCGCGGCATTAATATTTGGTAAGCTAGCTGTTAGCAGATTTGGTGCAGGATCTTGTAATAAAGACTCAAGATAATGGGCAAAATTATTTAGCAAGCTAATGACAAACTCATCGTTGTAACAATCTTTGAAATAACTTGCCTTGATTGCAGTAGTTTTATCATTAAATACAAATTCTAAATACAAAGAGGGATAATATATGGAATGGGTAAAGTCCTCATCTGCTGAGAAACAAAAAGTTAGAGCAATAGTTGTTGTGCTTTTATCTAAAATAGTTAATGTATTAGGGCTTTGCTGAAAAGTCTTTACAACAACATCTTGAAAAATATGCTTCACTAATGACTCATAATCAAGCAAATTAATGGCAATATTGTGTAAATAAAAGGATTCTTGTAAGAAACTACTTTTAGCACAAAATTTATTAGATACTATGCCAATTCTTAGTTTTTCTCTGAGGAAGGTGAAATATTTATTTAATAGTCCATAAAAAGCCGCTAGGAGTAAAATTTTACCATTAACATTAAGCTTATTTTCTAACTTATTTAGAGCTTGTGAAATGCTTAGAGGTAAGGTCTTAGATTTTTCATGATAGATTGTTTCAAGCTCGAGGTTATCGCGACTTAAATCAACTAATAATTGATAAAAACTTGCGGAAAAACTATCAAACTCGTTTAAGTCAAGAGGCAGGTAACTTTGTTTAACGTAAACGAGCTTATTTTCTTGAGTTACTGTGTACCATGAAACCTTAGGTAAAGGCGGAGAATAAGATAATATGGTTGAAAAATCACGCTTTAGAGATTCTAGCGCTGATTGATTAACTAAACTTATCCATTTATTTGCCGCTGTTTGTGAAAATATGTTACTTTCTAAGATAATATCATTAAGCACTATGCAAAAATCAAAATTCTGCTGATAAATCCAACTTAAGTTATCTAATGATGTAGTATAAATTTCTTCATTCTCACATAATTGTTTTACCGCCTCATTGTTGGTGATACAACCTAGTAACTCATGCCCTAAGGATAGAATTAATTCAACACACCCCACGCCTACGTCCC
>Ga0155589_120_pt1 | contig 28736 bp, 33 predicted proteins | sample RifCSPhighO2_12_FD_107246 | JGI IMG/M metagenome (GOLD analysis project Ga0155589, IMG submission 107246) | Legionellales bacterium RIFCSPHIGHO2_12_FULL_37_14 | reverse complement strand
TTTCTACATTGATGGATCCCGCGGACAAGCCGCGGGACGTAGGTGAGGAGACGAAATGTCAACAGACCCTACTATTTAGCTCTCATATTACTATTTTCAATAATGGGAGGATTCGTTGCATTTTCATTTTTAAATATTCCTCCATAGCCTTTGTGATCAGCCTCAGGGGGATTTGGCTTTTCTTTTTGCACAGCTTCTGCAAGGTTTTTATCGGTCAAATTTTCTTCAGGATTATTCTTCATCCATACTAAAATTCGCAGCTGATTATCATGAATTATATCTTTATGATCAATTAACCATCCTGCAACTTCTGCACTTGCATGTTCATTTATGGTCTTTAGTGAAAACTCTGCGGATTTAGTCGGTGGATTATTAAGAAACTCGCTTAAGAAAAATGCTTCGATCTCTTCTCTGCTGCTATGTTTAGCTAGAGATCTATACTGCAACTCATTAAGCTTTTCACTAATAAATAGCTTAAATTCCAAATTCAAATTCCAAAGTGCTGTGCTCACCATTTTAAGCTCTCTTCTTAGATCTTCTGGCGCTTCAGCCATAATAGTTGGTTTGAAACTATCTGGATGATATATATCACGAAAATGAACAAACAAGCTAAAAAGAAACTGATTATTGTTAGGCATTTTAATACCCTCACATTAGATTAAATATCGTTCGTTTCTTTAAGTATTAGCTCATATTGATTATATTTCAAGCAAATATATGTTATTTTTTCGTAGGTGCAAAAGAACGTTGGGCCAAGGCCCAACAAAACGCGCTATGGAGCAAAAATATTATGCAGCTGGAGATGCTACATGAGCTTGATCGGTAAAGTTACTATAGTTAGCAATTTCCTCGTCACTTTTGAGTTGGTCTTGCAGTAACAAAAACTCATGATCCTTTATTGAAATAGGATTTCCTGCATGGATATTACGTAAAATTTCAATGCGTCTATTATGACATACTAATGCATATTTTAGCTGTTCAATCTCTCTTATCATCACTGAAGGATTTGGCATTGGCGCACCTGACGAAGACATTAGATCGGCAAACATTCTATTTGCCAGTTGCTGCTGGGGAGCATTTCTTTGTTCTTCTGGTATATCGCGTGTATATTTAGCAAAAATATCTTGTTTTTGTTTAATTTCCTGAGTTAAATAAGCAGCGGCTGAGTTCATTGCGCTCATGTGTTTTTCAAAGTTCTTAAGCATAATTGATTCCTGATTTTTCAAAGGGATTTATATTATACACAAAATAAATAATAAGTCAATTAGTTTATTAAATCATCTTCTTGGCTTATTATTTCCCTCTACTAGGATGAGTTTCTTTTAACAAGAATACTGCGACTATAAGCGCCATAGCAAAACATAGCGGTAATACGATCAAAGCTTTTTGATAGCTTAAGATTGGATAAATTATTTTTGTGCCAACCATTTGAAAGTGCCCAACTTTATCGAGAAACACTCCTACTAAAGGTTGAAAAATTGCTCCACCTATTAGGACAGATAAATTATTAAAGCCTGATGCTGTGCCTAATAGCTCATCTTCTATTGTGTCGTTAATAACCGCAAAACTTACTGTTTGACCACCTGCTCCAAAACCATAAAAAAATAACGCTACATACATCGCAGTCATAGACACAAAGTCGGCGTATAAAACAAACCAAGTTGCAACAAGGCCAAATGCGGCGCTTAAAATTAAAGCCAATCTCCTGGTACGCAATAAATCACTTAACCACCCTAAAATTGGACTGCCAAAACCAATGCCGAGCCAAATCATAGTACACATTGAAGACGCATGAATAACACTTATGCCATATTTTTGCTGGAGATAAGGCACACCCCATAAGGATCCAAAAACTGCTATTGGGGTCCAAATTGCAAAGGCATACATGCCAATAACCCAAGTGCGCCAAAGACTACATACTTTAACTAAGCGTTGAAATTCTTCGACTATCCTAGGCCTTGTTGTGCTTTTTTTAGGTTTAACTGGATGGTCACGCACCACAACCCACATTAATAAAGCTAAAATAAGCCCAATAAAAAATAAAATAAAACTTGCATAGCGCCAACCAACAGCTCCAACTAACGCAGCAAGCGGCATCTCTCCGAATATGGCTCCTACAGAACTCATTGCTTGCGCAACTCCGGCTAAAATTGCAAAATAATAAGGTGGAAACCATCTTGATAAGAGAATTAATAAGCCAACAAATGAAAAAGCCGATCCAACCCCAATAAAAAAACGCCCCAGCGCCGCAGTAAATAAATGATCGGTTGCCGCAAAGAAAAAAGATCCAAACGCACATAACACTAAAGCTGCTGTCATCAACTTTCTTGGGCCATAGCGATCAAATAGTACTCCCGCTGGTAATTGCATGGGGGCATAAGAGTAAAAATAAAAAGCCGAAATAATTCCAAAACCTTGTGCCGTCACATGAAAAGTTCGCATCATCGGCTCTGCCATAACGCTAGGCGCAACTTGTAAAACGTACTCGTATAAATAAAAACTAGCAGCCAAAAAGAATGTCACATAGGCCATAGTCTTGTTTTCGGCAAAGTTTTTAAAATGATAAGTCGTCACAAATTCCCCTTTTAATATGAAAATATCTCTTTGTTAACAAATCATACACAACCTTCTTCATATCCACCAGCAACCGCCTGATACACCTCAACAATGCCATCAAATTGCTGCATTTTTGCTAAAATTAGATTTAGTTTAGCCATATCAACGTTGTATTGCGCTTTTATTAAATCTCTTTTGTCAGTTGATCCTGCTTTATACCTTGCAAGAGCTAACTTATAAACCTTTTTATTATTGCGCCAAGAGGTAAATTTATCTTGGTAAGCTCTGTTAGCTTTTTGTAAATTTGTTAAAGTATTGTCAACATCAGTGAACACTGCGATTAAAGTTTGTAGATAAGAGTAAAAATCAGCGTAATAGCCTCTTTTTGCTTCTTTTATTTGTTCATAGGTAACTCCATTTAACAATGGAATAGAGCCCCCTGCTTCTAAAAATAATAAACCAGTACTAAGCGATAACAGTCTTGAAAGCTCGAAGCCTAAAGTGCCTAGATTGCTTGTTAGCGACAGTGCAGGAAAGTAGTTTGAATAGGCGATTCCAAGTTTATATTCAGCCATTTTTAAACTTGCAATAGCTATCATTACATCTGGTCTATTTTTTAACACTGTGGATGGTAAGCGCGCTGGCACTAACTTATTAACCGATAATTGCATAAAATCTTTACTGCTATGAATATTTTTAGGGTAACGGCTTAATAAACTAGAAATTGCATTAGAGTCTTCGGCAATACTATTTTCAATGCCTGGTATATTAGCTTTACTGTCTGCAATTTGCACATCTAAATCCGCAACTTGACTTAAATCACTTTCACCTTGCTTATAGCGCACCCACTCTAACTGGCGCAACTTTTGCAAATCTTTGATAAGTTTTACCTCTGCTCTAAGCTGCTCTTTTTGGCCAAGCAGCATAAAATAAGCACCGGTAATTTGACTAATAATACTTAAACGAGTTGACTGATAGGTCGCTTTTTGGACCTCTAATGAAGCCTTGGCATAATTAATATTTTGCATGTTTGCCAAAATATTTACTGAATACTGCGGCATAAAACCTGCAGTGTAGCCATTAAACCTTATCGTATTAAGTTGTGAGACTATTCCACTTCTTGCTAAAGCACCTTGTGGAGTTATATTAGTATCAGCGCCACCGCCAACAAAACCATAGCCTGCAGCATTTAAAGTTGGCAGCCAGGAGTAGTGGGCTTCATTTAGCTTTGATTTAGCAACTAAAATATTCGCCTCTGCTGATTTAAGTTGATAATTACGCCTTAAAGCTTCATTAATAAGTTTATTTAGTTCTTTATCATGCAGTTTACGCCACCACTTAACTCTACTTAAATCTTCATTCGAGTTAACTATTTTAACCCCGCTTTTAGTATGTTTTGGAATGTCCATACTACTAGGCGGCTTTGGAATTGAGGAGGAACAACCAACTATGAGTAACATTAAAAAGTAAATAATTTTTTGCATGTTAATCCAAAGTTCTTCTGAAAACTAAACGGGTTATTACCATTAAAACTAAGCTAATGAGGATAATGGGGATAATGTTCGATAGTATTTGCGGCAAATCATTACCCTTTAACATAATTCCACGCATGACTCTGACAAAATAAGTCATAGGTAATAAATGACCTATTAACTGTGCCCATTTAGGCATTCCATAAAATGAAAACAAATATCCAGTTAACAATATTGAGGGTAATTGATAAAACATACTAAGCTGCATAGCCTGCATGGGGGTAGTTGCTATGGTAGAAAATGTCATGCCTACCATTAAGTTTGCAATAATAAAAGGAGCGGCAGAAAGGTAAAGCAAAATTAAGCTGCCCTCTATAGGTATATGCAGCAAGACTTTACCAAAAATTAAAATGCTCGTAAGCTGCAAATAACCTAACACTATATAAGGAATAACTTTACCTAAAATAATCTCCATAGGTAAAAGCGGCGTACTAAGCAAGATTTCCATAGTCCCTGACTCAAACTCTGAGGTAATGGCAGTTGAGGTTAGCATTACCATAGTTAAAGTTAATAAAACGCCTATAAGTCCTGGCACAATATCAAATGCACTTTTATTGGTTTCGTTGTATAGTCTATGGAAAATTAAATTTACATTTCGCTTAATAGGCGGAATGCTGGAATTAATTCCGCGCGCTAAAAACTGGCTTATAGATCTATCCAAAATAGGCTGAATATTTGTAATAGCAGAAGCACTGCTGCCAGGATCTGTGCCATCAACCTCAACTAATAATTCAGGATTCTCCCCACGGATAAACTTGCGCGTAAAGTTTGCCGGAATAGTAATAACAAAACTAATCTTCCCATCACTTAAGAGCTGATTAGCCGATTGTTTAGTGTCTTGTGATTCTAGGACATTAAAGTAGTTAGAGGTTTTAAGATTAGCGACAAAAGTACGGGTTAAAGGAGTTTCATCATAACTTATAATAACCATAGGCAAATGCTTAGGATCTAAATCAATTGCAAAACCAAAAACATTTAATAGCATGATAGGTAAAACAACCAACATGGCTATGGTGCCTCGGTCGCGCATAATTAAAATAAACTCTTTTCTAATTAGCCCTAAAATGCGCCAAAAAGAAGGGACTTGTGCAGGTTTAAATATAGCCATTATTGCATCAACCCAATAAAAACTTCCTCAAAGCTTGGAGTTACTGCATGTAGTTTATATTGCTTTGCCTGCTCCTTGCTAAACTTATTAAGTAAAGCTTCATCTCTTGAGGAAACGCGAAAAGTGTTGTTAACCATAGAAGCTAACAATTGCGGATAATCTTGTTTTATTAAAGCATCTAATTTGGCCACCTCTTGCGCTTTAATATCAACAACCACCGCTTTAACTTGAGAAAATGGAATAATTTCTTTTGTTTTTCCAATGTATAAAAGATGTCCCAAATTAACATAAGCTAAATCAGTACATTTCTCAGCTTCATCCATATAGTGAGTAGTAACAAGAACCGTTGTCCCATCACGTTGCGCTATTTTATGTAAATAATCCCAAAAATCTTTCCGCGCCTTAGGATCAATTCCTGCGGTTGGCTCATCAAGAAAAACTAGTTCTGGTTGGTGTAATAAACAGCATGCTAAAGTTAACCTTTGCTTCCACCCTCCTGATAAATTTGCTGCTTTAATATTAAGATATGGCTTAAGCTCAAGATCAGCGACAATTGCTTCTATCATTTTATCGCGCTTATCCATTTGATAAATATCTGCAAAAAAGCGCAAGTTTTCAGATACCGTTAAACCAAAATATAAACAAAATTTCTGCGGCATATAACCAATCTTACGTTTAATCTCAGCACTTTGGGTTTTAATATCGTATCCAAGGCAAGTACCACTGCCACTAGTTGGCGTTAATAAGCCACAAATCATACGAATCATCGTGGTTTTACCACTACCATTTGAGCCTAAAAACCCAAAAACTGCGCCTTTATTAACTTGCAAGGAAATTTTATCAACAACTGTTTTAGCGCCAAACACCTTAGTAATATCTTTTATATCAATCGCATATGCGTAATTCATGACAGAACTTCCACCGTAACCGGTTGGCCAAGATGTAAATCTCTTAGGTTAGCAACGTTAACACACGCTTCAACACGAAAGACAAGTTTTTGCCTATCTTCGCGCGAATAAATAATAGGCGGTGTATATTGAGCAATATTAGAAATATAATTTATTTTACCTAGAATACTTGGGCTACCATCAAACATAATTTTCACTTGCGAGTTAAGTTTTATTTTGCTTAACAAGGGCTCAGGGACAAAAAATATTACTTTTATATTTTGCTTAATAATTAAAGCAAGTACTGGCTGACCTGCTTGAATATATTCATTTTGGGTAAAATAGGTGTCAAAAACTAAACCTTCTTCATTAGCTATTCCCTCTTTCCTACTTACCCACCAGGTTTTTACTGCAGTGTTAACTAGGCTACCCTTAATTTGGAAATCAATTCCTGCAAGCTGGCTTTTTAAAACATCTAGATCTTTTTTAGCTACATCAAGCGTATTTTGACTCGCGGCACGGTCTTGCAGCATTTTTTTTGTCCGCAAATAATTAATTTCAGCGTAATGCAATTGATCTAAAACCTGCTGCCTTTGTGCACTTAAATTCTTTTGATCAAAGTCACTAATCTTAACGTCGGCTTTTTCACTAAATTGCTCAAGCTTAAACAAGGGTTGCGCCGCCTTAACAAAATCGCCCCTTTTGACAAACAAATACTCAAGCCGCCCACTTTTATCACTCGAAAGATAAGTTAAATCAGCATCAATATAACCATTAAATTTAGGAGTATTTCTTTGGCAGGCACATAAAAACAAAATAACAAAAACTAATATCCATTTTCGCATACGCCTAATCACTGTCTGTTAAATATCGCATTGCAACAATATCAGGGTTAAGAATTTATGACAATTAAAACAGTCTTTTGGCTAAACAAAATAATTGCAAAAATTATTCATAATGGTCTACAATTATACTAATATAATTGGGAAGAATATTATGCCTACGATAACTATTGAACAAGCTTTAGACACATTAGAAAAAAACCTCCATGATCTTGATATCACCAAAGAGCGAGGTAAGAAATTTGCCGTAAAAACTATTAATTTATTTAGGCGTATTTTAATAGGCGACATGGGTGATTGTGATAGATTAAACTCTTGCATGAATGAAAAGTTTGATGAAAGAAATATCCAAGAACTACGAGGATTTTTAATTGAACGCGTAAATAATGTATTCGATTTTGTGTTATCTCCTTTGTTTGATAAAAAAGAGTCAAAAGTTAGATACGATGTGGTAATTAAAGAGAGGCATCCCGAAAAACTAACTATGTGGGGTGAAATAAGAGATAACCTTGCAAATGAATTAGCCAAAACCGCCGAGGGGCTTGTTATTGTTAATAAAGGAGGTGAAAAACCAACAAGAAAACCTTTTTATGTCGCAACTTTACCAAGCAACGACCAACTAGCAATAATAAAACAACGAAAGTAGGTTAAACGATCAATTGGGCAGAGGACTGGCGCGATTGAAAGTGTCAGTTTTTAGCAAATTTTGTGTTGCGACTAAAAAAACCGCACGCCACTGCGTTGGGCTCGGGCTCGCACGCGTTTACGGGAAGGAGTCGCTGTCGCGACAAAATAATGATCTATTCATTATATCACTATGCTTTTGTGATGCACCAGTAGCAATTAAAATAAACACCAGCGATAGCTGGACATTCACGTAAACGCGTGCGAGCCCGCGCCCAACGCAGTGGTGTGCGGTTTTTTATGTCGCAACTTTACCAAGCAACGACCAACTAGCAATAATAAAACAACGAAAGTAGGTTAAGTGATCAATGGGTCAGAGGACATAGCTTTTTAAAAGAAGCAAGGTATAATATGCGCAAATAATATAATAAGGGATATGTGTATTATGCAGCGTTTGTTAGTTGTAAATTCTTTAAGATTAATGGCTTATTTTAGTGGATGTGGGCTTGCTATTGCAGGGAGCATGGGCACAGGACTTTCCCCGGTAAATTCCTTAAGTGGTTTATATATAGGGGCAGATATTGGACTTGCTAATCTTATGAACCATTCGTCTCATACATCTAATCCTATGTCTTATCAACTAGGTGCAACAGGCTTAATTGGCGGCGGTATGGTTGGCTACAATTACCCTATTTTGAGTGAGCTAAGCTTGGCAGTTGAAGGTTTTATTGATGGCACAGGCCTTAGGAGCACTATTAATAGTTCTGTTTATAACTATAAAACAAGCCAACGCTATAATGCCGGAGTGCGCCTTTTACCCAAATACTCTTTTACTAACTCAACATCATTCCACTGGAGCTTTGGTTATGCTAGCGGTTATTTTCAGATCCAAGATACTGGCGTGTTTGGCCTTGTAAATACCACATACAACAGTAATGCTTTTCAAACAGGCCCTGGATTATCAACTATGGTTATAGACAACCTTTTTTTAAGGTTTGATGCTCTTTATAATACTTACGCCCAGGAAAAAAGTTTTGGCCTTGCGCTGCCTAGTTCTGGAGATCCCTTCCAGTTTTATAATAATCAATTTAGCCAATTTGCCGGGGAGTTTTCTTTGGTTTATCAGTTTGGTTAAGCCTAGGTATTTGTTGGGCCAAGGCCCAACCTACTTTTTATTACTAAATTGTAATCTTATTGTCATGAACCCGTAGGAGAATTTTTAGTATAATCCCTTTACTAATAAAACCTTCTAAGTTTTTATGAATACAAATACCAAACATCCATCATTTACCCATGCATTTGTTTGCATAACAGGGACTATTGCAATTATTTTTTCTGGTTTATTTATTGTGCATACAAAAATGCAAGCTATGATGGTTATTAGTGTTTTTTGGGTGCTGTTAAACGTGCTGCTATTATCTTTTGATATGCAGCGTCTTAAAAACAGTATGACTTCTGCAATTCAAAACTCTGCTGCGGTTCTGCTAATTTATATTTTTATCGGCGCAGTTATAGGGGCTTTTATTATTTCTGGCGCAATACCTACTTTAATTTATTATGGCTTAAAACTAGTTACCCCCCAAGTTTTTCTTCCTGTTGGTATGATTTTATGCAGTCTAACTTCTTTGGCTATAGGCTCAAGCTGGGCGACCATTGGAACCATGGGGATTGCTTTATTAGGCGTTGCTACTATTTTGCATGTTCCTTTGCCAATTGCAGCTGGTATGATAGTTTCAGGGGCTTATTTTGGTGATAAATTATCTCCAATCTCAGATACTACTATATTATCCGCCATGGTAACTGGAACTTGCTTGTATAAGCATATTAAGGGCCTAACCTATAGCCTCTTGCCTGCATATTTTTTTAGCATTTTATTATTTTGGATCATAGGAATATTTTATATACCGCAAGAAATTACCGATCTTAAGCAGTTAACTGAAGTTTTAACTTATCTAGACACTCACTATCAGCTTGGCTTAATCCCTATTTTACCAATGTTGGTAATGTTTAGCATTGCAGCTAGCCGTAAGCCGGCCGAACTATCAATGCTGGTAGGCGCTATTCTTTCGTTGCTAGTAGCTTATTTTTGCCAGCACCAAACCCTGCAAAATACTATCGATGCCTTATATCTTGGCTCAACTGTCAAGGTAGGTAACATGCCAATTATTGAAAATATATTAAATAGAGGAGGTATTGAAAGAATGCTATCTTCTGTTGCGTTAACCCTACTTATTTTAGCCTTAGGTGGACTATTAGAATCATATCATTTTATAACTGTGCTATTTTCTGCCGCTCTTAAAAAACTAAAAAGTCCCACTCAGCTTGTTGGGGCAACTTTAGGGACTTCCATCATAACTAATATGTTAGTTTCAGAGGCTTATTTGACCATTATCCTTGTTAACAAAATCTATGGTAAAGCTTTTAAAGCGCAAAACCTTGATAGCTGCTTGCTGTCAAAATCTATAGAAGAAGGCGCTACTTTTTCAACCCCTCTTATTCCTTGGACTACTTCAGGAATTTTTATATCTACAACCCTTGGGGTTTCTGCATCTCAATATTTACCTTGGAGCATTTTTAATTTTATTGCGCCGCTATTTTTTATTATTTTTGTAGCCTGTCAATTTTTTGGCAGAAAAATGTTTGTCCTACCCATGAGGTTACAAAATGCATGACCAATTAAAAAATATTCGCGCCCTCCCTCATGACATATTAGACAAGTTAGGTCAGCTAATTGTAAATAGAGTAGGTAAAAACCCTCAAGCTACCATGTTAACTAGAGACATAGTTGGGCATTTTTCTCCTTATTTACGCTATAAATTAACTAAATCAAATGGCGCTTTTAAATTAAATGCGCCTAAATCAATACCATATCCTCCGCATGCCGAAATTACTGGAGTATGGAAAAAGGCTGAAACCATTCACAAAACTAATGCCAATATCTTAGGAGGCATGGGAACTTTTTACGTTCATACAATAAGTGAGATTCCTGTTATTCAAGCAACCGATCAAGATTTAGCCTTTTATCGAGCAAGATTAATAAAAGAAGGCGAAGAATTGCAGTTTGAAACGCGGAACAACCTTCCCCTTGTTGATACTTACATAGGTGATGAATATGTAGCTGGTTACCTAGCTAATAAAGCATATGGCGGTGGAGAGTATATTGAGTACCATAATGAACCCCACTTCTGGATGCCAAAAACTAAAGATTGCCATGGGCATGTGCTGCTTGGGAAAGAAGAATCCGGGGTATTTTATTTAACCGCATTTTCTATTCCATTCGGCACCGGACTTTATCTAAGCCCTTATACCCTACACTCAGATGCTTATTTAATTGGACAGTATATGGTGGTTTATACAGTTGCTGATCAATACTCGACCGTTATATTTAAAAATCCTAACGAACAACTCTTGAAGTTAAAATTTTCTCCCGCGCCTTAGCACATACTTCATGCATTACATGAACATTATGAATACACGCATATGCGGTAAAAACTGGGGATTTTTCTTTAAATAAATAATGTAAATAAGATCTTGTATGCAGCTTGCAAGTTAAACAAGTACATTCTTCCATAATTGGTCTATTATCTTCAGCAAATTCAGCTTTTTTAATTTGCAATCTTCCTTGCTCATACTGACTGCTAAACTCTAACCAATCACCTTGTGCAATAACTTTGCCAGCATATAGCGCGCCATGCCTGGCATTTCTTGTAGGCGCAACACAGTCAAACATGTCAATTCCCTCTTTGATAACATCAAGTAAGTCTTGCGGAAACATGCCAACTCCCATGGTATAACGAGGTTTTAAGACAGGGAAATTTGCATAAACCGATCTAATCGTAGCCACAGTTTTTTCCATATCAAACCCAATCATCTCTCCACCTAAAGCAATACCATCTAGATCAGCATTAACAATAAATTCCATGCTTTTATGCCTTAGATCTTCATATATACCGCCCTGGACAATGCCAAATAAAGCTTGCTTATAAGCATAGCAAGAATTGGGATTTGCTTGATGATAGTCTAGGCTTTGCTCTAACCAACGGTGCGTCCTTGTCATTATTTCATTAGCCTTTGCATGACTTGCATCGCTTGGCGTACATTGATCAAAAGCCATTATAATGTCAGCCCCAATTATTTTTTGCACTTCCATAGATACTTGAGGCGTCATGTAAAATTTAGTAGCAGTTTCAGGAATAGTAAAATGCGCGCCATCTTCATCAATCTGACAAAGCTTGCTGTTCTTAGATAAGCTAAAAATTTGAAAGCCGCCGCTATCAGTTAACATAGGGCCATCCCAACCCATAAATTGATGCATGCCGCCTGCTGTTTTAATAATATCCATTTGGGGAGCGCAACACATGTGATAAGTATTACCACCTAAAATAATTTGACTCTGGCAAGCCTTAAGCTCATCAATAGTTAAGTTATTAACCCCAGCACGTGTCCCTACTGGCATAAAAACAGGAGTTGTAACTGCGCCATGCTCGGTATAAAACTTAATTACGCGTGCTCTTGTTTTATTATCTTCTGCGATTAACTCAACGCGCATGGAGCTTTTGCCTTAATACTAAAGCTAGAAAAACTGCTGTGCTTATAAAATATACTAAAGACCACGCTGCAATAGACAAACCTAAAAACCGAAAAGATACTACCGCACACTCTGCCCCACCCAAAAACAATGCTTGGAGTATTTTAGTTAAAGGAAAATAAGCAATTAACATTTCAAGAGAAGGCATGCAACTTAAGTGTGAAGCAGGCAGCGCCTGTAACCATAATTGGCGTAAAACAAAATAAAACCCGCCAAAAAGCCAAAAAAATTGTAAAATCCAATAGAGCTTTTTATTTGTAAAACCCTCCCAAAACAAACTAATACTCGCAGTAAGTGCAAGCAAAATGACACAAACCCTTTGCATAATACATAAAGGACAAGGCACCAAGCCAACAGCATATTGCAAAATCACAGAAACCATTACCCCTAAGATAGCCCATAAGCAAAACATTTTTTGTGTTATATTGTGATTCATGCTAACCCTACCTAGGCAACATATACGCAATTGCCTTTTTCAGTTCGTCTTCGCTACATTCTTGGCATGTCCCCATAGGAGGCATTGCTTTATAGCCAGTTGTAACTTCTTTTAGTAAAACTTGTAAATTCTTGCTCTTAAGCCTTGGCTCCCAGTCGTTGTGATGTTGAAATCTTGGAGCTCCTGCAACTCCTGATGCATGACATACTGTGCAGTGCTGTTGATAGACTTCTTCGCCTGTGCGTGCTTTTTTGATAGTTATTTGCTTAATATTAAGTTCTTGTTCAGCGCTTTGGCCTTCAACTCTTACTGCGCCAAATGGTTTTACCCTGTCTAATATAGAAGGATCAATTGCCGCAAATAATTTAAAAGAGAGAAAAAGAATAAGGTATGAGCTTATCTTAAGCTGCATCTAACTCACCTATTAAACTTAAGGAAGATTTTTTATTACGCTTTAAAGCAACTAATAAGGGAGGCAAACACATAGTCAATAAACCTAGTACCAAAAGACAGTCATAAACTACTTCATTCCCAACGTTTATCCCAAGAGGAGGGATAAACCCTACAAAAAATGTCACTAAGGTCCCAACTATACCCATAGCAGCAACAAAAGATAAACCCCAAATCCCTCCTGGAATTTTAAATGGCCTTACAACATCTTTCTTACTTATCCTGAGCTTAACAACAGCGGCAAACATTATAATATACATAATCATATAAAGTTGCGCTGCTAAAACAGTTAAAAACCAATATGAGCCATTGACACTAGGGAAAAATAGCAGAAGAGAAGATAAGCAAGTAACAATTATCGCCTGAATAACTAACATTAACGTAGGAGCCCCTTCTTTATTTGTTTTTGCTAAAGGAGTATTCCAATGCATATCTTGTACAGCTACTAAAAGACCTTTAATAGGCGCAATAATCCAATTATTCATAGTCCCAGCGCCTCCTAAAACTAACATTAGCGCAACCCATGGCATTAACCATAGTGCATGGTATTTGGCAAAAAATGCGGTAAATGCCTGCATTATACCTGCAACTAGATTAATGTCTTTAGACGGTAAAACCATAGCAATCGCTAAAGAGCCAAAGATTAATGTGGCGATAATTATTACTGCTGAATATGCTAAAGCTTTGGGAAATGTACTCTGTGGATCTTTAACATCATTGGCATGTACGGTTGCAATTTCAACCCCACATAAAGACAACATAACCCCAGTTAAAGATACCCAAATAGAAGTATCATGCCAATGCGGTAAAATACTTTTGAAATCAAGGCTAACCTCAATAGGATTTCCTGCAAGCAACCATTTTGCTCCACAGCCAATAATTAGTAGCATGGGCAATAAGAGCCCGCATAACGCACATAAAGAACTAAAAAAGGATGAAGCCTTCATCCCAAAAATATTTAATAAGGTTGCGCCCCAAAAACAAATTACAATAATAGAACAAAGAAAATATGGATTACTAGCAAGTGAAGGCGCAATCATATAGCCAATAGTGCCTGCGACAAACATTAACAGCACAGGATAATAAAAAACGTTCTCCACCCACTGCAACCAAATAGCCAAAAAACCCATATCTTTGCCAAAGGCTTCTTTTACCCATACATAAACTCCACCTTGCTTTGGCCAACCAGAAGCAAGCTCGGCTGAAACGAGCGCTGTTGGTATAAGAAAAAACAATGCGCCTAAGATAAAAAATGATATAAGCTGACTGCCAAAAATTGCTGTAGCAGGCAAATTGCGAATGCTATCTACTGAACCTACAGTAATCATAGTTAAGCTAAATAGGCTTAATGTGTGTAAAGTTTTTCTATTCATCCATAACCTTTAAGATAAGCGTAAACTGTTATTATAAAATAAAATATGGCTAAAATCTAGTCAATTATTGACAATAAGCACATACTCCATAAAGATTGAGAGCATGGCTAGTCAAAACATAACGAGCTTTTCGCGCAATAATTACTTGCCTTTTTTCAATTATTGGATCAACAAACTCATCAACTTTACCACATTTGGTACATACAATATGATCATGGTGCTTTACTTCAGCAAGTTCATAAACTGCATAACCACCCTTGGCAAAACTATGTCTATCTACTATTCCTAATTGCAAAAAAGAAGACAACACTCGATAAACAGTAGCTAACCCAATATCATCACCTTGCGCGCATAACTCTTTATAAAGAGACTCCACACTCCAATGCCTTTGTGGCTTTTCTGCTAGCAAAGCTAAAATTTTAACTCTAGGTTCCGTGACTTTTAATCCAACTGTCTTTAACTGCCGAACTACATCCATAACTATTCCTCTGGCCTCGTTCACCTTATACGTGCTATTATCCTAGAAAAACATCATCCATGCCACTTTTTAGCCTAAATATGAACTATTTTCGTATTATTTTATATATATTTATCACAGTGTCACTTACTAACTGCATCTCATATGATTTATCACGCAGCGTCATCCAACAAGGAACCTTGCTTCCACAAGATAAAGTTGCCAAATTAAAAATAGGAATGTCCAAACAAGATGTTCTGCAGCTTCTCGGCTCAAGCCTTACGCATGATCTATTTAACCGCAATAGGCTTGATTATGCTTACACTTATCAACGTAATAATCGCGCAATTATTATAAAATATGTGGCATTAACCTTTAAAAAAGGCAAGCTTGTTAATATTCAACATTATCCTAGAAAAAGCAGTTCAAAGCGTAGCGAGCCAGTTTAATGCGTTGAAGATAAAGGCGTAGTAGCTTTGAACTGCTTTTTCTAGGATTACCCCTAGCCAGTACTTTGAATGTCACTATAAAGATTATCATCTAAATCAGCTGGCTCCCATTCGTTAAGATCAAGGACAGCGCCGCGCATTCCCATAAAATCAGCATGGGATTTCATATAATCATTGTAATAATAGATATCACTTGAGTCTAAGGCTAAGGTATGTTGGTGGCCAAAGGTTGAAATTTCGGCAAGAGAATGCCCATGGGTTTTAATAAAAGTTTCTTGCGCTCTTAAATAACGCCCATTAAAGCGCGCATGCCCCCAAAGCTCTATATCTAACACTCTAACAATGCCAGCTAGCTGGACAAAAGTCCGCCCCCGGCCCTTAAATTCTAATTGATTGGCTTTTAACCAATAAAGGCTTAACCAAGTTCCATTGCCTAAGGTTAATGATGCTAACTGTACTTCACCCCGTACTTGCAATCTTGCATTTTGTCTAAGGGTTATACTAAGCGCTTTAGCCTTAACCCCAGTTAAGGAGGTATATCCCTTACCAGCAATATAAACATCGCGTAAATTTAAATTCCCACTTAATCTGGTGGCTCCATGATTAATAATATGCAAATTCGTTTGCCTTAAATTTACCTTATGCCCAGTTATTCTACCGCTCCCACTGTAATAAAAATTATTTAAGTTTTTTACCTCTATACGTAAAGAAGAACCGTGATATTTGGCGCAGTTTTTCATGCAGCGAACGTATAAGGTATTGTTTTTTATTTCAAGTTCGATATCAGGTAAGGCGCGCTCGTCTGCTTTTACAAGAACTTTTGCATACTTTGCACCAGTTGTAAGGTTAATATTAAATGGACCGCGAATATCTAGGTTCGCAAAATGTCCTACTAAACGTTTGGTACCAAAATATTGGACATCTTCGGCAACAACTCGCTTTTGTGGAACACAGCTACAAAGGATTAGTATTAGCACTAAACTCATTAGTTTTTGCATTATGGTTCCTAGTTTATTTGTTGGGCCTTGGCTCAACCTACTAATTTGTTGGGCCAAGGCCCAACCTACTCTAAAATATGTTTTGTATATATACCTTAATTGATGTTTACTAACGCTGCAAGAGTGCTAGAATAATATCTCAGTAGATATACAGCATTTATTTTATGTCTAAAGCATTTCTTACAAACTTACAGAATAATCCTTTATTTCCTGGCTACGCAACTAGAATTAAAACTTGCACTAAAAGACACTCTATTGCTGATAATGTAAGCCTAACTGGTCAAGTAAACCCAGATCATTATAAAGCTAATACTGAACCTTTAAGAGGATACACAAAAGAACATTTAATATTTCGCAATAATGATACTCTTCTCGGATGCTTCGAAGAACCACACGCTGAAAACAATCCTTATAAAACTAATATGCAATTAATAATTACTATATACCCTAAAGATTTAACTTTTGCTTACTGCTTTGCCGCATTGCTGCTTTGCCAGCTTATGCCAGCTTTAAAGTATAAACCAAGTAGCTCAAGGCCAATTATTATAAGAGGCAATCAAACTGATGTTGTCTCTTTATTTTTTAGAATTTTCCAATCCCTTAACCTTGATAGTAAAAGCTTATCTAATCGATCTTTCTACCAATCAGGTTTCTTTTCTAAGGCAGAGCCACAAGCGAGTTTAACCGCTATCCCTGATGATCCTTTTCTTACTTACCTTTTAGATCAATTAAAAGATTTTTTAACTACTCACGAGTTTACTCAAGAAAATGCTTTTAATTTTAATAGACAAATGGTGTTCAGCTAATGAATTCTGCAATCTTTCCCATTGGGGTTTTTGATTCTGGTATGGGAGGCCTTTCGGTACTTAAAGCCTTAAAACAAGCCCTACCTGCCGAGTCTTTTTTATATTTAGGCGATACTGCAAGGTTACCTTATGGCACTAAAAGTATAGAAACCGTCCAACACTATGCAAAGCAAATGGCTAACATCTTGATTAAACGCCAAGTAAAAGCCTTAGTTATCGCCTGTAACACGGCAACAACTGCAGCTCTTACCCTTTTACAATCTATTTATCCTGAGCTTCCTATTATTGGGGTTTTGCATGGTGGCGCTAATGCTGCTGCAAATGCAAGTTCTAATCAACAAATTTATATTCTAGCAACCGAAACAACTATTGCCTCTTTAGGTTATCAAAAAGAAATTCTTGCCCGCCTTAAAGATGCTAAAATAAAAGCCAAAGCCGCGAACTCATTAGTTGCTCTTGCTGAAGAAGGTATAGTTAATTCACCTTTTGTTACTGAAGCTTTCAAATATTACCTAAACGATCTTAAAGACGAAGATACATTGCTTCTAGGATGTACGCATTTTCCGGTTTTTATCCCTTTTCTTAAAAACCTGCTCCCTAATGTTGCGTTAATAAATCCAGCCGAGGCAACCGCAGCTGCATTAAAGCTAACTTTAACCGAATTGAACCTGTTAAATCCTACTAAAGATCCAAAAGTAAAATATCTAGTTACAGATTCTATCCATAGGTTTAAACAAGTAGGGGCAATATTTTTAAGCGAATCTTTAGAATACTCTGACGTTGAGCTTGTAAATGGGTTTTAACTAAGGATTGGGTTTAATTCTACTGTTCTATTTTTATGAACCAGCAATAAATTATTAGCCGGGACTGTTTGCCAGTTTTCTTTAAGATGCGCTAATCTCTCTGAAGCCACCAATACGAACTCATTACTATAACCTATAACATAATGCATGCTAGCAGGTTCAAGAGTCTTATCACTACAATAGCGTGTGGCAATTATTCTTTCCCCGTCAGTAAGACAAATATTAAAATAAGAAGGGCTGCCATTGCCGTAAGTATTAATTAGCTTCCGAACTGTATGCATTGTTGCTATTAATACCTTTGCAATCTTATGCAACGTATCTAGTTTTTTATTTTTTGCCTTTTGTAAAAATAAGGCAAAAACATGTTCTGAGTCGGTCTCACCTTTAATCCATTGATATAATTCATCATCCAATAAATGTCTTAGGTGGCGCTTTACCTCTATAAAATCTCCTATACCGCCATTGTGCATAAAAAGCCAGTTTTTATAAATAAAAGGGTGACAATTATTAGGATTAATCCCCCCTACACTAGCTGCACGCACATGCCCAAAGAAGGTAGGCGATTTTATTTTTGCTGTAAGGTGCAGCAAATTTTTATCGCTCCAAGCAGGAAAAATTGAGGTAAATATTGCAGGTTCTTTACTTATTTCTGGCACATACCACCCAAGCCCAAAACCATCACCATTAGTCGGCACTTCTTTTGATTCGCGCGCGCGCAGACTTTGCATAACTAAAGAGTTATCAGGTTTTACTAAAATAGTATCAAGTAAAATTGGATCGCCTAAATAAGCAACTAGTCTGCACATATAACCTCCTTATAGCGCCTTATCCTTTGCCGATTTGTGTCTTGCTGCAAGCTCAACGTCAATGTACCTGTCTGTAGTAACGCTTGAACTATGGCCTGCATCATCTCGCACATGCTCACGCGGACGTATCTTTACATCTTCAGAAATACCTGTATGCCTTAACCAATGGACAGTTGCCGCAGCAAGCGCATCTGCTTCTTCTTGTTGACCTTGTGCTTTTAATTTATCCTCCGCTACATCAAAGCATTGCTGAATAATTTGCCTTATCCACGCAGTATCCTTAATTGGACCTTTACCATTTAACTTAGGAATTAATGGGCTAGTATCGGCTGCATTAGGATAAGCTGGCAAGTTTAAAAAAGTGCGCCAGCGCACAAGTGAGACCAGCATTGCATCAGAAACTGCAATTTGTCTAAGCTTGTTACCTTTACCTACAGTGGTAAACCACCAGTTGCCGTGGGCATCTTTAAAAAAATGATTCATAGTGGGAACCCATCTATTACTTGCTGCAAGCTCGGAAATCCGCAAATACATACCAAAAAGCGCTGTTAACATAAAGCGGGTACGCTCATGCGTTTGTGGATCCTTAATAGCCAACTCGTCAACACAACTTAAAATTGTTTCCCACTGCAACATACTAAGTCTTCTTACCTTGGCTTGCTGTTGCCTTTTACGGATAAATTTACTTTTTTGCCTTATAAGCGCAACAGGGTTTAATAGAACTTTATTTTCAGTAATTAAAAAATTAAAAAAAGTGCTTAAGATAGCAAAGATTTCTGCAGTAGCACCTTCAGATAAAACAAATTTATGCACATCAACGCTCTGGCCTCTTTTACGTGCTACTTTACTGATAGTAGCGACAAAAGGCCGCCATTCTTTGTTGGGAACTCTTAACCCATCTTTAAGGATAAATTTAGCAACCTTAACTTTCCCAATCCACGTTGCAGGCGGAGATTGGCAAAAACTGATAAATTCTTCAATGTCTTCGCGCGTAAGGCCTGCAAGCTGTTTTTTCTTCACCAGCCAACACCAATGAAGCAAGCGCTCAACTTCCCGCCTATAACTATTAAAAGTTCCTTCACTCCCAACATAACTTTTCAAAAATAAAAATGCTGAGTTTAAATCCGCTTTTTTTTCGCTATCTAAATCTATTACATTTACAGGGAGTTCTTTAAAATGTATTAAGCTATCAAATAATGGAGTAGGTATATTGTGCATTCTTTACTCTAAAAGTTTATGCGGCAAGCTTTCAAGCCTACCTGCTGGCGTTACTAGAACATAATTTAATTTGCGCTGCAGCTCTTTTATGGTATTTGCTCCCGCATAAGTTAAACCTGAGCGCAAACCTCCTAAAATATCAGCAATAATATCGTTTGCATTTTCTTTATAAGGCACTTCAAGAGCAACCCCTTCTGCTGTTTTCCACTCCTGCATGTGTCCGTGAAATGCTTCTTGCGCTTCCCTTGATGCCATCCCGCGATAAAGTTTTACTTTACTGCCATTCTCTTTTACACATACTTCCCCAGGAGTAGGCTCTGTACCTGCAAGCATGCCTCCAAGCATGACAAAATCAGCGCCAAAAGCTAAAGCCTTAACAACATCTCCAGCTGCTCTTATCCCGCCATCAGCAACGATTGACCTATCAGTCCTTGCGCAATCTTGAATGCAGGTAAGCATGGGCACGCCAAAGCCTGTTTTAACCCTTGTAGAACAAACAGATCCACCGCCAATACCAACTTTAATAATATCAGCGCCACATGAAGCTAAATAATCAGCCCCAGCATAAGTTGCAACATTACCCGCCATGATACAGCTATTTGACCCTAGAATAGCACGAATTTTTTTTAAGGTTTTGCCAACATATTTTGCATGCGCATGGGCAACATCGACACAAAAATAAACAGCCCCAGCGTCTTTTAAAGCCTCAGTACGTTCAAGCTCTGCTGTGGTACAACCAACTGACACAAATACTTTGCCACTACACCTTTTAAAATCAGCAACGTTATCATCAATACTTCTAAAGCGATGCATAACCCCAATTGCACCTTTAGTATGCATAAAATTTGCCATATTACTTTCTGTTATAGTATCCATACTCGCGCTCATAATAGGTAGCTCAAGAGTTAATTTATTTAATTTATCAGTATTACCAACATCAACCACGCGCCTTGATTCGTAATGATTGTAAGCAGGAATTAATAAAACATCATCATAGGTAATAGCAGGAATTGTCATGTCATTTTCCTTTTGTAGTTATAGGCTTAAGGTTTGCATCCTCAATAATTTTATGTATTTTTCTTAAACTATTTACTGCCGTAATAGATCCAAGTTTTTTATTAGTAACCACGCCTTTTTTATTTAGCATAAGAAGTTTAGGTTGAACTTTTAATTGAATAGAAGTTAAGCTGACAACCTTTGCTTTCTGCCGTAAATAGTCTCTAATATTTGGTAACTCATAACGTAAAGGCATTATCCAATTAGCATCACTAACCCCAATAGTCAAACAACCCTGACTAAAATTAGCGACAAAACAATAAGGCGCTAAAGCGTCTGGTATACATGCATCTAGATGAGTTTGTAAAGCAAGCAAAAGCTTAATATGCTCATAAATATTAGGCATGCACTGAGTTAAGTAAGATTGAATTCGCGCCACTTAGAGTGATTTATTTACTATGGATAAGCCATAGTAACGAATTTTACGCCCAAAAACCAATATTATAATATTTGTAACTCCCCACCACGTCATCCCGTACGAAGCTTACTTTTTGTACTATACTTCTAAGAATACTACTACCCCTGAAGAGCCGAAAAATAAAGGGCCACAAACACCATAGCACTGTTACAAGCACTGGGTTTTTTAATTATGCATTAGAATCAAAGCAAAAACTGGTCTAACTCATTAACTCCTGCAATATGGTATATTTATATCTCAAAATGGTTTATAATTGTACTATTATGACTGTGGGGGTAAAATATTGGTTGAAAAATTTAATGAGTCAGAAGTAGCGGCAGATCTAGCGATTGTGGGTTTAGGTCCTGGTGGTCTTGCTGCAGCTTATAAAGCCGCTAAAAAAGGCCTGCAAGTTGTAGCCTTTACAAATAGAACTGAGTACAACAGAGAAAACAGAATAACTAATTTAGACTTTGCAACATTAGGTTTTTTGCGCGGTATTGAAGATCTTGCTGATGAAGAAGATAAAAAATTTTGGGAAAATTATGCAAAAGAGAAAACAACTAAAATAAATGATGTTGAAAAGTACATCTATCGAAAATTAGCAAAAATGCAAAATGTTACCATTGTTAAGGCTAAAAAAGGTTCTAATGAGACAATTCAGGCTATCAAATCTGACGAAGAAAAACACAACTATCTCGAATTAAAAAACGGCAAAAAATGTTATTTCAAGCATTTACTTGGTGCAGATGGAGCTCATCATGGCATTGCAGATCTAGTTAAAACTGGGCTCAATAAACAAATCGAATATTCTGTAGATAGCCTTCAACCAAGACATTTCTACCATGCTACAGTTAAATTAAAACTTAAACCTTACGCTTTCATACATTCTAAGGTAAAAAAGCAGCGCGGCTCTGAAATAGGAAAATTAGGCTGGAATAAACCTTTTACCCCTGCAATTCATATATTCAAAAATGAAGATTCAAATGAGTTTTATTTTGTTGGCGAAGTCCCTGAATCAATATATAAAGCAGAACCAGAAAAAAAGAGAGAATTATTAAAAAAATGGGCAAGTTTGGCAATTAGAGAGAAAATGGGTATTAATATTGAAGATTTAGAATATGAAGAAACTAGTAATCAAGCTCAAAAAGCTTTACAAGCAACCGTATTTGAGATGCGAATTAAAAAATGTCAACATCCATTAGTTGATATTGAAAGTGGTATGTTCGCCATGATTGGCGACGCTAGAAGAACTCCAAATTATCTAGTAGGCCATGGAATGAATGATGCTATAGCAGGAGGTATTGAATTTGTAACATGCATAAATGCCAACTCTTTTAACAAAGATAGATATGTTAATTTCATTGATAACCTGGATATAAATGTTGAAAAAATTGCTGATAATGCTCGATTCTGGGAAAAATTTGGCACTAAGGATGCCATATTTGATCTTACAAAACATATTGATGATCTTGATTCTGAACTAGAGAATATTAGAGACAAATTAAAATTAATAAAATGTAAAGATAACCCGAAACTTGAGGAAAATGTTTTTAACGCATTAAACTTATGTGAATTAGCACTATACAATTTAAGAGTAATATACGGTACTGTTAAAGCAACTGAAGAAACCAACATTGCTTCCATTTTACAAACTATTGAATCAAGTAAACTAATATTAATAGAAGCTCAATCTGCTATAAAGCGCGTAAATGCTCAAATATCACCCAATAAGTACTCTACCATGGGAGACATTTTAGGTCCTATGTTAAAAGCATTAATAACTAAAGTTACAGCCTTTTTAAGTAGCGCGTACAAATTCATTGTAAGCTTCATTGAATCGAGTAGCACTAAAAAAGATGAATTAACTATTAATGAAGAAATTGATGTTATATATAAGATAGCACATCGCTTATAAAGTGAAGAAAGGCCGCTGTTACTTATGTATGCAACGATACTGTTGTTGATTATACGGATAAACAACGCTATATTTGTTAAATATACGGATGAAGTACCTTCGGAAAGGTTATGGAGCTTCAAGACAACATGCAATAGCATCTATGTCAGAATATGGCGTTTGGGGTAAAAAATCATTGGTATAACATTTTGATATCTCAAAGCTCTTATCAATAATATTTAAATGTTGGGTATAACGTCCTACTTTATGCCAATCCCTTTCTATATTGTACAAAGATCGTGAAAAAAATGGCAGTGTGTGGGTAAAAATCTTTTGGTACATTGGGGTACGTAACTGTGGTTTTATCTGACATAAAACGTCATAGGCTTTTTCAGGATGCTCTGTAGTATAGGCAGCTCCGCGTTGTGTGGCTTTAAGAAACCCGCGCACTAATTCAGGGTTTTGTAGAGTGTGCTGCGGCACAATAAATTGGATTGAGCAAAAGCAGCAACACCCAAGACCTGCTAATTGATCAAGGCGTAAAAATACAATTTCACCTTTACGTTCCTCTAATTCAATACATTGAAAATTAATAAACCCAATACCTGTATCAATAACTTCTCGACAAATTGCATCTGTAACGTTCATACCAACACGGATTGTTTTATAACTATTAGGATCTATCCCAGCAAGGTCTGCTAAGTCATCAATAATTTTTTTACCAAACTCGCCAATATAACCAACTCGCTTACCAACAATATCATGAAATGAATTAATTTTACTTGATTTTAATGCAATCAACCCAGTTGGAGGCTCATCAAGTAAGGTTCCAATAGATGTTACAGGGTAACCTTTTGCTCTTGCAGCAACTGTATGAATCATAGCTTTTACCCCAAAATCAACTGTTCCTAAACCCACAAGTTCAGTAACGTCACTTGGATCTGCTGGCTCTAGAATGGCAAGTTTAATGTTTTCTTGTGAATAAAACCCAAGATGTTCTGCTACAAATATTGGTGTGTGATAAGGGTTTGCGTACCAATTTAATAATAATGTAGTTCTTGTTGACAAATGAGATGACATAGCGATAACTCCTATAGCGTCCTTACGCTGATATTAATCAGTTCAAGTTCGACGGGTATTTCTCAGTCGGTCTCCCAACACCCCGCGCCCTAATAGCAGAAGTAATGCTAAAGACTAATTCTCTATTTGTCAATTTAATGTCAAATCGTAACTCCCCAGGAATGTTGGGCCAAGGCCCAACCTACGCTCTATTGATTAAATTTTGATGCGACAACTGCGTGCTTATTATTATGGCATATTGACATATTTATTGATAAGTATTATAATTGATGTACTTTTAACTAACTTATTTACAATTATTATGAGCGAAATTACTGTTACTATTGGGTTACTTGATAATAAATTAAGAGAGTTTGAACCTGCAGCAAATTATTTAGAAGTACAAATAGCCGAGTTTGAAGATAGACAAGAAGGTACTGTTCTTGCACCAGAAGAAACTCTTAGAGCACGTAAATATTCTGATACACTTAAATCATTAAGAATAGTAATGTCCGATCTTAGGGCTCTCAGAAACATTTTAACTAAAGTAGAAGCACGCGAAGTTATTTCTCAAAATGAATATGATCTTGTAAAAACAAGCGAGCTATTACCAGAGATCTCTAATAATTTTGATGAAATAATGCGTCTCCTTGATGATCATATGGCCTCATCTAATATGGCAATGAGTTCTGCACCTAGATAAAATTAGTGTACATATCTATTACTGAACTGTAACGTTCTTTGGAGCGAGGTTCAGTTGTTGGTATTCCCACATGATGATAATCATACTTCATAACTAACTCCTAACCTATTCTTCCAAAAGAAAATCTTCTAAGGTTTTTCCATTAATCCTTGCTGTACAAAATCTATTAGCATTTATAACATCTAAATTTTGCTGCGGGTGAGTCTTCAAAAACCAAGAAAAATTTAGTGGAGACAGAGATCCTTTTTTTACCTCTATATAGCGAGAAATAGTGTTATTTTGATATACGAAGTCAATTTCATGGGTTTTAGATTGCCAAAAATTAAAATTTAGTGGCAAACCTGCTGCATCATCCCTGCATAAACGACGCCATAGTTCTTGGGCGACTGCCCACTCAAGGATTATCGCAAAATCCTTAGGCGCTAAATTTTTAACAGCAATTGGAGTGCGTGGACGTTTAGGATGCCAAACAAACGCTGTTAATAAATTGATGAAATGATATTTACAAGGTTTGCGCCATAAGCTAATTTTTCTATCATTATCGTAGGGAAATGCTGGCATTATACACATTAGATCACTTAGTAACTCAATGTAACCTTGCGCAACTGTGTTGTTTGATAACCCTGTTTCGCGGGCAAGTTTTGCTTGCCCAAGAGGAGTCCCTCCAAATAAATATATTCCTTGTAACACAGCTAATAAATGTGATCTTGTTCGCATTGATGCTGCAAATTCTCCTAAAATCCAATCACTCATTATGGTACAAACATATTCTGGCAATGTTCCATTACTTGCAATAGCATTCGCAGCTATAGGAGATCCGCCAGATAGAAGATAAGCATATAGCGTCATACCTTTTAATGCATCTTGACAATGATGCTTAAATTCGCGATACGAGATAGGGGTTAAGATATAATGATTGCGATCTAATTTACCTTTACGTCCAGGAAGGCGTTCTATTCCCCTCCTAAGATCTGTTGCTTTTGAGCCTGTTGTTATAATTAGAATATTTCTTAACTCTCCAGCATCGCAAAGCCTCTTCAAAGCTTTTTCCCATTGATTAACAGCGGTAATTTCATCAATAAATAGTCTTTTAACAAGAGCTTGCGGGTTAAACATCGGAACCAATTGGCGAATACAGTCTAATAGATGAGCTGAATTTAGAATTTCATCACCATTTAAATATAGAGCAGAACCTGGGCCAAACTCTTCTATAGTATGTGCTATTTGTTGCTCCAACCAAGTACTTTTTCCATATTGTCTGGGGCCGCGAACAAATATAAGACCAGGCTCTTGGGGAAGTTTATCTAGTCCAAAGTCAAAGCGAAATTTATAAGCTAAAGACTTAAGATATGACCAATGAGGTAATACTTCTTGGGGCTTAATTTCCCCTGCAAGCAGGTGTTGATTAATAAGATTATTATCCATATTTTAATCTCTAACGTTCTAACAGTTAGTATATCTAACGTTTACAAAGTTAGCAAGTTTTGAAGAGTTAACTTGTGCAACCTTCAGGCAGGTTACTGAAGAGCTTGAGAGCGTTATCCTAGTTAATCTGTCCGGTTAGATATTGATGAATAACCCGGGTTATGAAAGTTGCATATGGGATCCCTTCGCGCATCGCTAAAGCTTTTGCTTTTTCAACGTCTCTATTAGTCATGCGAATGTTAACACGTTTTACCTTTGATCCACTTTCTCTGAAAATTTTAGTAAGGCGTTTAATTTCAGAGGCTTCATTTTCAATTGCAGCATATCCGCCTAGCTCTAAAGCCGAGATCATAGATTTTTCTTCATCTATAATACCTTTCTTCTTATAACTCATTTTTTTCTCCTCTATACTGCTTATGCAATATTCTTGATGGATAAATTGTTTTTAAAAATATTTTCCTTTCATCTTCAACAAATGGTACTGCGTAAGTGTATCCATCTATAAAAACCACAAATACTCTTTGATGAGAAAATTTAGTCTCTTTACCCTTAACAATCCCTAATAAGCATCCGTCCTGTATTGCTACAACTACTTCTTCAAACCCAATACCCCTTTCATCAATAAGCTTTTTATTTTTATTGTCATCCCATTCAAAGTATTTTGTTTTATCCATATCGATTAAGTATAATAATATTTACGTGGTATTTTAGGACACAAATACTTGTTTGTCAAATAGGCATTTGTGCTACTCCATTAAATTTCGTTGCCGTTAATGGAGTAGCGCAGAGTATACTTGAATAATTGCTGTTGACAACATCAATTATCCTGCTAAAATGGTGATTCATACATTATTTATTCTGGATGATGGTATGTTTAAACGCAGCTTCCACTTGCCTCTTGACAAAAATGATAGCTTATTCGTCTTTGGACCTAGAGGAACTGGGAAAACAAGCTGGCTAAAATATCATATCCCTAGAGATGAGTTACTTTATATAGATCTTCTAGATGGACTGACCTTTCGCTCCTTGATCTCACGCCCTGAAAGCTTACGCGAACTTATTCCAAATGATTTTAGCGGATGGGTAGTCATTGATGAAGTACAAAAAATACCAGCACTATTGGATGAAGTGCATAGACTCATAGAATCAAAAAAATATCGCTTTATTTTAACCGGCTCTTCTGCCCGCAAACTAAAAAAATCAGGCACTAACTTGCTAGCAGGACGCGCTATTCATTACACTATGCATCCACTTATTATTGAAGAGCTTGAAAACGAGTTTAATTTAAAAACCGCTCTGCAGTTTGGCTTATTACCAGCCATATATTCTTCTCAAGATAAAGTAGGATACTTAGCTACTTATGTGGAAACTTATTTGCGCGAAGAAGTTATGCAAGAGGGCTTAACACGTAATATTTCAGCATTTTCTCGCTTTTTGGAAGTGGCTAGTTTCTCTCAGGGGCAAATCATCAATGCAAGTACAATCGCAAGAGAAGTAGCTGTAGACAGACAAGTCATTCAAAACTATTTTTCGATTTTATACGATTTACTGCTAGCACATACATTACCCGCCTTTACAAAACGCGCCAAACGACGTCTCATTACGACTGAAAAATTTTATTATTTTGACGCCGGCGTTTATCACCAGTTACGCCCTAAAGGTTTGCTAGATACTCAAAGCGAAATGGCAGGCCCAGGACTTGAAACTCTGTTTTATCAATCTGCATTAGCTTTAATTGCTTATCATAGAGCTTCTTGCACCCTATTTTATTGGAGAACAGTCAATGGTGTTGAAGTTGATTTTATCTTATATGGTGAAAAAAAACTCGTTGCAGTTGAAATTAAACATAGCACTTATATTGATTCCAGTATGTTAACGGGTTTAAAACATTTTAAAGAAGATTACCCCATGGCAAAATGCTTTTTATTATATTTGGGTCATGAAACACGCTATTTGTCTTATGAAATAACCATTATGCCGTTTGTAGATGGATTAAAAATGATCACACAATGGGTACAATAAAAAATTGAATTTCAACTGAAGAGGTAATTTATATCACCCTAGAAAATGCCTAAGAATTCCTAGCTCTTAACTAAAAGCCAAGCTAGCGTACTCTTGTTTTTCCATTTCGGTAAAAGCTGAAAAATCTTCGCGCTTACTTATTATTGACCCCTGTTATGGGTTTTATTAAGAGCACATTGATAACATTTTAATATTTCCAAGCTGTAGTGGTTGAATGCTATAAGAAGCTAAGGCCGAGACCAAG
>Ga0155589_124_pt2 | contig 28880 bp, 28 predicted proteins | sample RifCSPhighO2_12_FD_107246 | JGI IMG/M metagenome (GOLD analysis project Ga0155589, IMG submission 107246) | Legionellales bacterium RIFCSPHIGHO2_12_FULL_37_14 | reverse complement strand
CCCCCTTGCACTATGCAATTGCCAAAATGAGTACAGGCTGCGTGCAGGTACTTATTGAAAATGGCGCAAGTACTAACATTAAAGATGCAAACGGTAAAACTGCCATTGATCTTGCAAAAGAACTTAACCCGAAAAATATTCAAATATTAAAACTGCTAAACATAAAACCCGAAACTCCTGCAGAAGCCGCTCTTTGGAATTTATTAGTTAAGAACAATATTGAACTCTTTACAAGAAATTCTTTAGCCAAGCTCTTACATAATTTTGTCAAAGGAAAATTTTATGATGACATTAATATATTATTAGCCTATGACCAGACCTTAATTGATTGCCAGGATGAAGAAAAGGGCTTGAGCGCCTTAGAGGTGGTAAAAACTATTTCTCCTCTCGATATTCGTTTGTGCCGGTTATTTAATATTCAAGCAAAAGATGAGTCGCAAGCAAAGCTGTGGGATATTTTACAAAAATACAATTTACAGGAAGAATCTTGCGCGACAATTACTCAAGCTTATAGAAGAGCGGCTCATGGAAATAATGCGCAAGATGTTGAGTTTTTGCTTAACCATGATCCTAGTATATTAAATTCTCAAGGACCAGAATCGAAGAAAACTGCTTTACATTTTGCCGTAGAAAAGAAGAATCAAGAGATTATAGATTTACTATTAAAAAAAGGTGCAAGGCAAGATTTATTAGACAAGGATGGTAATACTGTTACTCTACTTTTAGATAGAGAAAAGCTCACGCAAACAACCTCTACCTCAAAGAGCAAAGCTTTCCCGCCAGAATTAGCAGGGAAAAAACCCCAAAATAAAACAAACTTACTGCTCTCAATATTTGCCTTTTTAACTCCAGTAATTTCCTTTGCTACAACAGCCGGCATTATGTTAGCGGTAAATGCTGCAGTAGGAACAGAGACCCTAGCAACCCTAATTAGCGCTTTACCATTTTTAACGTTCTTAGCCCCTCTTGGCCCTATATTTGGCGTACTAGCGTTTGCTGCAATAATAGCAGCGCTAACTTTATGCATATATGCATCTTTTGTAGGGATAAGAGCATTAACCGTAAAACCAAAACCAGCAGACGATAACCCCCCTACTACGAACCCTGCTTTCCAAAAACTAGGCGAAGAACAAAAAGCAGAAATTCCAAACTCACTAGCAGTATCACAAAGCTTATTTTCCCCAAAAGCAAATGCTGCAGCAAACTATCCTAACCAACAAATTTCGCCGTGATGCATTAAATAATTTCTTACTTGCTATGCTCATGCTAAACTTGGTTTTTTTCCAATGTATAGTGTAAGTGAATCTACCTTTTAGTCTAACTTTTGAGCGTAATTTAGCTGTTAGCCGCCGTTTAGCGGTAATTTTTGGCTTGCCATTCAGTATTGGTCTTTTGCTGCCTTTAGGTTTTGCGCCTTTTCACTTTCCTGGCATCAGCATATTAAGTGTGGCTTTTTTTTACTTATTGTTGCAACAAAGCAGTATTAAATCAGCAGCTTTAAACGGGCTTTTTTTTGGCTTAGGTTTTTTTGGTCTAGGAGTTTCTTGGGTTTATGTAAGCATCCATGCTTATGGCCATTTGCCAATGATTGCCGCCGCTTGTATAACTCTTACTTTTATTCTTTATTTAGCTTTGTATTTTACTGTTTTAGCTATTGGTTACTCTTATTTTGCTAAATATAACTCTTCGCTAATAAAAAGAGCTATATTTTTTAGCACGTTATGGATTTTATTAGAATATATTAGAGCCCATCTTTTAACTGGGTTTCCTTGGTTATTGCTGGGAATTAGCCAGTTTGATTCGCCTCTTGGCAACTTGCTACCAATATTAGGCGTCTATGGCACAGGGTTTATCACCGCTATTATTGCAACTTGCTTTGCCTATGCAATTTCTCCTACCCAAAAAAACCGTTTCTTTTGCCTTGCTTTAGGGGTTTTTATTTTGCTTCTGCCTAATGTATTTGCCAATCATGGTTGGGTTAAGGAAGATCCAAAAAGTATTTCGGTTGCAGCTGTCCAAGCTAACTTATCCATGCGCGATAAGTGGGATGAGAGTTTATTTTGGCAAATTTTAGATATTTATACTTCTAAGGTTGAGCAGTTGCTAGGTACAGATTTAATTGTATTGCCTGAATCCGCCATTCCGCTCCCTGCTGATTATTTACATGATACTTTATTTGAATTTCATGAAAAAACAAACTTATCCCATTCTGCGTTAATTATGGGCATACCAACCACCAGTAGTCATGATAATCAAACGCAATATCATAATGCAATGTTAGGTTTTGGACTTGCAAAAGGGCAATATCTTAAACAACATCTAGTACCATTTGGGGAGTATATTCCTAAATTATTTCTTAATCTCAGCAAAAAAATTGCTTTAGTTGATCCTGACATTAGCCAAGGACCGAGAAATCAACGCTTAATAAAAGTTCATGGTTATCCAATCGCTGCGCTTATTTGTTATGAGCTAGCCTACGCAGAATTATTGCGCGCTCAACTACCAAAAGCCCAATTGATTATATCTTTGAGTGATGATGGTTGGTTTGGGCGCTCGCTTGCCATCTATCAACAACTGCAAATAGCCCAAGTTAGATCTAAACAAGTAGGTCGTTATCAAGTTGTATCTAATAACGATGGGCTTACTTCGGTTTTAAATACCAAAGGCGAAATAGTTGCAAGTTTACCTGCATTTGTACCTGACATTTTACATGCTAATATTCACGCTGCTACAGGATTTACTCCGTGGACAAAAATAGGCGATAATCCAATAATTATGCTTTTATGTATACTTTTGTTATATACTACTCTTGCTCGAAGCATAAAATAGGATATATCCTTACTAACCAGAATATTTAAGTTAAATACGGTTATTTATGGTCACACCCACCTACGAACCTCAGGCAATAGAACATGAGGCACAACAGTATTGGTCTAAAAAACAATGCTTTCAGGTTACTGAAGACTTAAACAAAGAAAAATTTTACTGCCTTGCTATGTTTCCCTACCCAAGTGGCACTTTACATATGGGCCATGTGCGCAACTATACGCTGGCAGATGTTATTAGTCGTTATCAACGCGCCTTAGGCAAAAATGTTTTACAGCCCATAGGCTGGGATGCATTTGGTCTGCCTGCCGAGAACGCCGCTATCCAAAACCAAACCTCACCGGCTGTTTGGACCCAAAAAAATATTGACAAGATGCGCGAGCAGTTTATCCGTCTTGGTATAGCCTATGATTGGAAACGCGAATTTGCGACTTGTGACCCTAGTTATTATCACTGGGAGCAATGGTTTTTTATTCAACTATATAAAAAAGGGCTGGTTTACAAGAAAAATAGCATTGTTAACTGGGATCCTGTCGATCAAACTGTGTTAGCTAACGAACAGGTGGTAGATGGCAGAGGCTGGAGATCTGGAGCCTTAATTGAACATAAGGAAGTTCCCCAGTGGTTTATTAGGATAACTAATTATGCCGGCGAGTTGTTAAAAGACTTAGACACTCTAACCGACTGGCCCCAACAAGTTGTTGAAATGCAACGTAACTGGATAGGTTTTTCAGAAGGCGCAACAGTTAAATTTAAAGTTGAATCCTTAGATACAACGCTTAATATTTTTACCACCAGAATAGATACTTTAATGGGAGTTACTTACATAGCAATTGCTAATGAGCACCCCATTGCGAAAAAAGCTGCCCAAGAAAATCATGAAGTAAGAGAATTTATTGAAAGCTGCGAGACCACTAAGGTTGCTGAAGCTGATATTGCTAAACTTCCCAAAAAAGGTATAGACACTAACTTTGAAGCAATTCACCCTCTAACAGGCGAGCACCTCCCTATTTGGGTCGCAAACTTTGTCCTTATGAGTTATGGTACAGGCGCTGTTATGGGTGTACCTGCTCATGATCAACGTGACTGGGAGTTCGCGAAACTTTACTGCTTAGCACTAAAGCCAGTAATTGAAGGCGAGGAAAAGCACGACTACACTAAAAGTGCGTATACTGGTCAAGGCAGACTTGACCGCTCAGATGTTTTTAACGACTTAACTCTAGTTGCCGCTAAAACTAAAATTGTCGAGCACCTGGAAAAACTGCAATTAGGCGAAGCTTCAATCCAGTATAGGTTGCGGGACTGGGGAGTTTCCCGCCAAAGATACTGGGGAACCCCTATCCCCATGATTTTATGCCAAGAATGCGGTACTGTTCCTGTCAATGAAGAAGATTTACCCGTAGTGTTACCAGATGATGTAGACTTTACCGCAGGACATACCTTAGCTAACTCTAAATCATTCGTTGAAACTAATTGCCCCAAATGTAAAGGTTTAGCTAAAAGAGAAACCGATACCTTTGATACTTTTATGGAATCTTCTTGGTATTACGCAAGATTCACCTGTAAGCAACAAGCTAGCGCTATGCTAGATGAAAGAGCAAACTACTGGACCCCTGTTGATCAATATGTAGGCGGCATTGAACACGCCTGCATGCATCTTTTATATGCAAGGTTCTTTCATAAGTTAATGCGTGATGCAGGTTTAGTTAATTCTGATGAACCATTTAAGGCTTTATTGACTCAAGGCATGGTATTAAAAAATGGGACAAAAATGTCTAAATCAGTAGGCAATGTGGTTGATCCTGAGGAGCTAATCAATAAATATGGCGCAGATACCGCGCGCCTTTTCACAATGTTTGCTTCACCCCCTGAGCAATCTCTCGAATGGTCTGATAAAGGAGTTGAAGGCGCTTTTCGTTTCCTAAAACGAATTTGGCAATTTGCCCATGATACCGCTCCTCTAATTCAAAATCTTAATCTTTCTCAACAAACTCAAACCATTGAGTGGGATAATGCTAGCAATAAATTAAAACAAACTAGGTTTAATGTGCATCAAATATTAAATCAGGTTAATCATGATTATGAGCGTAAGCAATTTAATACTGTAGTTTCAGGGACCATGAAATTATTTAACGAAATTTCTGATTATGTAATTGAGGATGAGTTAGATCAGTATTTTATTCAAAAGAGTTTGAGTATTTTATTACGCTTACTCGCCCCAATTACCCCACATATCTGCCATTATCTCTGGAATTTTCTCGAATTTGAAAAAGCCATAATAGATGCTCCCTGGCCAAAAGTAGATAAAAATGCTTTAAGATCAGAAACAGTAACCTACATAGTGCAGATTAATGGCAAAAAAAGGGCTGAATTTGCAGCTTTACAACAAGCCGATGATGCGAGTTTAGTTGAGCAAGCAAAAGCGGTAACGGCAAGTTTTATTAAAGGAAAAAAGTTAATAAGAAGCGTTGTAGTAAATCATCGCCAATTAGTTAACCTTGTGGTCCAGGAATGATAAAAAAACTTATTCTCTACTGTGCAATTTTACTGACATCTTGTGGCTTTCACTTGCGTGGTATTGTAAATCTACCAAGGAGCTTTAATTATGTCGCCATCGTCAATGAAAATCAGCATGTTAGCCCTTCTTTTATCCAAACTTTAAAATCTACTCTCTATGAGCAACATGTGAACGTTGTCGATGATCCTTCTAAAGCTAAGTACTTTATTATCCTTCTGCAAAACAGATTTAACCAAGTTTTAACTAACGTTGCAGCATCAACCGTACCTAGGCAATATCAACTAAGCTATAGTGTGCAATTTCAAGTAACAGAGAATAAGGGAGCAGTTTTACTACCTGCACAAACAATTACTATTTTACGCGAAGTGACTATCAATAATGATAGGATTTTAGGTTCTAAATTTGAGTCCGATCTAATTGAAAACGAAATGCATCAAAATGCCGCAACCCAACTCCTTGCGCGGATAAGCGCGCGCCTTATGTCATTATGATTCTCCAATATCAAAACCTGCTTCCTCACTTAAAAACTGCTTTAGCGTCTTTTTACCTTATTGTTGGCAAGGAGATTGTGTTAATAGACGCTGCCGTTCTGCAAATAAGCAATGCATTTCGGCTTTTTGCCGCCAACACTACCATTGAAAAAACCAAGATCTTTATTGAAAACAATAATGATATAGAAAATCTATATATTAAAATTCAATACCCTTCTATGTTTTGCGCCAAATCATTCATCCTTGCCAAATATTTAAAGACAACCCTTGATGCTAAGGCTAGTTCCTCCTTAGAAAAAATAATTAACTTATCCTCTAAAGATTATTTAATTATTTTAGAAGCGCCAAACTTAAACCCGAAAAATTTGCAGAAGATGTTTCTGCATTCGCATAATCATCTTCTGCAAATTCCGCCTTTTAATGCTAAAACGTTATTAGATTTTATTAAAAATATGCTTAGCGCGGAAAAAATAAGCTATAAGCCAAATATACCTTACCTAATAGCCGACTTTACAGAAGGCAATGCTATTTATGCAAAACAATGTATAGAGCAATGCACCCTTATCTTGGATAAAAACCCTATACTTGATGAAAGCTTATTGTGTGAAATTTTACGCGATGAAGCTACTTTTCCGTTATTTACCTTTGTAGATACTTGTGTTAAAGGCGATCTTAACCAGGCGTTGCGCCAATTAAATCTACTACGTAACAACCAAACCGAGCCAATTCTATTACTCTTTTGGCTCAGCAAAGTTACCCGGCAACTCCTAACTTTACAATATAAGTTAGCCCATGGAGAAAATTTTGCGACAGTTTGTAAAGAGTTAAAGATCTGGGAGAAACAAAAAAGTATATTTAAAAATGCCACAATTAACCTTACTCATACTACCTTAAAAAATCTTATAGCTTATTTAGCCAACCTTGATAAAAAAATAAAATTAACTCCGGGTAAATATTTATGGGATGACTTTGAGCTGGTAGTAATTAGCTTTTGCGACCCTTCCTTTAAACTAGCAGAGTTAACTCTTTTATGAAAAATATCGCCCTATTTGGTGGAACCTTTGATCCAATTCACAATGCCCATCTTGCGCTTTGCGCAAAAATTCAAGCAAGTTTCCATTTCCAAGAATTATTATTTCTGCCGGCACATATTCCAGCACATAAAAAAAGTCCGCACCGAGTTCTCGATAGAGTTGCGATGCTTAAAGAGGCGTTAAAATCTCATCCAATTGAGAATACCAGCATTTGTCTAACCGAAATTAATAGATTAACCAAATCTTATACTGTAGATACATTAGAAGAATTTAGACAACAAACTCCAAACCTTGCCCTTACATTTATCCTAGGTTTTGATATGTTTTTAAATCTTGATACCTGGCATAGACCTTACGACTTACTTAATTTATGTAATTTGCTAGTTTTAAAACGTGCTACAGTAAGCAATGATTTACCCCCTTTCAGTCAAAAACTCCTCGAAAATAATTTAACTAAGGATAAACTAAAACTAAAAACCGCTTCTTCTAGCAATATTTATATTTTCGATGCAGGACAATACGCTATTAGCAGCAGCATGATTCGTACGCGAGTTAAAAATAAACTTTCTATTCAAAAGTTTGTTCCCGAAAGTGTGGCTTTATACATCAAAAAGCATAATTTATATTGTGATAAACCAATAAAGTAGCTTACTTTGCTAGCGCTATATTAGATAGGTTAGTTCATCTGAATCAAGCTATTTTAAAATATACTACGATAATACCAGTTTTATGGTATTATCGTAGTATATGTCATGGTGTAGTTCTTATACTTTGCTCAGCAAGTTCTTCAGTTGCTGCAATATAGTCAAGCTTTTCATGCGCAAGCCTAATCCAAGCATCACCTACATGATTTAAGCTAATAATTTTAGCTGCCCAGCCCGCAATTAGCATCATATAAGCCGCAAGCTTACCACCTGCAATTTTACTATACTTTTTAGCCTCATTAAGAAATTCTGGATAATTTCTAGGATTAGATATAAGTTTTTTAAGAGAAGTCATTATAATAGTAGTATCGTTCCTTGAAAAATAACCCTCAGAATACAAATCACTAACCGCTGTCAGCATTTTATTACAAGCATTGCGAAAACCTGCAGGAAAAACCCCATTATTTAAATAAAAGTTAATACTTCCTTCAAGGTCACTTATTTGATTAAGTTCTTCTTTCCCTATTATAAGTTTAATCTTATAAACAACAGTGTTTTTAATATGTATTTCCTCTCCAGGAGTTCTATTATCTCCTGCCATAAACATGATTTGATCTACAACGTTCCTTGCGGCAAACTGACGACTTCCTCCCTTGCCAAGAGGATAATGATTTAAATCGTAGGCATTTGAGGTATAGTCTAATGGATTTTGCTCACTATCTGTTAAAAACAAATAATCCATATCATCACTTGTTGCAAAACTATTCCAATTTAAGCTTAATCTTAGATTAAGCTTTTCATTAAAATTATCTGTTAATTCCTGCGCTAATGTAGGTAGATTTGTGACTATAAGCACTATAGGATAAAAGATTTGCGTGCTTTTATTAAAAGCTACTAAGGTTTCGGCTTCTTTTGCAAGTTTACTAAATTGCATACCATGGCAAACTCCTTTAGCATATTTTAAGCGCTCTTTTGCATCATCAATATTATGTTCTGCTGCATAATATAAAATAAGTCTAGGCATGCAGCTGGTTTCTTTAATATCATTTTCCTTATAGCGCATATAGATCTCTTGCATGCGCTCTATACGTTTTGGTGCATTACTCTGAAAAGCAAGAGTTAGGAATTCTATAATATCATCAGCGCCAGCTAGATGAGATAAAGGTATAGCATCACCAGAACCGCCTTTCGTAGCTTCATCATGCTTATTAGTTAGTCTTAACCCTAAGTTCTTTTTTTTCAAAAAGAGTAAATCTGTGGTGGTAAAAAATGGTGTTGGCATAATATATGTGAATTAATATAACAAAAGGTGCACTATTATACCATGATGAGATTTTTTTGCAACTTATCTTCTGTTTGGCCAAGGTCCAACCTACGTCTTATTGATCAAATTTTGATGCGACAACCGTGCTGATCACCTGAATTTCAGTAGCCATCTTCACTATTTGTAAATATACTCAGAAGTGGGCTTCACTAAACTCAAATCAATGGCATTTACAGCTGCGCATAGGCACAAAACAAAAAACACCGTGACCCCACTAACTTTTTAGCCTTATCCCAAATATGCAGCAATTAAACCACATCACATCCCTATAAAATAGTTAGGCAGCATTTTCTATTTCAACAACCAACCCTAAATTATCTCGATCAATCATATCTTGCAAACAAAGTCGAACAAATTGTTTTTTAGAGTATCCTAATAAATCAGCATATTCAGCAGCTTTTTTGGGGCTAATAATTCTTCTGCCATGCTCTATATCACATAAAACCTGTCTTGAAACACCAAGTGTTTTAGCAAATTCGACTTGGCTTAGCTCTTCTCCCTGGCGAATAGCAAGGATAAAAGAACCTAAGGTCAATTTTTCGCCCATAAGATTTTCAAGATATTTCAATGTTTCCTGTGTGTCTTTAGTAATCATGTTTATTCACCTCAATAATTTCTACAATTTCCATTTGGAGAGCTTTATCAATAATATAAATAGCACGATATGACTTTGATAATCTAATCGAACGCTGCCCCTTACGATCTCCATGTAAGGGCTCATCATGATATCCAGGTATTTTTCTAACCTCACTTAAACCATCATGCCCTACAGCATTAATCCATGCAGTTAATTTAGTTATAATGTGCTTAGGAAGTTTATTTAAGCTAGGTATTAATTTCTTCCTTAGCACAACATTATAAATTTCCAAGCTAATCTCTTATTATTGTTTTAAATATATTGTACACAAATCACGTGTACAAATCAAGTTAATTGAAATATATGGGGAGAAAAAAAGGAGGACAATACTTTAAGAAACTCAATCGTACTATTATTAAAGCGTTCATGTAATGACTGCTTGCTTATATTAATTCCTTGCTCTTTGAGAGCGCTACAAAATAGCTCCAGACCAAAGTGCCCTGTGAGACATGTGGTGAGCAAGGCTTTGATAAAGGCGCTAGGAATCAACTTTGAGCGGCGTTTCTTGTACCCAGTTTCTTTCCCTAAGCGCTCAGATTCTAAAGTAAAAAAATTAAAGATTTTTCGCGGAATATTTGATATCGTATCTAACTGCATAGAGTCCCTTTTCATTTGTTTCGTGCAGAAAAAAATTTAAAAGGGTACTCTATCTTTTTTTATAATAAATTCAATAGATTAATTCTTTTATTTAGCCATTAGCCTGACGGCTAAGGGTCAAGGCCCAATCTACGGATTCATTTTTTTAATTATTGATTGCGAATTAGATGAGGATGTATTTTTGTTACCGTAAGCTGGTAATTTTGACTGTCCATCTTCGATGGTATCTGCGATAAACGGTTGGACGTACTTAGTCATCCATAAAACTATAGGGTTAAAATAATTAAATAGCGTGGATTGGTTTTGATATGGTTGTAAATTAAAGCCGCTCATGCCAACAATTAATATAATAAGGGCAACAATAACTACCCCGCGGGCAAAGCCAAAACCAAGACCTATAACGCGATCTGAAACCCGCAAGCCAGAGTGTTGTAGCAATAAGCCTAGCACAACGTTTACAAACATACCTAAAAAGAGCGTAACAACTATAATCCCAATAAAGCTAATGACGTTACGTAAGGTATTATCAGCAATAAAACCACTTAAATGATAAGCAATAGCCGCGGTATATTTAATGGCTAAACATATAGCAAGTATCCATGCCATAAGTGAGATTAGCTCTTTAAAAAAGCCGCGTAACATTCCAGTTAAAGTAGAAAGCCCAATAACACCAACAATAATATAGTCTACGCCAGTCCATGCCATGTTTTATTATCCTGTAATGACAAATCCTTTTAGTTGCATTTGGTTAGCTAATTCTTTTTGCAGAAGGTGAACTTCTTCTAGAGATTTAGACTTTCCCACTATTACCTTATAATTAAATGTGCCTTGCGGCTGTTTTACTGTTTTAAAATTCACATTATAACCCCGAGATTTTAATTTTGTCATCAAGGCTGTAGCATTTTGTATATTAGTAAAACTGGCAACCTGGACAGCATAACCAACTTGCCTTTTAGGAATTATTTTAGATACTTTTTGTTCTTTTGCAACCAAAGCATTAACCTTTGCTGGTTTCATATTTTGAATAATCGGTAAACTGGTTTGTAACCTCGTTTTAGACTTTGGTGGATTTTGTGGCTTTGGCTGTGGTAAAGAACCTAGTTTTGCAACCTCAATTTCTACAGTTTTAACCGGTTCTTCTTCTTTAGCAAGCGATATAGGCTTTACATTCGCGCTTTTTTTCTCTGCTGGTAATGCGGCAACCTTTACTGTAGTGGTTTTTACTTTATTAAACATGGCTTGCTCATCAGGCATTTTAACTTCAGTTATTTCAGGTTTAGCGGGGATACGTACGGCTATGCGGCTCAAAGCATCGAAAGGTTGATTATTCTTTTTTAAGGCCGCGGGTAAAAATATAGCGAAAATAGATAAAATAACTGCAATACCAACTAAACGATGTTTAACGCGTTCATCCAATGTTAGTTTCATAACTTTTCCTCCTGTTTAGCGTGTCACTACTTGCAACAACATCTGCAACTGTATGGAATGAGCCAAATACAACTATCAACTCTCCTTTTTTCGTCTGCTTCCTTGCACCTTGAAACGCTGAACTTGGGCTATTATACCATAAAATTGAAGTTATGGGTAAGTTTTGGAAGGCTGTTACGAGTTGTGCCTTAGGAGATGCGCGCTTATTATGTAATAAGCCTATATGCCAACAATAAATATCCTGCCATAAAATTTCTAGCATTGCAGCAATTGGTTTATCACTTAAAGCAGAAAAAACTGCATGAATTTTTTTGCCGGCAAAATTACCTGCTAAATAAGCTTTTAATCTACTAACAGCCTCTATATTATGCGCAACATCAAGCAATATGTCTGCTTGGTGTTGCATTGGAATATACTCTAACCTTGCAGGTAATTTAGCAGTTAGAGCATTTTCTAAAGCATTAATAGGCACAAACAACTTATCTTGCAATAATAAAGTTGCCATAATGGCAGCTCCTACCGCTTGGGGATGCAGGTTTGGGGCACGGTTTGCGGCAAATAGAAAGTCTTGCTTTTTAAATTGAAACTTATTTGCGCCTAGCTCTACAAAATAATCCTCTTGATAACATAAAGGGACTATATTTTTCTCAGCCAACACCTCAAACACTGAAGAGGGTAGATTTGCGCTAGCTAAAATAACTTTTTGGTTTTTTTTAAAAATGCCAGCTTTTTCATAGCCAATAGCGTCTAAGGTCTTGCCTAGGTATGCCTCATGATCAAAACTAATTGTGCTAATAATAGCTAAATCAGCATCAATTATATTGGTTGCATCAAGTCGCCCTCCTAAGCCTACCTCTAAGATAATAAGATCGGGCTTATGGGCTTTAAAGTACACAAAAGCGGCTAGAGTCGCTACTTCAAAATAGGTAAGGGTTATTCCTTGTTCTGCCGCAATAATTTGTTCAAATATTAGACACAAAGAATTAGAATCGATTTGTTGTTGATTAATAGTAATGCGTTCGTTAAAGAATAAAATATGGGGCGAAGTGTAAACGCCTACTTTATACCCAGCGCTTATATAAGTTGCTTCAAGAGCGCGTACCGTAGATCCTTTTCCATTAGTCCCTGCAACTGTGATAACAGAACAAGCAAAATTTAGGACTTTGAGACGTTCTGCAAGGATTTTAACCCGCCCAAGATCTAGGTTTATCTCTTCTCGTGTGCGCCCTTCTAATACCTTTAACCACTCTTCCTGCGTTGCTAAAGCATTAAGCGACATAAACACTATGAGTTAGCTTAGCAACTAATTCACTTAAAGTTTGGCGTAAAACTTTACGCTCAACTACCATATCAATGTGACCATGCTCGAGTAAAAACTCGCTCCTTTGAAACCCCTCTGGTAACACTTGTCTTACTGTCTGTTCAATGACCCTTGGTCCAGCAAAACCAATAAGAGCTTTAGGTTCTGCAATAATAATGTCGCCTAATGAAGCAAAACTTGCGGATACTCCTCCCATCGTAGGATCTGTAAGCACGACAATAAAGGGGAGTTTATGTTTTTGTAATTTAGCAACTGAAGCTGATGTTTTAGCCATTTGCATCAAGGAAAATAACCCTTCTTGCATTCTTGCGCCACCACTTGCTGTAAAACAAATAAGCGCACGGCGAGATGCTATGGCCTCATTAACAGCCCTTACAAACTTCTCACCTACAGTAGCCCCCATAGAGCCGCCCATAAAAGCAAACTCAAATACAGCAAGGACGATAGGCTGCTTATTTAAAGCACCAGTAACAACCACTAAAGCCTCTAACTCATTAGTTGATTTTTGCGCTTGATATATTCGGTCTTTATATTTTTTTTCGTCTCTAAATTTGAGTCTGTCTATTGGCTCAAGGTCTTTGGCTATTTCAACCTGACCTTCTTCATCAAGTATTTGGGCAATTCTTGTACGTGCGCTTAGTCTATGATGATGTAGGCAATGCATACAAACCATTAGCTGTTCCACCAACTCACCACGATAAATAATTGCCTGACACCCAGCACATTTTACCCATAAGCCTTCAGGAACCCCTTTTTTTTGGGTTAATTCAGTGCGAATGCGCGAAGGAAATAACTTTGTTAACCAACTCATATTATGCCCTTTTCAATTAAAGTGACGATTATATACAAGGCTGCCTCATTAAACTCAATATACTGTATACTGCACCTTATACTGTAGGCTGGGCCTTGGCCCAGCTTTTTTATTTCGTGGACCAAGGCCCAAGCTACGGCTTTATCTATGCAATGTCATGAGACATTGCGATTATATCACGGGAATCAGAGCCAAAAAATAGGCCCTAGTAGCGTACGAAGTGTAAACGAGGATGCCATCGCCAGGCTGGCTTGGTAAAAATTATTTGAATTCTATATAAATCTTCAGGATTATCAGAAAAACATGTTGCTCAATATTAGTCAATATTTAATATGATTTGTTGGGCCAAGGCCCAACCTACGCTCTATTGATTAAATTTTGATGCTACAACCATGAATTTGCATATCTTTCATAAATACTAAATATGATATAATCTAACCTTTTAGTAATGGTTTTTTTATGCAAAATAGAAATACTCCACATTTTACTGTAAGTGCGGCTGATAAAGTTAATTCTCTCAGCATGGAAGAATCTAACCATGATCTTCACTTGCGTGTCTATATTACTGGTGGCGGCTGTTCTGGCTATCAGTATGGCTTTACATTCGATGATAAAGTTGCTGATGATGATTGGGTCATTGAGCAACGCTGCTCTGATCAAAAAACTGTCGTAAAAGTGCTAATCGATTCTATGTGTTACCCTTACCTAAAAACCGCAGAAATTGATTATGTACGTAATATAGAAGGCGAGCATTTTGTGATACGTAACCCTGCTGCCAAAACGACTTGTGGCTGCGGGGCTTCTTTTAGCATCGAACAGGAAGAACATGAACAAGAGCAAGGCGACGGACACGGCTAGAATTATCGCTCAAGATAAAGGGTTTGAGTGTGTAGGAAAGTGGAGTATTCTTGCGCTTAACTACCTTAGTCAAATACTCCCTAGTTCACCGCTGCCCCAAAATCAAGAAATTATCCTTGATGGCGCACAAATAACTGATCTTGATAGCTCAGGCGCCCTTATTTTGACGCATTTTATTGCTAAATTAAAAGATTTGCAAAACAAGGTCGAATTAGTAAATTTTCATTCAGGACATAAAGATATACTCGACCTTGTTATTAAACAAGAACCAAATCTTGATCTTCCGCCCAAACCTATAAAACATGAAGATTTACTCCTAGTGATAGGCAAAGAAACCATCCAAAAAACTCACCAAGTTGATGAGTTTATAATTTTACTCGGAAACTTAACCATTCATTTTTTCACGGCCTTAAGATATATAAAGCGCTTTCATCTGCCGAGCATTATATCTCTTATTTATTCTACTGGTTTAACTGCCCTACCTATTTTAGGTTTATTGGCATTTCTTATAGGAGTAGTGCTTGCCTATCAGATGGGTTTGCAGCTTGAAACCTATGGCGCAAATATTTACATTGCTTACCTTTCGGGACTTGCAATTTTCCGTGAATTTGGCCCTTTAATAACTGCAATTATTGTAGCTGGGCGTACTAGTTCTTCTTTTACTGCGCAGATTGGCAGCATGGTAATAAATGAAGAAGTCGATGCCATTCACTCTATGGGATTATCCGCTGTCGAGCTTTTAGTTTTGCCTAAAGTCATTGCTTTAACCTTTATTTTTCCCTTACTTATTTTTTGGTCTGATGTTTTTAGCGTTTTAGGCTCTATGTTTATGTCAAAATCTTATCTTGGTGTAGGTTATATAGATTTTTTGGATAGACTTAGAGACTCTGTTGGATCAGAACAATTTTATCGGGGCTTATATAAGGCCCCGGCTTTTTCAATCATTATTGCCCTTGTGGGCTGTTTTCAAGGTTTTCGCGTGCAAGCAAGCACCGATAGTATAGGCTTTCAAACTACCAAAAGCGTAGTGCAAGCTATATTTCTGATAATAGTTGCCGATGCTACTTATTCAGTAATTTATAGTTGGATGGACTTATAACCATGACTACGCCAATAATTTCTATTAAAGGCTTAAAAAACTACCTTGGAAATCAGTGGGTGCATACCGACGTTAACCTTGAAGTTGCCCAAGGGGAAATTATTGCCATAATAGGCGGTAGCGGCAGTGGCAAGACTACTATTTTTCGCTCTTTACTTTTACTCCAGCGGTTTACGGCTGGAGAAATTAAAATTTTTGATCAAGATATACTAAGCCTAAATGAAGAACAAACTAATCAGTTAAGGCGCCGCTGGGGCGTTTTATTTCAACATAGTGCTTTATTTTCATCAATGACAGTACTTGAAAACATTATGTTTCCTATGCAGGAATTTACGCACCTTGATAATGAAATTATGCAAGAGTTGGCGTTACTTAAAATTAGTTTAGTAGGCTTACCTATTGATGCGGCCTACAAGTTTCCTTCTGAACTAAGTGGCGGTATGCAAAGGCGCGCTGCAGCCGCGCGCGCCCTTGCTATGGACCCTGAATTACTTTTTTTAGATGAGCCAACAACAGGCCTAGATCCTCATAGCGCAAGACAGTTTGATAAACTAATTGTATTTTTAAGGAAAACTTTAGATTTAACTGTAGTTATGATTAGTCATGATTTAGAATCTTTAAAGTCAGCAGATAGAGTTGTTTATATTGGTGAAGGACGAGTGATAGCGGCATTGCCTTTAGACAAACTTATGAAATTTCCTCATCCAATGATTGCTGAATACTTTAATAACTCATAGACTAATTCAATGAACTTAACTTAAGAGGAATGTTACTTTGGAAGCAAAAATCAACTACAGTATAGTTGGATTCTTAGTTCTCATTCTTATAGTAGCGTTTATATTTTCTAGCGTTTGGCTAACTGTTGGGTTTGATAAGAAAAGTTATGATGTCTACGCAGTTTATATGCGTGAGGCTGCAACTGGACTTAGTGAAGACGCCCCTGTTAAATATAATGGGGTAAAAGTAGGTTTTGTTAAAAGTATTAAATTAAACCGCGATAATCCTCAGCAAGTGCAAATTTTACTAAGCGTAGAACACGGCACTCCAATAACCACAAGCACAACCGCAACTTTAATTTCCCAAGGCATTACCGGAACAACTTACGTTGGCCTTGCAGCCAAATCACCTGATCTCACTCCTCTTTTGAAAAAAAAGGGGCAACCATTCCCAGTTATTCCAACAACCGCTTCATTATTTAATCAGCTAGATAATGCCCTTAAAGGCGTCTCAGAAAATATTAATTCAGTAACCTTAGAAGTTAAACGCGTTTTTGATAAAGAAAATGCTGAAAATATTAAAGACATTCTCATGAATTTGGACAAATTCTCCAAAACCTTAGGAGAAAGTTCGCTTGAAACCCAAACGTTAATTAAAAATGCTGCTCTTGCGAGTAAATCATTTCCAAGCATCACAAATAACCTTAACTCAGGTTTAGCCACTATAGCGCAACATACTGTTCCTGAGATGAACCTTTTATTACAAAGGCTTAACCGAATTGCAATTAACCTTGAAAAAGCAAGCAGTGAAGTTAAGCAAAACCCATCAGTTCTAGTACGTGGCGCAACCCCACGTAAACCAGGGCCAGGAGAATAATAATGCGGGCACAAATTTTGTGTATATTAAGCCTTATAATTTGCTTAATAGGCTGTTCTGTTGAAACCTCTGCAAAGTATGAATATGGCTTGAAATGCTATTCAACAACTCATTCCTACAAACAGCATAAACTATCATCTCTTTATATAAGCGCCCCTGAAGCAGTTGCTGAATTTCAAACTAATGAAATGTTGTATAGCAAAGTGCCGTATGAAATAACTAGTTTTAGCAAAAATTCTTGGAGCAATCCCCCTGCTGAAATGCTTTATCCTTTGATGCTCCAAAGTTTTCAAGAATCACGGGCCTTTAGAGTTATTGCCTCAGGAACACATGCTGAGATTAGTCGATTTCGTTTAGATACCCAGCTCTTAGAGCTTATTCAAATTTTTACCAAAACATCAAGCAGTATTCATTTAACAGTGAAAGCCATGATTACAGATACGACAAGCGCAAGACTCATAGGCAGTAAGGTATTTAAAATTGTAGTTCCGTGCCCATTTAATACTCCTTATGGGGGGGCTAGTGCGGCTAATCGCGCTGCAGGCATACTTACTTACCAGCTTACAAATTACACCATTAGTGTTGTTAGGCGTACATAGAGGGGTTGTTGGGCCTTGGGCCAACATACACTCACCATTAGTTGTTGGGCCAAGGCCCAACCTACATATTTATTCTAAATTTTTTGTATCATTCTCACCAAATAACTCATCTAAAAAGTAAACCATTGCTTCTAAGGCTCTTTTTTCCGCCTTTGGGGAGTATATAAGACCTGCTTCTTGGTCATGGGCAAGAGGATTGGTAAATGCGTGCTGGGTTAATCCGTATGCGTGCACTTGCCAGTCAACTGAGGCTTCTGTCATTTCATTGGCAAAATCGAGCAATTTTTCTGGTGACGTCATAGGATCATCATAACCATGTAATGCTAAGACTTTAGCTTTAATTGGATGTTTATTAACGTCAGTAGGTGCGTCAAGGAGACCGTGAAAACTGACTACTCCTTTTACTTCAACCCCACTACGGGCCAAATCAAGAGCACATAAACCGCCAAAACAAAACCCTATTGCTGCTGTATTTTTAGGTAAAACTTCAGGTAATTCTTGTACCGCATCAAATGCAGCTAAAATCCTTGAGCGCAATAAGCCACGATCTGCCATCAGAGGACTCATGAGCGCTACTTTTTCATCTTTTGTTTCCCCAAGACGCCCCTGACCATACATATCAAGCGCAAAACCTATATACCCAAGCTTAGCAAGTTGCTCAGCTTTTTTACAAGCAAACTCATTCCTGCCGGACCAATCATGCAGAACCAGTACAACGGGGCGCTGCACTTCTATTCTATCGTCGTAAGCAAGATAACCATGACATTCTAGTTCACCATGATAATAAAGATAATTTGAGGTATGCATTTCCTTCCTTAAGCTCTTTCCAAGATAAAATAGATTATACCATAGAGATTTAATTGAAAGCATTGTAAAATACGCGGGTTTTAAATTTAAAAATGCTTAGGTTTGCTGGTTTTTTTTAGGAGAAGTAAATGAAAATAACAAAAACATTAAAATACGGACTATTAATTGGCGCTATTTCGGCGCTTGCTGCTTGTTCTAAAAATACAGGACAGCTAGATGGTGGTTTTGGAGATGCTTCAGTATTAACTTCTGGTTTGGGTAAATTTACTCATTTTATGGGTCAACGTGCTGGCGAGTCTTATACAACTAAAGCTCCTTATAATCAATTATACTTATTTGATTATGATAGCAGTAAAGTTAATCCTATTTATATTCCCTCCCTAGAAGCGCAAGCGGCTTATTTACACCAAAATCCTGGAGCACGTGTTATGATAGCTGGCCATACAGATGAGCGGGGTAGCCGTGAATATAACGTTGCCCTAGGGGAAAGACGCGCACTTTCCGTTGCTCACGTTTTAAAAGAAAGCGGGGTCTCTTCTAAGCAAATGCGTATTGTTAGTTACGGTAAAGAACGTCCAATCAATTTAGGCCATTCACAAGAAGCACACGCCCAAAACCGAAGAGTAGAATTTATTTATGAGGCTACCCGATAAATGCGTGTTTTATATTCTTGCAGCATAGCTTTACTTAGCATGTACCTTGCTTTCAATGCACACGCCTTAGCGCCAGTAGTTGATGAAAGTGAAGACTATGCGCCTTTCCATAAAGAAGGAGGACATAGTTCTCCTTCGCCCCAACCAGTGCAACAGTATGCTAGTAATGATGAAGAGCCTTTAGTTAAAAGTCTACCTAAAGATGAAGCAAATACTTCCATTTCAGAGCAAATTAATGCTTTGCAACAAGAAGTTCAGGCTTTGCGAGGCGAGTTAGAAGTACAAGCCAATGCCATTGAAACATTAAAACGCCAACTCAATAACTATAGAGATAAAAAATTAGAAAAGAGCCAAGACACCACAAAAAAAACAACTGAGCCAGCTAAAGAAGAAACATCCGAACCAATTCCGGAAACTAAACCCATTGAGAATAAAACTAAGCCTATCCCTGTAAGTAAATCAACAAGTTTTGAACAAACAAACTCCTCCAAAAACCCAGCAGACGAGCAAGTTGCGTATCTTGCAGCTTATGATCTTGTAAAATCTAAGCGTTACAATGAAGCCCTTGTATCCATGGAAAATTTTGTCAAACAATATCCGCAAAGCGGATATACACCAAACGCTGAATATTGGATTGGTGAATTATTATTAGAGCGTAATATGCCAGCACAAGCACTGACGCATTTTGAAAACGTCTTATCCTTGTATCCAACTTCTAGTAAGGCTGCTGCAGCTGCATTGAAAATAGGTTATGCTCTTGCTGCGATGGGTCACCGTGAAGAAGCTATAGCAAGGCTAAAAGAAGTAGTTAAGAATTATCCTGACACAACTGCAGCGCAACTTGCTAAAACCAAATTAGATTCGTTGTAGATGGTTGATGATGTTAAAACAAGATGTACGCTTAACGGAAATATTTTATTCAATTCAGGGTGAATCATTGTTTTCTGGTTGCCCTACTGTCTTTGTGCGACTAACTGGGTGTCCATTAAGATGTCAATATTGTGATACAGCTTATGCCTTTACTGGCGGCAAACTCCATAGCATAGCCGGCATTTTATCTTTGGTTGACGCATATCAACCTAAATATGTATGTGTAACAGGAGGAGAGCCTCTAGCGCAAAAAAGCTGTCTTCCTCTATTAAAAGCCTTATGTGATAAATACCCTTATGTCTCACTTGAAACTAGTGGCGCTTTGTCAATTGAAAATGTTGACTCTAGAGTGAATATAGTTATGGACATTAAAACTCCAGGCTCTTTAGAAAGTGCAAAAAATTTAACTGCAAACTTAAGCTATCTTAAACCTACAGATCAAATTAAGTTTGTCCTTTGTAATCGCGCTGATTATGCTTTTGCAAAAGACTATATTGCCCTTAATAATCTTAGCCAAAAATGCGAACTATTATTTTCTCCAAGTTGGCACGATTTAGACCCTGCTCACTTAGCAGAATGGATTTTACAAGATAAATTAGCTGTTAGACTACAAATGCAGCTCCATAAAGTCCTGTGGAATGATGAACCTGGACGATAAGGTAAAATTATGTGGAAAGCTCAAGCTCCTTCAAATATTGCCCTTATAAAATATATGGGAAAAAAGGATGCAACCATAAACCTCCCGCTAAATCCTTCTTTATCTTATACCTTAAAAAATTTTTATACTAAAGTTACATTAGAACAAATTGAGGCAAAAGATGATATTTGGGAACCTTTAAACACAAAAGACAATGTTATCCTTAGTTTAGCGCAATCCCAAATTGATCGCTTTTTAAATCACCTAAAGCGTATGAAACAAATTTTTGCTGTTAGCGGAAATTTTAAGGTTTGTTCTGCTAATAATTTTCCTAAAGGCATTGGGCTTGCAAGCTCTGCCTCAAGTTTTGCGGCGCTCACCAAGTGCGCGCTAACTGCATTTGCCGAATTAACGCAAAAACCTCCCCTTAGCATTAATCAACAAGCAAATATCGCGCGTCTTGCATCAGGATCTTCATGTCGATCATTTTATGCCCCATGGTGCTTATGGGATGAAGATAGGGTTATGCGTGTGCCAACCCATTATAAAGAGCTATTACATTACCCTGTCATTTTTACTAATAGCGAAAAAAAAATATCTTCCTCTAATGCCCATCTTATGATACAAACCAGTCCAAATTTTACAGGAAGGCAAGCGCGCGCAACTCAAAGATTACAAAAACTTTTGCCTGCCTTGCAAAAAGGCGCCTGGCAAGAAATATATCAAATTTGTCGTGCCGAGTTTTTGGATATGCATAATCTTTTTGCAACTAGTAATCCACCATTTTCTTATATTACCCCTTCTTGTAATGAGCTTTTACAACAAATAGACGCTGAATGGCGCATAACTAAAGATGGGCCTATTGTTACTATGGATGCTGGCAGCACTGTGCATTTATTATTTAGGCAAGATCAAGCTAAAATCTTAAATCGTTATAAAAGTGAGTATAAATAAGATATGCAAAACTCATTCGACTTTAAAACAACTACTTATGCAAAATGGATTCTTACAGGAGAGCATGCTGTTTTGCGGGGACATGGTGCTATAGTTTTCCCTATTGCAACAAATAAGCTCACTTTGCATTACAGCGCCGCCTCAAAGGGCTTAAATGCCGACTTTACCGGCCAACAAGGCGAAGCATTACACCTTTTGTTCTGGAGCGTACTTGAACATGGTTTAAAACTCCTAGCTAAATCTTTAAATCAGATTAAGGGGAGCTTTTTGTTATTTAATAATATCCCTATTGGGGTTGGTATGGGTGCTTCAGCAGCCCTATGTGTTGCCGTTACTAGGTGGTTTATTTACCAAGGGTGGTTAAATAATAGTGCTGAATTTTCCTTTGCCAAATCCCTTGAGGATTTATGTCATGGTAAAAGCTCTGGTTTAGATATTGTAGGCGTTAGAGCAGAAGGCGGAGTATATTTTCAAAATGGGGTAGCAAAACCTATCGAACAAACCTGGGAACCTCATTTATATCTTTCTTTTTGCGGCCAACAAGGATTTACCCTGCCTTGCATTAGCAAAGTTGAAGACTTATGGCTAAAAGATGCAGTTACCGCACAAAAATGTGATGACAAAATGCATTTAAGTGTTATGATAGCGATGAAAGCATTAGCGCAAAAAAGCGAGCACTCTTTAGATATGCTTGCAAATAGCATTAATCTTGCACAAGAATGTTTTAATGATTGGGGTTTAATTAATGCAACTATGGCTAATCATATCGCAAGCTTACAAGAACTAGGAGCAATTGCAGTTAAGCCAACAGGATCTGGTAGCGGCGGTTATCTTATAAGTTTATGGAAACATGCGTTAACTCTGGAGTTTCGCGCTAAAAATCAATGTGAGTGGATTGAAATAAACCACAAGGAGAGTGAGTATGCTTAAACTGAGGTAAATATGAAGTTTTTTGTTGGCCCTTATTTATGTTTTAATGACCAAACACCCGTAAATTGGATCTATATCACCCTAGAAGAAGACAAAGTTACAGCAATTCACCTTCTTCCTTATAACTCTCAACAAGCTTGGCAAACTAGTACTTTAGATGATGCCTGTTATTATATTTTTGATGGGGAAATTGCACCCTTAGAAGATTTTGCTTTAATAATTAAGGATAAGTCTTTATATAAAATAAAAAGACAAAATCAAGATACAGTAAATATTGTAACTAAATTGCATATTAACGATAACCAAATTACCTATAGAATTAGTCCTTTTCATAAAGCTGTCCGCCAGGAATTACCAGCCCCTATGAATCAAGAATTTAATCCTATCGTTATCGATATTGCCCAATTTCCTAAAAACCTAGCGCAAGATCTGTGGGCTCAATATCTCACCAATAAACCAAGCCTAATGCCTTTTTCCCCGCCTAATGAAATAACTTCATCGCAAAAACCTTCACTCAATATAGACTGGAGCATTGAGCAAGCAATGACAACTCTTCTCAATCCTGAGTGTATTTTATTAAGAAATTCGCGTAAAAAACCTCATTTATTTCACCTTTGTTTCTGGAAAAAAGGTAAAAATTGGATTATGCATTGCGAACTTTTGCATACCTCTATAAGGAGGACTCTAGGAGATTTGCCCTCTGATACCCCTTTAATTAATTTTCTTAACGCAAAAAAAATATCGCATTCAACCGAAAATATAAATAAAGACTTAGAAAAGGGCGGATTAATTAATTACGTTAGTGCAAGACTATGGGGATTATCAGTTTATCAACAGCATAGAATAGTAGATAGGATGACTATAGAAGACGCCTGGCCTATTCTGCCGCAACTTACAAAATCTGAGTCAATGCTTATTCTTGCTAGTGTATATAACCAAGATCCTCAAGACTTAAATAAAGAGTTATTTTTGTACTATGACAACATAGTTAAATTTATCTCGCCATTTCAATTGCTTAATTTAGAGCAGGAAATAAATTTTTATCTTAATAGCGATCCTTTATTTGCTATTGCGCAAAATGCGCGCTTAAAACATGTTTGGCTTTACATTAGCCATCTTTTGCTTAGCGCCAACACTAAATTACAACTTAATCATATAATAAAACCTGTAAAAATCCCCAGAGAAATAAGTGACAGAGTAATTGGAGACGCTCTTAGCTATGAGTTAGACAATGAATGGGTAGAGGAAATACTTGGCTTTTTTACCGAGGAAGTTGAGTATTTTGATTATGATTATAACACCCTCCTTTATTTCCAGTTCGTTCTCCAAAATATGCTTTTACAAAACCCGCGCTATCTATTTATTACCGAATGGCTTAAAGCTGATGGAGAGAATAATGATTCTGATACAACTATTAGAGTAAAACTAAATGATCTTGAAGAATACATTAAAATATACGAACGAATTTCCAATTGTGAAGCTGATAGCTATGATCTAACCTATTTAAAAAGCAAGAGTTATAAATATAATGAGTTTATTATTTTATTTAAAAATATCCACTTAGATCTTTATTCCCAATTAACCGTTTTATTAAACAATGGTTGTGATGATTTTTATGAATCACATAGGAATATATTAACTGAATTACTAAATCAAGTTGGGACAAAAGCCAAGCAAATAAAAATTATTGAATTATTATCAGCACCAAATATTACTAGGTGTATTCCTACATATGAAAAATTAACTGAATATAAAGACTTTTTAGATAATTCTGTATTTGAGGCGCTGTTAGATAAATTAAAATCTTTGCCAAATAAAATTCCGTTTCAATTGGATATCTATATAAACTTATTTAACAAAATTGACAATGAAGATATACGTAAAACCTATATAGCATATGCGAAACCAGATCTTAGTAGGACCTTAGAGCAAATAGATAATAATCAGTTATCCTGTATAAAAAACATGAGCTTAACTAAATTTAATTTTTTAGTTAAATATTTATCGCGTGAAGAGATTTTTAACTTATTACAACATTCTAATTTTTTTCTGGTTTTAGGTTTTTTCAAGCAATACGAAGCTACCTTTTGCAATTATTTTATAGATTGTCTAAAACCAAGTTACTTTATATTTTTGCAAAATAGTCTTACTTTTCCGGATTTTCTCGCTGCCATAAGCGATGAGCAGTTTGACATTGTGCATAACCTAGTTAAAAGATGCATTGAAAACGCAACTTCTTTTTGGTATTACTTTCAGTTATTACCTACTAAGCGCAAATTACGCACATTAAGAGATGAGGATATACAACAAAAGTGGGTAAATTCGTTAGAGAACATCTTAAAATGCCTAGATTTAGCAGGAGCAAGCCAAGAATCAAGCATTTTATTAAACCTTAACCAAAATCTCCTTAAAACCTGTATTGTCACCCATAATGATTTTTTAACCACAATAAAGAAAATAGATGGCTATTCGCATCTTGCGTTAATAAGCAGATTAAGCTTTTCTTATGTAGTCAGCTTGCATAATAACTTAGATTTTCTCGCTACCAGTTGTACATACCTTAGCAATAATGCTGCGCTTAATTTGATGAATGCTTTTACTCGGGATAATAGACAAATAAATTTACTTCCATACCATGGGCACCATGATTTACCCCATGAACTATTAATGAAAATATACCAAATATATACCCAAATTAAGCGCTATCAAACTACTTTTGAGTTAAATCAAAATGACTCCTCATCAAGACCGTACTCATCTTTTGATCCCCAAACAATTAGGCGAACTTTTGCTATTTTACAAACAATGTTAATTCATCCAGAAGACTCAATTAACCCGCCAACAATAGCATTTTACAACCAATCATTAAACCAAGTATATTCTGAAATTGTTAATTTAAATTTACGTATTTTTAGTTATCTAGCTAATAAGGACGAGGCCCAGCAGCATGCCGCGGCTGTGATAATTGCCTAGCAATATTTTCAATTTCGTTTGTACTGACTTTATTTACTAAACATTTCGCGACAGCGCCTCTTTATCCACAGATTCTGTGGATAACCTTGTGAGATATAAAAGGATAACCTTTGTCAGCTTTATGCTTTTCTTAAATTAGGCCATTCAAGGCAACTTGAACTTTAAACTTAAGTTACGTTAAAACCATGGCTTGGTTGCCATAGACTTATACAGAACTTCTCTTTACATGACAAAAAAACCTGTCATGCCCGCGCAGGCGGGCAACCATTTTTTTGTCATGTACAAAGACAGGACTTATCTTAGTGTTGACTTTTAATGAACTCTAGATATGCTCAAATTAGGCTTCTTCATCACAGCTTAAATGAAAACTTTGCGCATATTTCTCGAAATTTTACTCACCTTTATTCTGCTATTGCTATTTGCTGCCTGGTATTTTTTATCCCCCATCCAACTTGATAAGCTTTTGGCTACTATATCGCAAGAAATAAGTTCTCTTACTTTGTTGCCAGTAGCAACAAGCGGCAAGCTTGAGCTTAAATTATTTCCTCTTCCCAGCTTGCACCTTCCCCATATTGAAGTAGGTCAGCGTGATATAACCGCTTATTTTATTCAATTAGATGATATAAACCTAAAGCTAAGGCTAAAGCCCTTGTTTAAGAAAAAACTAATTTTTAAACTTGTCCAAGCTAAGCAATTTGCAATTCAAGTTAATAAAGCTTCAACAGCGCATACAAGCTCTATTTCCCCAATTAGTATTAATATAGCCGCAATTAACAAAGCTGATTTATTAATCGAAAAAGTCATCTTTAATAAAGGATCTGTAGAAATAGCCTTATCTCCTAATATTCTGCGCGCAGAAAATCTAGAATTACTAGCTGAAAATGTAACCGTCGTAGATGATTTTCCCCTCGCACTAAAAGGGTTTCTTTCTTATGGCGATTCTAAAAACACCCCAATCGCTGCTGAGATTTATTTTAAAGGGGAAACAAACTTACCAGATAATATGTTTACCGATAAAGCTTTGTCTCTCAATGACCTTAAGTTCTATGGATTATTAGAAGCAAACTCCATAAAATTTAAACAATTTAATGTAGATAAACTTGTAGCTAAAGTTAATGCAAATGGAGGTGATGTATTATTTAAACCTATGGCCATGAATTTGTACGAAGGAAATGCCGCGGGTTATTTACATATTGATACAGCAACCGGTAAATTTTACCTTAATCAGAATGCAGTAAACCTTAACAGTAAATTATTTTTTGCTAAGTATTTTCCCAAACTAAATATAGTAGGACCTTTAGATTTCGCCTTGCAGGCACAATTTAACCTTGCAGAGGCCAACATCCCCCAATCGCTCACTGGTAATGGAAGCTTACTGCTTAAAAATGGCTCAATAAATGATTTTAACTTACATGTTGTGCTTGAACTTATAAGAAAAAAAATAGATCAATTATTAAAAATTATTAAAGACTCTAGCAACGCAGAGTTAGGTGCGGACAACATTACAATAAACCCTAATGCCTATAAAGGGCAAAGTAAGTTTTCTTTATTTGGCTTGCGATTTGCCATTCAACATCAAGACGTTGTGGTGAATTCATTTATCTTTAACGCAGAAGAACTGCAATTAACCGGCATGGGGCGTTACAATCTAGCCTCTGATGAAATTTATGCAAATTTACAGGCGAAATTTGATACTGGCGATCAAGATGTAAATGATATTTCAAGGATGTTAGGTGGCGCTTTTCCAGTTAAAGTCACGGGATCGGTTAAAGATCCTGATATAAGCCCTGATCTTGAGAAAATCACCCCTTATTTACAGCAACTGGTGGTAAAAAAAGTTATTCAAGCCCCAACAGATGTAGTACAACAGCAAATTTTCCAATTTTTCCATGTGTTGCCGCTTAAAAATCCTTAGATTTACACCACAGTATTGCAGTAGCTAAGGGTACATATGCGAGTAAAAACCCTAGCATAGGTGAGAAAGATCCTTGAATAGTTAAATAAGCAAGCGGCAGAAGGTAGCAAATATTGATTCCTAAACCTAGCAAGGTAACCATAACATGTGAGTTAAAGCGCCTAGTCAAACACTGGTATGCATGTTGCCTATGGGCCTCCCAAAAACGCTCTTTATTATATATTCGTTTGAGTAAAGTAATGCTAGCATCCGCCAAAAATAGTGCCATTAAGATAAACCAAGGTACAATTACATTATTTGCATACATTAAAAGATAAATTGATAAGATGCTTAAAATACCACCTAAAAACACACTCCCAACATCCCCCATAAAAATTTTAGCTTTAGGAAAATTCCATAATCCAAATCCAAAAGTTGCAAAAAATAAACATAAAGCAACAATACTAATACTAGGATAAAAAATGGCAAGTGTAGCGGTAACAAACATAGTTTGCATTACAACATAGCCATCTATTCCATCCATAAAATTATAGAGATTAATCATCCATAGCATGTAAAAAATAACCGCAAAACTAATTTGCCAAGGTAACATAGTTGGCTGAAAAAACCCTAATAAGCATAAGGAAATAATACTTAGCAAAAACTGCATGCCAAATTTAAACTTTGCCGAAAGATTAAGATTATCATCAACAAATCCTAGGGCCGCAAGGCCAACTCCAATAACCACCAACGCAAAAAACAACTCATAAGACAAAACAGCAAACCTAAAACAAATTACTATTCCTAATAAAAAGCTAAGCACAAAAGCAAGCCCACCACCACGGGGAGTAGGAGTTACGTGCGAGCTACGGTCATTTGGTATATCTATGCAATAATCGCGGCGCAACGCATATTTACGTACGAGCGTTGTTAAGATAAAACTTAAGAAAAACAATAGTGCATACAAAATAAACCAGTTCATTATTATTCTCCCCTTGTACTATTCTCCATAAACGTGACAAACAAGCATAATATTGTTATAGTCATGCGCCTTTAGAAATAAAGAGGTACAGAATATGAAGAAATTCACCTTCATTTTTGTAACCCTTGTGTTACTAAACTTAATTGCAGTTGGCTGTACTCAGCAAAACTTAAAATTACAGCAAAAATCATCTAAGTACGCTGGTGCAAAGAAAACTGCTAGAAAATACACAGTGCCTAAGCAAAAGTACAAAGCTAAGGGCATTGCCTCTTGGTATGGTAAAAGATTTCACCGTAAAAAAACATCTAATGGTGAAAAATATGATATGTATGCCATGACAGCTGCCCACCCCACATTACCAATAAATTCCTACGCCCGTGTTAAAAACCTCCAAAATGGC
>Ga0155589_121_pt2 | contig 29097 bp, 32 predicted proteins | sample RifCSPhighO2_12_FD_107246 | JGI IMG/M metagenome (GOLD analysis project Ga0155589, IMG submission 107246) | Legionellales bacterium RIFCSPHIGHO2_12_FULL_37_14 | reverse complement strand
TATATATTTGGTTGCTATTGATGAAATGTTATAAAGCCAAAAAATTTGCACATGAGGCTAAAAAATTAAAAGTCACGGATAAATTGCTATCAGATACTTTGGTACATTTTTTGGAAACTGGTGATGATGGTGGACAAAGATATTCATTGGGCGCTGGATTATATAAATTAAGACTCGCTACCAATGAAGGGCAAGGAAAAAGTGCTGGCTCAAGAACGATATTAGCTTATAAAACTGATAGTAGAGTCATTTGGCTGCATTTGTTTGCAAAAAATGACAAAGGTAATATTTCAACAACTGAACTTAAAAAATTAAAGTCGTTGGCTGATATTTTGCTCGGGTTGTCAGCTAATGAGATGGCTCGTTTAATTAAGCTCGGCGAACTGTGTGAGGTGGATGAACATGTCTAATATACAAGATACCATTAATGATATTGCCCATGGGTTACATCGTGCGGATCTTATTGATAAAAAAACGTTGAGAGAATTGACTGATGATGAATTACCTATGCTGCACGAATATACGGGTGAAGAAATTCGTCAACTACGTCATTGTCAGCATTTAAGCCAAGCGGTCTTTGCCAAATATCTTAATGTCAGTCCTGCTATGATTCGTAGTTTAGAACAAGGAAAGCGACACGCACATGGCGCGATATTAAAATTACTTAATATCCTTGAGAGGCATGGGATTGGGGCAATGGTTTGATAGTTATTCAATCAAATCGTGCTAAAAAATAGGTGAGGGCGCGCCACTCGATCATCGGCTGTACGGCGAATATATCTGTACTTACCCGGCGATTGTGACACGACACCCCAAAACTTAATTTTGGTAGAGCTTTATTTAGATTGCAAAAAGTAAATCTTCTTATTTGTTTTTTAGTCAAACTCAGCGTGAGAGAAATGTTATAGCAGTGGAAGAGGCTTTTGAGCCAAAGTGAATCCACGCAAGAGTTATCGCGATGGTGTCATTTTACTGTGTAAATAGTCTTAAATCCTTATTCGCTAAAAATGGCATCCCTTAGTGCTAGCCTTGGCGAAGGATTTATGTATATAATTATCCTTTTTTTATTTATTTTATAAGCACAGCGTGCTATTTTTGCTCAAGCTATTGCATAAGGAAATTAAAACATGATAGGTGGTAAACAAAAAGGAGTGGTGGTTGCAGGGGCTATTGGTAATGCTTTAGAGTGGTATGATTTTACCATATATGCTTTTTTTGTCCCTATAATCGCAAAGCAGTTTTTTCCTCACAAAGATCCATTTTTATCTTTATTAGCAACCTTCGGGGTTTTTGCGGTTGGTTTTTTAGTTCGGCCTTTTGGCGCGGTTTTGTTTGGTTATATAGGCGATCATGTTGGGCGGAAAAAGGCGCTTATTATCTCTATGATAATGATGTCTTTTCCTACATTTTTAATAGGGCTTTTGCCGAATTATCAGCATATAGGGCTTGCCGCTCCCATATTATTGGTTTTGCTGCGTATTGTGCAAGGGCTTGCAGTTAGTGGCGAGCTTACTACGGCAACAGTTTTTTTAATTGAGCATGCAGACGTAGATAAACGCGGGATTGCAGGTAGCCTTGCTATGAGTAGTGCTTTACTTGGCATGGTGTTTAGCGCAGTTTTTGCAACGCTAACTAGTCAGCTTTTAATTGATGAAAATTTAATGCTGTGGGGATGGCGCCTGCCTTTTTTACTGGGAGGTTTAATTGGAATTATGGGTTTAATAGTGCGCTTAAGATCAATCGATCCTTCTATTTACCTTAATCATAAAGAAAGTAGCAATAAGGTTAACTTATGGGTGCATTTACGTAGTTTGCCAGTAAATACCGTAGTTGTAGGTATTTTTCTTACTTCAGTTATGGCGTGCTCTAACTATTTTCTGGTGGCATTTTTTAATACTTTTTTAGTTACTACAGAAGGCCTTGCTTTAAGGCCCGTTATGGTAATTAATGCAGTTGCTATAACACTGCAAGTTATCTTGACTGTTGTAATGGGCAGAATATCTGATTTTGTCGGGCGTAAACTTGTTTTAGGTTTAGGAATGGTTAGCATGGCTTGTGCTATTTATCCTATTTTTTGGATGCTAACCCAAAAAAGTTTATTTTTTGCCTTTTTAGGGGAGATTACTTTTGCTTGTGTAGCTTCAATGTTAACTGGCTTAATCCCCACAACTTTAGCCGAAATGTTTGATACATTTAACCGTAACACTGGGATTTCCGTAAGCTATAACCTTTCCTTAGCTCTATTTGGCGGCACAGCCCCATTAATAGCTCTTAGTTTAGTTGCATGGAGCCATAATGTGTTTGCGCCAGCCTGGTATATGCTAACCTGTGCTACTTGCGCTTTTTTTGCACTTTTAACAATTTCTGAAAGTTATCAAAAAGACTTTTGTGTGCCTGGAAGTTAGCCTTTCTCGCAGGTTGTTTAGCGCAAATATATTTAAAATCACATACACTGCTAGTGGCGTTTAAATGTTTAATAGTGACGCCTTTTGCAGTTATTAGAAGACTGCCAGCACTATTAATTTCTAACTGTACATTTTCGCTTGCGATGCTCAAAGTTGTAAAATTAAGTACTGCAGGGGTTTTTAGTAGTTCTTCTAGAGTATATGGTTTTTTATCAATAAGTATTGCAGTTGTTTTAGCTAATTTAAAATTACGTATAACCTCTTCTTGGGCATAATAAGTATACAAATAAGGCATACTACTAAAACTTAAAAAGGTATCATCGGCAAATTCGATAGTTTCTGATAGATCTTTAGCTATAAAGCCTCTTACAGATAAGTAGTGATAGTTTTCTGCAAGAGGTTCTATCATGATGGTATAAGCATCAGGGCTAGTTACTAATGAAACTTCAACCCCTTTAGCTTCCTTAAACTCAGTAAAATAGTTGTCTGAGGTTTGCCAGTAATTAGCAAAAGCGTCTTGATTAGCGTTTATATATTGATCAATTTTATATTCGTCTTTTAGTAGCTGAACCCGCTCTTTAGCTTCTTCAGCTGTTAAAGGGTATAACGCTTTAAGTTGATCTATGGGGCTTATGTTTTGGCTAACAAACTGGGTTTTCCAGTCAGGTTTTACCTCATCTAAAAGCGCGGCAGTTACTAGTCCTTGGATTAAAGGTATTCCAAGCTGTTGAGTGCCTATCGCATCTTCTATGTGGTCATAATCGGCCAGATCTTCATAATTAATGCTGTCAAAATCTATAAAAGGGATATCTTTTATGCTTTCATAAAAACTTTTAATAAATAGATAAATCCACAAACCATACTTGTATTGCTGGTGCAGCTCAAATTCTTTAGATTCGGCATCAATTTCTTTAAGCCGCACAGTGTTAACAGCTATATAGTTTTTAAGCGCCTCTTCAGCAGCATCTTGAGTTTGATTATTACTCAAGCGTTCTGTGAGGGCCTGTAATGCTAAAAATAGTTCAAGCCTTGCAAGTGGATATTGGGGAAAAGAGCGTAATGCTGAATATTCTCTGTCTATATATTGGTTAAACGGATAGGAATTACTGGTGATATAACTATAATGCTCTAATATAGCTTCGCCAACGTTCATATTCTCATTTTTAGGATAAGGTGGGTAAAAAACAAAAGTTGGGCCTTGGCCATCAATCGAACGGCCATAATGTTGATGATTGGTGCTAAATTGATAATTATCAGCATCTAGAAAATAGGTATCAGGGGTAAAGCCCGGCAATAAAAACCAGGCAGGATTTGTCGGTTTAAAAGCACGCGCATATGTATGTTCGCTTTCATCAAAATAGATAAAAGTTGGGGTGGTAGCAAGCTTATTATTTGGCCAGACATTCTTAGCTTCAATCTCAGCAATTTTTTGGTTTAGCTTTTTAACAAGTCGATACTCATGTTTAATATTTGCAGTGTCAGCAATTGCCAAATTGCTCACCGCTAGCGAAATAAAAGAACATATTAAGAATAAAATGCGCATAAGTTGTAATCCCTTAAATAATTTTGGAAGCTTAATGTATACAATAAGAAAATTGTTGTCAAATAGAATTTTTTATCGGCATTTTTCGCATTACATGCCACTATAATTCGGTCCGCCGCCACCTTCAGGAGCTTGCCAAATTATGTTTTGCTTGGGATCTTTAATGTCGCAGGTTTTGCAATGAATGCAGTTAACGGCATTAATTTGTAAATGCGGTTTATTATTTTCTGTAACAATTTCATAAACCTGTGCAGGGCAATAACGCGTTTCAGGAGAGGCGTATTCGTTATAATTAATATCAATAGCAAAATCAGGGTTTTTAAGGACTAAATGACAAGGCTGATTTTCTTCATGAAAGGTATTTGTTAAGTATACTGATGAAAGCCTATCGAAGGTGAGCTTTTTATCTGGTTTAGGATAGTTTATTAAGGAGGAGTTTTTAGCTGGCGTTAAGGTTGAGTAATCATGACAATTAGACAGGGTCCATGGGCTGTTACCGCGGGTGATATAAGTTTCAAAGGCGGCATTTAATAACCCAGGCACCAAGCCAAACCGAAACCCTGGTCTAATGTTGCGCGCTCTATATAATTCTTTTGTTACCCATGATTCTTTTAAGCTTTTAGGGTATAAACTAATAATTTTATCAGGTGAAGCCTTATTGAGTTCCGCAAAACATGCGCTAGCAGCAAAGATCCCCGATTGAATCGCTGTGTGAATGCCTTTAATTTGGGGAACATTTAAAAACCCCGCCGCATCACCAATTAAAGCGCCACCTTCAAAAGTAAGCTTAGGAATTGCTTGATAACCACCTTCATTTAAAGCTCGCGCCCCATATGCAAGACGCTCGGCATTGTTAAAAATAGGTTTTATCAGAGGATGAGTTTTAAATTGCTGAAATGTCGCAAAAGGGCTTAAGTAGGGGTTTTTATAATCAAGGCCGACCACAAAGCCAACCGCCAGAAGATCTTTATTTAAGCAATAAAGAAATGATCCCCCATAAGTGTCATGCGCCAAAGGCCAGCCAATTGTGTGCAGTACATGCCCTGGTTTAAAGGGATTATCTTTTACTTGCCAAAGCTCTTTTATGCCGAGACCATAGGTTTGGGGCGAATCTTCTTTACGGAGGGCATAATGTTTAATAAGTTGTTCACTTAACTGACCACGCGAGCCTTCGGCAAAAAGAGTATATTTGGCGTGAATTGGCATGCCTTCTTGATATTGCGCTTTTTTCTCTTTATTTTTGGCATAGCCAACGTCTCCTGTTTTAACTCCAATAACTTGATTGTTTTCAGCAAATAAAATTGTAGTTGCGGCAAATCCAGGGTATATTTCAACTTCTAATTTTTGGGCCTCTTCTGCTAAAAACTCGCATAAAAACCCAAGCCTTATAATGTAATTACCTTTATTTTGCATTTGGGGCGGTAGAGGGAGCCTAATTGAGTAACGTTTAGTTAAAAAATAGAATAAATCATGCTGAACTGTTGCATCTAAAGGCGCAGCTTGCCAAGAGTTAGGAAGTAAGGTTTTTAGGCTTTTGGGGTTTAGCACAGCCCCAGAGAGAATATGCGCACCAATTTTAGCGCCTTTTTCGAGTAGGCAAACCGATAAAGATTTATTGGCCTCATGGGCTAATTGTTTTAAATGAATGGCAGCTGCAAGGCCTGAAGGTCCGCCGCCTACAATGAGTACGTCATATTCCATGATAATGTACCTTAAGGTAAGGAGAATATAATGAATTTATTAAGAAAGTTTTGTTTAGGTCAAGTAATTTTTTTATTTCTTTTACCCAGAACCTTCGCAGGAACAGCCCCTGTTGTACCTGTTGCGCCTAAAATGAATACGTTTACTATTAGTTTGCCTTCTAACCCTTCTACTGGATATTCATGGAGTGTAGTTAACTATGATAAAAAATTAATTAAATTTATTAAACAAAAATATCAACCACCAAAAAAAGATCCCAAGTTGATTGGCATGGGCGGCATTACTAATTTTTATTTTTCTTGTTTGCCTAAAATAAAGCGCCCAGCCTCAACTGACGTTGAGCTTAAATATGCAAGGCCATGGGAAAAAAATTCAGGCAAGATAACCAAGGTTGTAGTAGTTTTCACAAAATAAATTGCATAATATCGTGACACTTATGGCTATTAATGATACAATATGCGTTCTTGGTAAGAACTTTATCAAGATTGCTGGAAAAATAGTATCTTAATAAGGGAGAGTAATATGTTAATTTTAACCCGCCGCATTGGAGAAACTCTTATCATCGGTGACGATGTGACCATTACGGTTCTAGGTGTAAAGGGAAATCAAGTAAGACTTGGGATTAATGCCCCCAAAGATGTTTCTGTACACAGAGAAGAAATTTATTTACGTATTCAACAAGAAAAAGAGGCGCCTTTTGACACCCAAGGTTAAGCTTCTACTAAAATTTGTGCCTCGCCAGAGGCGCATATAAAGCGCTCATTCGTATCTGCTACAACTATTAATTCTCCTTGGGCAGTAATCCCTGCAGCTTTTCCAGAAATAATGGTATTACCATTCTTAAGTTTAATTAATTTTCCCTGTAAGTAATCTACATTTCTCAAGCTCTCTTGTTGGTCCAACAAGCAATAGTTTGGGATTAGGTTAATAAGCTCAGCTAAGATAAAAGCAATAAGAGTATTTCGATTGTATAATTTACCTGTTGCGGCAAATAAGGACGTTAGCGGTTTAGGGTCGTTAATTAAGTTAGGCGTTTGATTTATATTTAAGCCAATTCCAATTATAATGGTTGATTTAGCATGCGTAGCTTCAATAATTTCAATTAAAATGCCGCCAAGTTTTTTGCCTTCATACATTAAATCATTCGGCCATTTAATCTTTATAGGTAAAAAAATTGCATTTTTTTTAAAAGCCGCTAAACAAGAAAGGGCAGTTTGTATGCTTAAGGGCTTTAGCTCACGAGGCGCGCGGTTGATGCTGCAACGTAAAGATAAGTAAATGTTCACTCCATAAGGCGATACCCATTGTCTATTGTGGCGCCCTTTGCCATTTGTTTGGGTTTCAGAGCAGCAGGCAACATATTCTTTAGAGCTTACATAGGTCTTAAGAAAGTTATTAGTAGAATCAATAGAATCAAGGCAAATTAGCTCGAGGGAAAGATTTCTTAAGGCTAATTTTAGTTGCTGCAAGATGGCCTTTTGATTTAGTAAAATCATAAATAAAGTAGCGTTTTAAAGTTAAGCTTGGATGATAACACACAGCAGCGCTTACTCCATGATACGGCATGAAGCTCGCAATTTTCCAGGTAACATTTGAATATGTATCTTCAATTAGATAATATGGTTCTGCCATTAAAGGTACAGTTAGGTTTTTAGTAGGATAACTAAGCCCAAGCCCAACAGCTTTTATTAGCGCTTCTTTCTGTGCCCAAACGGAGAAAAAAGCCCAAGGAGTAAACGCTGCGGAAAGCTTTTCTAACGCGGCTATTTCTGCTTGTGAAAATAAGTGTTCTGCAATCCCTAAGTATGGTCTTGGGGAAAAATATTCAACGTCAATGCCAATAGGGTGTTGTTGCGTAACTGCAAGCAGAGCTAAATCTTGGGAGTGGGAAAGATTAAATTGCAGGTTACAATTGCTTTTAAGCATAGGCTTGCCATGGGAGCTATAACTAAATTCAATTTCTTGAGGAGGGGTATTAAGGTAATTACCTAAGATCCTTCTTAAAGCAATCCTGGCAAGCGCAAACCTTACTTTATGCTTAGGAAATAAAAAGCGTTGATAACGGGTAATCTCATCCTCTGCTAGAGTTGCTAAGTCTAGATCTGCAAAAGTGTTAACCAATGGAATTTCCCAGATATCAACTTCATTAGTTGTAAGATTCATGCTGGATTCCATATACTCATTTAATAAAATATGTTAGCATCTTTACTCTTTATTGTACTTAAAATTAAATAAGGACTATCTATTATGTTGAAACCAATTACGTTTGCCCTGCTGGCAGGTTTTGCCTGTGTAAGTTTAGCCGAGCCTTTAAATCTAATGGGCACAGAAACGCATACCATAACTTTAAATAACCAAGGGGGCAATAAATACTTTAACACTCAAGCTCCTACTACTAAAAAATTAACTTTTATGGCATTTAAGCTTAGTGACAAGGCGCAGCAAAACCTACTAGCTAGGGGCGAAAGGCTAGCGCTTAATACAGTAAACTCTTTATATAGATCGCAACAATTAGGAATGAATGGCGTGCCGGTGCTTGATCAAGGTGTGCATGGTTCTTGTGTTACTTTCGCGGCTACAGCAGCAGTTGACGCAGCTTTTCGGTTAGGTGATGGAATTAGCCAGTTATGTCAGTTAGAGCTAGGTAGTTATTTAGAAAAAGTTAGCTACGCTCCTTCTGGTTGGGATGGCTCTTTCGGGCATATTGTACTCAATCAAATGAGTGTATTTGGAGTTGTTAGTAAGAAACTTCAATTTAGTGAAGGCTGTGGAGGGTTAAAAGTATATCCAGATACCAATCCAGATACTCCAGAAAACCAAATAACTCCTGAAGAATTTTTTGCTCTGCAAAAAAGTAAATTGAGCTTTGATCCAAATTTCTTTTGGTACCCAATTTTACATGCTAACCATGCATTTAATCATGAGAATGATGCTGTCGATTTTAATAAGGTTTTAGAACACGTTAAAAGCTCAATAGACTTAGGAGATAGGGTAGTCTTTGGCTCTCTTCTAGTTTCTGTTGACGATGGGGTTGCAGGTGCAGTAGGCAAGTACCGTGTTGCCAATGACAGCTGGATTTTAACGGATAAGTTGCGCAAAGATATGGAAAATACTAAGGAATTTGCCGGACATGAGATGGTTATTACAGGTTACGATGATGATGCAACTATTACTGATAGCGATGGGAAAGTCCACAAAGGCCTTTTTACCATTCGTAACTCTTGGAGTAAGTATGTAGGTGATCATGGTAATTTTTATATGAGTTACGAATATTTTACTAACCTTGTGATTGAAGCGCATCATATAATTTCAAAATGATGCAAATTTATGGCAATAGGGCTATGATGTAAGCACTTACAAGGATAAATCTATTTTTATGAGTCAAAATAATAGACAAAGCTTAGACTTTGAACAGCCAATTGAAGAATTAAACCAAAAAATTCAAGCGTTGCAACGAGTTGGCAGTGATAGTTCACTTAACTTAAACGAAGAAATGGCGCGGTTAAGCGAAAAAGCAGAAGAGTTAACTAAATCTATTTTTTCTAAGCTCGAACCTTGGCAAATAGTTCAATTAGCAAGGCACCCTTTAAGACCACTTGCAACTGACTACCTTGAAGCAATTTTTACTGATTTTCAAGAATTACACGGGGATAGGCATAATTCTTCAGCCCCTGCCATAATTGGAGGCTTAGCCAGGCTTGATGGCTTACCGGTTATGGTAATTGGCCATCAAAAGGGAAAAAGAACTAAAGAAAAAGTCTATCGCAATTTTGGGATGGCCCGCCCCGAAGAGTACCGCAAAGCTTTACGTCTTATGAAACTTGCCGAAAAATTTAATCTTCCAGTTGTAACTTTCATTGATACTCCTGGGGCCTATCCTGGTATTGGCGCTGAAGAACGTAATCAATCAGAAGCTATTGCCCGTAATTTATTAGAGATGTCAGGTTTAAAAACTCCTACTGTATGTATAGTAACGGGTGAAGCTGGCTCAGGGGGAGCTTTAGCGATTGGAGTTGGCGATCTAGTCTATATGCTGCAATACAGTATTTATTCAGTAATTTCTCCTGAAGGCTGTGCTTCTATTTTATGGAAAGATACTGCAAAAGCTAAAGATGCTGCTAAGGCTATGTGCGTTACAGCGCAATCTATACATGAATTTGGCTTAATTGATGGAGTGTTGGAAGAACCACTAGGCGGAGCGCATCGTGATATTGCTAAAATGGCAGCAACTATTAAACAAACGATTACTAGCGCAATAAAAGAGTTACAAAAATCTTCCATAGAGAACCTACTCGAAGCGCGTTATAAAAAATATATGGCAATGGGTCATGTCGCATGAAGCTTTTTTAAGTGACAGCTGCTTTAAACATTTATTAAAAAAAGCGCGGTTATTTGTTGGGTTAAGCGGCGGCTTAGATTCTTGTGTTTTGCTCCATCTATTAGCTAATAATCCTTTGCTTAAACCTAAAATAATCGCAATACACGTGCATCATGGGTTAAGTAAAAATGCTGATCTTTGGGAAAGTTTTTGTCAAGAGTATTGTAGCTCTCTCAATGTCCCCATTATTAAAGAAAAAATTAAACTTGCAAAAGCTTCCAATATAGAAGCAAATGCAAGATTTGAGCGCTACGCTGCCTTTAAAAAACACTTAGGCCCAGAAGATCTCTTGCTTTTAGGCCACCATGAACAAGATCAGGCCGAGACATTTTTGTTAAATTTATTAAGAGGCAGTGGAGTTGATGGTTTAGGGGCAATGGTATTAGAAAGAGAAGTATATGGTATATCAATATATAGACCTTTTCTTAAAATTAGTAAGCAAGTCTTACAGCAATATGCTAAAAAGCATAAATTAAAATATATTGAAGATGAAAGTAATTATTGTGAAGCTTTTGCGCGTAACTATATTCGGCATAAAGTTTTGCCAGCTTTACAACATAAGTGGCAAAATGCTGTAGAACTACTTGTGCTTGCAACTTACGCTATGCAACGCGCTCAAGATAATTTATTTGATTTGGCTTGTCTTGATTATCCAGAGCTTTTAAATAATCCTGTAGAAATTGATCTTAGTAAACTTAATCTTAAGCGGCCAAGGCTTGAGAATGTTATTTGGTATTGGTTAAAACAGCATAAAGTAACCCCTCTAAATGCAAATATTTTAGAACGGGTAGTAAAGCTTATTTTTAGCGTAAATAAAGCTTATCCTAAAGTTATATTGCAGCAACATGCGATAACTAAATACAAGAATAAATTATTTTTAAACTCACTAAATGAATTAGCTAGCCCTTTTACCTTACCCTGGCCTCACTTTCCAAGCCCGCTAACTTTGCCAAATGACTTAGGAAGCCTTACAGTAACAAAGGTGACAGGCGGAGCACTTATCCCTAACAATGCAAAAATTGAAGTAAAGTTTAACGTAAAAAACGCCCAGCTATTTTGGCATAAACAAACCAAAACTTTAAAAAAACTCTGGCAAGAATGGGCAATCCCAAAATGGCAACGCTCCCAAATTCCATTAGTATATGTAAATAACGAGTTAGCAATAGTAGTAGGCCAAGCCATAAGCGATAATTTCCACACAAAAAAAGTAGGCTTTGCCTTGGCCCAACAAATAATGTGGGATGAAACAAATGAGAAACTAAAATGCTAAAAAACATACAGCCAATTATCCAGAATGATGTAAAACGCGCCTTAAAAGAAGACATAGGCAAAGGAGACGTTAGCGCCGCTCTTCTGCCCAAAAATATGCAAGCAACGGCCGCCATTATAACGCGTGAGCCTATGATAGTTGCAGGAATTCCGTGGGCGACAGAAGCTTTTTACCAAGTTTGCCCAACATTAAAAATTAATTGGTTAGTTAAAGATAAAGATGCAGTAAAAAAAGGCGCTATTTTGGCCAAAATATCAGGTAATGCGCGCGCAATATTAACAGCTGAACGTACTGCCCTTAATTTTTTGCAAACTTTATCTGCTGTTGCAACAACTACAAACCTCTTGGTAAAAAAGATTGCGCACACTAAAGCCAAGTTATTAGATACCCGCAAAACTCTGCCAGGCTTACGCATTGCGCAAAAATATGCAGTAACTTGTGGAGGTGGCTTTAATCATAGGTTTGGTTTATATGATGCTTATTTATTAAAAGAAAATCATATCCTGGCTATTGGATCTATAGCTTCTGCTATTAAGTTTGCAGAAGAGAAAAATGCTAACTTATTGATAGAAGTAGAGGTTGAAACCTTGGATGAATTGAAAGAAGCGCTCCTTGCTAAACCAGACAGAATTTTGCTCGATAACTTTTCCTTACCCATGATGCAAAAAGCAGTTTTACTTAATAAGCCTAAAGTTTGTGATTTAGAGGTTTCAGGAGGAGTTAATTTAGCTAACATAGCAAAGATTGCCGAAACCGGAGTAGATTGGATTTCAGTTGGGAGTATAACAAAATCAATTAGTGCAATTGACTTAACCTTATTGATGGAAAAAGCATGGTAAGAATAGTGTTAACTGGCGGCGGTACCGCAGGGCATGTTACGCCTAATCTAGCTCTTATAGAAGCCCTTGAGAAATTAGGTTGGCGGATTGATTATATTGGCTCAATAGGCGGAATAGAGCAGCAAATGATTGATAAAGAAGGTATTGCTTACCATGGAATTCCAACTGGTAAGTTGCGCCGTTATTGGTCATGGCAGAATTTTACTATGCCGTTTAATGTTATAAGAGGTCTATATTCAGCCTATCAATGTTTAAAGCACATTAAGCCTGATCTTGTCTTTTCTAAAGGTGGTTTTGTTGCGGTACCTGTCGTTTTAAGTGCCTGGTTAAGAAAAATTCCTGTAGTTGCCCATGAATCAGATTTTAGTCCAGGACTTGCTAACAGGATCTGTTTTCCTTTTGTGTCTAAGCTATGCGTTGGTTTTGCAGGTACCAAAATTCAAGCTAAATATCCTAAAAAAGTAGAAGTTACCGGCACTCCAATTCGCCCCGAGCTTTTTAAAGGCAAGAAAGCATCCGCCCTTAAAATTTGTGGGTTTGATGGCTCTAAACCAATTCTTTTAGTGCAAGGAGGTAGCTTAGGAGCCCAAAAAATTAATGAGGTAGTGCGCCAAGCTTTGCCATTACTTACCGCAAAATTTCATATAATTCATCTTTGCGGGCGGGGAAAATTAGCTAAAGATCTAGGCAATAAGCAAGATTACTTTCAATTAGAGTATGCAGCTCTTGAAATGGCAGATTTTTTAGCGGCCAGTGATATAGTAGTTTCACGCGCTGGAGCAAATTCTGTATATGAGCTTTTAGCTTTAACTAAACCACATATACTTATTCCATTACCGCTTAACATGAGTCGCGGCGATCAACTTGAAAACGCTAACTATTTTGCTAAAAAAGGCATAAGCTTTATCATTCAAAATGACGACTTATCCCCTGCAAAACTTATGCAGGTTATAGAAACCTTGCAAAGCCGAATTCCTGAGATTAAAAATAAAATAAAAGCCTTAAAAATTGAGTCAGCAACGGACAAAATCATCCATATTTTGCAAACTACCTTGCCTTTTCCGTGAACGATTGCGTTACCGTCAAAGTCAAAGCCTTTCTCATGCGTAGGCCCTGCAGGGGAAAGACAGGTATTGACATAACCTAATATATCGCCATAATGCAAATGCTTTATTACAAGCCAAGTAAAGTAGCCGATGAATGGTTACCTTTAGTCCAACAATAAGGAGCAGTATTATGAATCAATTATTATATAGTCTTATTTTTTCATCTTTTTCATTGCCAGTTATAGTACATGCAGGAGCAGTGCCTAATGATTTGCCTAAGCCAGTTGAGGCTAATGCCAAAGTAAAAATTAATCTAAACCTAGCTGACGTTAACCTTCTAACGCATGCAATTAAAGGCATAGGCGCCAAACGCGCCCAAGCCATAGTTGCTTATCGTAATGAGCATCATGAGTTTAAATCTTTAGATGAATTAGCCAAAGTCCCAGGAATTGGCAAACATTTTGTTGAGACGCATAAAGCTAATTTAGAAGAAGTTTTTACAGTAGCAGCAAAATAAATACTGTGCCGCGACCATCAGTCGCGGCTTAGAGTTTGCGCAAGGAGTAAAATACACAAAGCAGAGTATGCTGTCCAAACGTAGTCTAAAATATCCTTATAAAGTAGGAAGTTTATGAATAATAATAGGCTAGCTGTAATAAACAAGATTAAAGGCATAGTTTTACAGAACCGCAGCAAACTAAGTTGATAAACAAAAACTAATCCCAGGCCTACCAAAAACCCTGCTATGACATCTTCGAGATTATGGTAATGGTAATGGATAAGCCCGTATCCTACTCCTATAATTAAAATGCTCGAAATTATGAGGCGCTCTTCAAGGTAGTTTAAGGCGATAAACTGGGATTTTTTAAGTTGTTCTGGCAAACCAAAAAAAGCAATATAACCATAAAAAACCGTAGCAAATTGGGTATGCCCACTGGGAAAAACGTATCCTTTATGGTGCATAAAACCAGCTAATGGACTTGTAAAAAAACCTTTTAAAGATGTATTAACTAATATATCTAAAGAACATAATGCGGCAAATTGCACACAGTATTTGCGCGAAGATAAACAATATCCAGCAATAAAAAATGCCAAAATAGTTGCAGGATTTGCAAAATATAAGAAATAGTCAGCAATGAAATTAGTCACAAGGTTCCTTTTCTACTTAAGACAGCAGCAGTCATTCTAGACACGCAAGAAGCTTTCCCTTTATCATCATAAATATCAATCTGCCACACCTGTGTCGAGCGCCCAAGGTGAATGGGTTTAGTTACCGCAGTTAGCAAGCCCTCTTTCACTGATCGCAAATGATTAGCATTTATTTCAAGGCCCACACAAAAAAAATTATTATAATCAACGACAACATTAGCTGCAGTACTAGCAACAGTCTCAGCAAGCACAACATTAGCTCCACCATGCACAATGCCTAAGGGTTGCTTACTGCGGGTAGATGCTGGCATAGTAGCAGTGAGGCTATCTTCACCTACTTCGGTAAATTTAATTTCTAAAAAATCTGCTAAAGTATGTTGCGAACGTTTGTTTAGTATTTCAATAGTAATAGGTTGAAACCAAATCACACAAAATCTCCATTTCCAAAACTAGGTTGAGCCTTTGGCCCAACCTAACTTCTTGCTAAATTGCCCTAAAAAAGCCATGGTAACATAAAAGCAAGCCCAGCAAGAGGCCAACCCCTATAGACATACGCATATATTCAGGTTTATCAAGACATTTTAAGATTGTTTTGTCCGAATTTTTGGGTAAGAGCACGCGGGACACACCTTTTATGAAAATAATCCAACACAATACTCCAATAAAGATATCCCAGCGATCATCCCAATGTTGATGAGTCAATACTAGCAAGGTTCCAATAATAAGCGGAATAACACTCACAATTAACTTCAAACTAGGCTGCCCCATAAGCTCCTGAAAAGCAGTTTTATAATGCTGCGGCTGAATAGCAAAGCCAAGGCTCATAGTTAAAATAAAAATCCCCAAAGCTTGGGAAATAAAAACATTGCTAGCATCCATGTCATCTTCTCCTGTCAATTTATAGTAAAAAAGTTAGCAAAAAGGCCCAGGTTTAAATTATCTGTGATCCTGAAGAAAAGCAATACCCTCTGACCAAGCAATACTCCTACCTAGCCTTAACCCCTAACACCTTATCCTTTGAAGGGGCTGCCGAGCTGCCAGCTGTTATGCCTCCATCTAATACTAAATATGTCCCCGTCATGTAAGAAGATTCATCTTGCGCTAAAAATAAAGCAGCATTCGCAACGTCGCGGGCAGAGCCCATGTGGCCAAGGGGGATTTCTTGTGCTAGATCTTTTATGTGTTCTTGGCGTTCTTCTTCAGTGTTACCTAACATGCTATTCCATAAAGGAGTAAGGATTGCGCCTGGGGCTAAAGCGTTGCAGCGGATTGGGTATTTATGTTGGGCGCAATATAAGGCAACACTTCTTGTGTGGTTTAAAATAGCGGCTTTACTAGACGCGTAGGCAGCAGCCCCAGGAATGCCAACGAGACCTGAACGCGATCCCATATTAATAATAGAGCCGCCATGTTGTTTCATTAACCTTATGGCCATTTGACATCCAAGGAATACTCCATCTAGATTAATGCGATGGATAAATTGCCAATCTTCTAATTTAGTATGCTCAGGATCTTGCATAGGACTATGTTGATCAAAACCTGTTATTCCAGCATTGTTAAAAATAACGTCAAGCTTGCCATATTTTTCTTTAATATAAGCTTCTATTTTAAGCCACTCTTCTTGTGATTGCACATCAAGGTGGGCATAAAAAGCGTTAGGTCCTAGCTCATTACATAGATCTTGACCTTTTTGATCTTGAATGTCGGTTAAAATTACCTTAGCTCCTTCTGCGATAAAAAGGCGCGCGGTTGCTTCGCCAATTCCTTGGGAGGCTCCTGTAATTAAAGCAACTTTTTCTTTAAGTCTATGCATTAGCGATATTGATGTTATTTTATAAAGAATGCTAGTATCCCAAGAATCAAGTAAATTTGGCAAGTGTTCTAAGGTGTATTGTGTTTTATAAATTAATTGTAGGTGGTCTTTTGCTAAGCTTAATAGGATGTCAACAAATACATGATGATAAATATTATATGGCACATCCTAATGTTTTATTTATGGATTTTCAGCACTGTAAAGCCAAACAACAAACTAACTCTTCATGTAAGCATTTAGAAAAACTCGCAAGAATTTTACAAGCTACGGTTATGAGTTTAAAAGAGGATCCACTGGCTTTTGGCCAGGAGGTTATTAAGCTTGAGGAACATTGCGCGAATATTGTCACTAATCAGCATGAAGATAAGCTTTGTCATGAAAATCTTCCAGAAAAACTTGCCGTTATAAGATGGTTAGAATCACCCGAGAATAAAATATGAGAATACTTGTAAGTAACGATGATGGTGTATCTGCTCCTGGCATTAAAATTTTAGCCCAAGAGCTTGATAAAATTGCGGATATTGTAGTTGTAGCTCCAGATAGAAATCGCAGCGGTGCGAGTAACTCCTTAAGCATAAGGCGCCCTGTGCGTTTAAAACAGCTGGATAATGGTCATTATAGCGTTGAAGGCACTCCAACTGATTGTGTGCATCTTGCCTTAACTGGCTTACTAGATGTCTCTTTTGATATGGTAATTTCAGGTATTAATGACGGCCCTAATTTAGGAGATGATATTTTATATTCAGGCACTGTTGCAGCAGCCATGGAGGGCAGGCATCTAGGCTACCCTGCAGTTGCGCTTTCTATGGTAGGAGATATTATTCAACACTATCAAACAGCGGCTATTATCGCGCGCAAACTTGTTTTACAGTTAGCTAAGACCGCCCTACCTGCCCAAACAATTTTAAACGTTAATATTCCTGATTTACCTTTAAAGAAAATAGCCGGATTTGAAGTTACCCGCTTAGGCACAAGACATAGCGCTGAACCTTTTGTTAAACAGCTAGATCCAAGAGGTAGACCAATTTTTTGGATAGGCCCACCAGGGCCTGAAGCTGATGCAGGCCCAGGCACAGATTTTTATGCAATAAGCCAGCATAAAGTCTCCATAACTCCATTACATTTAGATATGACATACTATAAATTATTTGATCATTTAGCTGACTGGGTATCGCGTATTGAATTAGGGACATGACATGCATGTATTTATCCTAGCATTATGTTTACTCTTAACTGCCTCTTGCGCTAGAAAAGATTTAGCCCCTGTGAGTGAACTTACTTGGCATGGGAATAATAGAGAGGCAAGTAACCATAAAGTACGCTATGGTGAAACCCTTTATTCAGTCGCTTTTCTTTATGATCAAGATTATCAAAAGCTTGCTAAATACAATCACTTAAAGTCATACGCCTTACGCGAAAATCAAATACTTAAACTTCTGCCGCGCGAAAAATATAAAACTAGACAATTTAATACCGGCAAATTACGCTTTAATTGGCCTATTACCGGGAGAGTTATAAAAAGATTTTCGGTAGCAAAAGCAAGTAAGGGAATTAATATTAGTGGTTATAAAATGGAGCCAGTTAAAGCTTCAGCTTCTGGAGTTGTAGCTTATGCAGGTAATGGCATTCCAGGATATGGCCAGTTAATTCTCATAAAACATAACAATCAATTTTTAACTGCATATGGGAATAACGCAGTTAATTTAGTAAAAGAAGGCCAGCAAGTAAAGGCAGGACAAGTCATAGGTAAAGTAGGCTATTTGGATCGTCAGCATTCTGGGTTACACTTTGAAATTAGGCGATCTGGCAAGCCGGTTAATCCATTACTTTATATACAAAAGTAACTTCTTAAAGGGAACAAAATTATGCCGAAGGGACTAAAAGAAAAATCACCAAAAGAAGATGGTTTTGTAACAGAAGAGGACTCTATAGACGAATCTAGCATGGAGTTAAAAGATGATTCTGCCGATGACAATGAAAGTGAAGAGCTCGAATTATCCCCTGAATGGGAGGATGATTTAGAAGACCCTATAGACTCACTAGACGTGCATCATGCCAAAGTTGAAAAAATGATGGACGCTACCCAAATTTACTTAAGCGAGATAGGCTTTTCGTCTTTGTTAAACGCGGAAGAAGAAGTAATGTACGGGAGGTTAGTTTTAAAAGGCGATAAAGAAGCGCGGAAAAAAATGATAGAATCTAATTTGCGCTTAGTAGTAAAAATATCAAGGCGTTACTTAAATAGAGGCTTGCCTTTACTCGATCTTATTGAAGAAGGTAACTTAGGCCTTATGAAGGCCGTGGAAAAATTCGATCCAAATAGAGGATTTAGATTTTCAACATATGCAACATGCTGGATAAGACAAACAATTGAACGCGCTATTATGAACCAAACGCGCACTATACGTTTACCCATCCATGTTGTTAAAGAACTCAACGTATATTTAAGGGCAGCGCGCAAATTAACCCAACAATTAGATCATGAACCATCCGCCGAAGAAATTGCTGAAATGCTTGATAAGCCTATAGAAGAAGTTGAAAAAATGTTAGGTCTTAATGACAAAGTAACTTCTGTTGATACCCCTATTGGATATAACGAAAATAAATCCTTACTCGATACCCTGCCTGATGAAAAAAGCTCAAATCCAGCCGAGCAGCTAACTGATGACGACTTAAATTATCACATTGAAATACTCTTAGATAAACTAAACCACAATCAACAGGAAGTAATAATGCGCCGCTTTGGCTTACGCGGATTTGATAAATCAACCCTAGAAGACGTAGGCACTGAAATAGGGTTAACAAGAGAAAGAGTTAGACAAATACAAGTAGAGGCCTTAAAAATTCTCCGCGAGGAGCTAGAACTTATTGGGTTAACCCATGAAGATTTGTTTGATTAAACCTTAAATTATTAAGGTTTTATGCAACATAAAAGGCTCCTCTTTTACTAACCTAGGTACTAAATAACCAGGAAGTTTTTTTTGCAAGGCCTTATATATTTTTTTCGCCTTATCTTCTGCTACTGCAAAATGCTGGGCGCCTGCTACTTTGTCTAATAGATGTAAGTAGTAAGGCAAAATACCATACGAAAATAGTTTTTCACTTAAAACAGCTAAACTCTCAGCATTGTCATTAACCCCCTTTAACAAAACCCCTTGATTCAGAAGATGGAAATTTGCTGCATTTTTTAATAAGGCACAGGCAGATTTCACTTTCAGAGAAAGCTCATTGGCATGGTTAGTATGAATAACCATAACTTTATTGAAAGAGCTATTTTTAAATAATTCCAGCCATTCTTTAGTTATTCTCTCAGGCAGAACAACAGGAATTCTACTATGTAAACGTAAAGTCGTTATATGGTCTAATGCTGCTAAATTACTAAGTAAGATCTTAAAGCTCGCATCTTTAGCGAGCATAGGATCGCCACCACTTAAAATAACTTCTGTTATAGATTTATTTTGCCGAATGTAATCAATAGCCGGCATTAAATTTTTCGTAACATTATTTTTGCTATAAGGAAAATGCCGTCTAAAACAATAACGACAATTAATAGCGCAGGTATTGCCAAAGGTAAGTAAAACTCGGGACTGATATTTATGAATTAATCCCGGAATTGGTGTAAATTTATCCTCTTCTAGAGGATCCTTTGTATATCCTTGCAAAGCGCTAGCTTCACTTTGCTGCATCAACACTTGCAAAAGCAAAGGATCAAGAGGATTTTTCTTCTCCATGCGCGCCGCAAAATCAAGCGGCACCCGAGTTTTAAAAGGTATTTTTGTGGTAGGGGCTAATGTATCTGGTAACTCAAGATAGTTAAGCAAATCCTTAACATCAGAAAACCCATTTGCTAAAATTTTTTGCCAGTTCATATTTACGCTTCATCCCAGACGTCTACGTGCGGAGGTTTTTGCTTCAAGATCTTGCATTTTAAAGGAACTCAGGTATAACTCATATTATTTTTTTACCTAAAAGGTTTTCAATGACAACATATACATTTAATGAATTTAAGCCCGGGCTTAAAGTTATGATTGATGATGCGCCATGCTCAATTATTGATGCTGAATTTATTAAGCCTGGCAAAGGCCAAGCTTTTACGCGTATTAAAATTCGCAATTTAAAAACTGGTAGAGTTGTGGAAAGGACTTATAAATCTGGGGAAACTTTAAATTCTGCAGACGTTGTTGATGTCGAAATGCAATATTTATATCAAGATGGTACTCACTGGCATTTTATGGTTCCTGATACTTTTGAGCAATATGCTTTAGAAGATAATTCCCTAAAAGATGCAAAGCAATGGTTAAAAGAACAAGACATTTGCACGGTTACTTTGTGGAACAACGATCCAATTCAAGTTGTGCCGCCTAATTTTGTGGTGTTAAGGATTATTGAAACTGATCCTGGAGTAAGAGGAGATACCTCAGGCGGTGGCGGGAAACCGGCTAAATTAGAAACAGGGGCCGTGGTTAGGGTGCCATTATTTATTCAAGTAGATGAATTAATAAAAGTCGATACCAGAAAAGGCGAGTATGTGTCGCGGGCAAAAGAGTAATTTAATTCGCAGTATTGTGTATCACTTGCTCGATTATTCTTCTGCAGGTTAATGGGTGATGTAAGTTATTGATGCCATAAACAGTACCGCCTGTTCCGCGAATTACTATACTGCCATAATTAAAAATGCTGCCGATAATAGGTTGGCGAATATCCACACTTTCTATTTTATTAATTGGAATATCAGCATATTGCCTGACTAATATGCCTGTTGCTAAAATAATTTGCGATTTTTTAACGACTATAGACGAGAAATAATAGGTAACGTAAGTAACAATGAACCAAATAATCCCAAACGAGGTAAAAAGATAGCCAACATTAATCAAGATTGGTTGTTGCAATAATAAAATACCTAAAATAAAAACTACAATTGGCCACAAGAATATTATCCAGTGGAGCTTGCCGTAAAACAAAATTTCTTGATCCTGCATAATTTCACCTATTTGAGTTTTTCCATTCAGTTAAAGTAGCACAGAAATTAATGCGTGAAAATGCTGAAAGCTTGTGTTATGATCCGCGGGCTTTTTTTATTTGACGGCACAGGCCAGTAGCTCAATTGGTAGAGTGGCGGTCTCCAAAGCCGCAGGTTGGGGGTTCGATCCCCTCCTGGCCTGCCACTTTAACCGTAAGCCGAATAATAATTCTAGTTTTACTGATGCTTATAGAAAGTTAACAAATTTTAAGTTAGGTATTTAAATGATTAAAAGTAAAGAGTTAGGTTTATGGATTGCAGTAATTTTAGTTACGCTTGCAAGTTTTTACTTAACTTATGGTTTGCATTTTTCAGGCCCTATAATTGCCATAATATGGATTATGTGGCTTATTTTAAGTGCAGCATTAGCATATTTTACCGCGCCTGGCCAAGCTGTTTGCGTCTTTGCCAAAGACGCAAAAATAGAGTTATTAAAAGTAGTATGGCCTACGCGTAAAGAGACGGTGCAAACGACAATGGTCGTTATGGCAATGGTAGGAATTACTGGGATTATACTCTGGGGGCTGGATTCTATTATGATGTTTAGCATTGCTAAAATAACTCATCTAGGTTGAAAAATCGTGGACGAAATTAAAACAAAACAATGGTACGTAGTGCATGCATACTCAGGATATGAAGGCTATGTTATGCGCGAAATTAAATTACGGGCTGAGCACCATAAGCTCCAAGACAAGATTGGCGAGGTGGTAGTTCCTTCTGAAGAAGTTGTTGAAATGCGATCTGGGCAAAAACGTAAGAGCGTGCGTAAGTTTTTTCCTGGATACGTATTAGTAAACATGGTTATGGATGATGGCACCTGGCATATGATCCGCGCTATACCAAGGGTGCTCGGTTTTATAGGCGGCACTGCAGAAACCCCAACCGCGATTACCGATAAAGAAGCGCAGTCTATATTAAGACGCGTCGAAGATGGCGTAACTAAACCAAGACCTAAAGTATTATTCGAGCCAGGAGAAATGGTGCGCGTCAAAGAAGGCCCATTTGTTGATTTTAATGGTGCAGTTGAAGAAGTTAACTATGAAAAAAGCCGCTTGCGCGTTGCAGTAGTAATTTTTGGACGCTCAACCCCCGTTGAGCTCGAGTTTAGTCAAGTTGAAAAGTTGTAATTAACCGGGAAGCTAACCGCATGTTGGGCCTTGGCCCAACAAAGGCCCAACAAAAGTTAGCGCCACACCCAAACGAGGAGTAAAAATGGCAAAGAAAATTGAAGGTTACATAAAACTGCAAATACCTGCAGGTAAAGCTAATCCAAGCCCGCCAGTTGGGCCTGCATTAGGTCAACGTGGTGTAAACATTATGGAGTTTTGCAAGGCTTTTAATGCTAGCACCCAAAATATGGAGCCAGGACTCACTATTCCTGTGCAAATTACTGTTTATAATGACAGAAGCTTTACTTTTCTCCTTAAAACCCCTCCAGCTTCTGAGTTATTGAAAAAAGCTGCTGGCATTAAGAAGGGTAGTTCAACGCCAAATACTAATAAAGTTGCTAAATTAAATGTCAAAGATTTAGCCGCCATTGCTAAAACTAAAGAGCCAGATTTAACCGCAGCGTCACTCGCCGCGGCAGTAAGAACTATAGCCGGTACAGCTCGCAGTATGGGTATAGAAGTCGAAGGCTCAATAGAAGAGGAGGCATAAAATCATGACCTTAAGTAAAAAACAGCAAGAAATTGCAAAAACATTACAAGCTGGCAAATATTATCCTTTAAATGAAGCTATTGATATCCTTAAAAAATTTGCTAGCAAAAAATTTAAAGAAAGCGTAGATATTTGCGTTAATCTAGGTATTGATCCGAAAAAATCAGATCAGGTCGTAAGATCTTCTACAAGTCTACCTAAAGGAACAGGTAAAACTGTACGGGTTGCAGTGTTTGCGCAAGGCGATAATGCTTCTAAAGCAAAATCAGCGGGAGCAGATATTGTCGGATTTGAAGACTTAGCGGAAAAGATTAAAGCCGGCGAAATGGACTTTGACGTTGTAATTGCTACTCCAGACGCTATGCGTATCGTTGGTCAGCTTGGCCAAATATTGGGTCCACGTGGCCTTATGCCTAACCCCAAGGTTGGAACGGTAACTACTAACGTAGAAGCTGCGGTCCGCGATGTTAAATCAGGTCAGGTACGTTATCGCACAGATAAAAATGGCATAATTCATTGTACAGTTGGTAAGTTATCCTTCGAGTCCAACGATATTGTTGCAAACATCGCAGCTTTGCTTGCCGACTTAAAAAAAGCAAAGCCTGCTTCTGCTAAAGGTGTATATATTAAGAAGGTTACTTTAACTTCAACCATGGGCCCTGGAATTACTCTTGATCTTTCCACTGTTCCCGTGTAAAATATTCGCCCTTTTAAAATGAATTCACGGCAAAGACACATTTGTCTAATGCCGTCGAAGACCGCAGGTGTTGTTAAACTTTAACAACTTAATCTCCTGCGCAGACGGTGAACGCGTTGGCTTGTTTTGCAATGCGACCACCAATTTGTTCAAGCTTTTACGCTTGAATTTTACTCTAGGAGGTCAGTGACGTGACACTTACATTAGACGAAAAGAAAGTAGTTGTTGAGGAAGTAGCCAATGTTGCTTCTAAAGCACTCAGTGCTGTCGTTGCTGATTATCGAGGGTTGACTGTTAATCAAATGACCCAACTTCGTGCCGCTGCGCGTAAAAACAAAGTGTACATGAGGATTGTGCGTAATACTCTAACTAAAAGAGCATTTGCTTCAACTCCTTATTCTAATCTAAGTGATAAGCTCGTTGGTCCTGTTATCATAGCTTTGTCTTTAGATTCACCAGGAGATGCAGCAAGGTTATTTAAAGAATATACGAAAACATTTGAAACCCTAGAGGTCAAGGCCTTGTCGCTCAGCGGGCAAATTTACGATGGAAGTCAATTAAACGCAATTGCAAGTCTACCAACTCGCGATGAAGCGTTAGCTAAGTTGATGTACATGATGAAAGCCCCAGTTGAGAAACTAGTCCGCACTATGGCAGAGCCGCATGCTAAATTAACGCGTCTTCTTGCCCAGGTTAAGGACACTAAACAATAACCCTTTGATAATCGTTTTTAATTTTATTTAATGAGGAGCTAGAAATGACTGGTTCAATTTCTAAAGAACAAGTTCTAGATGCAATTGCAAATATGTCTGTTATGGATGTTGTTGCTTTAATAGAAGATATGGAAAAGAAATTCAATGTTTCAGCCCAAGCTGCTGCAGTTGCAGTTGCCGCTCCTGGAGCTCAAGCTCAAGGCGCAGCCGCGGAAGAAAAAACTGAATTTACTGTGAAGCTAACAAGCTTTGGTGAAAACAAAGTTAATGTAATTAAAGTTGTACGTACTATTACAGGCTTAGGTCTTAAAGAAGCAAAAGATCTAGTTGAAGGCGCACCTTCATCTGTTAAAGAAGGCGTTTCTAAAGAAGATGCAGCTGCTATTAAGAAGCAACTTGAAGAAGCTGGCGCAACAGTTGAAGTAAAATAACTATATAGTAGGCGCACAGCACATGTACGCATGTGCTGTGCGCTTTTTTTCGTGGCGTGCAGTAATTCTTTTATTATCCTGCAGGTTTTTGCACGTTTGGTTATTGACTGACAGAGGAATCTCATGGCGAAAGCAGAATATATGCCGCAATACACTTATGCTGAAAAACGACGTGTTCGAAAGGTATTTGGGGGGTTTGAAGACCTTATGCCAATACCTAATCTATTGGAGATCCAACTTAAATCTTATAATGATTTTATTCGTGAAGGATTAAGCGAAGCTGAAGTTCAGCATACTGGCTTACATGCTGCTTTTTCATCGGTTTTTCCTATTGTTAGTTTCTCAGGTGCTGCCAGGCTTGAATATGTAAGTTATAAGCTTGGTGAGGCTCAATTTAATGTTAAAGAGTGTAAATTGCGTGGGTTAACGTACTCAGCTCCTTTGCGCGTTAAGTTTAGATTAATAGTCCTAGACAAAGACTCAACCGCAGATCCAAAGCCTGTCAAAGACATTCGCGAACAAGACGTTTTTATGGGCGAAATTCCTCTTATGACAGACGTTGGTACTTTTGTTATTAATGGCACAGAGCGCGTTGTAGTTTCCCAATTACACCGATCTCCTGGGGTTATATTTGAACATGACAAAGGTAAGACCCACTCCTCAGGAAAATTACTGTATTCAGCCAGAATAATTCCTTATCGCGGTTCATGGCTTGATTTTGAATTTGATCCTAAAGATTGCCTATTTGTCCGTATAGATAGACGAAGAAAATTACCTGTAACCGTCCTTTTACGTGCGCTTGGTTTTGAAACCGCAGAAATTTTAGCTTTATTTTTTGAATTTACTCCTTGCCAGATCAAAAAAGACAAGTTTCATCTTAAACTTATACCTCTGCGCTTAAGAGGAGAAATTGCCTCTTTTGATATCGTAGATCCTAAAACCGGTGAAGTTATTGTTGAGCAAGGCAGGCGTATTACTGCAAGACATATTAAAATAATTGAAGAAGCTAAAATGCATGAGATGGTCGTGCCGCATGATTACTTAATTGGCAAGACTTTGGCTATTTCTATTATTGATAAAGAAACTGGCGAGTTTTTTGCTAAAGCTAACGATTTAATTACGCAAGAAATACTCGAAAAATGTATTAAAAATAAAGTAGACAAGTTAGAACTTATCTATACCAATGACTTGGATCATGGTTCTTACATTTCTGACACTTTAAGAGTCGATCAATGTCAATGTCAGCTTGATGCATTGGTAGAAATTTATCGTATGATGCGCCCAGGCGAGCCACCTACAAAAGAAGCTGCGGAAGCTTTATTTAAGAATCTTTTCTTTGTAGAAGAAAGGTATGATTTATCTGAAGTAGGACGTATGAAGTTTAACCGCAGAGTTGGACGCACCGAGGATACAGGGTCAGGTACCTTAACGAAAGAAGATATAGTTGACGTTATTAAAACCTTAATTGACATTCGTAATGGTAATGGAATGGTTGATGACATTGACCATTTAGGTAATAGACGCGTACGCAGTGTTGGTGAGATGACGGAAAACCAATTTCGCGTTGGGCTTGTTAGAGTTGAAAGGGCGGTTAAAGAACGCTTAAGCTTAGTTGAAACGGAACAGCTAATGCCGCAAGACTTAGTTAACGCAAAACCTGTCTCTGCTGCGATTAAAGAGTTTTTTGGTTCAAGTCAATTGTCACAATTTATGGATCAAGTTAATCCTTTATCAGGGGTTACCCATAAAAGACGTGTTTCAGCTTTAGGACCTGGTGGTTTAACTAGAGAACGTGCCGGCTTTGAAGTGCGTGACGTACACACCACCCATTATGGCAGAGTATGTCCAATTGAAACCCCAGAAGGTCCAAATATTGGTTTGATTAACTCTCTAGCAATTTACGCAAGAACTAACCCATATGGCTTCATTGAAACGCCATGTCGTAAGGTTAAAGATGGCCATGTTACTGATGAAATTGTCTATATATCTGCAATTGAAGAGGTAGATCAGTATATTGCCCAATCAAGCGTTCCGCTTGATAAAAAGGGTAAAATTATTCCTGACTTAGTTCCATGTAGACATCAAAATGAATTCTCGCTTATTACACCTGATAAAATTAACTATATGGATATTTCTCCCAAGCAGGTTGTTTCTGTAGCTGCCTCCTTGATCCCATTCTTAGAGCATGACGACGCTAACCGGGCGTTAATGGGATCTAACATGCAACGCCAAGCAGTGCCAACCTTACGTTCCGAAAAACCTCTCGTAGGAACTGGAATGGAACGTACTGTTGCTATTGATTCTGGGGTAGCAGTTGTTGCAAAACGCGGTGGCAAAATCGATATGGTGGATGCAGGGCGTATTGTAGTTAGGGTAAATGACAAAGAAACGCTTGCTAGTGAGGCAGGGGTTGATATTTACAACTTAACTAAATATTTTCGTTCAAATCAAGATACTTGTATTAACCAAAGACCAATCGTTGCGCCAGGTGATGTAGTAGAGCGCGGTGATGTCTTGGCTGATGGGCCTTGCACCGATTTAGGTGAATTGGCGCTGGGCCAAAATCTTTTGGTTGCCTTCATGCCCTGGCATGGATACAACTTTGAAGATTCAATTTTAATTTCTGAGCGTATAGTACATGAAGATCGCTTTACAACTGTACATATTGAAGAGCTTACGTGTATTTCACGTGATACCAAATTAGGCGTTGAAGAAATTACGAGCGATATTCCAAATGTGAGTGAATCAGCTTTGGCTAGTCTTGATGAAGCAGGTATTGTTTATATTGGTGCTGAAGTAAATGCCGGAGATATTTTAGTAGGTAAAGTTACGCCTAAAGGTGAAACTCAACTAAGCCCGGAAGAAAAATTATTAAGAGCAATATTTGGGGAAAAAGCATCTGACGTAAAAGATAGCTCATTACGCGTGCCTTCGGGAATGAATGGTACGGTTATTGACGTCCAAGTTTTTACGAGAGATGGTCTTGAAAAAGACTCACGGGCTAAACGCATCGAGGAAGAACAGCTTGCGGTCGTAAGAAAAGACCTTATGGACGAGCGCCGTATTCGCGAAGATGATATTTATCATCGCATGAGCCAATTAATGCTTAATAAAAAAATAACCAAGGGTTCAAGTAAAGTAAAAGCAGGGACAAAGATTACCCAGGAAATATTAGACAAGCTTGATAAATCTCATTGGGGCGATCTTGTTTTTGAAACCGAGGCTTTAAATAAACAAATAGAACAACAAGCAAAACAATTAAGTATCTTAAGTAAAGAAATTGATAAACGTTTTGCTGATTCTAAAAAGAAAATTACGCAAGGTGATGACCTTGCTCCTGGAGTCCTTAAAATCGTTAAAGTTTATATGGCGGTTAAAAGACGTATTCAGCCTGGAGATAAAATGGCAGGGCGTCATGGAAATAAAGGGGTAATTTCTAAAGTTGTTCCAGTTGAAGATATGCCTTACTTAAAGGATGGTACACCAGTTGATATAGTATTAAATCCCTTAGGCGTGCCTTCACGTATGAATATTGGCCAGGTACTAGAAACCCACTTGGGCCTTGCTGCTAAAGGACTTGGCAAACAAATAAATGCCATGTTAAATGCAGCGCAGAAAAACACTAAAGATATTCGTGCCTACCTTGATAAGATTTATAATCATGATGGTAAAAAGCGCGTTGATCTTAGCCATTTTAACGATAAAGAAGTGCAAACTTTAGCGCAAAATCTCCGCAATGGAGTTCCTATGGCAACCCCAGTTTTTGATGGGGCGAGCGAAAAGGAAATTAAAGCTATGTTGGAGCTTGCAAATCTACCAACAGATGGTAAATCCATTCTTTATGATGGCAGAACCGGACGTAAGTTTGATAATCCAGTTACCGTTGGCTACATGTATATGCTGAAATTAAATCACTTAGTTGATGATAAAATGCATGCAAGATCAACAGGTTCTTATAGCTTGGTTACTCAACAGCCATTAGGAGGTAAAGCCCAATTTGGTGGACAAAGATTCGGGGAAATGGAAGTCTGGGCATTGGAGGCCTATGGCGCTTCGTATACCTTACAAGAGATGCTAACTGTGAAGTCAGACGATGTTACAGGACGCACACGCATTTATAAAAATATAGTCGATGGTGACCATCGTATGGATCCTAGCATGCCAGAGTCTTTCAATGTATTACTGAAAGAAATAAGGGCACTTGGAATAGATATCGAACTAGACCACGATTGATATAAATAGATTTCTTCTGGAGAAAAAACGTGAGTACATTAACTGCCGATCCAATGAAACGCGTTCCTGCTATGAGTGACTTACTGGGGATGCTAAAACAGCAAACTCAGAGTGAAGAATTTGATGCTATCCGCATTGCCTTGGCCTCTCCTGAGCTTATTCGTTCATGGTCATATGGGGAAGTCAAAAAGCCTGAGACT
>Ga0155589_117_pt2 | contig 29376 bp, 22 predicted proteins | sample RifCSPhighO2_12_FD_107246 | JGI IMG/M metagenome (GOLD analysis project Ga0155589, IMG submission 107246) | Legionellales bacterium RIFCSPHIGHO2_12_FULL_37_14 | reverse complement strand
TCACTTTGTACAGCCCCTGGTAAAATACGCAATAAAAACTCATAGGCGTAAAAAGTTCCGGCAATAAGGCATATAAACACGCCATAAAAGAAAGTTAATGGGTTATTCTTTTGCATCTGCATATGTCTCTTTTATGAATAATACTAACACCCCTGCAATAAATATGCCTATAGGGATTATTGACATAGCAAATTGATAATCTTGCGCTGAATAAACTATTTTTACCGCTTCAGCTGTAGGGTGATGAATGACTCTTAAACCATAATTCATAGCCAAGTGCAAGTCTAACAAGCGGCCAACTAATGGTTGCAATAACATAGCGCCTAACATTACTAGCATATTAATTAAGGCAATCGCGGTCCCTGCAGCTTCACTAGGACTTAATTCTCTTCCTACAGCAAAAACTATACACTGAGCACTATAAAATAGTCCTAAAAAGAACATTAAAATTTCAATTTGACCCAAGCTAAGTTTAGGAACATATAAAACTAAAGAAATAACTATCCCAGCGCCTATAGCTCCGACTAGCATTGGCGGGCGTCGTCTTGAGAGCTTATCAGAAATAAACCCCATTAATGGAGCTCCAACTAAAAAACCTAAAAACAATAATGAGGTGGCTTCGCCTGCTGATTGTTGAGATAAATCGCGCGCATGCATTAAATAAGGAATACCCCATAATTCGCCAAAAACTGTTGTCGGCAAGTAAACTAAACAACCATATAAACCAGTAATCCACATTTGTTTACTTTTAGCAATAATTAATAAATCAGCCATGCTTTGTTTAAAAGAGTTAATTGTGCCATGACCTTCAAAGAGGTTTTTGGAGTTATCATCTTGTTTATCGCGAATACCAAGCCAAAGCAATATAGTCAAAAAAACGCCAAAAATTGCGGCATATTCTATAGAGGTAATCCACCCGGTTTTTTCGACTAAATTACCAAGTAAATCATCACCAATCATTGCCCCTACAACGCCTAATGCTGAAGTTAATCCTGCAACTAAGGCTAAGCGATTTTCGGGTAACCATATAGTTGCTAGCTTTAAGACTCCAACGTAGGCAAAAGCAGATCCAAACCCAATTAAAAATCTAGCAGTTGCCGCAAGGTAAAATTGTTTGGTTAAGGTAAAAAGAAAAGTTCCAATGACACAAGAGGCACAAGCTAAAGTAAGCAGAAGACGGGGCCCATATCTATCGAGCATTACACCTACAGGTAACTGCATAGGTACATAGGCGTAATAGTAGAATGCTGACAAAAAGCCAAAACTAGTTGCACTTAACTTAAAATGCACGCGCAAGGCATCTTCCATCACGCTAGGGAATATGCGCAGAAAATATTCGTAGCCATAAAAGACTGCGCCAACGATACAAACAAGTACACCAAAAAAATGCACTTTCTGGTTATTTTTAGCCATAGTACCCTCCTAATGTAGTCAAGGCGCTAAATATTATTTATTGCGCAGCCTGGCTCTCAATAGCGGCTTTAGCAACAGCTGCAGAAACTGCTTGCTTAAGACGCGGATCAATTGGTTTTGGCAAAATATACTTTTCACCAAAAACTAAATGCTCACCTCTAGGGTAATTTTGTTTAACAATTTCAGGTGGTGGTTCATGTACAAGATGTCTAATTGCTTCAACAGCCGCAATATGCATAGCTTGATTAATACATTTTGCCCTTACATCAAGGGCTGCTCTAAACATATAAGGAAAACATAAAACATTATTAACTTGATTCGGAAAATCACTCCTTCCCGTTGCAATAATTATATCTTCTCTAATTTTATAAGCAGTATCAGGCCATATTTCAGGATTAGGATTAGATAAAGCAAAAATAATTGGGTTAGGCGCCATACTAAGGAGCATTTCTTCTGTCAGCAAGTTTGGCTTAGCTAAACCAATAAAAACATCAGCGCCTACGATTGCTTCTTTAAGAGTTCGACAAGCAGTTTTTAGCGCAAATTCTTGTTTGTATTGATTAAGATCGCTACGCTCAGTGTGCACTACTCCAACGCTATCAATAAGCAAAAGGTTGGCTTTTTTTACCCCAAGAGCAAGCAATAGACGCATAGAAGCAATCCCAGCTGCACCTGCGCCAATACACACAACTTTAATTGAAGCAATATTTTTATTTTTTAATAGAAGCGCATTCAATAAAGCAGCAGCAACAACAATTGCTGTGCCATGTTGGTCATCATGAAATACTGGGATTGACAATCTTTTGCATAATTCGCTTTCGATGTGAAAACATTCAGGAGCTTTTATATCTTCAAGGTTAATACCGCCAAAAGTAGGCGCAATTGCTTCAACTACGGCGATAAAGTCATTAGCTGAGTTTGCTTCGACCTCGATATCAAAAACATCTATGTTAGCAAAGCGCTTAAATAACACCGCCTTACCTTCCATAACCGGCTTAGCAGCAAGTGCGCCCATATTACCTAAACCTAAGATAGAAGTACCATTGGTTATAACTGCAACAAGGTTACCCTTGCCAGTATAAAGGTAAGCGCTCTCAGGTTTAGCTGCGATAGCAAGCACAGGCTCAGCAACCCCTGGGCTATATGCCAAAGATAAATCATCCTGCGAATTTGTGGGCTTAGTAAGCAAAGTAGCTAATTTACCCGGTATTGGACTCGCATGATAATCCAATGCGCGTTGTTTTAATTTTTCTTCTTCCAAGTTTATGCTCTCCTGCTTAAGTGTTACAGGGCCAAAAATGGTGACAGAAAGCATAGATTGTAGTAATTAATGCTTCTCTTCTTTATCAGGATTTTCTTTAATGATAGGTAATTTATATCTGTCTCTAAACTTTTGTAATCGACCTCCAGTACTTGTAAGCTTTTGCTGACCCGTATAAAAAGGATGACAGTTGGAACATACTTCAACGCTTAATTGCCCACTGGCTAAAGTCGAACTGGTTTCAAATTTATTACCACAACTACAAATGACCTTTAGTTTTTTATATTCAGGATGAATATCGGCTCGCATATGTTTACCCTCAATTAACACGAAACCGCGAAGGTTACCAGAACATCCGCTTTAAATCAATCTATGGGATTTTATTTACTGTCCAGGTAACGTTAAAGGACGCAGTATAATCAACGCTTTGATCAATGGCATTTGTCCAGCTTTGTGAAACTGGGAAAGATGCCCCTATTTGAAAAGCTAAAGAACGTGTAGATATAAATAATGAAGGAGTTAAATAAATAAAATATCCGTCTTGTAAAACGCTACCACTGGCTCGCGTTGGGATAGTTGCATCAATGTAGGGATTAGGTGAATTAAGTTGGCCATTTACTTCAAGCAAAAATAATGAAATATACTGCCCAGGTTCACTATAAAGATTACGCCCCATACCTATATCTAGATAATATAACATCCCAGGGCGGGTGCTAAGATCGCCGCCAAAAATCACCATTCCAGGAGACACATATTGTAACCAACTTGGAGACATGTAGTTTGCTGTGCCTGCTAAAAAATAGGTTGTTCCATTATAACTTACTCTATCTTTACCACTTGGAACAGATAGCGCCGCGATTACCGAAATCTGCGCTGCGCTTACTTTAGTTGAATGATCAACAAGTGTGTATTCTCCCTGCAGCCCTACATCGCCTAAACCATTATAACTATCATCAGTTGCTGCATTTGAGTATTTAATAGTTGAAGGCAGGGTAAACAGCAAAGAAGACCTCTCAGAAAGTCCATAGAGAATTGAGGTATCAAATTCAACAAAACGTTCACCTGTACTTTTAAATATATTAGGAGTCCCCGTAATCTGCCATTGGCCCTTATCGATAATGTTTGATCCAAATGAATAAAATGGCCCTGGTTGTTGCGATGCTGGTAAGGCAAAATTTCCCACGGGTGTTGGATCTTCTTCCTCTTCAGCAAAAGCCGATTGGGCTAGAAAAGTTAACAATAAAGTCCCTAAAAGAATTATAAACCTTAAACGACTTCCCATACTGTACTCAAAAGTAAAGAGCTCACGCCTTCACGGTAATAATCATGATAAATGAATTATATATTATTTCTATATAAAATAGCTGTAAGTCCTATACATTGAATTAACGTAGCTTCTAAAGTTTGACAAATTTTACTTATTGTAACGCTCCTTGCAGCTTTATCCTGTCCTTTTAACTTTATTTTGATTAATTCATGTGCAGTAAGAGCTATGTCAATTTCGTTTAATACAGCATCAGTTAAACCTTTAGAGCCAAGTAAAACTACTGGCTTAAGGGCATGTGCTTTAGCTTTTAATTGTTGCTTCATTTGTGTTCCGCGGCAAAGCGATCACGACTAGCAAGGACCTCTTGTTTTGCTACATTAAAATCATCCCAGCCATCAATTTTTACCCATTTACCAGATTCTAAATCTTTATAATGAGTAAAAAAATGTTGAATAGAAGAAATTAGCGTACTTGGTAAATCATCGTGACCATGTACATTATCGTAGATCTTAGTTAACTTACTCACAGGCACTGCTAAAATCTTAGCGTCAACACCTGATTCATCTGTCATCCTTAGTAAAGCAATTGGACGCGCTAAAATAACTGATCCAGCGAGCAAAGGAGTTGGCGTTATTACTAGAACATCAACAGGATCGCCATCTAGAGATAATGTTTGTGGTATATAGCCATAATTTGCTGGATAAAACATAGCTGTTGACATTAACCTATCAACCTTTAATGCCCCTGTATCTTTATCAATTTCATATTTAACATGTCCTGAGTGCATAGGAATTTCGATAATTACGTTAAACGCCTCAGGCACTTGCTCTCCCGTTCCAACCCGTAACAAACCCATATTTGCTTCCTTAATTTTAAAAGGCAGAAAGGATAGCATAATCTTTAAGCCTGTACCACTTAGCATGTTTGTACGCCAAGATTCTCTTACTTACTCCTAACATTTTGAAAAAAATCAGTTAATAAATGGGCACATTTATCCTCTAGCACTCCTTCATCTACTTGAATCTTGCCGTATACTTTATCTCCTGTGGCAAAATTCCATTTAGAGCCTGCAGCGCCCCTTATAAAGTCGCGGGCACCAAATACTAATCTTGCGATCCTCGCGTTTAGCAGCGCTCCCATACACATTAAACAAGGCTCTAGGGTAACGTAAACCGTTGCTTTTATTAGACGTTCATTATTTATAGTTTGGCAAGCTTCTTCTAAAGCTAGGATTTCAGCGTGGGCACAAGGGTTATTGTTTATTCGTACTTTATTATGGGCTTTCCCAATAACTTTTTGATTTAATACTATTACTGCTCCAACAGGAACTTCCGCAAATTTTAATGCTTCTTCTGCCATATTAAGCGCATATTGCATCCATTTTTCGTCGTTTATAATACTACTCCCACTCGATAGTTGCAGGAGGTTTGCCGGAAATATCATAAGTAACGCGTGAAATACCGCCTACTCTATTCATAATTTTTCTTGCTACTTCGTCTAAAAAATCCCAGGGCAGTTTAGCCCATTTTGCTGTCATAAAATCATGGGTCTCAACTGCGCGTAAACATATAACGTAATCATACACGCGCCCATCTCCTAACACCGCTACGCTTTTAACTGGGAGAAAGACAGCAAATGCCTGACTTACTTTGGTATATAAATTAGCCTCATAAAGAGCTTCAATAAAAACTTTATCTGCTTGTCTTAAAATTGCTAAATATTCTTCTTTTACCTCGCCTAAAACCCTGACAGCAAGCCCTGGGCCTGGAAATGGATGTCTATATAATAAGTGTTTTGGTAAACCAAGATCTAACCCAAGCTGGCGCACCTCATCTTTAAATAAAGTGCGGACAGGCTCAAGAAGTTTAAATTCCAAATCAACAGGTAAACCCCCGACATTATGATGCGATTTTATTACATGGGCAGCTTTTTCATCACTTGCTGCCGCTGACTCAATTACGTCAGGATAAATTGTTCCTTGCGCAAGGTAGATAACATTTTTAAGTTTAATTGCTTCTTTCTCAAAGATCTCTATAAAAGTATGGCCAATTTTTTTGCGCTTTTCTTCAGGACAAGTCACGCCTTTAAGGGCGGCCAAAAATTCCTGTTTAGCATCTACTGCGGTTATTTCAAGATCAAAATTTTCTTTAAAGACACGTAATACTTCCCATGCTTCATTTTCGCGCAATAAACCATTATCGACAAAAATGCAATGACACCTTTTTCCTATCGCTTTATGTAATAACATAGCAACAACTGATGAATCTACCCCGCCTGATAAAGCTAAAATAACTTTGTCTTGCTTAACTTCATCTTTAATATTAGCAATTAAATTATCCAAAATTTTTGTATGGGTCCAATTTAACTCAGCTTGACAAATATCAATCACAAAACGTCTTAATATAGCTGTACCTTGATGAGTATGAGTAACTTCCGGATGAAATTGCAAAGCAAACCAAGGTTTTTGTAAATGCTCCATAGCGGCAATAGGCGCATCTTCTGTTTCCGCAATTGCCGTAAACCCTTGAGGTAACTCAGTTACATGGTCCCCATGACTCATCCAAACATCTAAAAATAAGGATTTATCATTATTGACACCATCTTGTATTCCTTCTAAAAAGCGACTTTTAACTTTATGATTTACTTTAGCGTAACCATATTCTGCTGTGGTAGAACCTAATACTTTACCGCCTAAACTAACTGCTAAAGCTTGCATACCATAGCAAATACCCAAGATAGGTAATTCAAGAGTAAATAACCATTTAGGTAAAAGAGGAGCATCTTCATTAAGTACGCTATTAGGGCCACCTGATAAAATAATACCAATGGGGTTTGCGGCTAATAAGCTCTCTTTAGATATAGTATGCGGCTTAACTTCACAATAAACTGACAGCTCACGAATTCGCCTAGCTAAAAGTTGCGTATACTGCGAGCCATAATCAAGGATAATAATAGCCTTGATTGTAGCTTGGTGCTTACTCATCCTCATCAACCTGATAATTAGGCGCTTGTTTAGTCATACTAACGTCATGAACATGTGATTCGCGCATTCCTGCTTGGGTTATTTGCACAAAGGAAGAGTTATGATGCATAGTAGTAATATTAGGCGCACCTAAATATCCCATACAAGATCTTAAACCGCCCATAAGTTGAAAAATTATATTTTGCAAAGGACCTTTATAAGGTACACGCCCTTCGACTCCTTCAGGCACAAGCTTATGAAAACCGCCAGATGAATCCTGAAAATATCTATCGCTAGATCCATGAGCCTTTGCCATAGCGCCTAAAGATCCCATACCGCGATAATTTTTATAAGTACGGCCTTTATAAAGTTCTATTTCTCCAGGTGATTCTTCGGTACCAGCTAAGATGCCACCTAACATTACAACATCAGCCCCTGCTGCTAGGGCTTTACATAAATCCCCAGAAAATCTAATTCCCCCATCTGCAATCACTGGAATGCGGCCTTTTAGAGCATTGGCAACGTTAGCAATAGCTGTGATTTGCGGCACCCCGACCCCTGTTACTACACGTGTTGTACAAATAGATCCTGGCCCAATACCAACTTTTACTGCATCTGCCCCGGCTTTTTCTAAATCTAGTGCAGCTTGCGCAGTTGCTATGTTTCCCCCTATTACTTGGACGTTAGGAAATTTATCTTTAATCCATTTAACTCTATCTAAAACCAAAGCAGAATGGCCATGAGCTGTATCAACTACTATTACGTCAACCCCGGCATCCACTAAAGCTGCAACTCTTTCTTCGGTACCATCACCAACCCCAATAGCTGCTCCCACCCGTAACTGCTCGCCCCTATCTTTACAAGCAAATGGCTTTTCTTGCGCCTTTTGAATGTCTTTTACGGTGAATAACCCACGCAGTTGATAAGATTCATTAACTACTAATAATTTTTCCAAACGATGTTTATGTAATAAACTCCGAACCTCTTCTTGCGAAGCGCCCTCTTGTACTGTGACCAACCGACTTTTAGGGGTCATAACCGAGGAAACCGGAAGATCTAAGTTTTTCTCAAAGAGAATATCTCGGCTAGTAACTATCCCAAGGAGCTCCTGCCCTTGCACTACTGGCACCCCAGAAATGTGATTTTTTTTCATAAGCTCGAGTAAAGAGTTTACGGTAAGAACGGGTGAAGCAGTAATTGGATCTCTTACCATGCCACTTTCAAATTTTTTAACTCTTCTTACCTCATCTGCCTGATCTTTTACACTCATATTTTTATGAATAATGCCTATCCCGCCTTCTTGCGCCATGGCAATAGCAAGCCTTGATTCAGTAACAGTATCCATGGCTGAAGACAAAATTGGAATATTTAGCTTAATCTCACGCGTTATTTGGGTTGTTAAACTAACTTCATTTGGTAAAACAGCAGAGCTTGCCGGAACTAATAATACATCATCAAACGTATAAGCTTTTTCTAAAACCGAGAAAGGCATGTTAACTCCCTATGACAGATAGATAAAATGTTGGTGATTTTAACACATCTTACGCTTAGATTACATTGAAAAATGGGATCAATATTAGCTCATTATTTATGCAAAGAAGCTTTATTTTCTCTAATTTTAATGATATAATACTGCCAGTTTGTTTTAAAAAGAGTTATGTATATTATGCCAAATACTCCTAAAAACCCTTATCTTATTGAACTTTTTAACCGCTTAAATCAAGTGCAAGAAACTGAATCAGATGATTATACAGAGGTGGTAACACTAGATCCTAACAAAGTTACTGAAGATGACTATCAAAGTATCTATAATTTTATTAATGAGCCGCATAAACGGGCGTTTCTTTGCCAAATTGCCGGCAAAGATAGGCTAAACCAACTTTTTGCGCTTTGCGCGAAAAGGGCATTTTTACAGCATAACGCACAAAAACAACTGCAAAACACTAATACTGAACCCCAAATCAGTCCTTTTAAACTCGCATTACATCAAAACGACAAGCCCATAAGAGTTAATATTCAAATTCAAAAAAATTATCAGCTGCCAAAGCCCAAGATAAATAATCAATCGCAAGGCAAGATGGTCCAACAAAACATTGAGGAAAGCATTGATGCTAAAGTTTTAGAAAATGTTACTGAGGCTTTAAATAATGAGACATTTACAGTCCTTATTGCCCAACTAAAAGCTTTGACCATCACAAAGATTCAGCCCGCCGCCAAGGAACTCATTTTACAATACCCTGCTGCTTTTAAAGATGGCATTATTCCTCATCAATTACCCAAAGGTTTTTATCTTGATAAAACGCATGCTGCATTATGTTTTACGGCAAAACCTAAAAGACTGCCACACGCGTTAACACCAACTCTTGTAGAGCTTATCCCTACTAAACTTCCTACAATTGAAGATCTGTATGGCATATTTCCTAAAATAAAAGAAGCAATTTTAACTGATTTACTAGGTGATGATGTCTTAAAAAGCAAAATTGCTTTATGTTCACTGCTACCTACATATGCAAAAGAAGTAAGAGCAACCTTAGACAGCCTTTCACCTAAAGACGCTCCATTTCTTATACCTATCTTAAGCAAAGTTTTTATTTTAGGCGATGAAGCGCAAGTTGCATTAATAACTAGACTTATAAAAGCGTGTCAAAATAAGTCAATAAATTTGCAATTCTTAAATACTCCTTTTGCACTTGATGCTTTACTTAGTCCAAGAGGCAGTAAAAACTTACACAAATTAGCCTCATTGCCAGCTGAACAGCGTGCTTGGTGGGATACTTTAGTTGCCATGCATCTTCAATATGATCCTGAAGGCTTTGATTTTAATACTTTTTTTGAAGCCTACACGCAAACATTTTTAGCTAAAATCGACGACAAACATCTCACTTTGCCTCTTTCTTGCCCAATTAAGCACCAAGGACATATGTTGGTTACCCTAAATCGGGTAATGGATGTGTTAGACAGCGCCGTAAACCCTCAGGAACAATGCTTTAGCTTAGATAACCTTGATTGGGCAGCGCTTGGGGTACATTTTGCCATGACCAAAAGCGAAAATCCTGTGTTACAAGCAGCAGCCAACATGCAAATTCATCATCCTCTTGATTTAGCAACAAGTTTAAGTGCCATCCATAATACCCTTAACCAAGAAGATTGTGCGCTTAAGCCATGGGTATACCGTTACCTGGGACAACATTGGCTTAAAAATATAAATCTCAAGACTATAGAAGAGCAGCTTAAAACTATTGAAAATACTGCTCAATTTACCAACACTCAAAAAAATAAACTAACTTTCATTTTAGCCCAAACCTTTGCGAATAAAGAGATAGAGGATAGTGAATCTTGGGTTAAAACCTTAAAAGATATTATTAACTCTTTGGCAAACCTCCTAGAAGATGGCGAGAGAAATATAATTTTAGATGCCTTTACTGAGGCATTTTTATTTAAACCTGCGCCATCTTTAGATAAAGTTAATAAGCTTATATATTTTACTTTACAACTTAAACAAGCTTTTCCTCCAGCATCCTTACAAGATGATATTGTTGCTCCTTTAGTTTCATGTTTAAAAATTGAAGGATTCGATCTATTAAACAACCTTAATGAAAGGCTATCTAAGACTGTGAGTTTAGATTCTTTAGAAAAAGAAACCTATAAGGTTACCCATGCTTTAACTAAAGCACTGTTTAACAAGCGCGAACAACTGCAAGCCTTATTGCAAGACAGCTACCCTAACTTTATAAAAATTTTAACTAGTTTAAATGAAGATAGTTATCAACTTGATGAAATCATTAAATCATTAATTACTGTAAAAACAACAAAAGGCCCCGAGTATATGCATGCTCTTATTTATACTCTTAGCCAGATAAACGTACAAAAATCAGAACATTTACCTGATATAGCGCAAATTAATAACTTAATAACTGCTTTGACAAACATTAATTACACTATACCGCATGAATATAATTCACTTGAGCAAAAAAAGCACTATTTTAAAAGTATTATCGGCGAAATTAACTTTTTACCTGGCACAATTATTGGCCAAGGCGATATTTCAAAACTTGATGGCATTATTGTTGAAGCGCTAGCTGACTCAATTAAAAAACGTAAAAAATTACTTGACATCCCCAAGTTTAGAAAGGAATTTGCAGCCCTTCTTGACGCCACACTTCCTCTCACAAATAAACGTGCTGTACCTATAGACTTAAAAAATCAAGTAACAAATAACATGGAGCCTGTCTATACTGCATTTAAAGAACTTTTTGAGATATTACAATCTCCCAATCCTAAATTTGATGCAGTTATAAATGCTCTTAAAGTATTCGAAGAATCAAAAAAGAAACTGCTCAAAGAGGATTATCCATTACCATACTTAGGGACATCAAAGGGAGCATACATTTTACGTTTGATATTCACAGGAAAAAAACATCCAGATGATAAAATGACTAGCTGGAGATTGACTCTTGCACTAACTAGTTTCCATACCGTAGTTTGCAACGCGATAAGGAAATTTTTTGCCAAACCAGAAACCCAAAATACAATTAAAGATCTAGATGCTGACACAGCATTAAAATATTTACGCTTACTTAGTGAAACTACATCACCAATATTTTTCTTTAAAGAAGAGCTAGTAGACAAAAAAGTTTTACCTGCAATGCGGAAAACTCTTATTCAATTAAACTTAAATGATAAAGAATTTGAAGAGATGATTCTTAAAGATTCTGCCTATTTAGAAGAAAACGATGCATCAGATGTAGCGCTTTTGAACTATAAAAATAAAATAGAAGACATAACAGCTTACTTGAACTTACTTATCGACTTAAAGGATAAGGAACCTATAAACTTTAACAGCATCTACAAAAAACTTAATACCTACGAACTTAAACGCTTTAACTATCAACAAAAACTTAAATTTATTGAGATCCTCCTTAATAAAGCCAAAGGAGAATTTGAGCACTTAACAAATCTAACTATAGAAGCTTTAGCTAATACTCCAAATGCTGATGAAGCTGCAATTGAAAGAGCTATAGATGGAATTCAAGAATTATTTAATTTTGTCTCCCTAGGAGAGATGCGCGATAGCTTTTATAAAATGAGTTTATCGCATAACTTAAGAAGCACTACTGCGTTTCCTCTAAAAGAGTTAAATGCTTTACAAAAATCAGGCCTTGCTGAAGAAGTTTACGCACCTCTTACTAAAGAAATAATTCAGCTCTTAGGACGTCTTACAGATCCAAACTCAGCTGAGATGATTCCTGATTTAATTAAAAAAACCCAAGATTTATTAATTAAAGATCCGCATGATTTGGAATTATGCTTGAACTTATTAAAGCGCCTTAATGACAAAACTTTTAGCCAAGATGTGCGTGAATATAAAGTAATATTAGAAAATCTTGATAGGCTAAATCCTGAAAACCGTAAGTACTTAGCTACTATTCTTACAGGATTTGCCTTTAATACTAAAGATGAAACCGTAACGTTACCAAGGTTACGCGATATTACTCAAGGTTTGGAAAGACGCCAAGAATATTTAAAACAAGTAGCTGATTTATTTGCAGCTCCCCCTTACCCAGAAGCCGAAACCTTAAACAATACCCTTGGAGGACACGGCTCTGAAAAACTAAAAGCGTATTGTGCAAAGTTTGATCTAGATCCTTTTGCAACTACTGGTAAATCAAGGCAACTTGATCTCCAATTTTCTGATGATTATGTCTTACATGCAATTACCAAAATAGAAGATTTAATGCATGCTGATCCAAGATGTGATGCACTTAAAAGAATCCTTACGCAAGAACTTATGTACATCAATAATATTGCCTACGTAGATCCTTTAAATCCTCCGCGCAAAAAGGAAGATTTTTATACAAAAGAAGGTAACCCAAAGCTCCAAAAATTAACTAGTATGTCGCGCGCAGAATTAAGAAAAACTGCTAATAAAATGCTAACTGATTTACGGGAAAACAATATACCAGAAGATAAGCGTCACTTAACTAAACTTAAATTACTAGCTTACTTAAGAGAAATTTATTTTAGGACTACGGGTAAATTTTTAAACAGCACCCAAATGCTAACTATCTTACTAGCCCAACATGTTCCGCCAAATGATGATCTATTAATGCGGATTAAAACCGGGGAAGGTAAGAGCCTTATTACCCCTTTAACATCGGTCTTTCAATGGACCCAAGGCGGAAGTGTTAATATATACACAGCGAACGATATTCTCGCTCTGCGTGATTATGAAAATAGCTACAAGCCGTTTTTTGATTTCTTTTGTGAAGACTCACAAGATAGCAAAAAAATGCTTATTCCTTCCACCTTACTTACAACTGACTCTAAACCAAATGACTATAAACTAAACGGAATAAATTGCGCTACGATAGATGATTTTAATGGCTTGTTACTGGAAGCTGAAGAATCAGGGAAAACCCATTATATTTTAAATGGCACTGCTATCCACGCTAATATCGATGAATGTGATGATGCATTTTTTGATAAAATAGACCTTACTAAACTTGTAGGTCAAAATGGGGCAAATGAATCTTCTACCATATGGATGGATGAGCTTGCTTATGAATTTACTCGGCTTAAAAATTATCGCAATATCGATCCTAATGCTAAAGAAAAACCTTGGGATAATGAAGAAGATATAGATAAATTCCGCGCTTTTCTTAGCAACAAAATTGATGAGCTTTATGCTGGCGATATCGAGAAACAAAACTATCTGCTAGCGGCAACAAGACCCCAATTAAGACAGTTGATACAGGCGAGCTGTCAGGCAGAAAAAATAGTTGAAAATAAACAATTTGTAATGCGCCCTATAAAATCAACAGATGAAGCTGGTAATGCAATTACTAAATTATTAGTCTCAGTTCCTCTACATAAGAGTATTCCGAGGCCTGGAGCTATCTTTACTGATGGTCTGCAACAAGCACTTTATATAAGGCTAGCTAAGGAACGTCCTGATTTAGCTCACTTATTTGTAATAGACCCTAACCCTTTAGTTCTAGCAAGCAGATCAGCGCATAGTTTAATTGGATTTCACCATACAACAGGCGGACAAATTATAGGTATATCAGGCACAATAGCAGAAAATGATGAACTTAGAACCTTATCTTCTGTACTTAACAATATCCAAGCATTTGGGTTTGATCCACATTATGGCGACAAAAGAGAAGAAAGAGAGCCAATTTTTACTTATAGTGATGAAGAAACCCAAAAAGCTATTCAAAAGGTCATCAAAGAAGTGCAAAAACCCATTGAACCTAAGTATATGCCAATCGACGATGACTTACTTGAAACCAACGATGGCTGCCAAGAATACATTTTACAAACTAAGAAAAAATCTAGCGAAGCTGATTTATCCCAAACAAGACCAATCCTTATTCTAAATGAAGATTTTGCTGAAGCTACCAAGGTTTCCGATAAATTAGCGGAGGTATTAGAACAAGAGCGGGGGAAAAATGCTAAAAAGGATTATTATAAACTCCAAGTTGTTGATGGCCGTGAAACAGCAAGTGAGCTTGAACGTAAAATAAATAAAGCTGGCAAGCCTAAATGGATTACCAGCGGTACTGCTATGTTAGGCCGGGGGATTGATATAAATACAGGAGATCACCCAGAAGGCTTATTTGTAATTCAAACTTTCTCGACCAGTAAACGTATGACTGATCAATTTAAAGGTCGGGCGGCGCGCAATGGTAAACCTGGTAGATGGCAAGCAATTTATCAAATTGCCAGGCCCACTAGTTGGCTTGAGAGAATTTTACACTTTCTCTTTCCAGCGTACCGCCAGCGTTATAATCAAAGAAAAATTGCTGAAATTCAAAAAATAAGAAAAGAAGAGGACACGGTAAATAGGCTCTATAACCAAGCAATAGATAATATCCAAAATGTACTTATTCAACATATAAGAGCATTTGATGAGCTATTGTTTGAATGTTTTCCTACTGATCCAAGTTTAGATGCTGAACGTTATAGATGGCGTGAATCATTATTTAAAGAAATCAGTAAATTCCAAGATCCTGCTTTATTAACTAAAGAAAAATTGCAAGAAGGTATTGATAAATTTCAACTTAACGTGTGCCGCATTTGGGAAACTTTAAAAGAGGAAAAATGGGCAAGTAAAATTTCAAGCGCGCCAAACTTAACCCATACTCAAAAATTAAAATTAAAATATTTGCGATCTCTTTCCTTAGCTGAGGATATAAAAACGCAAACGCGCTTGCATGAAACTAGTCAACCAATAACAGAAGGCATGCAACAAACTCAAGCTGCAACAGTAGCTGAAATTATCCTTGACAAAGCAGGTGCTGAGCTAAAATTTGGCGAATATACTAATGAAGTAGAGGCCAACTTAAAGCTTGCCCGATTTAAACAACTTTTACCTAACTTTATAATGCAATTTTGTACTGCATATCCTGAAGCCATTGTAAAACTAAAACCTAAAGATTCAAAAAGCCGAATTAATATTCCTTTAATTGGCAACTTAGGCAGTTTAGTGGATAAAATTAACCTAAACACCAATAAATTACTCCGCAATGACGAAAGAATTAATAAGCTAATTAAGCAAATTTCTGACTATTATGAAGACATGCTGACAAAAAATAGCAAAGATACTATCTCTTTGCTATGTAAAACCATTAAACCTCTTGTAATGCAATATGCAGGCAACCTGGAAAATTTATCAATTAAAGAACAGCTTAAAGCAAAACAACTTTTGCTAAATTTTGCGGAATTTTATAAAGCAGCCAATGAACCTAAAGATGAAGCTCTAGATAGCCTCAGAAACTCGTACGACGAAACCATAATGCGCCGCTTAGCTAATTATTTAATAAATGAATTTGATTGGGTAACAAATAATAAAGCGAATATCAGCTATTTATTAACCCGCAAAATTGCAATAGAAGCAGCAACGCAAATTAATGCCCAAGCTCTAAGAGTCTATTCAAATCCTAAGAACAGCGCTGCTGTGCAGGAATTATATCGTCTCTTACAATCACATAGTGCTATATTAAAAGACAAGTTAGTGTTGTCCCTAGGACATTCTGCCCCTGATAAAGTAATTAATACTGCCTTGTCCGCTATTGATACCTTGGATCTCTCGTCTTTTTGCTGCAGCCATGAATTTAAAACAAAATGCCATGACAACGCGCTAATTAATAAGCATATGGTGCAATTTAAGCTTACTCTTAATAAGGATATTCCTTATTACGAATCAAAAGAACAAGAAGTACTCTGGATTAATTTGCATAAAATACTTGAAGATATTTGTAATACTTCTGCTAATGCCGCATTAATCGAATTACCTCTTGCAATAAAGCGCTTCCAAAAAGCTTGCCCTAATTATTTCTCCAAACATCTTAATAACCTACTCACACTAATAAACACTGCAAATCAAGAGCTTGCAGCTGGTAGATCGCTCATAGAAGATAGCCAAAGCTCTCTTTTAAATGCAAAAGCAGCTAGCTTTGCTGCAATATTTAAAGTTCCAGAAAATAAGATCCATATTCAAACAAAGTATGATGGATTAAATGAATATATTGAATTGCAAATGGAAGAAAGCGTAAACCAATCTGGCTTTATGCAATGCGTTCAATCTAAAAGCAATGATGCCTTAAGTAAAGAAGCAGAAATAATTAAAACACGGCAAAGTGAATTTGCCAAAATAGCTGAGGAATTAAAAAATAAAGATATAGAAGTTAAACCAATAGATGATTTACTCGATAATGAACACTTACAAGAAATACAAAATTTGAATACTTTAAAAGTATTACTTAACTCTTCCTGGCCAAATAATTCTGTTAAAACCGATCTAATTTCAGAGGATCTAAAACCGCTGTATAACCTATGTGTTACTTTGCATAAAGAAGACTGGCAAACAGCTGATTTGCAAGCTCTAGCCACAATCTCTAATGATGCGTTTACAAATATAAGCGCCCTTCTAGCTGAAAAACACACTCAAGAACTTGCTATAAAAAAGCTTATCGCTTGCAAATCTAGACTAGATGCACAATATATTACTCTTAAACAAACCTTAGCTAACAAGCTTCTTAAAATTGAAGAGCTGGGCAATAATAATTCTACCATTTATGATAAAGGAGTCGCCTTTTTTAATATTAGAAGCCTAAATAAAGAGGTAGAGCAGATAAGAAAAACATTGAGTAATTATTATATGCCAGGATCAGAAATGTTCACTGCTGTATCTCAGATAGATGATAACAGAAAAACACTTAACGAAATTGAACAAAAGCTAGAAAATCAAAGAAAAAATGCCGTACTAAAAGTAGAAACTACGGCTAAAGAGCTGCTCACATCCACTATTAATACCCAAGCTAATCTCCTTATTACTAATATTAATAATTCTTTGGAGAATGAACTTGCAACGGTTAAAAAATACCTCCAACAAGAACACCAAAAAGCCCGCTACCAAACAAGAAGATTTGCAAGCGTTGCTGAGCTATTACAATATGAAGCAGAGCTTAACAATGAACCTGAATTATTTAAGGTAAAAGCACTTAACCCAAGCACCTCAAGCTTATCTAAACGGTTTTCATTTTTTAACACTAATAAACTAGCAGAAAATAGAACAATCTCAATGCCACCAGCAAATGCTGTCATGCCTAAATAGGTTGGTTGGACTGGCCAAGGTCCAACCTCCTATAGAACACTGCCCCAACACGTTTAATGTGTTCAAGAAGAGCAGGATTGTCAATTTGTTTGTAAATGGATAAATCAAAACTATAGGGCAGCAATAGATCATCTAATAACAAACTAATTTTTAATAAATCATCATAAGTAATGTTTTCGCCTAGCATAGTTAAATCAATATCAGATCCTGGTCTTGGCAAGCCTTTTGCCCGCGATCCATATATCAAAACCTTTTCTACACAGGCAAATTGCGCAAAAATTGTATTTATTTGAGTAATAACCGATTCTTTTAAGCCAAATCTCATGATTGTTGCAAAGAAGTTAATTTTTTATGTAATTGTAAGAATTCAGGATAAAAAATTTGTATTATTTTATTAATAATGTCTGCGGCAAGACCTTTGTTATAGGTATGAGAAGTAAGGGCGCGGCTTTTTATCATAAGCATCCAATCGTCACCATTTTCTATAAGTCCACGTTGAAAGGCTAATCGAATAGCATCTCGACTGCCTTGAATCGCAACTTCTCCTTGTGCTTCATAAAAATCCTTGATGCAATTCCAGGATAACTCGTAATTGTATTCAAAAGCTTGTATAAGACCTTGCTCTTCTAATTTATTTAAATCACGTTCTTTTGCAGCTTTAATTGCATCCGAAAGCTCATTTAAAGCAAGGGTAAAATTGTTTAATCTTTGGTGCCAGCGAATGTCTTTCATGTTTAACAATTTAAGAAGTGCCAAAATATTATCTCATGTTAACTACGGGAAATTCAAAAGTAAAATTTTCAAAGTAGATAGAGTTACTTTTTTGGATTTTATTGATAAATTATTTATTATATGTGTAATATACTTTCACTTTAACCGATCTTAAGATATAAAGGATAAATAATGCCACTCTAACATCCATACACTTAATCTGTGGGCAATGAACATTAAGGCCTCGCAACCATGCTGATACCAGCGCAAGCCTTTCATCTCCTGAGCGTGTTGCATCTGCCACAATGAGAAAAACAAAAGGCTGTAGAAATTAGAAAATGGCTGGCAGGAAAAACAAAGTATTTAACTTCAACTATGTTGGGCCAAGGCCCAACCTACTGAGAAAGGCGTGATTTGTTGTGGCGCTTATTTCTAAAAGTATGCTTGTTTGATATAGCATTAGGGACTGTATTAAGATTTTTATCAACTGCAATACGGTCATCAAATACAAAACAATTACCTTGCCATAACGACTTTTCAACTGGTATTTCTTCAAGGTATTTTAAAATTCCACCTTCTAGATGATATACCTTAGAAAAACCTAGTTTTTTTAAATATGCTGTGGATTTTTCACACCTAATACCCCCTGTACAATACATGGCAATTTTTTTAGCTTTTTTATCTAATAAGTTTTTAGCAACAAACTCGGGAAAATCGCGAAAGTTTAAGGTCTTAGGGTTAATTGCATTTAAGAAACTGCCATGTTCAACTTCATATTCATTACGGGTATCGATAACTAAAACTTCTTTATCTTGCAGCAAAGCATTCCACTCATTAGGCTTTACGTACTCGCCTACTTCTTCTATAGGGTGCACTACGTCAACACCTAAACTAACAATTTCATTACGTAACTTTACTTTGGCTTTTTCAAAAGGATTAAAATCCGCAAAACTAACTTTATAAGGCAAATTATTAAATTCAGGGTAAGCGCATAAAGTACGCCAAAAATTTTGCATAGCAGCATTTGCGCCTGCAATTGTGCCATTAATACCTTCATCAGCTATTAAAATAGAACCTAAAATTTGCTGAGAAAGCATGGCATTTAATAGTTCGTCGCGATAATTTGCAAAATGCGGCAGTGCAACAAAACGATAAAAAGCATATATCACAACTTTTTTCATTAAATAATTCCTAACTCATCCAAATGTTGGTGCACAGTGAAATTAGCCCTGCAGGGAATAACCCAAAGTATAAAAGGGATAAACAATGCGCAGAATAAATAAATTTTACCACACCATTACCAAAAGATAGAGCGCTTTTTTCATTAGGGTCATCAAAATACATAACCTTAACTATCCTGATGTAATAGTAAGCTCCTATTACAGCAAATAAGACCGCAAGGATGGCGGTTGTAATGTAATTTGCATCTATTAAAACTTTTAATACAGCTAATTTAGCAAAAAAACCAGCAGTAGGCGGTACACCAGCTAAGGAAAAAAGTACTATCATCAGCATAAGAGCTGCCCAAGGGTTACGTTGGGCAAGGCCTTTTAAATCATCAATCTCTTCTATTTCAACCCCATTACGAGAAAGAAGTACTAAAAGCCCAAAGGCTGCTAAAGTCATCAAGACATATACCAACATATAATAAACACTCGCACTATAGCCCGCTTGATTTGCGACTAAAACCCCAAAAACCGCAAAACCCATGTGAGAAATTGCAGAGTAAGCAAGAAGGCGTCTAATGTTTGTCTGCACTATAGCAAGTAAATTGCCTAATCCAATAGAAATTACTGTCATAACAAGCAAAATTAGTTGCCATTTAGCTGAGTATAAGGATAGTACGCTGGTCAAAAGGCGTAACATAAACACTAAACCTGCAATTTTAGGTGCCGAACTCAGTAAAAGGGTAACGCTTAAAGGAGCGCCCTGATAAACATCAGGCGCCCACATATGAAAAGGTACTAATGCAAGCTTAAAACCAAGTGCTGCTACAATAAACACGAGAGCAAAAGTTATTAAACTATTATCAAGGTTGGCACTTTTAGCTATAACCTCACTAATCGCGGTAAAGTCAAGTTGGCCTGTTGCTCCATATAATAAGGAAAAACCAAAAAGCAGCATGCCAGATGCCAAAGCTCCCATCACAAAATACTTCATCGCAGCTTCAGAACAATCTCCTTCTATTCTTCTAACTGCTGTTAAGGCATATAGTGGTAAAGATAAGAGCTCAAGACCCAAGTAACTAGTTAAAATGCTATGCGCATTAACTAAAACCATCATGCCGAGAGTAGAAAATAATACTAAAGCCAAAATATCTGTAAGAGGCATTTGGCGCTCAAGAATATAATTATATGAATACATTAAAACTATAAACACACTAGCGCTAATTCCTGCATTCATAACAGCGCCTAAAGAATCGCTGATAAACTCGCCACTTAAAATAATTTCATCTTTAGCATCTATATAAAACACACTTACCCAGAAAGCTAAAAAAAGCCCAAGTAAAGCGGTAGCGTAGCTTATGTTGCTAGTTCCTAGTTGCCTAAATAAGGAAAAAATTAACACTAAGCATGCGGTAATTAAAATTATTATTTGCGGTAAAGCAAGATAGAGGTTTTGGAGTAAGTTCATGTGTTTTCACCTTATATACTTATTTGTTGGGCCAAGGCCCAACCTACACTTGGACCAACCTACAGTTTAGATTTATCCGCTAGAATTAGAGTATCTTTAACACTTTGGTGGATTGAGTCCACAAAAGGTTTTGGGTATATTCCCATTCCTAAAACCATAATTGCTAATAATATATAAGCTGTTAATTCATAACAGGATAAATCTTTTACTTCAGCAATTTTACTGGTCAAAACCTTACCAAAAACCACCCTTTTCATCATCCAAAGATTATATGCAGCGCCTAAAATAAGGGTTGTTGCAGCCCAAAAGGCAATCCAGAAACTAAGTTTCATGCTAGCCAAGATAATCATAAACTCACCAACAAAGCCTGAAGTTCCTGGTAGACCTGCATTTGCCATAGCAAACAACATAAATAAAACCGCAAAATTAGGCATAACATTAACTAACCCACCAAGCTTACTAATTTCCCGCGTATGTAATCTATCGTAGATAAATCCAACCCCAGCAAACATTGCGCTCGATACAAATCCATGAGATATCATAATTACAATTGCGCCCTCTAAGATAAGCGCTGCTGTTGTTTGACTACTATTTGCAATTAAGCTAAATATTCCAAATGCACCTAGAGTTACAAACCCCATATGTGAAATAGATGAGTAGGCAATTAAGCGTTTCATGTCTTGTTGTACAATAGCAACAAAACCTATATAAACAACGGCAATTAACGAAAGAACAATCATTAGGGGCGCGAACATTCTGCAAGCATCAGGTACAATTGGTAAGGCAAAACGAATAAATCCATAAGCCCCTAGCTTTAGCAAAATAGCTGCTAAAATAATAGACCCCCCAGCTGGAGCCTCAGTGTGTGCATCTGGCAGCCAAGTATGCACCGGAAACATTGGGATTTTAATTGCAAACGATAAGAAAAATGAAAAAAAGATAAGGCTTTGCACTAACATACTCAGTTTGACTGCATAAAATGTATCAATGGCGAAAGTTCCGGCCTGATAACCTAAGTATAAAAAAGCTAGCAACATCAAAACTGATCCAAGAAAGGTATAAAGAAAAAACTTAATGGCGGCATATACGCGATTTTGCGAACCCCAGATCCCAATAATTAAATACATTGGAATAAGGGTTGCTTCCCAGAATAGATAAAACAAAATAGCATCTGTTGCTGCAAAGACCCCAACTAATAAGCCTTGCATAATCAAAAATGCGGCTAAATACTGGCCAACACGTACGCGAATACTATCCCAGCTCACCAAAACAACAATTAAATTAGTGAAAATACTTAAAATTATCAACACTAACGATAAGCCATCAATCCCTAAACTATAATGCATGCCGAATAATGGAACCCAATTTAGATCAGTAATAAACTGCATTCCTGGTTGGATAAAATCAAAATTTTGCCATAAGGGAATACACAATACTAAAGATAAAAGGATAATAAAAAGCGATAAAATACGTGCAGTTAATGAATGCGCGTCATCGTTAATTCGCAATACAAATATTCCACCTAAAATAGGTAGCCAAATTAATGCGTTGAGTAATTGTCCTGTCATTATATATTATCCACCTCTTGCGTTGGGTCAAAACCCAACCTAAGCATTAATGTAAAACTAAAAACCAAACCAAAAACGCAAATACTCCAAAAACCATCATGGCTGCGTAATGAAATAAATAGCCTGTTTGTATTAACCTTCCTATAAGTGCAGTTTTGGCAATAATTTTGGCGGTACCGTTAACCATTGCCCCGTCAATTAACCCTTGATCTGATTTTTGATACAATGCTTCACCTAATTTTTTCCCACCTTTAACAAAGAAAAAATCGTTAAAGGCATCAAAGCCATACTTGTTAACTAATACTTGATATAAAGAAGCGCAAGAATTTGTAAGTTTGGCAGGAGAATTAGGCTTTAACATATACATGTAATAAACGATAAAAACGCCTAATATAGTTACCCAAAATCCTTTAGTTAAAAATGCTTCTAGGGCAAATTGCAGTGGTCCATGAATTTCATTAGCCAAGCTAAGTAATACATCATGTTGGGGTAACACAAAGATTGCATCGCCTAAAAGCTGCGGATTTTTATATAACATAGGCATAAATAACAAATAACCTAAACAAATTGAAGGAATAGCAAGAATCACTAATGGCCCCCAAACTACCATTGGGGTTTCATGGACATGATTATAGGTTTTCATATCCATTTTAGGTGCGCCATGAAATGTCATAAAAAGCGCTCTAAAGCTATACATAGCGGTCACCATTGCCCCAATCAATACACAAAAGTAGGCATACGTATGTCCATTAAGTGTGGATATTTTAACCGCGTCTATGATAGTGTCTTTTGAATAATAGCCTGCAAATGGAGGGAAAGCGCACAAAGCCAGTGTGCCAATTAGAAATGTCCAATAGGTAATAGGCATTTTTTTGGCAAGCCCACCCATTTTGCGCATGTCTTGTTCATGATGCATAGCTATAATAACAGAGCCTGCTGCTAAGAATAATAAAGCTTTAAAGCAAGCATGGGTTGCTAAATGAAAAATCCCCGCACTGTAAGCAGATGCCCCCATAGCAACCATCATATACCCAAGCTGCGATAAAGTAGAATAAGCAATAACGCGTTTAATATCATTCATAACTAGCGCTAAGGCTCCAGTAAAGAGTGCTCCTGTTGCGCCAATTACCATAATTACTGTTAAGGCAGTATCGCTGTATTCAATTAAAGGGGATACTCTAGCCACCATAAAAACCCCAGCAGTCACCATGGTGGCGGCGTGGATTAAAGCAGAAATAGGCGTAGGACCTTCCATGGATTCGGGTAGCCAAACATGTAGCGGCACTTGCGCTGATTTACCCATTGCCCCTACGAATAGACATAAAGAAATAACAGTTACAACGCTAAAGTTATGGCCGAAAAATATTTGCATGGTCTCATTTTGTAAAGAGATCCCTTGGCGAAGAACCTGCGCATAATCTAAACTGCCTGCGTAACTTAATATTAATCCTAAACCTAAAATAAAACCAAAATCTCCTACCCGATTAACTAAAAAGGCCTTTAAACTACCTTGTAACGCCGATTCACGCTGAAACCAAAAACCTATTAATAAGTACGAAACAAGTCCAACCCCTTCCCAACCAAAAAATAACTGCAGAAAGTTATTTGCACTAACAAGCATTAACATCATAAAAGTAAATAAAGAAATGTAACTAAAAAATCTGCTGTAGCCTGAATCATCTGCCATATAGCCAATGCTATAAATATGTACCAATAATGATATAAAAGTAACAACAACCAGCATAACAGCGGTAAGTGAATCTATTAAAAACCCTAAATTAAAGGCGTATGGCGCTTGTATGCCTCCAGAAATCCAAGTATACAAATTAACATTAATTGGAGCTAAGTTTTGGCTAAATACTTCATAGGCAACAACTAAAGATAAAATAAAAGCCACGAAAACATTAAAAATAGTTAGGGTGTGGGCACCAGCTCTACCTAATGAACCGGCAAAAAACCCTGCACCAATTGAGCCTATTAACGGCAAAAATACAATTAGAAAACATAAATGTTCAATACTCACCATTTCTACCCTTTTAAATGATTCATTTTATCAGCATCAATAGTGCCACGATTTCTATACAGTAACATAACAATAGCAAGGCCAATTGCAGCTTCTGCCGCTGCCACAGTAAGAATGAAAAATACCATTACTTGCCCACTAATATCATGATAATAATTAGAAAATGCCACAAAGTTGGTATTAACAGCAAGCAGCATTAATTCTATACAAACTAAAAGTAAAATTACGTTTTTTCTATGCATAACAATGCCGGCAAAACTTAGGCTAAATAAAGTTACCGCTATGATTAAGTAAGTTTCAATATTCATTTTTGTTTATCCTTAGAATCTAGAGAAACCATTGTTATTCTGTCTTTAGAATTCGTCATTAATTGCTCTCTAACATTTTGGCGCTTAGATCTTACGATAGAGCGATGGACTAATGTTATTGAGGCAACCATAGCCACTAATAAAAGCACGGCCGCAATTTCAAATGGGTAAACATATTTTGTGTACAGCACTAATCCAATCTCTTCAGTATTAGTGACAGGACTTACAGGAGTAAAATTTATCCCTTGTTGGGCCCAGTCGAATTTTGCTATGGCAAGCAAAAACAGTGCACCTAAACCACCCACAATAAATACTCCTAAGGGAAGTAGTCTAAGAAGGTGGGATTTTAGGGCTTCAACGTCCACATGCAGCATCATGACAACGAACAAAAATAAGGTCATAACAGCGCCAACATAAACTAAAACCAATATTAAGCCCAGAAACTCTGCTTGTAATAACAGCCAAAGTACCGCAACAGCAAAAAAGGTTAGTACTAAAAAAAGTACTGATCTAACGGGGTGATTTTGGGTCACAACCATTATGGCCGCAAATATGCTAAGAGCCACAAATGCAGTAAATACTGTATAAGCCAAATCTATTTGCATGCTAACCCCCTCTTCTTAACGATATGGCTCATCTTTTTTCCTATCTTCTGCAAGACGCTTTTCCATTAGATCCCCTACTGCCAATAATTTTTCTTTGGTCATAATATTTTGCCCGCGTTCACTAATGTGATAGTGCTGAATAGGAGTCACAACAATTGAGTCAACAGGGCATGATTCTTCACATAAACCGCAATTTATACATTTAAAAACGTCAATATCATAGCGTGTCGTACGGCGCGAACCATCTTCACGCTCTTCAGCTTCTATGGTAATTGCAAGCGCAGGACAAACAGCCTCACATAACTTACAGGCTATACATCTTTCCTCACCATTTGGATATCTACGTAATGCCAGCATGCCTCTAAAACGCGGTGATATCGGGGTTGTTTCTTCCGGAAACTGGACGGTAATTTTTTTCTTGAAAAAATATCTGCCGGTAACTTTAAGGCCTCTAAATAACTCTACTAGCAAGAAGCTACGTAGGTAATGGCGGCAAATTTGGAGTAGTTTTTTCATCTTTATATATTCTCAATTTTTGTTGGGCCAAGGCTCAACCTACTAAAACCATGGTTTCACATGCAAAATAACCATTAAAGCAGCTACGAAAACCCAAACAATAGAAACTGGGATTAATACTTTCCATCCTAATCGCATGAGTTGATCGTACCTATACCTTGGAAACGTTGCTCTAATCCATATGTAAACATATAAAAACCAACAGACCTTAATACAAAACCAGACAAAACCTGGAACAAATTTAAACCATTCTTGTAAGAGCGGAATTCCTTCAAAAGGTGATAGCCAGCCGCCTAAGAAAAAAGTTGTCAGTAAAGCCGAGATTAAAATCATGCTGATATATTCAGCTAAAAAGAATATCGCAAAAGTAATACCCGAATATTCAACGTGAAAGCCTGCTACAATCTCAGACTCGCCTTCAGCTAAGTCAAAAGGAGCTCTGTTGGTTTCAGCAACTCCAGCTATCCAAAAGATAAAAAATAATGGCAAAAGAGGAATAAACCACCAATGTAAAATTCCTCCATGTTGGGAAAGAACAATTGCGGATAAATTCATACTTCCTGCTGCTATTAAAACGCCAACCAAGGCAAAACCCATAGCAATTTCATAAGAAACGGTTTGCGCAGCGCTCCTTAAAGAGCCAAACATAGCATATTTAGAATTTGACGCCCAACCTGCAATTAATACTCCATAAACCCCTAATGAACTCATAGCAAAACCAAACAAAACCCCAGCATTTATATTGGCAATGACAAAATTTTCAGTAAAAGGTATAACCGCAAAGCCAGCAAACGCAGGAACTAAAGTAAGTAATGGGGCAACAACAAATAAATACCGATTTGATTTCTTAGGTACGACAATCTCTTTGGTAATTAATTTAACTAGATCCGCAATAGGCTGCAAAAGACCAAACCAACCTACTCTGTTAGGACCAATGCGTACTTGAATATAACCAATGACTTTACGTTCAGCCAAAAGAAGATAAGCGACAACAAGCAACATAGGTACAACAACGGCAAGAACCTCTAAAATAACCCAGAAAGGTTTTATACTACCTTGAACCATGTGGGCTCCTTTTACGCCTTAATAGCAATTTTTGCATACGCTGCTCCCAAATCTATTGTCTCCGGCATTGCGTTAAGCACCCATACTACATCTTTGGCAACTTTCTCATCTTGGATAAATGGCAAAGTAATAGCCCTACCGCCCTGGGAAAGTTTAACCTTTTTTCCTAGCTTATAATGTTTTGCGGTTAGAGGGTTTATTTTGACAAGGATTTTGTCAGCAGATCCTGACTCTTGCAAAGCATTAGCGCGCCTAACTAATCCATCAACCGCATACAAAGGCCACTCTCCTACTCTTACCAAACCTTTTTGCGCTGGGGGAAATTCTGCATCTACAAATATTTCATCGTTAAGATTTAGTTCCTTGCCATGTTTGAGCAAAAGCAATTCAGCTAATACATCTTCTGAAGAAGCATAATCAAAACCTGGACAATTAGCCAAATTACCTAAGACACGTAAAACTTTCCAAGCAGGTCTTGCTTCTTTAGGGGGAGTTACACAGCCTTTTACGGTTTGCCAAGTTTGATCAATATTTATGTAGGTGCCCGCCGTTTCGGCAAAACTTGCAATCGGTAAGATAACATCTGCATACTCTTCAATAGATGGATCAGCAAAAGCGGATAATACAATTACACATTCGGCTTTTATAAATGCTGCTTTTGCTAAAGGAGAATTAGCAAAATCAAAATCAGGCTCGACATTCAACAAAAAAGCGCCGGTTAAATTATTTTTTAAAGCTGCATTTACCTCAAGTCCTGGTTTAGGAAGAGCATCTCCAGCAACGCCTTTATGCGGTAGCATTCCAGCAAAATGTGCCCCTAATGCATTAGCACCTTGAGTTAGGCGCAATAATTTAGCTTTAGTATTTTTTCCAATTAGATTAACTAAACTACGTAAGATTGCAGCGTCAGGGTGGCTTTCACTGATAAACCCTGTAACTATAACGCTATTTTCAGCTTGCAAAGCAGAAGCTACAGTATGCGAAAACTCTGTTGGCTTTATTCCTTTAAACCAAGGTTGTATCTCTTTAGGTAATTTTTTTACCCCACCTACACATGATAAGACTATTGAGCATAAAGTAGTTAACATTGTATGCGGGCTTACGATTTCTTCTTGCGTAACATGAAATGGAAAATCATAACTTACAGGGTTAAGTGCATAGACATTAGCAGACGCTAGTTGAGCTTTCCGTACTCTAATTGCAGCTAGCGGAACTTCACGCCCAAGATTAGTGCCTAATAAAAAAATATTAGCTTGATTTTCTAATTCGGCAAATGGTAAAGAAGATACCGGCAAATCTGCAAGCTTATCTTGATCACAGAAGTCGGTTTGTTTAAGTCTATGGTCTAAGTTATTGACGCCCAAATGCCGCATAAATTTTTGGAGTAAATAAAACTCTTCAAGAGTTGAAGATGATGAAGCGAAAGCAGCAAAATGCTCTTGCCCATGTTGATTTATGCAAGTTGTAATTTTCAGAGCTGCATAATTAAGAGCTGTTGCCCAATCAACCACCTGCCACACTCCAGCTTTTTTTATTTTAGGACAAAGAGCCCTCGCGGAATGTTTAAGGCCTAAGTAGCTATATCTATCTCTATCGGAGATCCAAGTTTCGTTAATTTCTTCACAGTCTCGTGGTACTACCCGCATTACTTCTTGCCCTCTTACGTGGACAAATATATTTGAACCAAGACAATCATGGGGAGATACGCTTTTATATTGTTGCATTTCCCATGGTCTTGCGGTGAACCTATAAGGCTTGGAAGTAAGTGCGCCTACTGGGCATAGATCAATAACATTACCAGATACTTCTGAGGTCATTGCATGATTAATATAAGTGCCTATTTGCATATTTTCGCCGCGCCCTGTTGCGCCAAGCTCTCGTACCCCCGCAACCTCCTCGCCAAAGCGCACGCATCTTGTGCAATGAATGCAGCGCGTCATCTCTGTTGAGATTAAGCTACCTAAATCATCATCATTAACAGCACGCTTAGTATCTTTATACGCAGAAATCCCCTGCCCAAATCCAAGCGAGACATCTTGTAATTCGCATTCACCCCCTTGATCACATATAGGGCAATCTAAGGGGTGATTAATTAACAAAAACTCCATTACGGCTTTTTGGGAGCGAATGGTTTCTGGGGATTTTGTATAAACTTTCATACCATCAGCCACTGGGGTTGCACATGCTGGTACGGGTTTACGACTATTTTCTACTTGCACTAAACACATTCTACAATTTGCCGCCACCGATAGTTTTTTGTGATAACAAAACCTTGGAATATGTACCCCATTTTCATCGGCGACTTCAATTATCATTTTGCCGTTTTCTGCCTGATAGGTTTTGCCGTCGATTTCTATTGTTGCCATACTTTAAACCACCATCGAACGTTTATGCTGAACATAGTATTCAAATTCAGGATAAAAAT
>Ga0155589_119_pt1 | contig 29879 bp, 21 predicted proteins | sample RifCSPhighO2_12_FD_107246 | JGI IMG/M metagenome (GOLD analysis project Ga0155589, IMG submission 107246) | Legionellales bacterium RIFCSPHIGHO2_12_FULL_37_14 | reverse complement strand
GTTGCAAAAGCTTGGACGGATGTTTAAAGCATGTGATCTTAGCCTTTTAGAAATTAACCCTTTGGTCGTTACTAAAAGTGGGGAGCTTTTGTGTTTAGATGGCAAAGTAAACTTAGATGACAATGCTTTATATAAGCATCCGCATTTAAAAGCATTACGTGATACCACCCAAGAAGATGAAAGAGTTAACCGCGCGCAGGATTGGGAGCTTAATTATATTCCGCTTGATGGCAATATTGGTTGTATGGTTAATGGCGCAGGCCTTGCTATGGCAACCATGGATGTCATTAAATTGCATGGTGGTGAGCCGGCGAATTTTCTTGACGTAGGTGGCGGCGCCACCAAAGAACGAGTTGCTGAAGCTTTTAAAATAATCATTTCAGATACTAAGGTTCGCGGCATTCTCGTTAACATTTTTGGTGGGATAGTACGCTGTGATTTGATTGCCGAAGGCATTTTAAATGCGGTTAAAGAAGTCGGCTTAAAAATTCCCGTAGTTGTAAGGCTTGAAGGCAACCAAAGAGATAAAGGCGCTAAATTACTCGAGGCAAGTGACTTAAACGTAATTTCAGCAGCAAGTTTAACCGATGCAGCCCAAAAGATTGTTAAAGCTGTTAAATAAAAGTGGATAAATAGCATGAGTGTATTAGTTGATAAAAATACCAAAGTACTTTGCCAAGGCTTTACCGGCAAGCAAGGGACGTTTCATTCTGAGCAAGCTTTAGAGTACGGTACCAATATGGTAGGTGGGGTTACTCCAGGTAAGGGCGGGCAAAAGCATTTGGGCTTACCAGTTTATAATACGGTACGTGAGGCTGTAGAGGCTACAGGAGTTGATGCAAGCGTTATTTATGTCCCAGCGCCTTTTTGTAAAGATTCAATCCTCGAAGCTGCAGACGCTGGGGTAAAACTAATTGTCTGCATCACTGAAGGCGTGCCAGTGCTTGATATGTTAGAGGTTAAAGTTTACCTAAAAAACAACACCAACGCGCGCTTAATTGGGCCAAACTGCCCAGGGATAATCACCCCGGGCGCCTGTAAAATCGGCATTATGCCAGGATCTATTCATTTGCCTGGTAAAGTTGGCATAGTATCACGCTCAGGTACTTTAACATATGAAGCAGTTAAACAAACAACTGATAACGGCCTTGGGCAGAGTACTTGCATAGGGATAGGTGGCGATCCTATCCCTGGTATGAGCTTTATTGATGCTTTAGCTTTGTTTGAGAAAGATCTGCAAACAGAAGCAATTATTTTAGTTGGTGAAATAGGCGGCTCGCAAGAAGAAGAGGCTGCGGAATACATTAAATCTCACGTTAAAAAGCCAGTTGTTGCTTACATAGCAGGGGTAACAGCGCCTGCTGGCAAAAGAATGGGCCATGCTGGCGCCATTATTGCGGGCGGCAAAGGCACGGCCAAAGAAAAATACCGCGCTCTCGAAAATGCCAATGTTAAAACCGTGCGCTCGCCCGCTGATTTAGGAGAGGCGGTTAAAGAGGTTATGGGCTGATGATAGAAAATGCAAGCGGTTAACTTAACCCAAATAAGGCGCGAGTACGGCGCCTTATCTTTAGATGAACAAACCTTACTACCCTGTCCCATAGAACAAGTTCGCTTGTGGCTTGAAACTGCGGTAAAAGTAGAGCCATACGATCCTACCGCAATGGTTTTAGCAACCGTAGATAAAGATACTAAGCCTGACACAAGAGTTGTGCTTTTAAAAGACATTAAACCCGCGGGGTTTGTTTTTTTTACCCACTTTTTAAGTGCTAAGGGTGAGCAAATTAAAAATAAAAGAGCTGTTGCCCTTAACCTTTATTGGCCTATATTAGCGCGCCAAATCCGCATTCGCGGGACAGCTAAAAAAGTAAGCGCGCAAGAATCAGATCTTTATTTTTCCTCGCGTCCTTATTTAAGCCAAATAAGTGCATGCGCTTCAGCACAAAGCCAGGTTATCCAAGATAGAAAAATCTTAGAACAAAAAGTCCAAGAACTGCAACAAAAATACCCAGAAGGCCAAGTCAAACGCCCTAAAGATTGGGGCGGCTATCTAGTTACTCCTAACCAAATAGAATTTTGGCAAGGCAGAGATAATCGTTTACACGATAGGATTATGTACGTACGGCAAAACAATAAATGGAAAGCCCAAAGACTAGCTCCCTAAGCGAGGGGATAATGAAGATTGGTCATCATTTTCAGGCTGCTCTTTTTTAGCACTGTCAAATAATGTTTGGTGGTCTTTGTCTAATACCTTAAAGGGGAGAGTCGTATTTTCCTTTGTAAACTTTTTAAATCCAGCTTCAATTGCTTCCTTGGAGGCATCGTGAAAATTAATCTTTCCATCAGTGCTAACAGTATGTTCTTTCCAATCAGGGTAACCATTAGCAAATGCCTGTAGCTCTTTAGCCACCTTTGCAGTATTTTCAGCTGAAGACGGAAATTTTTCTATTGGCGGATAAACTACTATAAGAAATTCATTAGGACCCAGTTGACTTTCACGTCTCTTTATTTCTGCTTCTGCCTGCTCTGATAAATGCCGCCGTTGCTTAGTATAATAGGAACTTGGTGGGACAAGTAATCGATACGCATTTTCATCCGCTTTTTTATCATTGGTCATAAAACTTTCCTCTAAAAAATTTATCTATTGTGTAACATTATAGCACACATTTATAAAACCCAACACCTTTCGCATCTTAGGTTCACGGGAATCGGGCCAAAAAATAATCACTAACGAATTTCCATGATACTTCTTCCCCTTTTCTCCTGATAGATATCCCATCTCCCCCACGCTCTGTCACTACTGCGCTTATTTGCGTGTTATTCTAGCCTGTTGAGCGTCCTGTTCCTTTGGTTTAGATGAATCTTGTGTGGGAGCTGGATTATTAGCAGCTTCTACTGCCACCGTATATTGTTGCTCTGCTTTTGTTTTTCGTAAGTCATAAAATTTGCCTGTACCAGCATCATAAGAGCAGATTGCTACTCTTTTTGTATCATTGCTGAAAAGACCATCTTCTTTTACCGGCTGCCCATTTTCATCCAATACAGGAGCATATATAGTAAAGGATTTATCTGGTTTTGGATCTTGGTTAGCAAAATCTCCAAAGAACTTTACAAGTTCCTCTTCAGATTTACGTGGGGTGCAATGAACATAATCATTGCCACCAGGTCTGAAGCTGCGATCTATTTCAACCGAAGGCCCAGTCTTACCATCCTTCCCCGTAATTTTTGGAGAAAAATCCTCGATTTCTTTTTTTTGAAACCACCATGGCAGCTTTTTATTATCTTTGTAATAATTGCTTTCAATCTTGGGGTTTGCCTTATTCCTCTTCTCATGCTTCTCCTCCTCCTCCTCCTCCGCTAGATCTGCTGGTGTTTGTACGCCCGTAGCAGTTGGCGCTGGTTGTTGTGCTGTTTGGTCAGATTGTGGTTGTGGGACCAGAGGAGTTGGCTGTGTTTGTTGTGGTATTGTTGTTGCGGTTGCTGCTGCTGCTGTTTCTGTTGCTGTTGGTTGTTGTGTTGATGCTCGTACTACTGCTTGATCTTTTGCCGCTGTTGGCTCAGGATCAGGAGAAGCAGCGGCTTTTGGCTCATCAGCTTTAGTCTCTTTGTTTGGCTGCTTGAGTCCATCATGGTCAGTCATGATCCCTTGTGATAGTGCTGGTGCTCGTGCTGCAGTGGTTCTAGGCTTCCCCATATTACCCCCAAGAAACAATACTATTTATATCAAACATTATAGCACAATTATTTAACAAGACGTTTTAAGATTGTCGGTTAGATGACATACATTGGGAGTTACTCTTTTGTAAAAAAATCGTAAAAGATTTTCCTAAGCGGGTTTAATTGGCCTTCCCTAGATAAAATGACTCATAAATAATGCAAATGATGCAATGTTAAGTCGAATTACTTATAGGGAGAATAAAATGTCAACAATAGAAGATGTACTGCCTGATATCGCTTTACGTTTTAATATTGAACATCCTAGTTATGAAGAATGCTACGCTTATGGTTATGCTTGTGCTGTAGCTTCTCTTGATCTTGAAGTAAATCCATATGCAAGTGGGACTAAGCTTGCTGGTCAATGGGAAGAAGGTTGGTGGGATGGGTTTTATGGGCATGATCCATTGTTTACTCTTGATTGGTTAAATGCCCCAGTTGCCGCTAACGATCAAGTTTACTCTTCATCAACGCTCTTAACCCTATTAAAAATAACCGGAACCTTGGCAGCCTCAGTTTTTGTCGGCTACCAACTTTTTGAGTGGGTCGCTTGATTAAGGTATACTCACCAACGATTTTACAAGGTGGGAGTTATAATTGCGTAGCGAAGATGAGGCTGTGGGTTCCTTAAGGAAATATGTAAAAACGTTATTAGCACTTCCGCCTAAAAAAAATGCAGTTATTATGGGGTTGGCGCCTCTGTTTTATCAAGGGGTAAAGCTTGCGGTTATAAATGCGAGTGGGGAGTTAATTGATAGTTCAATTATTCATCCCTTTACCCCAGTCTTAGCGGCTGAAGAAGCGATAAAAGATCTGGCTAAACTTATCATTAAACATAAAATCTCCTGGGTTGCGATAGGATCTGCTAAGCTTGCTCTTGCGACTAAGCAATTAATTGATATTGTACTTATGCGGTATCCTGATTTAGCATGTAAGGTAAAAATTGTGGATAGTGTTGGGGCAGATGGTTGTAACGCAAGTTTGTCTATTGCAAGACGCTTGCAAGATCCGCGCCAAGAGTTAGCAAAAATTGATCCACTTATTTTAGGAAAAAAATATTTAGCTCTTATAAATCAAGAGCGCCTTATAAAGGAGGTAAAATCGCTAATGCAAAGTTCAAATAAAATTACCCCCAAACCTCAAATTCCTCGAAACACCATGCTGGCTGATGCCCTATTAAAATGGAAAACCCAACAATGACAATGAAAGATCCAAGAGGTGAAATAACCATTCAAACTCTCGCCATGCCCAAAGATACCAACTTTGATGGTAATATTTTTGGTGGGTGGATAGTCTCCCACATGGATATTGCAGCAGGTATTGTGGCCAAAAGAGTTGCTGGCGGCAAAAAAGTAGTTACCGTATCAATTCATTCGATGAATTTTATTAAACCCGTGCATGTTGCTGACGTAGTTAGCTGTTACGTTAAGTTACTTAAAGTGGGAAACACTTCAATAACTATGTGGGTTGAGGTTTGGGTGAAAAAACCGCGCCTTAACGAAGAATATAAAGTAACCGAAGGTGAGTTTATTTTTGTAGCCGTTGATGCCATGGGAAAGCCTGTGCCGGTGCAATCTATATGAGTGATTTTAAGGATCTAGGCTCATGGATAAGTAGCCTTGCTAAGCATTTAGCCAAAGATAGTATTCCAGAGGTTGAAATGCACCCTTCATTTATTAAACATGAAAATTTTATCTACGAACTCATTGATAAAATCCAAGCATTTCCTGAAGAAATTACTGAAGAAATCGAGCTTCTATACTCGGCTTCGCTCATGGCTTTTGATATTTGTGTTGCTGAACTAAAAGGCGGCGTTGATGCTCTAAATAAGCCAGCTATAAAATTATTAGATAAATTAATGGCTTATCTTGCTGAAGCTATGCATACCAAAACTCATAGTTTAGGGTTTTATTTGCCTTTATTAAATTCTTTTTATGAAACTAAAGTTGAATTATCCTCTGCCCTACAGCAAGCTTATTTTGCCATAGCAGATAGAGAAGACTTGCAAGATGAAAAGGATGTTGATTATTTAGCAGTGATGCAAGAGATGCTGCAAGAGCTCGCTGATTTGTCTATCTTTGATATTGCTGAGCATATTTTTTCGCAAAGCCATGCTATGCAGCCTGATTTTTATTTTGGTCTTATATTTGATTTATGTAATATTAAAGAAGGCCATGAAGTTGCTTTAATGTTTTTATTGCATCCTAATCAAGAGGTAAGAGCTATCGCAATTTTAGTGCTAGATGAGATGATAGCAAACCTTGATCTTAGTCCTCTTGCCTTAAGCCGTTTAAAATCTATTAGCCATTGGTATGCCGAAAAATACCAAGATTATTTTGCTCGATGGTTAAAAATTCAACGCAAGAAAGGCTGCTTTTATGCCAAAGCCTCATCTAACCTTGCTGACATTAAATGGTATGCAACTGAAATAGATGGTTCAGGCTCTCAGGGTTTGTTTATTTATATTAAGCAAAAGCGGCAATATCGTTTATGTGGATTATTAGTAAAATATGCATTTGGTATTAAAGATGTGTGGATAACTTCACCATTGTCAAAACAAGAATTAATAAAATATCGCCAAGAAGCTTTCGACCACACTACGACCTTACGCTTAGTTACGCAAGAATACACAGAGCAAATAGTAAACCATTTTCTTGGGGTAATGCATAGCCAAAATGCTTTACCCTCTTTGTATTTATTACAAATTCAAGAGATACTGGGAATAGAGTTTGTTCCTCTTTGTATTTTTCCTACTTCCCTTATTCAAGAGTTAGGGGTGCAAATTGTTCCCTTTACCCAAGAAGTGGTAAAAGCAGGAGTTAGGCAATCAAAAAATTGGGAGCGCGATAAGCCTATCGTCCAATCATGGTTTGAGGAAAGCCCTGCTATCGATCATTTGGTAAATAAATGTTGCAGTTATGTAAATGGCGTAAAGATTTGTGCCATGGATGAGGCGATTAATTTAGTTAGGGAAGAAGTTTTCAGCCAAAACCGCGCCAAATGGGTATTTCACTTTTTGTGGATGGCGCTTTGGGCTAAAGCCAATGCCGGGAAAAAAGAGCGTTTTTGGAAAGATTGCTTTTTTATAGCGTGCGCCCTTAATGAAGGGGAGCCCTTGGAAAATATCCCCGTTATTAACGATATGGTAGAGCTTTGTGTATTAAATAGCCTTGAGACCATGAAAGATAGACGCTCACACTTAAGTTTATCGTAGCGCCGTTACATTGGTCAACAAATTAAGAAACAGGGCAGGAGATGCGGGATAAACTAAACCGATTGCACATACCAAAACATTTTTCTTATCGATGTGTTTTAATCCATACCAATAAAGTTAGTGACTCTTTAGAAGATAGTCAGTTTTTCTCCCATATTATAGATTTTACAAAATTGCTGTAATCCGTAGGGCGTGTGTCTAGAATAAAACGGCCTGTTAAAAAACAGGCCTGATTGAGCATCTCCATGACAGGAAGTGGTTAACCTGCTGGTAAGCTAATACTTTATCAGTGAACGCGACCTTTATCTAGTCGTGTGCGCGTTTTTCTTCCTTTAAAATTACGTATAGTTTTAAAGGACCATCTTTTATTTTTAGTTTCTTCCTCTTCGCCATTTTCGTAGCTTGGTTCTGCAAGTAAAATATCGCGATGTGGCGGATCGATAAGGTGATTTTTATTATGTTTGTGATAAACCTCATCTCCATAATGAATGAGCATTTTGTTGCGCATCATTGCTGCTGTGTGTTGGCGTTTTTCTGACATAATTATCTCCTTAGAAAAAATAGCTACAAGAATTATTTTAACCAGGAGGGCCAGTTTCCCAATTACTTTTGTCTTTGAGAAGGCATTTTAATTGACTGGATACGGCGCTTGTTATTAACATCAGTTGCAAACCAGTTTGTGAAACATCTGTAATGTAATTATTGACCATATTGTCAAATATTTCAACTAAACATGTGGCGGCCTTAACTATGCGACAGCAACAACTCTTACTTTTTAAAAAATATACCACCTCCCTTAAGCTCGCTCGAGTCTATGCTAACCCTTTGCGGTTAAAAAAAATATTGCAAGGGCAATGGGCGCAAGATGTTAATCAAGTGCTAGATTTTTTTGCCGCTGAATATAATTCTGCATTTGAACACAGGCTTACCTATGAAATGGGAGAGCATCTGGCTAATTATTTAATTTTTGTTTTTCAAACCGCAGATTCTTTAGGCCATAACTTAGCAAAAAAATGTTTTGCCTTACTAAAACACCTTGGCCAATCAGTGTCACATTATAAGTTAGACCAAAGTTTTCAAGCGCCGCAAAACCTTATGTTGATTGAGCAAATTTATCTTTTTGTAAAGCACCCTATAGTTAAACGCATTACTGAAGAAACTTTACTGGTTGTGCCTTTTGTTATCGTGCGCCTCGAGCTGTTAGTAGATAATGGGCCAACCGAAACTCAGCTTGATTTTGATTTAGTACGCCACGTATTACCTAAAAGAGATAGCTATATTTGTTACACTACCTTATTCAATACTATGAAGATGTACTATACATTATGTCTGCAAAAACAAATGGCAGTTTTTTGCACATTGACGCAGTTTCAACAATATTTGCGTTCTTTGCACAATATTGAGGATCAAAAGGCGCGGGTAATTAATTTATTAACCTATGCCCTGCAAAATAGCGCATATTCTCCGCTGGTTAATATGCATGTTCGCCATATTTTAAGAAATTTTCTTGAGCTTTTGGTCAAAGATAAGCCTTACGGGGCATATGCTGAAGATCTTATACGTATGAGTTTAATAATAATTCAAACCTTTCCCCTTGGGCGGTTGAGCCAAGAGAATCAAGTTCTTATTAAGCATATTGCTTCCATAATGCAGCAAGGAAGTCTCCTTAGGATCTATTTATTAAAAGAAGGAATGGTGCAAGTTTTAAAGATTATGGATAAAAAAGAGCGCGAGTTATATATAGATACGCTTTTGCATGATCTATATTGTCTCTATAACGATCCTAGAAGAGCTTTTATTACTCGGCCTAATTTAAAGGTCACGGAAAAAAGTTATCAAGCGGTAATTACTTTTCTTGGCCATTATCAGTTTATTAGCGCCGCCCAAACCCAAACTTTGTATACGTTATTTGCTAAAGAGCTTAATACTGAAAGTTGGCAAGGAGTTAAGCAAGTTTTTTTCTTCCAGCAAATTTTATTTAAAAATATCTTTAACCAAGCGCAAACCTTATTTTTATCATTGTTTAAACAAGAACATGCTAATAAAACCCAAATAGCTGAATGCTTTTTGCTTTATTTAGAACAATCATTAGGCGATCAAGTGTTAACTGGCCGTTGGCTAGACTCTATAATGCCCCTATTGCAGCTATTAGCCTGTCAAGATTCTAGTTTTGAACTTAATACTATGGAAGGCTTTGTAGCAGAAAGAGCATGTAGTAGCTTTTTTCCACAGCCATTTTGGCATCTGGTAATTTATTTATTAACTGATTCAAATAGAATTTATTATGCAAACCAAAAAGCAACAGAACGTGCCGCAAAAGTTCATTTAAATCTTTTTCAGGCAGGTTTAAATACGGGTAACCATACTTTTTTTAAAACTCTGAACGAGAGAACCCTTGCTCCTTGTGCGCGTGCGCAAGTTGAATTCAGCTAAATGTCGACTACAATTAGGTTATAATGAATAAATAATCATCAATTATGACAGAATTAATCAAGAATTTGCTTGGTGAAATTGAGACAAAATTGAATACATGCTGGATGGCTCGCAGGATGCTCGCGATAAATGCTAAGGTCGAAGAAATTAAATCCATAGACGGGAAGTCTCAAGTAGCTAGGTTCCTCGAAAGAAGCAAGCTCGAAGCAGAAGAGAATAGTAAATTTTCCGCATGTTGGGAAGGTAAAGTTAAACAACAGCTAGATACAAAAGCCCAGGCTTTATATCAACTAGTAGAAGCCCAACTACTTAAAAGGCATCCTTGGCTAAACGAGGAAAAAAAATCAACCGAATCTGCCAGCTCTTTAAAAGAAATTTTTTTAAAAAAAGCAGTATCCAGTTTGTTGTTTGATTTGTTAGAAAATAAACCTCCAGGAGCTAAAACCTGGGAAGATATAGTTATTAGTGCAGATGTTGAATTTTCCTGGGCTAAGGTTGATGAAGTAAAGCTAAGTAATCAAATACAAGGCTACCCGCTTTCTGATGCTGCATTCTATGATGAAAGGGCATTACCAAGTTTTTTAGAGTCTCCATTTACGCTTCCTCCTACGCGCTATGATCTGTATCGCTTCTTAAAAAATACTTATAAGGCAAAATTTACGCCCATAAACACTTCTAAAGATCCAAAAGATCCAAACCCTATTTTTTGCACAAAAATAGCGCCTATGCATCATAGTGAATTAGCGACATTATCAGCTGCTGAATGGAACACTATTGAAACTATTTTAGTAAATGTTGGTAAAGAAGAAGATCCAAAATGGGTCTTATTAGATAATAGAAAAGGATCTAAGACGTTCTATATTCCTGATTTTTGGGATCAGGAAAATCTTAATCTCCCAAATGTAGGTAGTTGTGAGGTTAAAAAAGTTACCCATTCGCCTAATCCTAAAAACTGGTCTGATTGGCATGCTATTTTGTTAGGGCGCGTTTTACCTTGGACGCAATTAACTCCCAACATACCTATGCTTAAAAACTATAGAGAGAGCATACCCATATCTTTATTATGGCAAGATATGTTGGAGGCAAGCTGTTTACCTTTGCAGAAAAAATATAAAGATGCAGCTAGAAAAGCATTTGCCAGACGCTATCCTTTATCGGCTGTAGAAGCAAATAAATTATATCTTACGCAACAAGCGCCGGAATGCTTATTCCCTAATATACCGGAACCTTCAGCAGAAACTATTATCAAAGCATTCGATGCTTCTGAAATCATTTATGATCCTTTAAAGAGCCAACTAACGATTAATACTAAAGAAAAATTCATTGAAGCAATGCAAATTGCATACTTTGAGGGTGTGAAAAAATTAGTGATAAACGTTGAGCCTAAAGAAGAGGCAAAACAATGGTTTGAATATAATCTTGATTATGAAAAAAGTGATGCCCTAAGTGCACCTGAATATGAGTATATTCATGCTTGCGCCGCACGGAACCGCTTTTTAGCCGCAGAGAAGCCAAATTATTTAAAGGATGCAACTGACGCAAAGAAAGCGCGCCAGCAAGCTTGGGAAAAAACAGGGCAATTTATCTATGAATTTTTCCAAAATGCAGTACCCGCCGATGCAAAAGAACTAAAGCATATTGCCGAAATGGGCCGAGAAGGTTTAAAGGTATTTTTTAGTTATTTAGAAAAGTTGCCAACTAACCATAATTTGTCTTGTACATTTAACTTAGATAGCGGCCTTACTTGTAAGGCAAAAGATTATATGCAACTTTTAGCTGAAAAGATTCAAGCATTTGCCAAAAAACCTTTATTTAGCAAACTTAGTCTTATCCTTCCCCCCAAATTAGATGAAGCAACTATTGAAGCGTTCCAAAAGTTAATTGGAGCTATAAGTAAAGATGGGGCAGTAAAAGAAATAGAGCTTTGCAATAAAGAGGCTATAACGAAAGAGTTCCTTGATGCACTAATAAATTTTGCTAAAGATAAAAACTTATGTCTTTTAATTAAAATTCCTGAGTGGGATGAGGAAGCCTTTGCTGACCCTAAGCAAGGCAGCTTAAAAGCCAAGTATAGGGAATTACAAAATACAATATTAAATAACCGGCGCTTAGCTTGTGAGCGGGAATTAGAAATAAATACGGCATCTATTGATAAGCCATTACCTGTAGCTTACCCGCTTAAACATCAACAAAGGCAAGTGGCTGAAGACAAGTCTTGGCTCACAGGCGTGATGCATCCACTAGTTTTTGTAACAACAGGAGTTCAGCAACAAGCGCAGCAGGAAGTCGCGCAAGAGGTGCAACAAGAAGTAGATCAACAATCAGAGCCCAAGGGCCCGCCTACGCGCGAGATCTTGCCATATAAAGGGGATGAAAGTAAGTTAATTACCCGCGCTAACCTTAATACTTATAATATATCTAGCGCCGATTTTTCGACTTGGGTAGGTGGCAACGAGGATGCTCTTTTTTTGATTCAAAAGATGGATGTGGCGGCTTTAACGCAAATAAGAAAATTTCCTCATCTTTATAAGTTCGGCATTGATGGAGAACGCACTCCAGGTTTTAGATTTTATTATTCAGCGCATCCTGAAAAAGCGCTTATTTTAACTTTTGATGAATCTTTAGTTGAGCAAGATATCGAAGACTTAAAACTAGATCCATTTGCGACCCAATTTAATAGCAGTAAACCTGCAACGGCATTTTATGGAGACTATAGACAACTTGCTCCAATAGACTCAAGTGACCCCATAACTCTTTGGCATCATCTAGCAACAGAAAACGTCCCTCCAAGAGTGCAAGAATGGTTGCAAGACAATGCTTGCGATACAAAAACCTCAGAGTCTCTGCAATATCTCAACGTGGAGCAAGAAATTGCGCGCGCTAAAGATAAAGATGAATTAATTGCTATTTTAAAAACCTGGAGCAAAATCGAGGATGAGCAATTTTTTAGAGCCCTCTTCGCTCTACTGACTCCTTTAAATCTAAAGGCATTTGGGCAACTGTTTTATCATTACGGGATAAAGGGAAATACCAATTGGTTAAGTTTGGTGCATAAACTTTATGTTAGTTTTCCAGAACATTTTGCTATTTATAAAAAACGGCTTTTAGATCCTTTTAATGATTGGTCAGAATGCTTGGAAAAAGAAGAAGTAGAAGCCTTAACTAATAGCATGCAAAAACTTGCAAAATTTAAGGTTTATCAAGATATATTATGGACATTAATTGATACTCACGGCAAAAATGTAGGCAGGATGCGGTTCGCTGAAGTTTGGCGCGCGTATGACATGGTGATTGATTACATTAATGCTCATGATCTAAAAATTAACCAAAAAGAATTCATTGCGGCAATTAGCAAATATCAAGATGAATTTAATGCGACCCAATTTTTACGCCGGATTTACCGGGTATTGCAACAAACCGGCATGCGCCAAGATAGCCAAGCTAACCAACAAGAGATTTTAAACAACTTAAGTAAGATTGATTGGCGGGAAAATGGGTTTTATTACGCCTGTGTTAACGAAAACTACCGCTATTGGGATGAGGCTTTAATGCTTCAAGATATGAACTCTCTTGGACAAAAGTCGCAGGGTTATACTGCAAGATGGGACGCAGTTGATTTAAATACTATTACTAATCCTGCAACTTACGCCCTGCGTTTTGCGGCGCAGCAACTAAAATTAAGCAAAAACGATTTTAATAAATTTAAAGCAATAATCATGCAAGTTGCCACAGATTGTGCGGACAATAAAGCTTTAATTATGCGCATAATTACAGCCTCAATTGCGCTTGGCGTTGATACTATCGATAATTTAGCCAATATTGATTGGAAGCAATTTGCTGGGAAAGACAAAGCGCATAGTCTAGAAATTATTAATCAAACCCTTTGCCTCGACGCAAAAGAAAAGACGCGGCAATCATATCATGTGCGCTTACAAGACCTTAATGTATTACTCGAGGTGCTTAAAAAAACAGATTTATCTCCTGACTTAAATACTATCAACGCCTTAGGACGCGCACTTGCTTGTTATAAAGAGGATAAAGCAGCAAAGCTTACTAAGTTAATTGACTATGGTAAAAAGCATGGCTTTACCGATCCTTTAGTTACCGCTTTTCCTTGGCTAGTTGATGATCCAATTGAAGGCTCATTTACTAATGAAGAACATATTAAGTTTTATAAACAATTAAGCTCTATTGATTTTGCCCGTTCAACACTGCCAGAAAAAAAAACTTTAACCCAAATTTTAGCTAGCATTCGTACCCCTCAAGATAGACATACTGCAGTTAATAAGCTGATAAGGAGTAACTGCTTTATTGTAGATTGTGATACGGATTTTCGGGTTCTTGAGCCAGCTGAAACTAAGCTAATTGATGACTTTTATCTTGCCAAAACCTTTCAAGCGCAAAACCATATGTTATTAAAAAAATTGTCTTTGCATTTAGCAATTAAGCAAGAAGGTAACACCCAAGAAAAAATCCAGACTTTGCTTAAATTATTCAAAGAACTAGATAGAAAAAATTATTATGATGAATTAGGGCAATTATTAGGCTTACTCCTTGAACATTGCCAAAATGGCGAATACTTCGCAATTGAGCAATTAACTACTTGGTTAACAGCAGTATTTGATGAAAATGAGTTTAAGACTAAACCCTACCCCGTATCTTTTATCAAAGCCCTCCTAACTGATGCATTGCAAGATAAAGACTCAAGCTTGCTCAATAAAGACTTAGATAAACTTAAAGTAAAAGAAGAAAATCCTGCAAAAGCCCAAAAGTTTGAGGTATTAAAAACCCTCATAAGGCAAATAAACCTTAAGGATCTCCATAATCAAGCTAAACTAACCATAGTAAAATGCGCTATTAAGTTTAAGCATGAAGCAAATCTAGCCAATATAATTGCTAGCTTTGATAAAATGTTTACTCAGTTAAAAGCCTTTCCGCATGTCACCGCCGCACTTTGTGAGTATCTCGGAACCCAATTAGAGCTTTCCCCAGACGATTTATTAGCAAGTCTTAATTTACTGGAAAAATTAACCACATCTTGCCCTGTTGCAGAAGAAAAGCTAAAAGTTTTATGGGGAAAAAATCAGATAAAACTGCTTGAAGGCTTAAAGTTAGGCGCTATCTCTAGTGAGAGCCTTAAGTTATTAATGAATATAGATCCTTTGAACCAGATGATAGTGGTTGCAGCGCTTACAAAAGGAGATACTGCAGAACTTATAGCTCAGGTTAATCAAGAGCTTAGTAGATTGTCTAAGGCTTTCAAGATTGAGCTAGCTAATTATTACACAACTGATCCTAAGCCCACATTAGCAGAACTTCACCTATTACTTAAGAAGCAGAAAAATCCAGAAGTCCTAAAAGATTACTTTGAAAGAGAAATGGTGGCACAAAATAAGCGCGATTATAGCCTGAGTGATGAAGATGCTATAGCCATAAAAAGGGTACTGGGCGGCTTTAAATTAAAGAAAAGAGCAGAAATTGCGCCAAAAGAACAAGCAGAATTGCTTAATTTGCTTTATTACCTAAATACCTATAGCTGTACCATGAAGCTTGAAGAAAAAAGCTTGCCAGAGTTGCTTGAGCTTATCAAAACGAATAAAAACCAGAACTCGCAAGAAGCGAAAGCTCGGGTACTTGCATGTATGCGTGAAGTTTTAGTGCGTAAAACAGGAAAATGGGTTAATCGTACGCAAATGATCGCGTTATTATATAGTGTGTTACACAATGATGATAATATATTGCATCAAATTCGTATGGGAGAAGGTAAAAGCATTATCTCCTTAATGCGAGTCGCTTACCGCGCCCTTAATGGTCAGCTTGTTGATGTGTATAGCTCAAAAGAAAGCTTGTCGTTACGTGATCATGAGGAGGCTTTGGCTGTATTAGATGCACTCAAAATTCCTAATGGCCACATTACTGCAAAGTCCAGCATTGACCAATACCACACCCAAGTTAATGAAGATGGCGTAGGTGCAGTCCATTACGCCATAATAGGTAATTGGAGCTTATTTTTATCGGGCATTCGTTGGGATAATAAGGATGCTAAAAGTCCTATTGATATAAATGCGGATAATCGGGTCGCCTTTTTAGATGAAGGCGATTACATTATGCGTAGTGAAAATACGTTATTTAATTTTTCTGATCAAGCTGGGGCAGCTTCCATATATAATTATGATGCGTGGGTATACCAAGTTGTTTATGATTTTTACCTAAAAAATAAAGAAAAATTTGCACGGCAAGACTATAGAGTTTCTGAAACCGAAGATTTACAAGAGCTCTATTTAAAGCTCCAAGAATCCGCGCAAACCGTAGCTCCTGAAAAATCTACATATTTTCAAAAATACCTTGCATCTTCCGATGAAAACTTACGCAATCAAAAGTTAGTAAGCTTATTGTCAGCTGCACATCTTGCGCATAATTTAGAAGAGGGAATTGACTTTTCTGTTATGCCTGAGCCAAAGAAAATAGATGATAAAACCTCCATAGAAACCCATTTTGCTAAGGTAATGATAAATAACCAGATTTATCATGGATCAACTTATAGTGACTTGGTACAACAATTTCTACATACGCGGCTTAATCATGAAGCAATCGAGGCAAATAAAACGCCCGATTTCTTTATCGAGCCTGAAAGTGAGATTGCCATATCTTTAAGCGCGCCTTATATATTAAAACATTACTATAAACACCTTGAAGCATGTACCGGAACTGCTGGAGACGATGAGGCTTTAGCTTTCTATAAAGATGAATTTGCTATTGACTATGTAACCAAACTCCCAACCGATAAAGAAATCAAGACCGAATTTTTACCCCCAGTTTATTGTAAGGATGAAGAGACGCAAATCGAGCAAATAGTTGCATCTATAAGAAAAAACAAAGAGCAGCCAATTCTGATTACCTGTGAAGATGATAAAGCAGTGGAGCACCTCGGCAATTTACTTAAAAAGGCTTTGCCGGACAAAAATATGGTAATTGATACCAACGCAACTGGCATTAGTGAGGCAGATATTCTTAAAAATGCCGGCAAAAATGGCGCCATAACCATAAGCTCGCGCCTAGGGCGCGGTAGTGATATTAGACCTGCTAATCCTGACCTTGGCTTAGGAGTAATTCGCACCTATCCTGCTATACCTGAAGTGGTAAAACAAGAGCAAGGCAGACAAGGTAGACAAGGGCAAGTAGGGGTATGCCAAGATATCCTTAATTATGCGGCTATTAAAAAAGATTTAGATAAATATAAAGATGATGAACAATTTAATAAATTCCTTGAGAGAGAAACTCTACATCTAGAAGCCAAATTAGCTAAACCTAGACAGCAGGATAAAAAAATATGGACTGAAATAAGAGAAAATGCCAGCCTAAAAGAACAGTACTTACATACGCGAGCTTTGCAGCGGTTAAAACGCAATTTAAAAGAAGAAAGTAAACGAAGGATGCTGGCAAGAGATAACTTGATAATAGAAGGCTCAGGCCAAGTGATGTGGCAGCTGCCGCAGGTGCCTATTTCCCAAAGAGCAGCATTTAAAGAAGACTGGCTAAAATGTAGAAAATACCTTGAAACTCATTGGACTGATGAAGATAGCTTAAGAGAAGCACGCACTCAGCTACATGCTTTTTACGCAAAATATCAAATAGAACCACCAGAACCTTTTAAACGATCTAATAGGGCGCTTCTAAGAATCATACCAAGTAGTGATGCAGTTGCCCTTGATGAAACAATCTTATTTTATCAAAAGTGGCTTAACGGGATACTCGAGGGTAGTTTAAAGTTTGATTTAGCTGCAATAACAGCTTTATATGGAGAAGACGGCAAATACCTTGATGAACTATATCAAGCATTTAAAAAGCTTAATAAAGATCAACTAGCAACATTTACCCAACTAGCAACCAAAAATCCTCTATGTCATAGCATATCCTGTGAAGCCTGGGCCAAAGCCATAGATATTTTAATAAATAATGAAGACGCAGCTAACTGTCTTGAACGCTTTACTGCTTTTTTTGCTAAATCGCTTAAAGCGCCAAAAAACGCCGAAGAAATCAATATTTTAAGCAGAAATTTTCTTGCCGCTATTGAAGGGGTTCCTAATGTTGAATTTCTTACTGAAATCATCGAAGCAATGGATAAAGATAAAACTCGCCTTCTTGGAATAGTTCAGCGTTTTCCTAAGCAGGTCGTTGATTTATGTAGAACTTGTATGAGCAAGGAGGACATTGTATTTTTTCTTAATGCCTTGAGTAAATCTAGTGAGGCCGAAGTTACTGCACTCTTAAGCTATATGGTACAACATCATACAGAACTAAAAACTCACCCTGCTACTATAAGGCCATTAATTCCATTGTTACTCCAAAACCAAGCTCAAGTAATTTTCCAAAATTTACAATATGGCGCTAATACAGCAGCCTTATTAAGTTTTCTCAGTAAAAGGCCGTATTTTACAGAACAAGATTATCAAGATTTAGACGCAAAAATAAATCGTTTACAAGAAGAAGATAAACCTAAATTCCTAGAGTACTTATCTATGATACCTCCTAATATAAGCGTAAGAAGCGTACTGCAAGCTTTAGTTTTTCTTCCGGGAAAATATAGCTTTATTGCAGGAGCTAAAGAGCTAGAAGCGCGTATCGAACAAATTCACGTTGCAGCAACTGCCTTTAATAACTTTTTGTTTGATCACAATGTTATTGTAAATAAATATTGGTTTGACTTACCTAAGGATAAAGAGCAATACCATACCTGGAATAATATTTTTGCCAAGTTTTCATTAGAAGAGCAAGAGAAGTTTTTCGTTGCGGTTAAAGAGCTCAGCCATATTGAGCTTACCCAATTAGAGACTTTAGCGAATTCCTATTACTTACATAAAGACCCAAAAACCTTACAAACTGAAATTAATGAACTGGCGCAACAAGATATGAATCTAGCTCAACGTCAAGCAGATTCGCCACCAGCTGGCGGAGGGGTATTTTTTAGGAGACAAATTTGACTTATTTTTTGTTTGTGTCTATACCATAAAGATACAATCATGATTACTTGGAGAATATAATGGCTAAAAAAACACAGGCTAAAAAATATGACCTATTTGCAGATTGGGGTGTACGTACTTATTTTTCCAGAATATTTTCTAGTGAATATGATATAGTACATGAGATTCAGTTAGCTGGTTACTTGTCCGAATTAGAAGAGCTCCATAAAGAAATATCAAGGGAAAATAAGCTAGAACCAGTTGCTGCAAATCATGAATATAATGATCTCACTCATAACTTTAATATCTTTACTGCTAATTTAGCTAATCAAACACAAAAAGCTTGGAAGGACGTAGAAGAGGATGCGCTTAATTATTTTAATTGTGGATTATCAATTTTTGAGGATTTAGGAGCTAGTAATAAAAATCAAGAAGGCTATTTCTTAAATACTAAGACAGGATTGTTAAGATATAAAAATAAAGACGGCAATTATCGTGACGTATGTCACTTTAATGGTGAAGAGCTTAAGCGAGTAAAAGAGATTTTTCCTGAGTTGTCTAAAGAAAAACTTTTTGTAATAAAAGGTCATGAGAGTCCAAATAGCGCGGAACTGTCACCAATTAGATTTGCGCGCTTGATAGAATTAGCTCAGTGTAGAAAAGAAAATGAAAATGTAGAATTTCATATACCAGCTAAGAAGAGCTTTGTAAGAAGGTTTCTCAATTTAGGATGGTATATGAAGCTTAAAGGGAAACAGGCCGAAAGAGAATATCCCGGTAAAGTTGAGGATCTAGTAACTAAAATAACAGAAGATATAAAGAGGAAGATTGGAGAATATAGGCTTGCTGATGAGGACCCTGCTGGGAAAAAAATGAGCCAGAAAGAGAAAAACATTTTACAAGCTATTGAACAATACCTTGAAGATGGAGATTCTGCTAAATTAGCAAAAGCCGCTGTTGAAAACGATACTGGGTGGTTTAAATCTCTATTCAGAGTATTTCATCTCAGAGGACATGTATTTAGTCTCTTGGACCAAGTGAATCGCTTAAAAGAAAGCCCTTTTTTTGAACAAACAATTAAACAAATAAAACTAAATAAGGAAAGAGCTGAAGCAGCACTAAAAGAACAACAGGCTGCTGAACAAAGAGAGCAGCTTGCTAGGCAAAATGCCAATAAACCCTATGAATATATTGATATCCTACAAGATAAGTATTCTTGGATTGCTAATCATCAAAATAAGGTGACTGCATACTGGTCAACACGTAGAGTGAAACAAGATGCATTTGTGGATTCTTTACAAAAAGTAAGAACGGCTCTCTTAGAAATACAAAGTGGGATTACAGTCGATTTGCCAGCAGTATCTCTTCCTCATGAATTAGAAGTTGAGGGCGAAGAAGCAGGCAAAAAAACAGTTATCGAACATATCCTAGATATGCTTGATCGTTCTATCGAAAAAGCCAGGGAATCTAAAAACCCTCGCGCATTTTATCAATCAGAATGCGCTACGCTCCAAAATGATATTGACACTATACTGAGAGAACAACGTCATGAGGATAGAGAAAAGCTTTTATTAACTGAAGACGTTACGGTTGTCTATAGCAACATAGGCAGAGAGGTAACAAAATGTTTGCAAGCAACTCAAAATGCTAAAGAAGCAGTGAAAACTATTGTCTCAGTTGCGGATGTCAGAAAAGAAATTATAAGACTGCAAAAATTCCATTATAAACTTATTGAACAGTTAGCTGTGTTTAGAGATGAGTTAAGAAATATTTGGCAGTCTACTTTCCATAACGACTTAGAAATATTTGAGCAAACAGTTATCAAACAGCGACAAGAACGTCTTGGAGAGTTATTAAACTGCCTTGCAGAGATCCCTGATGATAATTTTGATTTGTTAAATCCCGACAACAAATTCAAACCAGTAATAAATGTCATTAATGAGTTGGAATCTTTTGGTTCAAAACTAACAGAAAGCTTGACTACTACATTATTGTATGGGGACGCAGAACGTGCTAGAACTGACAAGCAACGCGAATTTATAACTAGTGGACGTAGTTCTGACACGGATGACAAAGCAGCCTTCAGATCGATAATGCATAACATTAATAGATTTTGTGATTCTATAAGTCAACACGACGAGGGTAAAGCAAAAATTAAGAAAACAGAGGTAGCCGAAGTTAGTCCTGTTTCGATGTTTCCAGCAGGACGAGGGCAGGCTTCTCAGGTGAGCAGTAAAGGCAATCGACCATCTTCTCAAGCTTAAGGAGTAAATGCCAAACTTGATGGACAAGACCCCATGGACAGCTCTGCCATGGACAAGACTCAATCTTGCACTGTAAATAGAATTTGCATATAATGCGCGCCAGTAAGCAAGAGGTGGTATGTGCTTGGGCAGCGAAATAAGGCTGAGCTTTACTGGGTTTTTTTAATTCAGTGGATAGTTGCAGCTGTCATTGTTTTTATCATGCTGATATTCGTAGGTCAATCGGCGGCAATGAGTGCTATGTATGGATCAACGGTTTCTTTGATTCCTACTCTGCTGTTTGGGTACATGATTTTTCGCTACCAAGGCGCAAAACAGCTTAAAAATATACTGCATTCCTTTTATATAGGCGAGTGCTTAAAGCTTTTTTTAGCTGTAGCAATTTTTGCCACCTATCTGCGTTTTTTTAATCCTATTTGTAGTGTTTTTTGTATTAGTTTTTTATTGGTGCATGCAAGTTTTTGTTTTGCGCCTTTGGTATGGGCTTTGCGAGGCTAAGCGTAATAAATATGGGATCAAGTACCGAATATATTCAACATCACCTTAAGTATTATTCATATAACTTAAAGGATATGGCAGATAACCATGATGGCGGGTTTTGGACCTTACACCTTGATACTATAGGGATCTCGGTCTTTTTAGGTGTGCTAGCCCTCTTGATTATGTTTTTAGCGGCAAGAAAAGTTACTACGGGAGTGCCTTCTAAGCTGCAAAACTTTGCGGAGTTAATGCTTGAGTTTGCCAATGGCCAGGTTAAAGATAGCTTTCATGGGCGGAGCGAATTAATAGGGCCTTTAGCGTTAACTATTTTTATTTGGGTATTTTTAATGAATTTTATGGATATCTTGCCAGTTGATGTTTTACCTATTGCTGCAAAGGCTCTAGGCTATTCCCATTTAAAAGTGGTCCCGACGAATGATCTTAATATGACTTTTGCTTTGTCTATTTCGGTGTTTTTCCTAATTATTTTTTATAGTATTCGCATGAAAGGAATCAAAGGTTTTATTAAAGAGCTTACCTTACAGCCATTTAACCACCCTATTTTCATTCCCTTTAACTTTTTACTCGAAATGGTTTCTTTAATTGCCAAACCTGTTTCACTGGCTTTACGGTTGTTTGGAAATTTATATGCTGGCGAGCTTATTTTTATATTAATTGCTCTTATGACTTTAAACTCGCATTTTTCCCACTCTATTGCGAGTGATATTGGTTTAAGTATAACGCAGTTTATTTTGTCCTTTGTGTGGTCGGTGTTTCATATTTTGGTTATTACTTTGCAGGCATTTATTTTTATGGTGCTTACAATAGTGTACCTTAGTATGGCGCACGAAGATCACTAAGAATTGGAGCTTAAAATTTAATTAACTAAGGGGATATATATGGTAGCAGCAGAAGTAATTGCACATGTGCAGGGGATGACGGCAGTTGCCGTTGCAATCTTGATTGGAATGGGCGCCCTTGGGACCGCTATTGGGTTTGGTCTTTTAGGCGGCAAGTTTTTAGAAGGATCGGCAAGACAACCTGAAATGATTCCTAAACTGCAGGTAAAAATGTTTATTGTAGCAGGGCTTTTAGACGCCGTAACAATGATTGGCGTAGGTATTGCCATTTTGTTTACGTTTGCTAATCCATTTTTAAGTAGTTTAGGTTCTTAAATATAGTTGCAAGCCTTTTAAGGGGGTAAACTGTGAATCTTAACATTACGTTGCTGGTTCAAGTATTAGTGTTCATGTCTTTTGTGTGGTTCACTATGCGCTTTGTCTGGCCGCCTTTGTCTAAAGCAATGGAAGAGCGCCAAGATAAAATTGCTGATGGTTTAGCAGCAGGAGAACGTGGACAAAGAGAGCTTGAGCTTGCGCAAAAACGCGCGACCGACGAACTACGCGCGGCCAAAGAAAAGGCGCTCGATATCGTCGAAAAAGCCCATAAACGCGGCGCAGATATCATAGAAGCCGCCAAATTAGAGGCAAAGCAACAAGCAGCTCACCAAACAAAAATTATGCAAGAGCAACTATTGCAAGCAACAATCCGCGCCCGCCTTACTTTGCGCAAAGAAGTAGCTAATCTTGCAGTAAAAGGCGCGGAAAAAATTCTGCAGCGCGAAGTTGATAAAGCGGCAAATGCGCAGCTAATTGACTCTTTAATAGAAGAGATTGAAAAATGAGCCAGCAATCTGTTTTTGCTCGTCCTTATGCTAAGGCAATTTTTGAGCATGCTGTAGACGCTAAGGAGTTAAAAAACTGGGAGTATTATTTAGGAGTTCTTGCCTGTACAGTGCTCGATACTGCGGCGAAGGCATTCATTACTAACCCTAAGGTTACGGCTAACCAGCAAGTGGAGCTTTTGTTAAGCACGTTTTCTTCTTCCATTAAAGAATGGAAGGCTTTAAAAGCTTGGGTGAGTCTAATAGTCACTAAAAAGCGCATTTTTGTTTTGCCTGAAATATATTTGCAGTATCAAAAATTGCGCGCTGAGTACGAAAAAACTTTAGTTGTTGAAGTATTTAGCTATTTACCAATGACGGTGAAACAAGAGTCTCTTTTAAAAACTAAGCTAAGCAAAAAATTAACCCGCGATGTAAACCTTAAGGTCTCAGTGGATGCAAGTTTATTAGGGGGTATTATTATTAAAGCGGGAGATTTTGTCTTAGATGGATCGGTTAAAGGCAAACTAAATGCAATGCATCAGGGTTTGTTAGGGTAATAAATGGTATTATTATTTAAAGAGGATACAACATGTCACAAGTTACGTTAAATCCTTCTGAAATTAGCGAATTGATTCGTAGTAAAATTGAACAATTCCAAGTGGTTTCTCTTGCACGTAATGAAGGTACGATTGTAAGTCTGAAAGATGGTATCGTCCGCCTGCATGGTTTAGATGATGTTATGCAAGGTGAAATGATTGCTTTTCCTTCGGGTATTTATGGATTGGCGCTTAACCTTGAGCGTGACTCAGTTGGAGCCGTTATTTTAGGTGATTATACCAAGCTATCCGAAGGGCAAAAAGGGCAATGCACGGGGAGAATTTTAGAAGTTCCAGTAGGCCTTGAGCTTTGCGGTAGAGTTGTTGATGCTCTAGGTCAGCCTATTGATGGTAAAGGGCCAATTAAAGCCTCGCTCCATTCTGCTATAGAAAAAGTTGCTCCAGGGGTTATTGCAAGAAAATCAGTTGACCAACCTTTGCAAACCGGTCTTAAAGCAGTCGATGCCATGATTCCAATTGGCCGCGGCCAACGCGAGCTCATAATTGGCGACAGACAAACCGGGAAAACCGCAATCGCTATCGATGCAATAATTAACCAAAAAGGTACAGGGGTTACTTGTATTTATGTTGCAGTTGGGCAAAAAGCTTCATCTGTTGCCAATATTGTGCGTAAATTAGAAGAGCATGGCGCAATGGAACATACCATTGTTGTGGTTGCTGGCGCTTCTGATTCTGCTGCTATGCAATTTATTGCGCCATACTCAGGTTGTGCAATGGGTGAGTATTTCTTAGACAGAGGGGAAGATGCCCTGATTGTTTATGACGATCTAACTAAACACGCATGGGCCTATAGACAAATTTCGTTGTTACTAAGACGTCCTCCTGGGCGTGAAGCTTATCCTGGGGATATTTTTTATTTACATTCGCGTCTTTTAGAAAGAGCCTCGCGCATTAACGAAGATGAAGTTGAGCGGTTAACTAAAGGCAAGGTCAAAGGTAAAACAGGCTCGCTTACCGCGCTCCCCATAATTGAAACTCAAGCAGGGGACGTTTCGGCGTTTGTCCCAACAAACGTTATTTCTATTACCGATGGGCAAATCTACCTTGACGTTGATTTATTTAACTCAGGCGTAAGACCTGCGATTAACTCTGGGTTATCAGTATCACGCGTGGGCGGCGCTGCGCAAACCAAAATTATGAAAAAACTTGGCGGCGGAACCCGTTTGGCTTTGGCCCAGTTTAGAGAATTAGAAGCCTTCTCCCAGTTTGCCTCAGACTTGGATGAAGCAACACGTAAACAGTTAGAGCGCGGCCAAAGAATTACCGAAATTATGAAGCAACATCAGTATTCACCTGAAAGCGTTGCAACTATGGCAGTATCCTTGTTCGTTGTCGACAAAGGCTATTTAGATGATATTCCTGTAGGTGAAGTAGGCGCTTTTGAAGCAGCTTTACATGCATACATGGATTCATCCCATAAAAAGCTCTTGAAAAAAATCAACGAAGCAGGCTCTTATGATGCTGATATCGAAGAGCAGCTTAAGCTAGCCGTTGAAACCTTTAAACAAACAGGTAGCTGGTAAAAGGTAATTAATTATGGCCGGTGCTAAAGAGATTCGATCCAAAATTGCGAGTATTAAAAACACGCAAAAAATAACGCGCGCTATGGAAATGGTTGCCGCAAGTAAAATGCGTAAAACCCAAGACAGAATGCGGGCATCGCGGCCTTATGCCGAAAAAATTGACGCGGTAATTCGGCATCTTGCGCGGGCAAGTTCCGAATATCGCCATCCTTTTATGGACTCGCGTTCTATTAAACGCATGGGGCTTATCGTTGTAACCTCAGACAGAGGTTTGTGTGGTGGATTAAATGTTAACTTATTCCGGGAAGTCTTAAGGTTTATGAAAGAGATGCAGCATAATGGTAAAGAAGTTCGCCTTGGTATTATTGGGCGTAAAGGCGGAGCTTTTTTTAAACGTATTGGTGGCGATGTTATTGCTTTGACAGAACATTTGGGAGATTCACCAGGGGTGCAAGAATTACATGGTTTTTCGCAAGCTATGGTAGGTGCTTATACGGATGCTACGATTGATTCGCTTTTTATCGCGCACAATACTTTTGTAAATACTATGACGCAAAAGCCTGGGATTCACCAACTATTGCCATTACCCCAAGACACTACTGAAAGTAAAAAAACAGCAAGCACCTGGGATTATATTTACGAACCCGAAGCTAAATCTTTGCTTGATGCGCTCCTTGAGCGTTATATAGAGGTTGAGCTCTACCAAGGTGTTGTAGAAAATATTGCCTGTGAACAAGCAGCAAAAATGATGGCGATGAAAAGTGCCACAGACAATGCCAATGATTTAATTAAAGATTTTCAACTCGCTTACAACAAAGCAAGACAGGCGGCTATTACCCAAGAGTTAGCTGAAATTGTAGGCGGAGCGGATGCTTTATAAAGAGGAAAGTGATTATGAGTGCAATGAGTCAAACCCATGCGTTAGGTACAATCGTTGAGATAATAGGTGCCGTGGTCGATGTTGAGTTTGCCCGCGATAATGTGCCAAAAGTCTATGACGCTTTAGTTTTGGAAGATGGCGATCTTGTTTTTGAGGTCCAACAGCAATTAGGTGATGGGGTAGTTAGAACTATTGCTATGGGGACAACTGACGGTTTAAAAAGAAACTTAAAAGTAAAAAACACCAGCCACCCAATACAAGTCCCTGTAGGGCAAAAAACTTTAGGCCGGATTATGGATGTGCTTGGCAAACCTATTGATGGCTTAGGTGAAATTAAAGCCAAATTTGCTCGTTCCATTCACCGCGCGCCACCTTCTTATGAAGATCAAGCAGGGAGCCAGTCTTTGTTAGAGACTGGTATTAAAGTTATTGATTTATTATGCCCTTTTGCCAAAGGCGGTAAGGTAGGTTTATTTGGTGGGGCTGGCGTTGGTAAGACAGTTAACATGATGGAACTTATCCGCAATATTGCAACCGAGCATAGCGGTTATTCAGTTTTCGCAGGGGTTGGCGAACGTACGCGTGAGGGTAACGATTTTTATCATGAAATGAAAGAATCTAAAGTATTAGATAAAGTATCTTTAGTTTATGGCCAAATGAACGAACCACCTGGCAATAGATTACGCGTTGCCTTAACTGGCCTTACGATGGCAGAAGAGTTTAGGGACGAAGGGCGGGATGTATTATTATTCATTGATAATATTTATCGTTATACTTTAGCTGGGGTTGAAGTTTCTGCGCTTCTTGGAAGAATGCCGTCTGCAGTAGGTTATCAGCCAACTTTGGCACAAGAAATGGGGATGTTACAAGAAAGGATTACCTCAACTAAAACAGGCTCTATTACTTCAATTCAAGCAGTATACGTGCCAGCAGATGATTTAACCGATCCATCCCCGGCAACAACTTTCTCGCACTTAGATGCAACAGTTGTTTTGTCACGCCAAATAGCTGAAATAGGGATTTATCCTGCAGTAGATCCCCTCGACTCAAGTTCAAGGCAGTTAGATCCTTTAGTGGTAGGTCAAGAGCATTATGACGTTGCAAGACGCGTGCAGCAAACTTTACAACGCTATAAAGAACTTAAAGACATTATCGCTATATTAGGTATGGATGAACTTTCAGAAGAAGATAAGCGCGTAGTATCAAGAGCACGTAAAATTCAACGCTTTTTATCGCAACCATTTTTCGTAGCTGAAGTTTTTACTGGATCTCCTGGCAAATACGTGGCTTTAAAAGATACAATCCAAGGCTTTAAGGGCATATTAGCCGGTGAATATGATAATCTACCGGAGCAAGCTTTTTATATGGTTGGTAGTATAGAAGAAGCGGTTTCTAAGGCTAAATCTCTTTAGGATGTTTAATATATGACAAATGTAACTCATCTAGATATTGTTAGTGTAGAAAAAGAAATTTTTTCAGGCCTTGTGCAAATAGTTACTGTTATGGGGGAAATGGGAGAACTGGGGATTGTCGCAGGACATGCCCCATTGCTGACGGTGCTAGCTCCAGGTGAGGTTTGTGTAACCAAACAAGATGGCTCTAAAGAAGAGTTTTATGTCTCAGGGGGCATGTTAGAAGTTCAGCCTTATACAGTAACTGTCCTAGCCGATGTTGCCATGCGCCTTGATGAAATTACCGAAGAAGCGATAAGTCAGGCTAAACAACGAGCTGAAGAGCTTAAAACTAAACAAGCATCAACAGGAGTTGATTATAACTTAGCTGCAATGGAGCTTGCGCAAGCAGTAGCTGAGGTGCGCGCTATTCAAAAATTAAGGAAAAAATTACACCGATGATACGATGACGCAATCAGGACTGACAAAAAATCAAATTACCGCCCGCCCCTTAGAAGATTATACCGAAGAAGCTTATCTTAATTACTCTATGTATGTCATATTGGATAGAGCCTTGCCGCATATTGCAGATGGGCTTAAACCAGTACAAAGGCGGATTATTTATGCCATGTCGGAGCTTGGGTTAGCTGCTTCTGGTAAATATAAAAAATCCGCGCGTACTATAGGAGATGTCCTAGGTAAATTTCACCCCCATGGCGATACCGCTTGTTATGAGGCTATGGTCTTAATGGCGCAGCCTTTTTCCTATCGCTACCCTTTTATTGATGGCCAAGGAAATTGGGGCTCCCAAGATGCGCCTAAATCGTTTGCGGCTATGCGTTATACTGAAGCAAAGCTCACTAAATATGCAGCTTTATTATTAGCTGATCTTGACAAAGGTACAGTTAATTGGACGCCAAACTTTGATGCCACCTTAAAAGAGCCCGCGCTTTTGCCAGCGGAAGTTCCTAACGTACTGTTAAATGGCGCAACCGGTATTGCGGTCGGGATGGCAGCAGATCTTTTACCCCATAATTTAGGCGAAGTAATTGCAGCATGTATCTTGTTATTAGACAACCCGCTCGCAAGCCTTGCAGAAATTTGCACTAAAATAAAAGGGCCTGATTTTCCTACGTCAGCTGAAATAATTACTCCTAAAGCTGACATTTTAAATATCTATGCACAAGGGACTGGCTCAATAAGAATGCGTGCTGTTTATGAAGTAAAAAACCAACAGATTGTCATAACCGCGCTTCCCTACCAAGTGTCAGGGGCGAAAATTCTTGAGCAAATCGCTAAAGAAATGCAGCACAAACGTTTACCTATGCTAGCCGATTTACGCGATGAATCTTGTCATGAAACTCCTACGCGTCTCGTGTTAATTTTAAATTCTAAAAGTGTAGATACAGAAGATCTAATGTTACATCTATTTGCGACTACAGACTTAGAGGTTAGCTATCGAGTTAATATGAACATGATAGGTCTTGACGGTAAACCTTGCGTTAAACCCTTAAAAACCATATTAACCGAATGGTTAGTTTTTAGGTTAAAAACTCTTAGATTGCGTCTTACCTTTCAGTTGGAAAAAATAGAAGAGCGTTTACATATTTTACAAGGTTTACTTATTGCATATTTAAATTTAGATGAAATTATTAAAATTATTCGCAGCGAAGATTTTCCCCAAAAGACTCTTATGGAAAGGTATAATTTATCCATAATTCAAGCCAGCGCAATCCTTGAGACCAAATTAAAGCATCTTGCGCGCCTTGAGGAAATTAAGCTTAAAGCTGAAGAATTAAGTCTTAATGAAGAGCGCCAAGAGTTAGTTAACCTGCTTAAAGATCCTAAAGCGCTACAAGCATTTCTTAAAAAAGAGTTAAAAAAAATTGCTAAAACATATAGTGATAATAGACTTTCACCAATTGTTGAGAGAGAAACTGCACGCTGTATAGAAGAGCAAGAAATCTTTAAAGATGAGCCTGTAACTCTTGTTTTATCAGAAAAAGCGTGGATTAGAGCAGTTAAGGGTTGGGAGGTAAATACTGAGTCTTTAACCTTTAAAGCAGGAGACAGTTTTAAGACTTGGGTGAAAATTCATAAATATGATTTAGTGTATTTTTTTGATACGACAGGAAGAGTTTATAGTTTGCCCGCAAATACTTTACCATCAGGTAAGGGGCAAGGAGAGCCACTTAGTATTTACTTAAAATTAAAGGAAGGCGCACGTATAAGTTATATGTTAGCAGGTAACCCTAATCATTTTATAATGTTAGCTGCCAGCAATGGATATGGATTTTGTTGTAGGCTTAAAGATTTAGGAGTAAAAAATAAAAGTGGCAAGGCCTGCGTTAATTTAGCCGCCACAGTTAAACTGTTGCCGCCTTTAGAGCTTAAAGATTCTCTAGATAACTGGAGAATTGCCTTAATAAGTAAGCTTGGAAGATTATTAGTGTTTGCAGCAGAAAACTTACCTTATTTAGCTAAAGGTAAGGGTTGTAAGCTAATATCACTGGGTAAAACAAATGATGAATTAACTATGTTGTTAAATATAAGTAAAGCAAGCAGCTTAACCATTCAAGCAGGCAAAAGGCATTTTCAGCTAAGCGCCAAAGACATAGCAAGATACACACAAACACGTGGCAAAAAAGGTGCATTATTACCACGAGGTTTGCAAAACGTTACCGAAATGACGCTACCACGGCAATCGGGCCAAAATATAAACATTAGTCAGTTTTAA
>Ga0155589_118_pt1 | contig 30258 bp, 26 predicted proteins | sample RifCSPhighO2_12_FD_107246 | JGI IMG/M metagenome (GOLD analysis project Ga0155589, IMG submission 107246) | Legionellales bacterium RIFCSPHIGHO2_12_FULL_37_14 | reverse complement strand
ACTTGGTCTCGGCCTTAGCTTCTTATAGCATTCAACCACTACAGCTTGGAAATATTAAAATGTTATCAATGTGCTCTTAATAAAACCCATAACTGGGGTCAGGATGAGTTCATCACTCCTTCACCGCACTTTCACCCAAAATTTTTCTCATAAAAGCTCTAAAAGTGAATCCACGCAAGGGCTATCGCCAGCAAGAAGTTACTTGCGAAAGGTGTGTGTAATTATATTATTTAAACATATTGTCAATTTATTCCCACAAAGGAAAATAGATCAAAAAAATTATATTTTACAATGAAGCGCACTGACATTTTGTCGTTGCGTGTAGTGACAGAGAGTAGTCTCATTATTTAGCTCATTCTCCTCTATATAAATTACAGCATGTCATTCAGTGTAATGAAGTTATCTTTACAAATAAATAGCCAGTACTGTAACAAGTACCCCTAAAGTACCCACCAAGATAATTTGAAGAAACGTGTGTTTTGCTAGAACCTATACTGAGCTTGGCTCCCCGGAGAGGACTTGAACCTCCGACCTAATGATTAACAGTCATCCGCTCTAACCAACTGAGCTACCGGGGAATAGCGTGGGATTTTATAGTTATTCGTTATATGGGTCAAGCTAAGTGCGCTGTTTGGTTACTATTTGTTTTTGAATTATTGTTATTCCATACGCGATTAAAAAATGCAACGGTGTATTCGCGTCCATCTGTGGCTATGGATTTTTGGGGGAAGGTTTCGGTTAGGATGTGCGTTGGGCATACGTGGCCGTCTGCTTCAGCAGCGTTTTTATGGAGTTCGCTTGATATGTGAAATTTGTGGGCTTGTACATTGGGTTCTTGATTTTTTTCTTTCACTAAAGAGTAAATGGAGGCTATTTTGTGGGGTACCATGGCATCGTCGCGAAACCTGGCTTTATCTTTAGCGGGGCCTTTGGATGAGCGTACATTTAAAAAATCTCGGTCTTTAACGTTAATAGCAGAGAATGCCTTATCGATATTAAGATCCCAATCGGCTAAGTATAAAAATGGTTCGAGAATAAATTTGCATAGAGCTACGCCTAGCCATTTTAACCAGGTTAAGGGATTATATGGTTTATCTTGTTTCGTTGGGTGAATTCTGCCTTCTAAAAGCGAACTAGTTGAACGAAAGGATCGCGAGCTAAAAAGTTTAACTTTGATGTCATTTTCTTGGAGCGATCCTGCAACTTCAGTTGCAATATTTGCACCAACACACTCGCCCATTAATGCAATATTTTCAGGCTTTACTCCTAGGGAAAGCAAGTATCCTACTTCTGCTAATGCATCTTGGCGCATACATTTTTGGTTATAGACAATGCCTTCACTATTTCCGGTGCCGCGATAATTAAAACCTATGATAGTTGCGCCAGTTTCATTGCTAAGAATGCGAAATTGTTTCAGCCATTTTTGGTAGTTATTACTTCTAGGCATGCAGCTAACGATAAATTTGCGGGTTTTTATGTTTTCTGACGTAAAATCTGGCGGTCTAATTTCGACAGATTCAAGGGTTGCTCCATATGGGGTCCTTAAAGTAAAGAATCTACAAGAGTTAGCATTTTGCGTAAAATCATAGTTAAACTTATTATGTAGTCTGGTTAAAAAGTTAGTTCTATCTTCAGGGCTTAATTTTTCTAAACCTTTAATATGAATTTGGCTAAGAGTAAAAGGTTTAGGAGTTGCACTTATTAGCCTAGAAATGCTTTGTTCTATTTCATCAAGAATTTCTTTTTGGGGTTTTTCATAAGCAGTAGTTACACGGTCAAATATCGATTTTAAGCTTGTAAATTTCGCTAATCTATACTTAATATATTTAAACCAGTTAAATAAAAGGCGGATAAAAAAATTGCGCGGGCGAATTACATTAAGAACTGCGATTTCATCATCTGTTTCGTATAAAGGATCGGGGTTTTTACTATTTTGTGTATAAAGCGTTTCGGCTCTTTCATTTTCCCTTATTAAAGGATTTAACAATAGATAGCTTAATACTCTTCCAACAAGCAGCTGTAAGGGGCGAAATGGAGCCAGCATAAGGCGCTTAAATGCTGAAAAAACTTTCTTCCACCATGGTTTGGTTTTACTAATAAAAAGGGTTATATCATCTTTATTATTAGGAAAAGTGAAATTTGAGGTAAATGTATCTATATGCATATTTATTACAAGCTGGTAAAAGCTTAATTATACACGCAAATGCTTAAAAAGTAAACAAACATATCAAATTATTACGAGCTGCTTTCAAGTAATTTTTTAATCTCTTTTGCGGCTATTTGGTGTATGTGTTGGGTTGGGTGGATTAAATCAAAAAAAACGTAGCCGTTACAGTCATGTGGAGAAGAAGCATAACTTTTAGCATTTACACTGGCTGCCAAATTAAGCACAGCATGGGGAGAAGACATGTCTTGGGAGTCTGCTTCATAGCAAGTATCTGTGATGTTTTCAAAGCCGTATTTTTGGGGATTTTTGAAAATATTTTCAAAGGTTAAATTAGTATCGTAATAGTACCAGCGTATGCTTGGATACACATTACGTAAGTTAAGATACATGTTGTGGAGGCGCTCGTTGTGTTTGGTTGAGAAAACTGCAAATTGCGCTTGGGCGTCCAGCTCCTTGGCTAAGGGAACTTTACCTAAATTAGGTAATCCCATAATGAGTATGTGTTTTGCGCCTTTTTGGGCAAGACGTTCTAAGTCTTTTTGGATCCCTTCTATGACTTCATTTACCGAGGAATCAATGTCTTGAGGTAAGCCCAAGTAGTTGTTGCCGCCAATCCAAACGCAATATAAGGCATTAGGATCTACTGTGTCGTTGTGAGCTAAAAGGTAGGTATCTACTTCCCGTTTTAAAGTAAAAAAAGCAGGATCATCATTTTCATCACTTAAGACACCAGCGCCTCCAAAGGCATAATCGAGTAAATGCGGAATGTAGTTTTCCGCAAAATAAGATCGTGCGAGGCGCTCTGCCCAAACAGGGCCATCGGTAAAGCGGCCATTATAGTAAGGAGGCGATTGGGGTAGTTGGTGATTCATGTATTCGTATAAATTACCGTTGTCTGAAAGACTATCGCCGAATACGACTATTTTATTAATGGAAGCTGCTGAGGTTATTAAGCTAAGTATAAATAAGCAAAAGCCGAATAAATATCTCATAGAAATCCTCATTTATAGTACACAATTGGGACATTGTAGCATGCAAAAGGGCTATTTCAAATATTACAAGCAAGCTGATGCGCTGCTAAAATAGCCCCTTTAGCATCAAGCTCGGCGGCCTTAGCAGCGCCTCCAATAAGGTGTACCGTTTTGCCTAGATCTTTAAGCGGAGTATATAAGTTTGCTAATGAACGTTGTCCTGTGCATAAGATTATATTATCAACCTTAAGTACTTGCATTTCGCCCTTAACAGTTATGTGTAATCCTAAACTGTCAATTTTTTCATAGGTGACGCCATTTATGAAATGCACATGCTGTTGTTTTAATGATAATCTATGTGCCCATGCAGTAGTTTTGCCCAAGTTTTGTCCTGGTTTACCTAGTTTTCTTTGTAATAAGTAAATAGTTTTAGGGGTAACTTTTGGGTGAGCTTCTATTAAGCCACCTCTATTTGAGAGACTTATATCAATACCCCATTGTTGATAATAGTTTTCTAAAGAGCTGGTATAACTATGTGCTAAATGAGTTGCCACATCGATGCCTATACCGCCAGCGCCTAATATGGCTATTTTTTGTGAGACTTTATGCGGGTTTTTTAAATATTCCAGGTAAGTCATAACGCTTTTGTATTCTATGCCTGGTATGTCTGGAATATTAGGTGTAACTCCGGTTGCTAAAATAACTGCAGAAAAATTTGTTAGATCTTGAGTTTTTGCCGAATGGCCAGTTATTAACTGAATTTTTAAATTAGCTATTTGATAATTGAAGTAGCGCAAGGTTTCTTTAAAATCTTGTTTACCAGGAATAAGCTTGGCCAGATTAAATTGGCCTCCAATTTCATTGTTAGCTTCAAATAAAGTTACCTTATGGCCTCTTTGAGAGGCGGTTATTGCAAAGGCAAGGCCTGCAGGTCCTGCGCCTACGACTGCTATTTTTTTAGGATACATGGTTTTTAAAGGTGCGCGCTCAAGCTCATAACAAGCTTCAGGATTTACGAGGCAAGAAGCTCGTTGGTGCTTAAAAACATGATCAAGACAAGCTTGGTTACACGCAATGCAGGTATTGATTGCATCTTGGTTGTTAGCTTTAGTTTTACTTACAAAAGCAGGATCGGCCAAAAACGGACGAGCCATACTAACAACATCAGCCATCCGATTTTTGATTATTTCATTTGCAATGTGAGGGGTATTAATTCTGTTGGTAGTTATAAGCGGTAATTTTACTGCTTGCCTTAAAAGAGGAGTTACTTGGGCAAAAGCTCCTTGTGGAACTACAGCAGCAATAGTAGGAATTTTAGCTTCGTGCCAGCCAATTCCTGTGTTTAGCATAGTTGCCCCGGCTTTTTCTATTTCTTTAGCTAGGAGTAATATTTCATCAAGTTTGCTTCCTTCTGGAATAAGATCAAGCATGGATAAGCGATAGACAATAATAAATTTCTCGCCAACTAAATCTCTTACGGCTTTTATAATTTCAGAGGGAAAGCGCATGCGATTTTTAAAGCTGCCACCCCATTCGTCTTGGCGATGGTTAGTGTGGGTAACTAAAAATTGATTTATAAGGTAACCTTCGCTACCCATAATCTCAACCCCATCGTAGCCTGCATATTGGGCCAATTTTGCGGCTTTTGCGAAAAGCTTAATAGTTTTTAAAATCCTTCTTGGGCTCATTTCCCATGGAGTGAAGGGGGAAATAGGGGATTTAATTTTACTAGGGGCTTCTATGAAAGGGTGATAACCGTAGCGTCCAGCATGGAGCAGCTGTAATAAAATTTTAGAGTTAGATGCATGTACAGTGTCTGTAATACAAAAATGTTTCCTTGCCTCATATTTATGCATAATTTTTGCCGAAAATGGCGCAAGGCGTCCTGTCCTATTAGGCGAGAACCCACCAGTAATAATTAAGCCTACATCTTGCTCAGCACGTGCTTTATAAAATGCCGCAAGGCGCTTTAAGCTCCAGCTATCTTCTTCAAGACCAGTATGCATAGATCCCATAAGAATGCGGTTCTTTAAGCTTGTAAAACCAAGGGATAATGGGGCAAACAATGCAGAAAAATCTTGTTCTTTAGACATGTTAACTCGAAGTTAAAGCCGTAGCGTGGACCAAGGCCCAGCCTACAGTAAATCGATTTGAGAGTATACGTAAAGATATAAGTTCTTTCTATCTTATATGTTATAATGAAAAGTTAAATTAAGGAGAAGTTTTATGTATTTAGTAAAGATAATCTTATTAAGTTTTTTATGTGTCGGTATATCTTTAGCTAAGCCTCCTGAGATGAAGGAAGTAAAACAAAAATTAGATGATACCGTTATAACAACCAAAATTAACGCATCTTTAGCAAAAAATGGCGCAATGAATCCATTTAAATTACACGTTAGCACTAAAGAAGGGGTTGTTAGGCTAGCTGGCACGGTAAAAGATAAAAAAATGTTTGTCGAGGTTTTAAAGTTAGTTAGAGCAACTAAGGGTGTGCGCAAAGTTAATATTAATTCCTTAAAAATTCAAGAAGTTAATATGCCTATTACTGATGCTTACATTACCGCCAAAGTTGAAACGGCAGTTTTAAAGGCAAAAGTATTTGATGATGAAAGTATCCCTTTAGTTGGCATTAACGCTCATACGGTAAATGGGAAGGTTGTATTATCAGGGTTTGTGAAGCAAAATAAATCTATACCGATAATTGTTAAGAGAGTTGCAAAAATACATGGTGTTAAAAAGGTAGAATCACAGCTAAAGGTGCTGGCGCAGGGGAAATAGTTAGGAGATGAGCCATGGCTTTACCAAGTTCAAAAGCATTGTACGAAAAAATGAAACAGTTTCGTCCTGAGCCTTTAGAAAGACGAGATAAAATGTTCGAAGCAATTATCGACGAAAAAGGGATGCGGGACGAGTGTCTTGAGATGCTGCTATTACTTCAAGCCCAAACCCAGGATGCCCATGCAAAATATACTCGAGTAGGTGACCCTTGGCATGGGCAGCAACCTGAATCACTCGCAGATTCTGAAGTTAGAAAAAAATATATGACAGAAAAAAAGGCTGCAGAGAAAGAAATAAAAAACACTCTAGACTTTTTGCAGAAAAAAGGCGTTTCTGCAGTCCGCGTAGATATTGCACTTGGGGCAAATTCAGAAATTTTAGCAGGGTATAATGCGGCAGGTGGTTCAGTTGATCCACAAGAGATAGCAGGAATGTTAGCAAGGTTATTCAATAATTGTATGTTTGTAGATAGCGCGCTAGTTACGGTAGATAGTACTATATTGCAAGCGCTTACTTTAGGCACTCTGAAAGTAGATTCAACTGGTAAACCTCTACCAGGAGAGTTAGCTAAAATTGAAGATGTAATAAAAAAATTGAAAGAAAGGCTAAAAAATCTAGGCATTGATTTTCAATTATTTAGACATAACTATGCTGAGGCTAAATCTGCTCTTACAAAGGGTAAGGAAGTACAAAAGCAAAAGCCAGAAGTTCCAGTAAAAGAAGAGGTCATAGAAGAAGAAGTCAAACCAGAAGAGCAACAAACAAAACCCGAATAAATTTTATAAATTTGGCGGAAAAATACTCTGCGCTTCTTTGAGACGCTCTGTTGAGCCTATATCTATCCATTTTCCTTGGTAGCACTCTCCACTTACTTGTTTTGCCTCAATATAAGACCGCATAAAATCAGCCAAACGTAATCTTTTTAAGGTTTTATCGGTAAAGAGATCTGGGGTAAAGCAAGCTATACAGCCAAAAGTATGGGTTTTTGGGGTATCCAATACGATTTGATTTTCAAGGCCAAAGTCACCATTCGGAGTGTGCTTTTGTTTAGGGACTAAGACTAAATGAATAGGAAAATTGTTTCTTAAAGCCAAGCTTTTAAAAGGAAAATCTGTGACTATATCAGAGCCTATGGTTATAAAAGGTTCTTTGCCGAGCAATGGTAGAGCTTGCATTAAACCGCCAGCGGTTTCTAATGCTCCAGGAGGTTCAGGGGAGAAGCTTATTTGGAGGTTAAAATTTTTCTTGTTAATGTGGTGTTTTATTTGTGATCCTAAATAGGCATGGTTAATTACAATATGGGTAAAATTAGCATCTTCTAATTGATGAATTAGCCTTTCAATTATGGAGATTCCTCCTACTTCGCATAAGGGTTTTGCATATCTATCTGTTATCGGGCGCATTCTTTCTCCGCGCCCTGCTGCAAAAAGTAACGCTGTTTTAATCATTATTTTGTACTCTATTGAGGATAAATGCATAAAAATCTGTAAGCCTTGTTTGGTCTTTAAGGCAAATCATTATGTAGTTTAAGGTAAGTGGCAGGTTGTGTAAGTATTGCAGTTTTTGATCTCTTAGCGCGAGCCTTGCGAAAATACCTAATATTTTAAGATGCCTTTGTAAGCCGCATAATTCAAAAGCTTGTTTAACCTCAGCAAAACTAAGAGTTTGGGCAATGGGGGATTTAGTATAAAAATATTTTAGCCAAGCGGTTTGCATTTTTAATGGCCATTGTATGTAACAGTCTTTGAGTAATGAGACAAGATCGTAGGTAAAAGGTCCAATCATCGCGTCTTGAAAGTCAATAATGCCATACTTATCCTCATTAAATGTTGGCTTAATGTCTTCAAGGCACATGATATTGCGACAATGGTAGTCTCTATGGATAAATACTTGTGGAAGATTTACTAAGTAAGCGGCCAAAAAGTTAATAGTATCTGAGATTAATTGGTTTTCTTGGGGAGTTAGGGCGAGGTTTTTATGCTTTTCCAGATACCAAGTTTTAAATAAATTAGTTTCAAAATGAATATGCTCTTTATCAAACTTAGGAATTTGATAAGTAGCATTTATATTAATTTTTTGGATTTTAATAATGGTGTCTATTAATTGGGTATAGCTTTGATCAGCGTTTTCGTTGGTTAATTTGTCTAATAAAAGATGATCGCCTAAATCAGTTAATAAGAGTAATCCTTTGGCTTCATCTTTGGCAAAGCAAGAGGGTACACAAATGCCACTATTTTTTAATAAGTTTTGAATTGCTAAAAATGGCTTTAATGACTCTTTTTCTGCATGTGCATCCATCAAGACATATGATGTTTCATGGTTTTGGACGCGATAATATTTTCTAGGGCTTGCATCACCTGAAAGTGGCGTAACTGTAAGGCTATTAGTTGGCAGTATAGTTTTTAGCCAAGAGATAAGTGCATGTTCTTGTTGTTCCATGGTAAACTCGTTCGCTTTTTAACATTCGCGATCATAAATTATTTTCTGGTTTAATAACATGGTTTCTAGAATACGCATAGTTCTATTATTGTTTTGCACATTGGCCTATGCAGCTGAACCAGAAGTAGTTAAAGCTTGCCTTATTCCAAAAACTAATTGGCTAACTAAAGAAGAGCGGCAGGAAATTGCTTCTTGTTTACACTGGACTTCGGCAAATGCAGGGTTTTGTATGGGGCATTATGGCCTTATGCCTTATTCAGGACAAACAGATCTTGCATTAATGCAAATTTCTGCCGATGAAGTTTCATTTTACAGCAACCAGCGTTCAAAATTGCATGGCAAAATAGAGGTAGCATATGAAGATCAAATTTTGAATGCAGAAACAGCTTATGTAGATAGAGATCCTAAAACCCATAAAATTAGGCAAATTATCTTTTTTGATCAAGTGCGATATGTTTCAGCAATAGGTGAGATGCGCGCCAATAGAGGTACGTTTTATCCTGAAGATAAAACCACAGAAATTATTGACGTCCTTTACCGGCTAGACAATAAAGGACGTGGCGCTTCAATCTCCGCTTGGGGACGAGCCTCTCAAGTTAATAGGGTGAAAAATGGTCAAATTTGGATGAAAAATGCAACTTTTACCCATTGCTCTCCTTTAGATAATGCCTGGAATTTAAAAGCTAAATCTTTAATGCTGGATAAAAAAAACAATAACGGAGTGGCGAAGGGTGCGCGCCTTGAAGTTTTAGATTGGCCAGTTTTATATACCCCTTATCTTAATTTTCCTATAACTAAAGAACGAAAATCTGGTTTTTTAATGCCTATAGTAGGTTCAACATCCACTTTAGGCTTTGATTTAGCAACCCCTTATTACTTAAATCTAGCACCTAATTATGATGCTACTTTTGTGCCACATTTTTATGGGAAACGCGGGGTTATGGTAGGGGGTGAGTTTCGTTATTTGACCCACTCTTCAAGCGGGCTTTTTCATGGAGATTATTTATCGCACGATAGAAAATACGCGCAGTTTTTATCTACAAATAGCGTTAATTATCCCTCACTAGCCAATCAGCCAAACGACAGGTGGACTGTTCAATGGGTAGATGCAACCACTTTATTTATTCCTAACCTTTTACTAGCGGTTGATGTAAGCCAGTATTCTGATGATTATTACTTACAAGACTTTAGTACAAACTATGCAAGAGTTACTACGCGCCAAGTGCTAAGGCAGGGTACTCTTGATTATTCTTCCGACCATTGGCTTGTTCACGGAGCTTTATTAAGTTATCAAACCTTTAACCCCATTAATGAAACTCCAATAAATGGCATTTACGATAGATTGCCGCAGCTAACAGCAAATGGGCAGTATGATAATTTGCCTCTTGATAGTCGGCTGCAGTTAATTGGAACTTTTGATTCTTTTCTTTGGTCTAACAATTTGTACCCTGAGCCAAATGCGCGCCGTTTTCATGCCAATCCTATTTTTTCAATTGATAAAAGGGCATCTTGGGGTTATATAATGCCGAGCGTCCAATGGGTTGGGAATACCTATGATTTAACTTTTCCCAGTAATTTTCCTAATCCACCACTTGTTGAGCAATCAAATATTAGCGTGCCGCGCTTAGTTGTTGATGGCGGGCTTTTTTTTGAGAAGGGTATTCGCTATTTTAATAAAAGCTATTTACAAACCTTAGAACCACGCTTGTATTACTTATATGTGCCTTATCAAAACCAAACCCAAATCCCAGTATTCGATGCTAACTATATGATTTTTACTGCCCAAGATGTTTTTCGGGATAATCGCTTTTCTGGGTACGATAGGATTGGCGATGCTAATCAATTAGGCTATGGACTTACATCAAGATGGATTGATGCTGAATCAGGCAATGAAAGAGCGGCAATTTTATTAGCGCAGCTTGCCTATTTTGCCAAACGCCAGGTTAATTTATGTTATGCGCCTTACGGTACGTGCCAAGATAATCCTGATACAATAGGTTATATTTCTCCAACAGCAGAATTTTCGCCCGCTGCAGCGCATGGGGTATATAGATTTAATCGTCTCTGGTCTTTTATTGGCAATTATGTTTGGGATCCTGCAACGCGCGCTACTAATAATGGTTTTGCCGGGTTTCAATACTTGGCGGAATTTAATCGTATCGTTAACGTTGGCTATAGCTATTTAGTTAATGCCGATAAAACCCAAGCTGGTACTTCACAGGTACAAGACAATGCTTTAAACCAGATTTCAGCATCTTATGCTTGGCCATATAATGATCATTGGAGTAGTTTCGGTGCTTATAGTTATAATATAGCAAAAGAATTTCAGATGATGGGGTTATTAGGGTTACAATATGATAGCTGCTGTTGGGGCGCGCGGGTAATAGGTGGTAGGACCTTTCAAAGTTTGCCTACATTAACAACTCCTACGTACGTAAACAGTATATTTTTTCAGGTATTTTTAAAAGGCTTAGGATCAGTTGGTACAGCAGATCCTACAAGTGTGTTACGCACTTATTTGCCAGGATATGTAGATACATTTAGATATTGAGGTGAGCTAATGTTTATTTTAAGGTTAATAGCTTTATTTTGTTTAATTTCTTTTGCTTATGCAAAGCCATTAGATACAGTGGTTGCTGTCGTAAACGATGAAGTGATTACTTTAAGTGAGTTAAATCAGCAAGTAGATCTTTTGCGCCAGCAGCTTACTGCTAAAAAAGTATCAATTCCAGAAGATGCGGTCCTAAAAAAGCAAGTCTTGCAACATCTAATAGACGTTAATTTACAGCTTCAGCTAGCTAAGCAACATGGCATGAAAATTGAAGATCCTGATTTAGACGATACTATTAAAAAAATTGCGGATAATAATAATATTAGTATCGAAAATCTTAAAATGGCTCTTAAAGCACAAGGAATGGAATGGACCCAATATAGAGAAAATATTCGCAAAGAAATAATGCTGGCACGTATGCAGCAACAAGCGGTAGCAAATGATATTCAAATAAGCCAAAATCAAGTTGAAACTTATCTTAAGCAAGCTAAACAACAAAGACACTCTAACCAACTTTTGTATCACATTCAAAACATTGTAGTGCCTTTATCAAACTCCCCCACTTCAGAAGAATTATTAAAAGCCAAAGCTAAGGCCCAAGCTTTACTGACTAAATTAAAGCAAGGCGCTGATTTTAACCAGCTTGCAATAGCAGAATCAAGTGATGCTTTTGCTTTAGAAGGAGGCGATCTAGGCGATAGGCATTTGGCTGAAATGCCCGAAGTCTTTGCTAAAGCAGTTGTCGAGATGAAAGTAGGCGAGGTTTCAGATCCAATTAGAACTGGCAACGGATTTCAGTTGATTAAGCTTGTAGGTATAACAGGCGAACCAGTACGCCATATGGTTACTAAAACGCATGTAAGGCACATATTAATTAAGCCAGATGTTAGTATGACAAAAGAAGAAGCGCGCCTTTATCGCAATAGGTTACATCATCAATTACGTGGTGGAGGAGACTTTGCCCGCTTTGCCAAGCAATATTCGCTTGATCCTGTGAGCGCTCTTAAAGGTGGAGACTTAGGCTGGGTTGTGCCAGGTGATTTGGTACCTGAGTTTGAAAAAGCAATGGATAAACTTGCTATTAATGAAATTAGTCGCCCGGTTAAATCACGCTATGGTTGGCATTTTATTCAAGTCTTAGGACGTAAACAAGAAGATGATACTAAAGCCTATGAAAAGCAGCAGGTAAGACAATTTTTACATCAACGTAAATTTACCGAAGCAGTAGAAACTTGGCAGCAAAGATTACGTGGACAGGCCTATATTAAGGTCTTCGATAAGGAATTAGCGTAGGTTGGCCCAAGGCCCACAAAAAAAAGGTAGGTTGGGCCTTGGCCCAACAAAAGAAGTTTCAATAGAGTGAAATATGCAACCAATAATAGTAACAAGCGGCGAACCTGCAGGCATTGGACCTGAAATTTGCCTACAGTTAGCTTTTCTAAAGGACATACCAGTAGTTGTCTTAGGCGACTATGATTTGCTCTCCCAACATGCTAAAAACCTTAAGCTTAATATTAATCTTAAGCATTATTCCAAGGATAATAGGCTAACAGCAATACCCAACACTTTGTGGGTTTGGCATATTCCTTTGCGCACTAAAGTAAATATGGGAGTTTTAGACGTAAATAATAGCCATTATGTGTTAGATCTTATAAATAAAGGGGCTTTGGCAGTAAAAGATAAGACTTTTAGCGCCATGGTAACCGCGCCAATTCATAAAGGTATTATTAATGATGCTGGCATTTCCTTTAAAGGCCATACTGAATATTTAGCGAATTTTTGTAATATTGATGAAAGTAAAGTTGTAATGTTACTCGCGTCAGCTGCTATGAAAGTCGCCCTTGTTACAACTCACGTGCCTTTAGCTAAAGTTGCCTCTTTTATTAATAAAGAAAAATTAACCCATACAATTGAAGAAGTGTATAATTCTTTACAATCACGTTTTAAAATAGCATTTCCACGCATCATAGTTACCGGCTTAAACCCGCATGCAGGCGAAGGTGGCCACATGGGGCGAGAAGAAATAGATATAATATCCCCGGTTATCAAAAAATTGCAGGAAAAAGGCCTTAATGTTAAAGGCCCATTTGCCGCTGATACTATATTTACCCCGCATATGCTAAAAGAAGCCGACGCAGTTGTTGCTATGTATCATGATCAAGGACTTCCAGTATTAAAGTACACAGGTTTTGGCGATGCAGTAAATGTAACCTTAGGCCTACCAATTATCCGCACCTCAGTTGATCATGGAACCGCTTTACCGCTTGCGGGTAAAGGAGAAGCAAGTGCTAGCAGTTTAATAGCCGCTGTTAAGCTTGCTGAAGAGTTAAGTCAAAATGTCTAATATAAGTTTAATTGTCGTAGTTGATGAAGCCTTTGCAATAGGTAAAGACAAGCAGCTCCTCTGCCACCTACCAAAAGACTTACAACACTTCAAATCCTTAACCTTAGGCAAACCCATACTAATGGGCCGCAAAACCTTCGAATCCATAGGAAAACCACTACCTAACCGCCAAAATATAGTATTAACCCACAAAAATCTCCAAATCCAAGGAGTTGAGATCGCAACATCATTAGATGCCGCCTTAAATATGCTAAAAGATGCCCCAGAAATAATGATAATAGGCGGCGCTAAAGTATACGCAAAAACCCTAGATTTGGCAGAAAAAATATACCTAACCCAAATCCACCACACCTTTAAAGACGCAGACACTTTTTTCCCTCCCTTAACAGCAGATTCGTGGATTAAAGAAGAGTTAGGTAAACACAAACAAGACGCGAAAAATGCTTATGCTATGACTTTTTATTGTTATAGAAGAAAGTAGACTTAACCTACGTCCTGCTGACAAGCCGCCTGACGTAGTCACTGCCTCCAGCTGGTGCCATTATATTTCGGGAGTTGCGCGCTGTTCTATGCTATAATTATATTTAGGCTAGTTGTGGATCTAAAGAAATGCGCCAACTTTACTCTAAGGAAAAGCTTTTTCATAAATTGCAAAAAAAAGGGATATTTTGGCAATATAGTAAAACTTTAAAAATTACTGATTTGCCAGATAAATTATTTTGTGAAACAGTATTAAAATATGGTGATTTTTCTGATATTCAACAATTATTTAAATTATTTAGCAAAGATGCCATCGAGCAATATTGGCGCCAGACTCTTGTTTCTGATAAACGGTTTACTAGACTTAATGTAATGCTAGGAAGAGTGTTTTTTCATTTGGATGTTAATGGTAGTTATTTTTTAAATCAGGAAAATAGTAGATATGAAAAACTTAAACGTCTTGCTTCCTAGAACTCAAGCTGTTTTAAGCTCTTTAATTAATAATGCTGATTTTTTAAAAAATTATGTCTTAGTCGGTGGCACAGCCCTTGCCATGCATCTTGCTCATCGGCAAAGTGAAGATTTAGATTTTTTCACCTATGAAGAAAGGTTTAATCTCCAGGAAATTTTAGATCTCATTCACAAGTTTACGCAAACTGAAATCATTAACAGGGCTGATGAGCAAATTGATTTGTTAATAAATTCAGTCAAAGTAACATTTTTTAATGCTAAATGGCAGTTTTTAAAACCTAAAAAGGCTGCTGTTTTTAATTTAGCAAGTTTGGATGATATTTCATCAATGAAAGTCCATACTTTATTTCTCCGCGCAAAATATCGAGATTATTACGATCTGTATATCTTATGTAAGAAGTTAGGGTTGAAGCGTATATTTAATAATAGTAAAAAAATATTGCCGGAACTTAATTTTAAATTATTTGCCACCGCGCTTATCTATATCGATGATATTGAAGACGATAATATCGATCATTTATCACCTATTGAAGAGATTTCAACTAAAGGCATACAGCATTATTTTGAAGAGCAGTTAAATGCTGTTTAATGCAACTCCTAGATGATTGAAAGATCTTGTGCAGAAGAAAAAGTAATATCAATTATATTTTTTAACTGTTCTTGATCGCCGTGTAATTGACTAATATTGTGAATAAACTTACTTAAAAACTGGAGAGATTTACTGTTTTTTTCATGGCGCACTGGATTCATTGGGTGATTTAAGATGTAAGCTAGTAGTTGTGTATGAATTATTATATTTTCAGCATTTTGGGGTAATTCTTCGCCGAAAAGTAACCAGCCTGCGGAAACATTTAAGCTTTTGGCAAGTCTAACTAATACTTCAGGCTCGGGAATGCTTTGCCCCATAAGGTATTTGCGGCAAATTTGCCGTGAGTGTTGGGTAAGTTTAGCCAAATCTTGGACGCATACCCCAGACTTACTTCTAGTCGATAGAAAGCCAGAATTTTGCATCGCTTGGCATAGCCTTTGGGAAAAACCTTCAGCAAGAGCTTGTTTAGACATGATTCACTTATTTTATGCTCAAAAATATAGCATAAGTCTATCAAAGTAAACATTAGGATTCAATTGCAAACTAAAAGTTTGCGTTACGTAAATTAATTGTTGACATAGCGTGGTTTATTGGTAGTATTTTGTCTTGAGCGCCTCTTAAGCGCTCAAAGTCCAAATCATGGAAGGCTTAAATTGTGTATGGCATAACACAATTTAACAAGGTTGTCAGTGGTTTCATATGTGGCAGATAACCTCGCAATGTCAAGGCTTGAATGGTTTACGTCTGTTTGGGCCTTTCTTTCTTTTTAAGCGCATTCTATGCTTTTGGATTAATGTTTGGATTGGTCCTGAAAAGGCGTATGTTGTAAAGGTTATAAAGAGGATGCAAGCGGGGTAGGCTGCTACTAAAACAAATAATATAACCAAAAACAATAGATATAAAAACGGCACTTTGCCTTTAAAATCAATTTCTTTAAAGCTATAGTAGCGAATGTTACTTACCATAAACATGCTACCTAAAACCATTAATAAGGCGCATCCAAACGTAAACAGAGAGTTGCGCAAGTGAAATTGATGCCCAAGCCAAATAAAAGCTGCCAACATAGCAGCAGCAGAAGGGCATGGTAGACCTTGAAAATAACTTTTATCCGTAACTTCAAGTTGAGTATTAAAGCGCGCTAGCCGTAAAGCGGTAGCAGCTGTGTAGGCAAAACAAATAAGCCAGCCTATTTTGCCATAGGTTTGGAGTTGAAAAACATAAGCTAATAAAGAAGGTGCAAGCCCAAAAGCAACAATATCCGCAAGGCTATCATATTCAGCGCCAAAATCAGTTTGGGTATTAGTAACCCTTGCAATCCTGCCATCTAAGGTGTCGGCGATAACGGAGTAATAAATTGCAATAGCAGCAGATGCAAAGTGCCCTTTCATAGAAGAGACTATAGAGTAAAAGGCCGCAAACAAACTTGCTGTAGTAAGAATATTTGGTAAGAGATAAATCCCATTATGTTTAATTTTATTTGCCACAGTAAACTATTTTTTAATAACAAAAGTATAATTATTTTACCATATTTCCTGGATTGTTGGAAAATCCTGCAAGAAATCATACTGCGAAATTATGCTACAATTTATATACCTAATGAATTAATAAGCTAACATGGGCGAAGACAAAGATAAAAAAATTGTCATTGAAGGCGTTACCCCGCAAGGGCAAGCCTTTAGGCCAGCTGACTGGGCTGAAAGAATGAGCGGGACCCTCGCAAGCTTTAAAAATAGGCGCATTCAATACTCGCCTTTGCTGCAACCTAGCGTAAATACAGAAGGCTTTAAATGTGTGTTATTAGATCCAAAGCTTAAAGAGTCTTGTCCAGAGGTTTATAAATCAATATTAGATTTTGCTAAAAAAAACAATTTAAAAATCTGTGGTGAGGACTCTAAAGATTAGGAATTTATTTCCTCCTCAAACGCTGTATCAGCTAACGCTAGGTTTTTAAAAACTGAGTAGCAATGTAATTCATAAGAGTATTAAACATAGAAATAGAGCCCTCAAAATTTAAGGCGATTATCCCGCCAAACAAAAATGCCATGCCTTTTGGGCCTTGTTGCGTCCCTGGGGCGCTTGCTTGAGCAAGGAGCACTATGCCACGTAATACCCAAATAAACCCAGCCGTTTTAACAAAAATTGCTATAGCATCAATCAAATTGTTAGGATTGCGTGGCTTAGTGTAGGCAAGGACGTTATTGAGTCCAAAAACAGTAGTTGATAAGATACTTACACTTTCAGGAAGCAAAATTAGCATGGCGCCGAGAAAAAAATACGCTAAAGGCACAAACCCTCTTTCTGATGAGGGAGATTGAGCATGTCTGTCAGCGAATTCTTTTAGTTTACCGAACCCATGATAGAAGAAAAATAACCCCACAAGATAAGAAAAGCCTTTTAATAAATAAATAACTGATACTAAAGATTGACTGATATTGATGATCATTGTGGTAAGATCAGGAGTAATCATTAAACTCTCAAAAGTTACAGTGATTTATTAATTTCTATTATTATGCACGGACAAAGAGATGCAAACTAGTATATTTACCATGGCAGTTTTTCAAGTGGAGCAAATTGCTGAAGGAGTTAAGCATTTTGTGCTAAAGCCGCAAGATAAAATTTTTAACTATTTACCTGGGCAGTTCTTCACCATGCAAATTGCCGGCAAAGAGAAGCTTTATAAAAGAAGTTATAGCATAGCAAATTATCCTGATGGAAAAGGTACAATTGAATTTGCTGCAAGCTATATTGCCAATGGCATTGCCAGTGAGTTTTTGTTTGCCTTAAAAAAGGGCGATACAATAAATATTACCGGGCCATTCGGCAGGCTTGTGTATAAAGATACCGCAAAACGGATAATCTTAGTTGGTACTGGGACTGGAGTTACCCCTTATAGAGCCATGTTACCGCTTTTAAAATCCAAACTGCTAGAACATGATGATTTAGAAGTAGTTATTTTACAAGGAGTTAGAGAGCATAAAGATATTCTTTATGCCGCTGACTTTAGATCTTTTGTAAAAGAAGCTCCAAGAGCGTCTTTACGTATTTGTTTAAGTAGGCAAACTGAAAATTTAGCCGATGACGAATATTCTGGCTATGTGCAAAATCAATTTGCTTCTTTAAACCTTAATGTGGAAAATACCCTGGTTTATTTGTGTGGTAACCCAAATATGATAGACGCAGCGTTTACCCATTTAACAACTAATGGTTTTACTGTAAGTCAGATAGTACGTGAAAAGTATATTTCAAGTAAATAAAAAGAAGGATTAAGTTATGGCATATGAAGATTTAGTTGCAACAATAGATATTTTGTCGCAAAGTGGTAAAGGCATTCTTGCTGCCGATGAAAGCATAGGCACAATTGGCAAACGTTTTGCGGCTATTGGCATCGAAAATAGCGAAGCAAATAGACGAGATTATCGCTTACTGTTAGCCAGTGCTCCTGATATAGAATCTTATATTAATGGCGTTATTTTGTTTGAAGAAACTTTTTCACAAACCAACGATAAAGGCGAAAATATAGCGGCAATATTTGCGAAAAAAGGTATTTTACCCGGTATTAAAGTTGATAAAGGTTTAATCCCTCTTGTTAATACTGAAAATGACAAAATAACCCAGGGGCTTGATGGACTTCCTGAGAGAGTAAAGCAATTTAAAGCCAAAGGAGCGCGCTTTGCTAAATGGCGTAATGTTTATTCAATATCAGAAGATAGTCCAAGTTTTGGAGCTTTAAGAATAGGCGCTGACTTACTCGCGCAATATGCAGCTATTTGCCAAAATGAAGGGATTGTCCCTATTGTAGAGCCTGAAGTATTAATTGATGGCGATCATACTATTGAGATGTGCGCAGATGTTAGTGCTATGGTTTTACAGGCTGTGTTTGAAGCATTATATATCCATCAAGTGGAACTTGAGTTTATGGTCTTAAAACCAAGCATGGTGACGGCTGGCAAAGCGCATTCGCCTTTTAGTAGCAGTGAAGAAATAGCAGATTTTACTTTAGATGTATTTAGGCATCATGTGCCTTGCGCGGTGCCCACCATTAACTTTTTGTCAGGTGGTCAAACATCTAAACAAGCAACTGAAAACTTAAATGCTATAAATCAAGCAGGTGGACCATGGAATTTAAGCTTTTCTTATGGCAGAGCCTTGCAAGACGATTGTCTAAAAGTTTGGAGTGGAAAAAAAGAAAATGTGGAAGCTGCGCAAGCTGCTTTATTAAAGCGGGCTCGCCTAAATAGCTTAGCTACAGCAGGAAAATATAATCCCAAGGAGGAGTAAACAAATATGGCAACCGTTGTTACATATCTTGCACAGCGCCTTTATGAGCTTGGAATTAGCGATTATTTTGCTATTCCAGGTGATTATAACTTAGGAATTTTAGATGAGTTGCTTAAATATCCAGCATTAAAAATGCATAACTGCTGTAATGAGCTTAATGGCGGCTACGCAGCAGATGGCTATGCAAGGATTAAAGGCGCAGGTGCTTTGGTGGTTACCTTTTCGGTTGGTGGGTTAAGCGCTATTAATGCTATTGCAGGCGCTTATAGTGAAAACCTGCCGCTTATTGTTGTTTCAGGTGCCCCTAACACCAACTCTGTCCAAGATGCTGAAATTTTGCATCATACCTTAGCAGAAGAAGATACAAGCTACGTAAGAAGAATGTATGCCCACGTAACAGCCCTCACAACCTTCATTCATCGCCCTGAAGATGCCCCTATGCAAATAGACCGCGCAATTGCCGTTGCCATGGATAAAAGAAAGCCAGTGTATATAGAAATTGCCTGTAATATCCCGGCTAAAAAGGTGTCAACGCCTACGAAAAGCGCGCATAATGCCAAAAGAGTTAGCGATAGCTCTTCACTTAAAGCGGCTCTTAAACATGCAAGTGAAAAATTAAACCAGGCAGTAAAACCGGTAATAGTAGCAGGCAGTAAAATGCGTCCTTGTAATGCCTGTAAAGAAGTTGCTGCCTTTAGTAAGGCAACTGGCTATGCTTTAGCAGTTATGCCAGATGCTAAAGGTTTTATCTCAGAAGAGCACCCTAACTATATTGGAGTTTATTGGGGACCGGTTAGTTCCCCTTCTTGTAGCGAAATTGTTGAGTCTTCTGATCTATATTTTTTTATTGGCCCTAATTTTAATGACTACACAACTGTTGGGCATGATTGCAACCTAGATCCATTAAAAATGATTACCATAAAAGATGGCACGGTTTCTGTTGGTGGCGCTATCTACACCAACGTTTATATGCATGATTTTCTTCAAGGTTTGCAAAGGCTGGTTAAATTTAATAATACAGCCTATAAAGCCTACACCAGGATTAAAGAAGTAGTGACCTATCCTGAGCCAACTGATTTAAAAGCCCCTGTAACGCGCAGGTTTTTATTGCAACAAATTCAGAAAATGCTGAGTAAAAATCACGCAGTTATCGCAGAAACTGGCGATTCATGGTTTAATGCCCTTGATTTAACCTTACCAGAAGGCTGCCTTTTTGAAATTCAAATGCAATATGGTTCAATTGGTTGGTCAGTAGGAGCCTTACTAGGCATGCAAACAGCGTTAAAAGATCAAAAACGGGTAATTGCCTGCATTGGAGATGGTTCTTTCCAAATGACAGCGCAAGAGCTTTCAACCCTTATTCGTTATGACTATCACCCAATTATTTTTTTGATGAATAATAGTGCTTATACTATTGAAGTGCAGATCCATGATGGTGAATATAATAAATTGAATAATTGGGATTATAGCGCTTTAGTAAAAGCATTTAATGGTAACTCGGTCAAAGCTCAAGCTTTTAAAGTTAAATCTTCGCAAGACTTAACTGATGCATTAAAAGAAGTTAGTAAGACCAAAGCCTTATGTTTTATCGAAGTTATGCTTGATAAAAATGACTGCAACAAGCACCTCTTAGATTGGGGCTCTCGCGTCCAGCAGTATAATAGTAGACCACCAAGAGCAGGTTAGTTAGTTACTAAGGCATCGCTCGAACGACATAACTCTTAGTATTAAATGGAGCAACCTTGAGTTATATCCTGTTAGAAAATCGCAAAGCAAATCCTCATGCTCAAGCATCCCTTTATTTTACCAATCCATGCGAGAAAATAATTTGTTTTACTAAAGATGAGCTAATACCTTGTCTTGATAAACTAGATGAGCAAAGAAAACTCGGGAGGTATCTTGCTGGATTTGTAAGCTATGAAGCAGGGCATTATCTTGTAAGAGATACAAATGCCGAAGAAATAGATTCTGCAGATTTTCCATTACTGTATTTTTTAAGCTTTCCTAAAGTTGAAAGCCTAACGCAAAGTGAAGTTGCTGCTTTGTTACAGCAAAAAGCAGCAAAAGCAAATCAAGCGATTGTAAGTAACCTTGCATTAAATATGCCTAATGCAATCTATAACCAAGAGTTTGCCAAGATTAAGAGTCACCTCATTCAAGGGAATACTTATCAAGTTAACCTTACTACTAAATATAATTTTTCTCTTCATGGGGATAAAGTATTGTTGTACCAACAACTAAGAGATCGGCAAAAAGTTGAGTACGGGGCTTTAATGGAGCTTGATTCTCTCGCCATCCTCTCTTTTTCACCCGAGTTATTTTTTGCCAAACAAAAGACCAAAATAACGGTAAAACCTATGAAAGGTACTACGCCTAGAAGTGCGTGCCCTAAGCAAGATAAGTTAAATAAGCAAAAGCTCACTGAAGACAGTAAATTAATCGCCGAAAACGTAATTATCGTAGATTTATTAAGAAATGACTTAGGCAGAATAGCAAATCGAGGCAGCGTAAAGGTTTCTGAGTTTCTTGCAGTTACGTCTTTTGAAACTTTACATCAAATGACTTCTACAATTAAGGCAAAAATTGACCACTTACTACCTATTAAAACAATTTTCCAAAATTTATTTCCTTGTGGCTCAATAACAGGAGCGCCTAAATATAAAACTATGCAAATTATTCAAGATTGTGAAACAGGGCCACGCAATATTTATACTGGATCTATAGGCTATATAACCCCTGATAATGATATGTGTTTTAACGTGGCTATTCGTACTTTGCTTCTGCAAGATGGTAAAGGCGAGTTAGGTGTAGGTGGAGCTATAACCTATGATTCTTGCCCTGAAGAAGAGTTTGCTGAGCTAAAATTAAAAGCCAATTTTTTTACCCAAATGGAGCCTCAATTTAAGCTGCTCGAGTCTTTACTCTATGATAGTACAACAGGTTATTTTTTACTTGATGAACACTTGGCGCGCCTCAAACATTCCGCTATGGTTTTTGATTTTGTCTATGATGAAAATTTAATTAGGGAGTTATTGCAGAATAAAAATCTAAAGGAGGGTGTTAAGTATAAAGTTAGGCTAATTTTAACAAAGCTTGGGGCAGTTAAGTTAGAGTTCAGCGAAATACCTCTAAACACTAGGCATAAGAAGCAATATATTAAGTTATATGAAGATGAATGTGTAAGATCCGATGATATTCTTTTATACCATAAAACCACCAAAAGTAGGGTAAGAGAATTTTTTGATAGGGTGCACGCGCAGTTGCAAGATAATTACACAGATGTTGTTTTTATGAATGAACAAGGCTTTATCACCGAAAGTTCAAGAGCAAATATATTTATAGAGCTGAACGGCCAATGCTTTACACCACCTTTAAGCGCAGGCTTATTAGCAGGAATAATGCGCCATAAAATTTTACAAGAAAACCCTACAATAAAAGAGCGTAATCTAAGTAAGAAAGATTTAGAAAAGGCAGATAGAATTTGGTTGTGTAATTCAGTGAGAGGTATGAGGGAGGTACATAAGCTCCCTTAACGCCGTACCAGATTTGACAATAACTCGCACTCATGAGAGACTAAAATTATGTTATTTACCTCCCCCATATTTTTATTTATTTTTCTCCCTTTATTTCTTATTGTTTATTACTTAGTACCCAATACTACCTCCGCAAAAAATTCTATTGCACTACTTGGTAGCATACTATTTTTTGCATGGGGAGAGCCTATTTTTGTTTTCGTGCTTCTTTTAGGAACTTATATCGATTATCGAATTTCACTGTATATCGAACCTAAATCTGTAATCAAACCAGTTCATAAAAAAACGCTGCTACTCTTGGGGTTAAGTCTCAATATTTTTACATTGATCATGTCAAAATACCTTACTTTTATTGGTGGCACGCTTGCTCCAATAATGCATTCTTGGTTTAAGGCCAATTTAACGGTGCCGAACCTACCACTCATTTTAGGCATTTCATTTATTACCTTTCATAAAGTCAGCTATCTGGTCGATAGCTACAATGGCCGCGCCAATCCACCACGACATTTTTTTGATTGTGCTTTGTATATTTTTCTATTTCCTCAGCTCATCGCAGGTCCTATTATTCGGTATCATGATATTGGCAATCAAATCCATGCGCGCGAGCACTCAGCTACTGGGCTATTAAGCGGGTTTTTACGATTTAGTATAGGATTAATTAAAAAAATACTTATTGCAGATACCTTGGCCATCATGGCTGATAAAGTATTTAATCTTGCACCAACAGAACTGTCTTCGTTGTTTGCCTGGGGAGGGATTGTTGCTTATACGTTACAGATTTACTTTGATTTTTCAGGCTACTCGGATATGGCAATTGGCTTAGGCCAGATGATGGGTTTTCATTTTCCCGAAAATTTCAATAGACCTTATATTGCGTGTAGTATCACGGAGTTTTGGCAACGCTGGCATATTTCTTTGTCTAATTGGATGCGTTTGTACATTTATATTCCTCTGGGTGGGAATCGAGGAACGTTACTTAAAACATACATCAATCTTTGGATAGTGTTTTTAATTTCAGGTCTATGGCATGGTGCTAGTTGGAACTTTATTGTTTGGGGAGCGTATTATGGTTTTTTTCTAAGTCTAGAACGTGCGGTTACTTCCATTCCTATAATGAAACACATTGTATTACCAAATACCCTACGGCGCATAATAACCTTATTAATTGTTATTGTAGGATGGGTATTCTTTCGCTCACCTACCCTAAGCTATGCAATGCACTACATTCTAGTGATGTTTGGAGTAAATAGTGCTCCATCACAGGTACTACCTTGGGGTAGCATTTTCAACAATCACGCAATATTTACACTTATAATTGCATCACTTATTGCTACTGTGGTTCTACCAAAGACATCAATATACTATCCTAAAAAGCTCAAAGAGGTTTGGATAAAAAACCCGACAACATCAGAGGTTCAGACTATAAGTATCCAATTTATTACTACGTTATTTCTCCTGATTGTCTCGGCTGCCGCTATCCTAAGCTCAGACTATACCCCATTTCTCTATTTTAGGTTTTAACATATGGCAAATGTATTTAAAAAAGCCGAAGTATTTTTTGCAGCTCTGTTGATCGTTTTCTTACTATCACCTACCATTCAAACCATCATGCATCTCGCACCTGAAGCTACACTATACGGTTATAACGACCCTGTGCCTGAAAAACCGACGCATTATCTACACGGGTTTTTTGATAAATCACTTCAACAATGGATTGAAAAAACCTTTACTGCTCGTTTAGGGTTTCGCGCATATCTTATACGCACTATAAATGAAATTAACTTCAGATTGTTTCACGAAATGGATAACACCCGTCTAAAATTGATGACGACTAAGCAACATGGGTTATATAGCAACTTGTCTATAGACAGTCTTAATTATGACATTATGCATAAAGATGCTTTAGAAAAAAAATACCAAAAAGAAGCGCAGCAATTACTTGAAGTCCAAAATAAACTCGCAGCGCTTGGAAAATATTTTGTCGTAGTTATTGCGAGCAGTAAAGCCTATATATACCCCAAGGGTCTTGGCCAACGTCTCTTGGTTGGGGGGGATAACAATGTTTTTAACCGCGCCGCAAACTTTGGTGCTATTTTAAAAGCTTCTGGCGTTCATGTAATCGACTCAGGCCCCATATTACGCCACCTTGTACATACCGAAAAAATAGAAACCCACCCCGTGTCAGGGTTACATTGGAATTATTACGCGGCCTGTTTAATTGCACAAAAGATAGTACAGCAGGCGCAAAAACGCTTTCCTACTATGGTGGGCCTTGATTGCGGCACCGCAACTCGCATCTCCCCGCCAATGTATGACGTTGACGTAGATGGGTATTCGTTACTAAATATCTGGTCGAAAGCAGGGTTGATAAAATTAACAACCTATCCAACGATCATAGCCATACAAAACAAAACAATGAATTGGCATCCAAAGATGGTTGTTATTGGCGACAGCTTCTCTGATCAACTACGGTTTACATTGAAGAAAGCGAATATCTATGCTCACATGGTCATGTCCAGTTATTTTAAAAGACGAGAAGTAGACAATCCAGCAAATGGCGCTGTCAATCTACCAGATGATGACAAACCATGTGAACCTAAACTATTAGCCGATATTTATGCAAGTGACATCGTCATTTTAGAAATGGTTGATTACAATATTTATCGAAATACCTATGGTTTTGCTGATTATTTTCTAAAATACGCATAGGACTATAATCAACTTGAAGGACAATCAACATAGGCTTTAATAAAATAAGTTTTTTGCGCTTCAAGAGTTATTGTTTCGGGCTCATATGTTACTGAACAGCCATTCCCCACTTTTCCAGAGGGCTTTAATGTCCAGGGTTTGCCACCTGCACTTTCAGTGTTTAAATAAAATAATTGTGTAGCTTCATAGTTTCCATTAGACATCTTTTCAACTCTTGAGTCGGCAAACCAGCCATTGCTGCTGCCGCAAGTGTAGTATTCTTTTGCATATTCGTTATTACAGGAATTATCAGAGTCTGGAGGGTTATCCCAACCATTATTGAATAAACTAAGCGCATGACTATCATCGTTTGGAACTAGTGGAGCAATTCCTCCATATGTAGTCCCTAAGTTTCCCCAGGGTAAAGAAGCTCCGGCTTTGTTTTGGGCGGTAATAACAAGTAAGGCTGTATTAAAATTAGTAGAGCTATTTTCCCCTGGAGATGGCAGAATCATATTTCCATCGCAGCCTGTTGATTCAATACCAGTAGTTGCCATATTCGGCCAAAGCTTCATCATACAAAGCTTTAAGCCTTCTTTATCAAATAGAACACCGTTTTGCACAAATTTGGAGTTATTAGAGTCAAATCCCATTAAAGGAGCATACATCCAGTCTTGCAAAAATGTAGCTTTGTTCATACTGGTAAAATCCCATTCGTATACCTTTTGGTCTTCATTAGCTAGTAAGTTGCCTGCAGAATCGTAAACTTGACCTACTTTGCCATCTTGAGGACAATCTGTGGTAATTTTACCGTCAGCCACGCAAGGGCTCCATGTTACATATTTATAGACAGTGTAAATTTTATCGTCTTTGTTTAATTTCTCATAATCAAAGTTACCGCCAAAATTATCTCTGTTGGTTGGCACCCAAAAGTTCATGGAAATAAATTGAGGGCTAGTTGGATGATTTTTATTGTAGACATCGGTCATAGAGGCGTCATTAAATAATACTTGCTGAGCTACATTAATGCCATTGTCGGTGTAAGAAGGAGTACCATCTTGCTTATCTACGATTGGCAAAGTAGAAGTTAAAATTCCATCCATATAATATTTAATTTCTTTTTTATCCCAGGTAAAGGTAAATACGTGGGCTGCACCATCAAAAGGATTTATGTTGGCTGCAGGAGAGCATTCAGTATCATTTGAATTTGGACAATATCTATGATGCTGCAAAGAGCCGAACAAATTTTTAATTGCATTACCTGGAGAAAATGCATTTAATGAAGCCGTATTTCCTATCTTATCTTTAGGTAAAAACGCACTGCTAAATCCTGAAGGGCTATAATTAGGGGCCATGTCTTGTTCATGGGTGCCTGGGACAAATTCAAAATCAATTTCATGCCAGGTGTAACCCCAGTTATAATAGTCTGTTGGTGGGACAGGGTTTTCACCGGAAACAGTCTGCCTAATTTTGCCATCCCCAAAGAAGGTATAAAAAGATGAGTTTACTCCAGACTCCCCTGAAGGAATCATTTTTACTTGGAAAGTTCCATATTGGAAACGATTTTTAGTGTTAACCCCACCACTTACGGTATCGCCCTCATTTGTTTTGTTCGTTGGACAAATTGCGTTCCAGGTAATTTTTATAGGATAGGCGTTTTCAATAGAGGTAGCAGTTGCAAGATCATTAATATTAATTGTTAGAAATTGTTGGGCAGGATCAAATGTTCCAAATAAATAACAGTTATCTTTGGTACCATAATTATATGTTTGTCCTACTGATATTATTAATGGTTTATTAGGATCATCGCCTGCTTTTACTCTAAATACATCAATCTCTTTACCACCTATTAATCCCTTATTGCAATTTGGATCAATTGAGCTGCAAGGAGGACGCTCTGGACTAGTTAATGGAGCATAATTGCTATTAATAGAAATGGGAAGAAAATAATTGTCTCTTGGAGCTAAGTTGTCAAGTGCACCGGTATTTTCTATTTTTATGTAATGATCCCCTTGTGCTGATGGTGGGATTGGGTTAATTGTTGCCTTAATTGTAACTGAGTTAGATTCTTGTTTTACTCCATTGACAAAGGCTACGGCTTTAACACTTGCCGAACAAGTTAGAGGAGTTAAAGGAGGCTTATCATTTGCAGGATTAAAATATTCTCGTGGAATATCAGGGTTAAGCACAAGTTTACTATTACTAACATCAACAGCAAATATACTTTGGGGATATTGAGCCATGCTTTGAAAGGTACATGCAGCAGGAGAACCCGTAGGAGTTATTACTAATGCAGCATATAGAGAGCCTGGGGTGATTTGCGCTTCCCAGCCATTAAATGGAATTAATATACCTCCTGCAACATCAGGATTAGTAACGCTGTCAGGAACATAAAAGTCAGTTGGCACACCAGCAGGGCCAAAAAAACCGCGGTATAAATTTTGGGTAACATCACTATTTGTTATTGTTAACTGCAGCGCATAACTTAAAGATATATTTAAAGCCAGTAAGAGAAAAATCCCAAAACGCACTAATGATATATTTTTCATAATATTTAATTGAATTAATGTAATTAATTCAATTGTAGTACATCTTTGAAATTTTGCGTAACTCCCTACGTCATTCCAAAGCGTAGGGAGGGATGTTTCTAGGGTCTATTTTCTTCATAAACCTCAAGATTATAACTATCAGAATCTGAGTCTGTATCTTGAGCTTGAAAAAGCGTTCTACTAACAAGACTGCTTCTATATAGCTCTTGATGGTTATTAATTATACTGTCGATATAATTTGGCTGAATGACAACGTGCATGGCAAAATTTTGCATAAAGTCCGCTAAATTAATGCGCAGCGCAGCATTGTCGTCTTGCGAAGAAGATGCGCAACGTTGCCCAACATTAATAGATGGTTTCATGAGCGCACGCGCACTAGAGTGCGCAAGAATATTAAGCGGATGGCAGATTGCGGCTAAAGGAAAACGATAACCCTTAGCATCTAAATCAATACCACTAATTTCAAAATTTCCCAGGATATTATTTTTCGTAAAAATTATATAACCTGCAGCTAAACTTGCAGCCTCTGTATAATCATTAGGAGAAATCATTTGATAATGCGCGATCATTTGCTCGTTTATTTCGCCAGATCTTGCAAGTAATAATATCCCATCCATATTCACCACATAGCGAATTTTATATTCAGGAAATAAAACTTCTGGATCTTCAAGTAAAAAGTTTTCATTAGCTAAAGAGGTTAGTTGCTTAACTGAATATAATCTAAAGTTTGGTGTAGACTTGGCGCGGTATTTTTTAGGGTTTAATAATAAAGGTACAGCTCTTAGGTTAGCTAGGTTAGAATTGTGAAACTCATCTATTAATCCTTGGGTATTAGATAATTCGAGTTGTCTAATTTGCAATTGATCTGCGGCGGTAAGTTGTCTAAAATTTGGCATATATGCTTCTCTTTGTTGAAAAGGTCGCATAATATCAGCATTTTTCTTGGATGCAAAGCATTAATTAAACTATTTTTCCTGCGTTTAGGTAAAAAAATTCGACTTTGAATATAATAACCCTGTATAATATACATATATGCTTTTAATATGGGGTGTATAATGTTCAGGGCAATTGAAAAAGATTTACTAGCATGGAAAACAGAAGTAAATCGCAAGCCTTTATTAATTCGAGGTGCGCGTCAAGTTGGAAAAAGCTATATTGTTGAAAAGTTTGGAAAAGCTAATTTTGAGCTGCTTATTACGATAAATTTTGAGTTAGAGCCGCGTTTTATACCATGTTTTGCCAGCCTTGAGCCAGATAAAATCATTCGCGCTATTTCTTTGCTTACAAATAAAGATATTGTGCCGGAAAAATGCTTGCTATTTTTAGATGAAATTCAGCAATGTCCTAAAGCCATCATGGCTTTACGTTATTTCAAAGAAAAAATGCCTGACCTGCATATTATTGGAGCTGGTTCATTTTTGGAGTTTGTTATTAATGATGAAAATTATTCACAGCCAGTGGGGCGCGTTCAGTCCATCTTTATGAAACCTTGCTCGTGGTATGAATATTTACTTGCCAGCAAAGAAGATAAGCTTCTTGAATACTTATCATCTGTAACCCTTAAAGAAGATATAAATATTGCTATACACACTCATTTGTTAGAAAAATGTCGCGAGTATTTTATTTTAGGAGGCATGCCTGAGGTCATAGATTATTACCTGCAAACTAAACAATTTCTTGGGTGTGATAAAATTCATGCAAGTATTTTAGAGTACTATCAACGCGATCTTGCAAAATATAGGCAGAAAATCAACACAGATATTCTGGAAAAATGTTTTGTGAAAGCCCCAGGCCTAATTGCAAAACATTTCAAATATGTAGATATAGATCCTGATACTCCAGCGCGCGATTTTAAACCTGCTTTAAGAATGTTAACCAAAGCAGGTATTATCCATAATGTGTATCATACTAGCGCTAATGGCTTGCCATTAGCGCTAGGCGCAAATGAGAAAAAATTTAAGTTATTATTTTTAGATATAGGCCTAGCAAAGCATGCTTTAGGAATTGATGCATCAACCTTACTTACTGAAGAGCTTATTTTAATAAACCAAGGTAGCTTAGCAGAGCAATTTGTAGGACAAGAATTGATGGCTTATCATAAGTCTTATGAAACCCCTGCACTTTTTTATTGGGAAAGAGATAAAAAAGGCAGTCAAGCTGAAGTGGATTATATTATTTCCATTGGATCTAATATTTATCCAATAGAAGTAAAAGCAGGTAAAACTGGACGTCTTAAATCACTATATGTATTTTTAAAAGAGCATCCACACACAAAACTAGGGATCTGCATCTCGCAAAATTATCTCTCTTACGTAGATAACATTTTATCTGTCCCATTTTACCTTATTCATGAATTGCCTCGGTTAATAGCTGATCTTATATGATACTGGCGCCGCAACACGAACCCGGAAGAGGTTTGC
>Ga0155589_105_pt2 | contig 31766 bp, 30 predicted proteins | sample RifCSPhighO2_12_FD_107246 | JGI IMG/M metagenome (GOLD analysis project Ga0155589, IMG submission 107246) | Legionellales bacterium RIFCSPHIGHO2_12_FULL_37_14 | reverse complement strand
CTGGGTAGTTAGGCCTGGTTGTCCTAAAGCTTTACGTACAGCCATAGAAGCTTTATGGACCTCATCAGATGATTTTTTAACCAATCTTGGCAAAGCCGCAAAAGCCAGGTACGAAAAATTATTTACGGCAGAGAAAATTGGCAAGCGGTATGCGGAATTATATTACAATTTATACCATACAAAAACACTATGAATGAATTAGTTGAATAAACTCCATTCTGCTAGAAGGGTTATTACGCATCTCGCCTAACATTACTGAGGTTGCCATAGTAGAGTTTTGTTTAGTAACCCCGCGCATCATCATACACAAATGCTTAGCTTCAATAACTACCCCAACTCCTCTTGCGCCAGTTATTGATTCTATGCATTCAGCTATCTCCAAAGAAAGCCTTTCTTGCACTTGCAGACGTCTTGCATAGTAATCAACAATTCTTGCAATTTTTGATAGACCAATAATCTTCCCATTAGGTAAATAACCAACATGACACTGGCCATGGAAGGGTAATAGATGGTGTTCACACATTGAATACATTTCAATATTCTTCACAATGACCATCTCGTTCATGGTAGATTCAAAAATTGCCCCATTAATAATCTCATTAAAGTTTTGCTTGTATCCTTGGGTAAGATAAGAAAGTGCATCTGCAGCGCGCTCAGGTGTGCGTACAAGTCCTTCTCGGGTAGGATCTTCGCCAATACTTTTTAATATTTCTTTAAACAAATGTTGCATATTTATTCCTATATAAATTAACTTAACCAGGGGGCCAGGTCATATGGCGCCCGGCTAACAGATGAACATGAAGATGAAAAACAGTTTGTCCGCCATTTAAGTTAGTGTTAACGACTAATCTATAGCCATCTTCAGCAATATTAAGGTTTGCTGCAATTTGTTTTGCAGTTAAAAAAAGCTGCGCCACGATATCCTTATGTGAATTTTCAATATAGTTAATACTTTCAATATGCAGTTTAGGGATAATAAGTATATGAGTAGGCGCTTGTGGATTAAGATCTGCAAAAGCTAAAATTTTATCATCCTTATAAACATGGTTACACGCAATAGATCCATCAACGATTTTACAGAATATACAATCCATAACTAATCCTGAAACTTAAAAGAGAATATTATAATGGAATATCTAAGGATAGATATACCGTTACCGCTACAAAATCTCCTCCAAAAACTGCGCTCCATAACGCTCTAATTTATACTGCCCTACGCCATTCACCAACTGCATGTCTTCAAGGTTTTTAGGAGACATAGATATCATATCATGCAAAGTTGCATCAGAAAAAATCATAAAAGGCGGTTTATTTTCGGCAGTAGCAATTTTTCTTCTTAAGGCGCGGAGTTTTTCAAACAAGGGAGAATTATTAGAAAAAGCCGCGGGCTTTTTCTTCCGTTCTTTTGGCTTTAGGGAGGTACTTGGCAAAATTAAAAATACTTCTTCTTCGCCTTTTAAAACTTTAATAGCAGATTTTCGCAGTTTTAAAACATTAAAGTGGCGGAAATCTTGAAAGCAATAATCTCGTTGAATTAGCTGCCAGCCTATTTGGCGCCAATATGCGGCTGGATGATCCTTGCCTATTCCATAGGTACTCAAAGTTTGGTGATTAAATTGTAAGATTTTTTGCTGAGCACTACCTCTTAACACCTCAACAACATGCTGAAAACCAAAGTTTTGGCGTAATCTATAAATACAAGAAAGAAATTTTTGTGCCTCTTCTGTTGCATCAATAAGTTGAGGAGGATTTTTACAAATATCACAACAGGTATGTTTTGGCGCTGTTTTTTCAAGGACTTCGCCAAAATACCTTAAAACAATATCACGCCTACAATTGGAAGCTTGCACAAAAGCTAGCATATGGGAAAATTTATTCACTTCAACTCTATGGTTTAAAGCTTCGCTTTTTTGTTGAATTAAAGATCTAAGACGCATAGCTTCTTGGGGAGAGTATAATAAAATTGCCATGGCAGCGGTTCCATCTCTCCCGGCGCGTCCGGTTTCTTGATAGTAGCTTTCTATACTTCTTGGCAAATCATAATGAATTACAAAGCGCACGTTAGGTTTATCAATTCCCATACCAAAGGCAATTGTTGCAACAACTATATTAATGTTATCAAACCGAAAATCATGCATTACACTTTTACGCGTAGCATGCGGCATGCCGGCGTGATAACCGCGAGCTGCAAATCCCGCAGCTTGCAGCTCTTCTGCTAGGGTTTCTACGCTTTCTCGCGTTAAACAGTAAATTATGCCAGCTTGGGTTTTATTTTCTTCAAGGTAATTTATTATTTGTTTTACAGGGTTTTCTTTAGCTACTACCTGATAGTAGATATTAGCCCTATTAAAAGACGAAATGTGAATTTTAGGAGAGTAGTTTAGTTTGTTAATAATATCTTCACGAGTTTGTTCATCTGCAGTTGCCGTAAGTGCAATAATTGGCACGCTAGGAAAGTATCGCTTAAGGCAGCCAAGCTCTCTATACTCAGGGCGAAAATCATGCCCCCATTGCGATATACAATGCGCTTCATCAATTGCAAAAAGCGCAACCTTAAAAGTAAGGTCTTCTAAAAAGTAATCTCTAAGCAGCCTCTCAGGTGCAATGTAGAGTAAGTCTAGTTTGTTGGTGCGTAAATCATTAAGAACTTTAGTAGATTCATTAGCACTTAAGGAACTATTATAAAATGCAGCTTTAATTCCTAGCTGCTGCATTGCAGTAACTTGATCTTCCATTAAGGAAATTAAAGGAGAAACAATTATCCCCACACCATCTCTAATTAAAGCTGGAATTTGATAACATAAAGACTTTCCGCCGCCTGTAGGCATTAATACTAGAAGGTCTTCACCATTAATGAGTTGATCTATTATGGTTGCTTGCGCATCTCTAAAACTATTAAATCCGTAATATTTTTTTAAATATTGTAAGGCAAGCGAAGATTCATCATGGTCCATTGCAGAATTCTTATTATTAGCATTGGGCATGCATTGTAAATCAATATACCAGTTTTTTTAACTCTCTTTGAAAGATAATGTCTTTACGCTAAACTGATGTTACATTTTCTTATGGATTACGTATATGTTAAGCAGGATAATAGCTTTTGGTTGTCTAGTTTTGGTTTTGGTTAATCTTACTTCTTGTTTTTACCAACCCCCGTATAATAATTTTCAGCCGCAGTCTGGGCTTTATTCTACCCTTAAAGATACACGTAGAGTGTTACTGAAAAAACTTTATGAATATAAAATTGAAGTTGTGCATTATGGCGATCAGGTGACTTTAATTGTGCCTACGGATCAATATTTTGAGTTTAATTCAGATAAATTAATCGATAGACAATATAAAGGTCTTGAGGTTATCGTTAAATTTATTCGCACTTATCCTAAATGCCCGCTTGCAGTTGCAGCTTTTTCTGACAATGTTGATGGCACAAAGCGGAACCTTAAATTAACTGATAAAAGGGCAAATGCAATGGTTGCATTTTTATGGGCTAATGGAATTGCCGCAAAGCGTCTAGTGCCCCAAGGTTTTGGTGAGCATTATGATGTGGCTGATAATCATATAGTAAGAGGGCGGGCTTTAAATAGACGCCTTGAAATTCAATGGCCAGCTAAAACAGAAACTTTATACGGTAATATTCATAGGGAAACCGCCTCTAGTCGCAAAGAGGAATCCCTAGATGCTTTCTAAAATTATAGGAGGAGTCCTCCTAATTGTTGGAACCTCAATAGGCGCTGGAATGTTAGCTTTACCAGTTGCAAGCTCAACTATGGGTTTTTGGCCTTCTTCATGTTTACTAACTTTTTGTTGGTTAATAATGACTATGGGCGCTTTGTATATGACAGAAGTAAGCTTATATGTTGATAAAGGTAAGCATTTAATATCTATGGCGGCAGCAACTTTAGGAAGTAAAGGTATTGTTGTTGCATGGATTAGTTATGTGTTATTACTGTATACGCTTTTATCTGCTTATATTTCAGGTGGGGCTGATGTTTTTGGATCTATTTTAGCGGCCATAAACGTTAAGCTTAGCGATAAAATGGCTATTAGTTTATTTACTCTTATCTTTGGTCTTATTGTATATCAAGGAATACGTCCTGTAGATTTCGTTAATCGGATATTAATGTTTGGGAAGTTGGGCATTTACGTTTTTTTAGTTACCCTTATGATTCCTAATATATCTTTTACTAACTTTACACCTAAAATATGGAATTTACAGAGTAGTTTAGTATTGATTTTTATTACTTCATTCGGTTTCGCTATTATTGTGCCTAACTTAAGAGATTACTTTGATAGAGATATTTTGGTTTTAAAAAAGGTTATTTATATTGGTGCACTTATTCCCTTTATTTGTTACGTTATTTGGGATGCTGTTATTATGGGGCTTATTCCTCTTAATGGAAGAAATGGTTTAGCTGTATTACAAACTAGTGATCATGCAACCAGCCAGTTAGCCTTATTTTTATCCCAACATATTAATAGTCCTTTTGTAGATCGCTTGTTTAATGCTTTTACCTCGATTTGTATGTTGACAGCATTTTTAGGTGTTGCTTTAAGTTTAATTAGCTTTTTAGGTGATGGCTTTAAACTTGAACAAAAAGGTGGCTCAGGATTACTTCTTTTCACCTTAACTTTTATGCCTCCTTGGTTAATAGTTATGTTTTATCCAGGGGCATATTTACACGCTCTTAGTTATGCTGGTAGTTGTTGTATAGTATTGCTCCTTATGCTGCCAGCTTGGATGAGCCTTAAAGGACGTACGATTTATAAAGCTGGGTGGCGCGCGCCTTGCGGGAAGTATCTGCAGATTTTTCTAATTATTCTTTCCTTATTGTTGCTAATTAAAAGCATTATATATATTTTCTAGACTTAAAATTTGCAGGAGTTAATGTGATTTCAAAGGCAATTGGAGGTGGTTTATTATTAGTCGGAACCTCAATAGGTGCTGGAATGTTAGCATTACCTTTAGTGTTAGCAAAAGTTGGGTTTTTATATAGCCTTATTCTGCTTTGTTTATGTTGGTTAATTATGTATTTAGGGGCGCGCTATATTTTAGAAGTAAACGCGTCGTTTGCACCTGGCAGCCATCTTGTATCTATGGCCAAAGCGCGCCTAGGATTGCCTGGCCAGATTTTAGCATGGATAAGTTGTTTATGTTTATTATACAGTTTATTAGCAGGGTACATTGCTGGCGGAAGTGATGTCTCTAAAAACATCTTGCATAATTTTGGGGTAAATTTATCTGATAACTTTTGTACAATAGGGTTTACCTTAACTTTAGGTCTAATTGTATATGCTGGTATAAAAGTCGTTGATTATGTAAATCGTGTACTAATGTTTGGTAAGTTAGGGATCTTTATTGTAGTATCTTTACTGCTTTTTCCCTCGATAAAAACTCCTAATTTGGCTTTCGGCAGTTTTGCCGAAGTTTCTAGTTGTTTAATGATTTTAATTACTTCTTTTGGCTTTGCATCTATTGTACCTAGTCTTTATTACTACTTTAACAATGAAGTTAATACCTTAAGAAAAGTTCTTTTTTGGGGCTCATTAGTACCGCTTGTTGCTTATGTAGTGTGGCTTCTTGTAATGATGGGAGCATTACCTAAGAATGGAGTGCATAGTTTAGGAGCTATTAGTCTTTCAACTCATCCTTTAGGCGGGTTAATTAATAGCTTGCAGCAAGAGTTAGGCATTGGGTTTATCGAAAAATTCTTTACCTTATTTACAGTTATTTGTTTATTAACAGCGTTTTTGGGAGTTGCTTTAGGTTTGTTTGATTTCTTAAAAGATGGCTGTAAATTACAAAAATCTGGTATCCAAGGCTTAGTTTTATTTAGCTTAACCTTTTTCCCCCCAATGTTAGTTGTCTTGTTTAACCCAGGAATTTACATTCATGCCCTAAGTTACGCCGGTAGGTGCTGCGTATTACTGTTATTGATTTTACCATCTCTTATGTTATTGCGTTCTCCGCAAAAAACTTATTCCAGAGTGGTGGGTGGCAGAGTAGGGGCAGCTTTAGTATTTGTAATCGCAGTAATTTTATTATTTATGTAATATTTTAGTAATATACCTTTATTTTTTAATATAAAGTGATAAAATATACCTTTATTTTTTTAATATACTTGTATGCAACGCTTAATATTTAATCATTTGCTGACTTGGCTTAGCTCTCCTCTACGCAAACCTTTAATATTGCGTGGCGCAAGGCAAGTAGGTAAAACTTGGTTAGTGCGTGAGTTGGCAAATAAAGCGCAAAGAAAAATTATAGAAATTAATTTAGAAAATAGATTCGATCTAATTGAGCTATTTAATAGCAATGATCCTAAAGCCATCATTCTTAATCTAGAAAGTTTTTTTCACCAAAAAATTATCCTTGAAGAAAGCATTTTATTTTTAGATGAAATTCAAAGAGCTCCTCAGCTAATCGCAAAGCTTCGTTGGTTTTATGAATTAATGCCTGAGCTACCTGTTATTGCGACAGGATCTTTATTAGAGTTTGAGCTAGAAAGTCACTCTTTTAGTATGCCAGTTGGAAGAATTAACTATTATTTTGTTGAGCCAATGGGGTTTGAAGAGTTTTTGCTTGCCAAGAATCCTCACCTATTAGTTACTATAAAAAATTCAAGTTTAGAAAATCCATTAAATCAGGTACTTCATGCAGAAGCAAACCAGTTGTTCAAGGAGTTTGTGATGGTAGGAGGTATGCCAGAGGCTGTTGCCTCCTGGATAGAGCAGCAATCACTTGAAGATTTAGCACAAATTCATCATAACTTAATTAGTACTTATAAAGATGATTTTGCTAAATATGCTAAGAAATTGTCTTTGCAATATTTACAAGATGTAATATTGGCAATTCCTAAAATGTTAGGTAAAAAGTTTGTTTATAGCCATGTCAACTCGCTTGCAAAACATGCAGCTATAAAACAGGCTCTGCAATTATTGATAAAGGCGCGTCTTTGCCATCCCGTATACAATTCGCCGGCAAATGGAATACCGTTAGGTGCACAGACTGACACCAAATTATTTAAAATGATTTTGCTCGACATTGGGCTTGTTTCTACGATGCTGGGCATACAACATCATCAATTTAATACTATAGATGATATTTTTTTAATCAACAGTGGTGCCATAGCAGAGCAGGCTGTTGGCCAGTTGTTACGCTTATATACCCCATATTACGCTGAGCCTAAATTATATTATTGGGAAAGAAAAGCACAGAGTAGTAGCGCTGAAATTGATTATCTAGTTCAGTACCAACAACAACTTATTCCTATCGAGGTTAAATCAGGCAGTACAGGAAAGCTGCGTTCCCTGCACCAATTTATGTACGAAAAACCCTGGAAAATTGCAGTTCGCATTTATTCAGGACCATTAGGTTACGCTAGAGTGCAAGTTAAGACAACGAGTGGCAATTTTGTAGAGTATAAGCTTTTATCATTGCCTTATTATATGCTGAGCGAATTAGAAAAACTTTTAACTTTATTAACCAAGTAGAAAACTACAAAAGCCAACTATTTGGTTGGCTGATGGCTACTTACTTGAGTTACCTTAGCGTTATTTTCATTAGCTACGCTATTATTAGTTGGTTCTTCTTGAGTAAATAAAGAAGAACAGTGCTGCACCTCTTCTTCGTTAGTCATTTCTTTTTTACCTCTATAGTTTGAATTGAGGAGTAGCGAAGTTGTTGCTATATTTATAGTCTTATCTTTTAACTTTAAAGCTTCTAAAGATTCGCAATAGATAATTAAAGGTAATGTATTATTAAAATATTTTGTCTCACTAATGACGGCTAATGGAATGGCAATTAGCATAAATGCTGCTAAAGCAATCAAAGTTGGTATGGGTGCAATAATTAAGGAGGTAATAAAACCTATTAATATGAGAAGAGAAACATAATTCATAAGTTTGTATCGTTGATAGCTATTGATATTTAGCAAAGGTTTTCCGTACAGCGAGACTTGCATGGGAGGTTGGTGTGCAATTTCATGAATAGTGCGTTCTATTGCGTTAACATAATGTTCATTTTTTTGTAACTTTATGCTTTTGCACAAAGCTATAATTTTATCAGCATCAGGATCTGTGTTTCTAAGATTATTTTCATTAAATTGCAATTCGGTAAGATAAGCTTGTCTAGACTGGTTAGATTCGACTTTATTTAAGTTTTCTATAATTGTTAGGTATTTAACTGCGATTTTTACCACTTCTGCGTATGTCAGCATTTTTATGTCCAATATTTAGATTAAGGAGAACTATATACTACCATAATTACAAATAAAATTCAATAAGAATGTAAATTAATCAGTGAACTCGGACCCAACGCCATCGATAGATTCCTTGTAGTAGCACTGAAATTGATTATCTAGTTCAGTACCAACAACAGCTTATTCCTATTGAGGTTAAATCAGGCAGTATGAGTTACCTTAGTGTTATTTTCATTAGCTACGTTATTATTAGTTGGTTCTTCTTGAGTAAATAAAGAAGAACAGTGCTGCACATCCTCGTTAGTCATTTCGTTTTTACCGTTATCGCGTGAATTGAGGAGTCGCGAAGTTGCTATATTTACTGCCTTATATTCGGACTTTAAAGCTTCTAAAGATTTGCAATAGTTAATTAAAGGCGCTGTATTAATATATTTTGTCTCACACATGGCAGCCAAAGGAATGGTAATTAACATACATGCTGCTAAAACAATCAAAGTTGGTATGGGTGCAAAAATTATGGAGATAAAAAAACCTAAGGTTATAAGAAGAGCGGTATAATTCATAAGTTGATATTGTTGATAGCTATCGATATTTAGCAAAGGGTGTCCGTACAGCGAGACTTGCATGGGATGTTGCTGGGCAATTTCATGAATAGTGCGTTCTATTGCGTTAATATAATACTCATCTTTCTGTAACTTTATATTTTCGCATAAATCTAAAATTTTATCAGCATCAGGAGTGCTTTTTTTAAGATTTTCTTCAAATATTCTCAATTCGGTAAGATCCCTTTGCCTATCTTGTGTGGCAGTGACTTTGTTTAAGTTTTCTATAATTTCTAGGTAGTTAACCGCGATTTTTACCACTTCTGCATATGTCATCATTTTTATGTCCAATATTTAGATTAAGAAGGACTATATGTTACCATCATTTTAAATAAAAGTCAATAAGAATATAAATTAATCAGCATGCTCTGACCAAATGCCAATGACAAAATCGCTGATACATTTGACAAAAAGCCATAAATCTAGGATCATTTGCGCTTTTGCTTGTAATCTACTGGAGAGAAGTTTGTGGCAAATCTTAAATCTGTAATTAAACGTGCACGGCAAAATGTTAAGTTGCGGCAGCGTAATATGAGTGGGCGTTCGCTATATCGTACTTATGTTAAGTACGTTTTAAAAGCTGTTGAAGCGAATGATGTTAAAGGCGCTAATGAAGCTTATAAAAAAGCTCAGCCAATGATTGATAAGGCAGCGCAAAAGGGCATTATCCACAAGAATAAAGCAGCGCGTCTTAAAAGCCGTTTGGTGGCGCGTGTTAAAGCAATTTCAATTTAAAGGTTACATTAACCTATAAGCTTATGTCGAAAAATACCAATTTTAAGTTGTCTGTCATTGCGCCTATGTACAATGAGGCAGCGGGAATTGGTGTTTTTTTGCGTGAGCTTATAAATGTTTTAGAATCCGCAAAATATAATTATGAAATTATTTTAATTGATGATGGCTCAACTGATGAGACAGTTAGCAATTGTTTACCTTTTATTCAAAATAACCCTAACATTCGGCTAATAGTTTTTTCCCGCAATTATGGCCATGAAATTGCTTCAACTGCTGGCTTTGATTACGCAACTGGTGATTATGTTGTTTTGATGGATTCTGATTTACAACACCCTCCTCAGGTAATTAATGAATTAGTAAAAATGGCGCATATAGACGGTTTTGATGTTGTATGTGCTTTACGGAGTAATCGCGAGCAACAGTCATTCATTAAAAAGCAAACTGCGGCTTTATTTTATAAGTTGTCTAACAAAATCACCGGATTCGATCTAAAAAATGGCAACATTGGTAATTTTAGGCTTATTAGCCGTAAGGTTGTTGAATCGTTAAAATTAATGAAAGAAAGCAATCGGCATTTAATTATGCTGTTTGCTTATATAGGATTTAACACTTCAACCGTATCTTATGCTGTATCGCCAAGGTATGCTGGCAAAAGTAAATATAGTTTACGTAAACTGATAAAGCTTTCTTTAGACTCGATAATTTCATTTTCCGCAAGACCTTTACATATGATGTCTTTGCTGTCAATTTTTATTAGCCTTCTTATGATGGTATATGCAGGTTTTATTTTGATGCAAAAATTATTTACGCATCAACAGCTAGCAGATGGTATGGCATCAGTGATTTTTTTGATATCAGGTTTATTTTCTATTTTGTTTTTATTTTTAGCAATTATTTCTGAATATATTAGTAGAATTTTAATCGAAACAAAAAATAGGCCTTTGTATTACGTAAAACAAGATATTTCAAATGATAGTCTTACCAGTCTTGTCATTGCAGAAGAGTCTACCAGTGCTTAAGGATTTATGGATTTGTGCCGATGATTTTGCGCAAAATGATGCTATTTCTTTGGGGATTTTAAAGTTAGCTGATTCTATGCGCTTAAACGCTATTAGCGCTATGGCTAATTCTGCCTTTTGGCCGCAACATGCTAAAGAGTTAAGGACATTAAACCCAAACATTAAAATTGGGTTACATTTTAACTTAACTTATGGCTACTATTTAACTAATGGGAAAAAATTACCTCAATTATCAAGGCTAGTTTTTTTACTTTTTACCCAGCAAATTAAGCAAGAAGATCTGTTTAGCGAGCTTGTAGCGCAGTGGGAAAGTTTTACAGCTTTGCTAGGGAGAGAACCTGATTTTATTGACGGGCATCAACATGTGCATCAATTATATAATGTGCGTCCTCAATTGCTTAGACTCTGTAAAGAGAAAAACTATCAAGGTTTTTGTAGAACAACAACCAATGGTTTAAAAGATTACTTGGTATGGCAAAGTGGTTTTCCTAAGCCTGTTGCCATGCAGCTTTTAGGCGGGCTTAAGTTAAGAAAAGAGTTATCTAAGAATAATATTAACACAAATACTAGCTTTTTAGGCTTCTATCCATACAGAAGCGCAGCTAACTACCGAGACTATTTTCGCAGTTTTTTAGCAAAAAGTAAGCCTGGGGGCTTAATAATGTGTCACCCAGGGCTTGATTCTCAAGATAGTACAGATCCAATTCATCTATCACGTGCTCATGAATATGCCTATTTTGCGAGTAAAGAGTATTTGCAAGATATACAGGAGTACCTTGACAATGAAAAAAAATAAACTATTTTCATTTGCTGATTGGTGCCTTTTAAGTTTTTTATTTTTAACCCGCCTAGTTGGAATGTATGTTGTACCTTTAAATGATGTAACAGAAGCGCGCTATGCTGAAATAGCGCGTAAAATGATAGTTTCTAATGATTGGATTACTTTATGGCATGAAAAAGGCATCCCTTTTTGGGGCAAGCCACCCTTATCTATTTGGCTGTCTGCACTTTCTATGGAGCTTTTTGGAGTTAATGCCTTTGCAGCTCGCCTCCCGAGTTTTCTACTTTCGTTGTTAGTTATATTTTTACTTTTTTTGCTAGTTAAACAGTATAAAGGGGCAAGAGAGGCAAGGATAAGCGTATTAGTCTTAGCTAGCAGTTTTTTAATGTATTTAATTTCAGGCACCATGATGATGGATCCTGCGTTATTATTTGCGGTTTTTTTAGCTGAGGCAAGCTTTTGGCTGGCAATAGAAAAGCACAGTATTTTTGCAGCTTATATGTTTTATCTAGCGCTTGCTATAGGGTTACTCGTTAAAGGCTTACTAATTATTGTTTTGCTCGGGGGAAGTTTAGGTCTTTGGGTTATCTGGCACAAAAAGTGGCAAGCACTTTGGACAAGGTTGCCGTGGTTTAGTGGCACGCTTTTAATGTTAGCCTTGGCGCTTCCTTGGTATATTTTAGCTGAGCGTAAAACCCCGGGATTTATAAATTATTTTATTGTCGGGGAGCATTTTGCAAGGTTTATGCACTCTGGCTGGCAAGGAGATAAATATGGCAGAGCCCATAACCAAATCTTCGGTATTATTTGGCTGTATTTTTTAATAGGCGCAGCTCCTTGGTCTATCTATCTTGTTAAATTTAAACAAAATATACGCGTGAGCTTACAATATGCCCATGATACTTGGGTTACATATTGGTTTTTATGTTGCATTTTTCCCTTAGTATTTTTTACCTTTGCCAGCAATTTAATTTTCCCCTATGCAGCTCCTGCTTTGCCAGCATTTGCAATTTTATTTGCTGAAGTCTTACAGCGGCATTATGCTAAAGAAGCTGAGAACACACGACTTTTAGTTCTTGCGAGTCTAGTTGGAGTAATTTCTAGCCTAGCTGTTTCGCTCTTTTATTTTAATCCTGCCATTATTGCTAAAGCAGAAAATAGGGTGGTAGCGCTTTGGCAAAAGCAAAGTGATCATACGCAAAACCCCTTGATGTATTGGCGAAATTCTGTAGCCTTTTCTGCTGAATTCTACTCAGATTGGCATGTTGAAGCAGCCCTTGATCTTGCTACTGCTTGTAAAAAAGTTGATGCCACACATTCCGTTTATTGGGTTGTTGCTAGCAAAGATTTACCAGCTTTTAAGAAAATATTTTCCCCTAACATCCAAGAAATAGGAAAAATAAAAGTAAAAAAATCTTCTGAAAATCTCCTTAAAGTAACTCGCCTTCCTTGTGGGGAAAAAAAGTGAAAGCAAAAAAATATTCTTCTTTCTATATTATTTTAGCTTTGCTCGCCTTAGTGCGGCTTATTGCGATGTGGTGTATTCCCTTAGGCGAGGGGACAGAAGCAAGATACGCTGAGATGGCAAGAGAAATGTTAGTTACCAATGATTGGATTACTGTATGGTATAAAACGGGCATCCCATTTTGGGGTAAACCGCCCATGACTATTTGGTTATGTGCGTTATCTATGAAAACTTTTGGGGTTAATGCTTTTGCTGCGCGTTTACCTGATTTCATTCTTTTAGTTGCAGTTTTGGTCTTGTTATATCACTTTCTTAAGTATTATAGGGATGAAAAAATAGCGCGTGTTGGAGTTTTAGTATTAGCTAGTAGCGTACTCTTTTTTATCTTAGCAGGGGCTGTTTTGATGGATCCTGCGTTGTTATTCGCCATATTTTTATGCCAAATAAGCTTTTTTGATGCTTTAGAAAGAGGTAAGAAGCTTGCTGGTTATTTATTTTTTTTAGGTCTTGCTATAGGATTACTAGTTAAAGGCTTGGTTATTGTTGTGCTAGTTGGGGGATCAACTTTTTTATGGGTATTATGGCAAAGAAAGTGGCGCGATCTTTTCACTAAATTATCCATTATTACAGGTACGTTAGGTATGCTTATTTTAGTATTACCTTGGTATATTTTAGCTGAACTTAAAACTCCAGGATTTTTAAATTATTTTATCTTAGGGGAACACTTTTCCAGGTTTATGCACACCGCATGGCAAGGAGACAAATACGGCAGTGCCCATGCACAATTTTTTGGCATGATTTGGCTATATTTTCTCACCGCAACCCTGCCATGGTCATTATTTCTAATATCCATATTCCGCCAGATTCTTTGTCAGTCCAGTACTTTTTTCTGTAAGTCCCGTGCTCTGTTCTGTCATTCCCGCGTAGGCGGGAATCCAAGCATGTATAAAACGCGAATGGATTCCCGCCTACGCGGGAATGACAGAAAAGAGTGCTGGACTGACAGCTATTTCAGCTATTGGCTTTTATGTCTTAGCTTTCCACTAATATTTTTTACGTTTGCTAGAAATTTAATCTTCCCTTATGTAGCTCCAACGTTACCTGCATTTGCAATTTTATTCGCTGAATTTTGGGCAAGTTATTATAAGGATAAACCAGAAAATAGTATCTTTATATTTTTCTCAAGTAGCGTAGCTGTTATTGTAACTGCTTTATTATTACTAGGGATATTTTATAAATTTCCCCCTGTACTTTATTATTCGCAAAATAAAATGATTAGCACTTGGCAAAAAGCAAAAGGCAGCGCAGAAAATCCAATTGTCTATTGGAAAAAAAGCATAGATACTTCAGCACTTTTTTATGCAAAAGGCAGAGTTCTCGCAACAGTTAATCCTGAAGTAGTATGCAAGAAAGTTAATTGCAATAAGCCAGTATATTTTGTAGTCGCAGAGCATGATTTACCGCATTTTAGGACGCAATGGAAAATTTTTCTACAACCTACGTCCCGCGGCTTGTCCGCGGGATCTACGAATCTTTCTACAGCGCTTGATCCCGCGGACAAGCCGCGGGACGTAGGCGCAGAGAGTAATAAGTGGGACGTAGGCGTAGAGGGTAAGACCCTAGTTAAAGAAATTGCTGAATTGAATGTTCATCCTTATAAAGAGTATCTAGTGTGCTTAGAGATAGTCAGCTAAAGATGAGCACTTATCTCAGATAATTCAGCATCAAGCTCTTTATCATCAACAGCTGCTACCTTTGGTTCAACAGCTGGTGACTGAAAAAAGTGGAGAAATGTTTTATGTTGATCAAGTTCTTCAACATTGCTTGGGTGGACTTTTTTGGCGACATCGAGATCAGTTTCAATCCTTTCTAGTTCTACGTCCCTTTTATTTTTTAAATATTCATAATTGATCAATCCTGTGCCTATACCAAGAATTGCAGGTGTAAGCAATGATGAAAATATAATCGCCATAAATACACCCATACCAAATCCTAACCCTCCTGTGCTCGCAGTAAGAATAAACATGATAATTAGCGAAGCCACAGCTAAGAATACCCCGACCATGAGTCCACCAAATATGTGAAGTGCGACTAGATCTTCACGACTTAGTTCTTTATTCCATTGCTGATACGGTTCAAGTATCTTATCTTTAGTTTCTTTAGGCAGTGGATAATCTGGAATCCCTTGTTTAAACACAAAAGGATTGGTAACAGCAAGCATGGCGTTTAAATCTTGGATAGATGATTGCTCAACTTTTAGGAGCACTTCTTGGACTCTCATTAGCTCTTTCAGTAGCCATTCAAAATAAGCTTTCTGATTTCTATACTTTTCATTATTTATTAATGCATTCAATTGAATTATAAGATCGCTGGTTTTTGTTTTAAATTCTGCAATTTCTGCTTGAGTATATAATTTGTTTGGCATAGGAGCTCCTGGTTTATATTAGTAATATTTGATAAATAAAGGCGCTATTTTAGCATATAAAATACACAATGTAAATTATTAGTAATTTAGCGGGACGAAGGCTTATGAGTAAAGAGTTTCTTTATTATTATACCTGCAATTGTATTCCCACTTACATTAAGTAAGGTTGCAGGAATTTCGATGATGACGCTAATAGTAGTCAGTAAATATAACGCGCTTTGGTCAAAACCAAAAATATTGATAATTAATATATCGCCTAATATCCCGCCACTAGCTATTGCTCCTATAACAGATCCAACTAAGAGCGCAACGCCAATTGTGCTAATTAAAGCATACAAAGTTGTATCAAATGGTAAGTTGTAAAAACTAAATAGCGCAGCCATTTTAACAATAGCGCCCATGATAGATCCTTGTTTATGCAAAAGGGTGCCAAAGGGAATTATAGTTTCAGCTATAGTGTCTTTAACCTGCATTTTTTGCAGAGCCTTAATATTAGCAGGAATAGTTGCCGCACTGCTGCAAGTTGCAATTGCCATAAGGGCTGGCAAAGTTAGATTTTTCCAAAATATACGCACCATGCTAAAACCTTGGCAAAGGTAAGCATATAAACTAAAAAATATGATTAAAAATCCTAGACTCCCAATAAAATACAAGCAAGCAATAGCTAAAAATTGCTGTACTAATTGCTCACCTAAATTTTGCACAATGTTGGCAAAATAAGCAAAAAAACCAATAGGTGCAAGATACATCAGAATGGAAAAAGCCTGCAAAAATATTGCTTCAGCGTTATGCAAAAAGTTAATAACAACCCCTTTTTTATCTACTTTATGTGTACTTATACCAAAAATGGCAGCAAAGATAATTAAAGCGAGCATATTATTGGTTGAAAATAAGAGGTTAAATTGTTTGACGCTAAGTAGATTGGTAATTTGTTCAAGAAATGGCAGCTGCTTTATAGGGTAAAAGTTAGTTGCCGAAATAAAGTTTGGTGGATTAATAGGGAAAAATAAAATTAACACGCGCATGTATATTGCAGCAATTATTCCGAGCACTAAAAATAAACCAATATAACTTATAAAAGTATACCTTAAGGTTGATGCCTGCATTTTTGTTATAGAAGAACTAATAGAAAAAAATACTAAAGGAACTACTAAAGTTAAAAGCAAATTTAAAAATAGATCGCCTAAAGGCTGAATCGTTTTGACATAATCTTTGCAAGTTACACCAAAAATAGCACCCAATACTATGGAAGTGAGCAGTATTATAGGGAAGAAGAATGTTTTAAAAATTGAATTCTTGGGTTTAACTATACTTTTGCTACTCATATTGTCCTAATTTAACTTTTAGCAGCCTTTTTATCGCTGGCAGATAACTCATTATTTTTCTCGGGTAAATTTTTATTAGAAGCTGCTTTTTCAAGCAAGCTGGTTAACTCATCAGCTGACGGGTCGTTTGCTGCCTTTACTTCGGCAATCCATTTTTTTGCTTCTTGTATTTGTCCTTGTTGAATAGCGATTTTGGCAAGAGCGACAGCTGCATCTCTGTTATGATTGTTAGCGGCTTTTTTGTAAAGTTCTAGGGCTTTGGTTTCGTCTTTAGGAATTCCTGTGCCTTCATGGAGCATTTTTGCAAGTTGTAATAAAGCTAGTTCATGGCCTTTACCCATAGAGGTTTCCAAATACTGTGCGGCCAACTTATAGTCAGGAGTTTTATCATTAAGTAGCATAAGGCCAACTTGGTATAAAGCTTCGGGGTTATTTTTAATTGCGGCTTTTTCGTACCAAGTGCGGGCAAGACTCTCATCTTTACCAACTCCTTCGCCAATTAAATAAAGGTGCGCAAGTTGAGTCATGGCACCAGCGTTGCCTAGATTGGCGGCTTTTTCGTATAAAGCAAAAGCTTCTTTATAGTTAACAGGTTCACCTTTACCATATTCTTTAATTAAACCTAAGTTATAAAGTGCGATAGGGTTATCTTCGTTAGAGGCTTCTAAGTAAGCTTCGGTAGCGGCAGGATAGTTTTCATCAAAGATCTCATATACATATCCTAAAGCAACAGGGGCAATTTTACTGCCGTTTTTAATAGATTTTTGATACCATTTTTTAGCTTTAGCAATATCTGCTTCGTTGGCTAAATGACCTGTTTGATAAAACTCTCCAAGTAAAAATTGCGCAAGCGGTTGCTTACGTTGTGCTGCTGCTACAATATACCATTTTTCTGCTTCTTTAGGATTAGTTGGCACACCAATGCCATGATCATAAAGGTAAGCAAGTTTAGTGGCTGCCATAGGATCGCCTTTTTCGGCAAACTGAGTGTAAAGATCTTTTGCAAGTTTAAGATTTTCTTGATTTTGTGCTTGGTTAATATAGGCATCTGCAAGTAAAAGCCCTGCAACTGGGCTACCTTCTTGTTGGGCTTTTAATAAAGTATTAAGGTAAGGTTCATGGTTTATATATTGGAGCATGGCTAAATTATAATCTGCATACGCAAGATTTTGATCTGCGGCGAAGGCTAATAATTCTTTAGCTTTTTTTAGATTGTTAGGTCCTTCAGCTCCTTTTGCAGCTTCACTTCCTAAAATAAAAGCGCCAATAGGGTGATTAACAGCTTTTGCATACCAATTAATGGCTTTTTGATTGTCGACCTCTGTACCTATGCCACGACTATATAACATAGCAAGCAATAATGCTGCCGTTTGGTTGCCAGAGTTAGCTTGTTCATAAGCAGTATTAAAAGCTTTTGCTTGTTCTTCATGACTCGTGCTCATAGCTTGGTAAAAGGCTAAAGGTAAATCAGCGGCTGCTATGCCTTTATTCGCTGCATCTTGATATAGTTGTTTAATAAATTTTTCGCGTTTATGTTTTTGCGATAAATTAAAGTTTGATTGATCTTGTTTTAACAAGGCGGTAGCCAATTGATATTCAGCTATGGTTAAAGCATTAGCTGTAGCAAGGTAATACATGGCAATAGCTTGCTCCATATTTGGCGCGATTAAAGATTCGCCTTTTTCATCGTTCAAGCCATTTTGATATAAATTACCTAAAACATATTGGGCGTTTTCATTACCTTTAAAGGCAGCATCTAATAGCCAGTCTATACCTTTTTCATAATTAACAGGATTTGTGTCACCTGCAAGATATAAAAGACCAAGGTTATATTCTGCTCTTATTTCTTGTTGGGTTGCGGCAAGCTCATAATATCTTATAGCTTGAACAGTATTTTTAGCGACTGCAACTCCTGCTTGGTAAAGTTGGCCTAGTTCAAACTGAGATTTTGCATCACCTAATATTGCTCTATCATAAAGTTCTAACAATGCATTTTGATAATGAAAACGGCGATTAAGAAAGTTAGGTACTAATTCTAATTGCACAAAAATATCAGGTTCTGATTCAGCTTCGCTCAGCAAGGTATCAGGGTATATTAATGCTTCATCTTTATCATGGCGTAAAACCAAAGAGTCGCGATGTTTTAAGCGCTCAAAGGTTGGGTAAAGCGGATATTGAGGTGCATCTTGAATAGTAGGGGAGCTGCTACTTGAATAAGTACTAATGTGTTCAAAGTAATCGCCAAGAGGAATGCCATTAGGATCTATTAATTTATATTGCGGTTTAAATAAAGCAGCTTGCTTTATTGTAGGCATTTGCGGGGATTGATTATAGCGGGCATTTTCTTTAGCAGTTTGATTATTCCAGTTAGTGTATATGCCGTTTAAAGCATAAGGAGATTGCTGAATATCATTGATTTTGCCTTCAGATAACCAATTAATTACCGTTGTATTATCGGCTTTAGGATCAAATTTTGCATATTCTGCGGCAGTTTTTTTCCAAGCTTGGGCTTCTGTTGGGTTTTGCGCTATGCCTATGCCATCTTGGAATAATGTACTTAAAAGTAGGGCTGCTTCTTCTATATGCTCTACTTTATCTTTAGCCGCAAGAGCGGCTAATGAAAAGGCTGCTTCAGGATTATATAAAGGGGTGTCTTTAATAAGATATAATTTTGCAAGGGCAAGTTGAGCTTTTGCATTGGCAGGTTCATTTGCTTTAAAAAGCAGGTTTTTTGCTTCCATATATTGTTTATCTTGAATAGCTATTTCAGCTAAGTGAATTAAACTTGTTTTAAGACCACTTTTAGCTGCACCTTCAAACCAAACTTTAGCTTCTTTAGGGGAAGCTTCGCCGCCTGCTCCTGTTAATTCAGCCACACCTAAAAGATCTTGCGCATGTGCGTTGCCTAATCTTGCTGATTTAGTAAGCCATATCATGCCTAATTTACGCGAGTTAAGGTCGCGTTGGATTAAGAAATAAGATCCTAAAGTGTATTGGGCTAATGGATCGCCATTTTTCGCAGCTTCGATATAATATTTGCGCGCAATATCAGGGTTTTTAGGTGCTCCATAACCAAAAAGGTAAGCAGCAGCACAATACATTTGCGAAAGATGATCGCCTTTATCGGCAGCTTTTTTAAACCAAGCTAAAGCGGCACTTGGATCTTTTTTGGCAATTAAATTATAACGCGCAAGGAGCTGCTCAGCAGGTAAATAGCCTTTATCAGCTGCCGCGGTAAAATATTCAACAGCCAAGGGATTATTTTTTAATAAACCATAGCCATAAAGACGTAGTTTACCAAGGTAATATTCACTTACAGGATCTTGTTTTTGCAGAGTTTGCCCTGCAATAAATGGTTTACCCAGACGGTAGGCATCTTCTGCATCATTTGCCAAAGCTAGGTTAGCTAAGCTTATTGATAAGATAGCAATTCCTGTCAAGCATTTTTTCATGATAAGTCCTTTATGGAATAATCCCGTAATTAACTACTTGCCTTAAGGCTCCATTTTTTGTATTGCTGCCGTGCAGCCAAAAATTACCTTTGTTGTTTAACCCAAACCTAACGTCCACATTTTGACAAACTTTTAGACTAGAAGCGCAGTCAACTATACTACCATAATCGTCTTCCTTGCTTGGGATAGTGCAGATAAAACGCATTTTAGGTTCACTTATAGCCAAAACTGACCATTGATGTGGCTCTATAGTGTGGTTAAGGTAAAGGCTACGTGTACTGTCTTCTTTTAACATTTGATAAAGACTAATGGGTTCGTTTCTTACGTTATAAAAAAAATACATAGTTTGGGTATTTTCTCCCGGCATTAGATTAACAGTTTTAAGTTTAAATTTATAACCTTTATCAAGGCAGCCTGTTGGGTATGTAGCATCATTTTTAGTATCGGTGTCCTCAACGTCGTTTTCATCTGCATAGCCTAGACTATAAATTAACATAGACAAGCTTACTAGCAAAAAGTATATTAGCGTCTGGTGAAGAGATGAAACAGCTACTTTACTCTTCTGTTGTGTCATTGCTTTCAGTGCTTTCAGCGCTGTCTGTGGTTTCTGTGGTATCAGTGGTTGCATTGTCATCATAGCTTTCTTCCTTGGAAGTTATATTAACAGGACGAATGGTTACTTTTGTTCCGAGAACATTATTTTCATGATCGCCTGTACTCACAAATTGATTGTTTAACCAGTATGCATCTTGGGTAAATAAACGTACGCAGCCATGGCTTGCGCGGTAACCTGGAATATCATTAGCGCCATGTAAAGCAAAGCCTTTGTGATAATACATGCACCATGGCATTTCAGCTCCGCCACGCCCAATGGGGAAAATTGCTGATCGGCATTTGGCGTTTTCTTTACTAAAAAAGTGGTAAATTCCGGTTAAAGTGCGGCATGAGTTTGAGCTGTCAGAGCAGCGATCACGCCCAGATGAAATTGGCCCCCATTTAACTAATTTTCCATTTTCATAGGCCACCCACGCTAATTTGTCTTGATCTACTATTATTTGTTTTTCTTTATCACCAATTGTCGTTGGAAATGGGGAAAGAGAGTACATAGTAGCGTTTTTTAAGTCTACAGGAACTGCAATTGTTTTACCTGTCCATAAATCGTTATAGGTGCGATTAAGTCTTTGGACTAAATCACGCTTTTCAGGATCGGGGAAAAGCTTTTGCCAACTTTGTCCGCCGGTAATTTTAATACATGTATACTGTGGGTAAGCGCATAAACTGCTGCCATAGTAAGGTGAGGCAAAAATACTCACTGAAGGCAAAAATAAACTTAGACTTAAAACTATTTGCTGCATTTGCATAGAATTAACCTCATAATTTTTGGTGCTTATGGTTTTATATTTATTACTTCGGCATATTTAAAAAAAAGTTTAGGTAAAAGATTCTACTATAAGCTTAGCTAAGTTTTTATTTATACCTTTTACTTTACATAACTCTTCAATTGAAGCTTTCTTTACTCCTTGTAAGCCTGCAAAATATTGAATTAAGGCTTTACGTTTTTTAGGCCCAATGCCAGGAATGCTCTCAAGGCTTGAGGATAATTGGGCTTTGTTGCGTTTTTTACGATGCGATGATATGGCAAAACGATGGGCCTCGTCTCTTAAGTGTTGGAAAAAGAAAAGCTCATTAGCGTTAGATTTTAAAGGTAAAAAAGTCTTGGTATCTTTTACATAAATTCTGTCAAACTCGGCTTTACGTCCTTCACCTTTAGTAATACCTAAGAGTTTAATATCCGTTATGTTTAAATTTTTTAATACCTTAGCGGCAACGTTTACTTGGCCTTTGCCGCCATCTATGAGTAAAACTTCAGGGTAGGGCGCATTGGTTTTCGTTAGATGTTTAAAATGGCGCAAAATTGCCTCAGAAAGCGCCCCATAATCATCAGAAGGCTTAGTATTTACAATATTGTATTTTCTATATTGCGTTTTTAAAGGGCCTTCCTTATTAAACACTACGCAAGAAGCCACAGTAGCATGTCCATGGGTATGGCTTATATCAAAACAGGCTAGTTGGTTAATAGGTTTTTTAAGGTGCAAAATTTCTGCTAAAGACTTCATTCTTTCTTGAATAAAGTTTTGTTTAGATATTTGCTGTTTTTGATGAATTTGAAGATTATTTAGGGCAAATAAAAGCCAAGCTTTAGCGTTTTTAGGAGCTTTAGTGAGAATTTTACAAGAGTGCTTTCTATATTGTTTAAGGGCTTCTTGATAAGATGCGAGTTTATTTTTATCAAAAGCAAAAGGGGTTAGAATTTGCTTGGGGATGCGTTCAGGGTGTTCAAAGTAATAAAAGCTAAGAAAAGCTTCGAAGATGTGTTGATATTGCTCGTTATTATCCATACTGCTAAGAAAAATTGCGGGAAAATAAGCTTGAGTATTTAATATACTACCTTTTCTAATGGTAACGTGTTCGATACAAGGTATAGGCGAGTTTAGTGAAATTGCAACGATATCAAGATCTTCTTCATCTTGAATAATTCCCTGGGAAGCTTGAATATGGCGAATTTGTTGAATTTGATCGCGTAAGCTTGCAGCTAGTTCAAACTTTAGTTGGTGAACTGCATTCTGCATAGAGTTATTTAATTCAGTAAGTAATTTTTCTGACTTGCCTAATAAAAATGCTTTGGCAAGCTCGACTGACTCAAGGTACTCAGCTTGACTAATATAAGATGTACAAGGGGCGCTACAGCGTTTTATTTGATATTGTAAGCATGGCCTTATTCTAGTTGCAAAAATGCTGTCACGACAATTACGCAATTTAAAGCATTTATGAATTAAGTTAAGTACTTCATGTACAGCGCTGGCATTTGGATATGGTCCAAAGGCTGCAACATTTTTAGGTTTTTGTTTGCTTCTTTTTATTTGGATACTGGGGTATGGTTGTTTGGTTGTTATAATTATATAGGGGTAGGTTTTATCATCCCTTAATAAAATATTATATTTAGGGTGGTTGGTTTTTATAAGATGACTTTCTAAAAGTAAAGCTTCAGTTTCGGAGGCAGTTATCATAACTTCAACAGTTGCGATCTGCTGAACTAATGCTTGAGTTTTAGGGCAAGTAATAGTTTTTTGGAAGTATTGGCTAACCCTTTTTTTTAGGTTCAATGCTTTACCTACGTACAGGATTTTGCCGTTACTATCTAACATTTTGTATACCCCAAAAGATCTGGGGAGAATTTGGATAGTAGCTTTAAGCTCTTGGCTAATTTGCCATTGGATCTTCGATGACACGGTATTTGATGGCTAGATGCGTTAGTTCGACGTCATTTTGGATGCCGAGTTTCTCAAAAATGCGATAACGATGGCCATTGACGGTTTTAGTGCTAAGAAAAAGCCTTTCTGCGATGGTGCCCACATTCATGCCACTAGTAATCATAAGCATAACTTGGGTTTCTCTATCAGATAGCTTCTCAAAAGGGGAGTTTTTAGTATCTTCAAGGCTATTTATAGCCATACGTTGGGCAATTTCAGCGCTTAAGTATTTTTCGCCTTCAGCTACTCTACGAATAGCAATTGACATTTCATCAGCGCCACATTCTTTAGTTATATAGCCCCGTGCGCCAAGGTGCAGAACTCTTGCAGGAGTTGCATCGGTTGAAAGAGCAGTAACTGCAATTACTTTAACTTTAGGATTAGATTTTTTAAGCCGCCTTGTAACTTCCCACCCATCAATACCAGGCATCTTCATATCTAGAAGCACGACATCAGGTTTATGAATTTTAACAAGCTGCAAAGCTTTTTCCCCACTTTCGGCATCACCAACCACTTCAATTCCAGCTTGATCTTCTAAAATTCTCCTTATACCCATTCGTACTAAAGCATGATCATCAACAATAAGTACTTTGATGCCTTTCGACATAAAACTCCAACTTGGTGTTTGAATATTGCGCTATATTAGCAAGCCCCTTGAATGAAGTCGAGAGATTCAACAAAACAGCGCCAATCATATTTTGTTAAGATGGGCACTGCATGTAAACCAGATTACAATGTATTTTGGAGTAAACTAATATAAAATACATGGTAATTTGGCAGTTATAATTCCTATTTACATAATATTTGCTATACTAGTTGTTATGACAATTACTTGAATTTTCATTATGACAGAGCAAAAAATATACCACAGGCTTATTTATATTGATCTCAATTCACCAAGCAGCATTTTTTTATTTGGTCCTCGTGGTACTGGCAAGACTTCATGGATAAAGTCTAACCTTAATGATAGTTTATATTTTGATCTTTTAAATACTGGTATTTTTAATGATTTTATAGCTGGACCTGAACGTTTAGAAAAGAGAATTCCGAAGAAATTCGATCGATATATTGTCATCGATGAGGTACAAAAAATACCTGAATTGTTGAATGAAGTGCATAGATTAATTGAAACGCATGGATATCGATTTGTTTTAACTGGATCAAGCGCCCGTAGTTTAAGGCGTAAGGGAGTAAATTTATTAGCTGGACGAGCTCTTAATTACACTATGCATCCTTTAACATGTTATGAATTGAAAGATGATTTTTCTCTTCTTTCAGTTCTACAATTTGGTTTGCTCCCTTCGGTGTATCACGTTACAGATCCTCAACATTATCTTGAAACCTATATAAATACTTACTTGCGCGAAGAGATTTTACAAGAAGGATTAATGCGTAATTTGAGTCAATTTGCTCGTTTTTTAGAAACGGCTAGTTTTTCACAAGGTCAAGTCGTGAACATGTCGGAAATTGCGCGTGAAACAGGTATTGATAGAAAACTTGTGAATGAGTATTTTGCTATTTTAGAAGATTTACTCATAGGGTACTGGCTTCCAGTTTTTACTAAGCGAGCTAAGCGACGTTTGATTGCAAGTCCAAAATTTTATTTATTTGATCCTGGGGTTTATAGAATTTTGCGACCGAAAGGACCGTTGGATGCGCCAGAAGAAATAGAGGGTGCAGCGCTTGAAACTTTATTTTTGGCGCATTTGCGCGCCCTGAATGACTATTATCGATTGGGCTATAAATTATTTTATTGGCGTACCAGTAACCAGGTTGAGGTTGATTTTATTGTGTATGGGGAGCATGGCTTATTTGCTTTTGAAATCAAACGATCACGCAAACTTAGTCGTTCTGATTTGAGTGGGCTCAGGGCATTTTCTAATGACTACAACATCGCGCAATGCTATTTACTCTACGGTGGGGATCATGAAGAATTTCATGACAATATTCACGTTATGCCATTTGAACAAGGACTAAATCAACTCCTTGAAATTCTGTCTAAACAAGGTATCAAAAGCACTAACATTTGAATTAGAACGTTCAACAAGCAAAAATATGAATAGATGGATTATTAGCCTCAACCTTAAACAAAGGAGGAAATTCTCCAAGAGTTTTGGCTTCAGTTATTAACTGCTTAAGATTTTGTTTAGTTAATTTAAAAAGCGTAGCAAAATCAGGTATTACAAAATAAACTTTTTGGAGTTCATCAATACGGTAAGGGGTTCTGAATGCTTGGAGAATGTTAAAATATACTCTTATGGGTAATTCGCTATCTATACTATAAGCAGTTTCTGCTATAGAAGATAAAATTCCGCCACCATAAGCTTTTATTCCTTTTGTGGTGTTAATTAAACCAAACTCTACGGTAAACCAAAAAAGGCGCTGTAAAAGTGCCCAGTCGCTTTCCTTGAAAGTGAGGACAAGCTTTGCATATGCTTGCATAAATTTAGCAAACAAAGGGTTGGTGAGCATTGGGCAATGGCCAAACAGTTCGTGGAAGATGTCAGGTTCTTTTACATAATCAAGATCTTCTTGAAAACGAATAAAAGTTGCGGCGGGAAACTTTTTATTTGCTAAAAGTTCAAAAAAATGCCGCGCGGAGATTAAGGCAGTAACTGGCACAACTTGCCAATTAGTTAGAGTTTTTAGCTGCTTATTAATTTCAGGTAATTGCGGGATATGCGCTTTATTAATGCCAAGGACTTTAAGGCCATGTAAAAATTCAGCACAAGCGTATTTTTGGCAAATCTTGATTTGTCTAGTAAATAATTGTTGCCAAACATGTTGTTCTTCTTGACTATAGTGCACAATACCGTTTTTATCTGGTTTATGTGCAACATAGCGGCTAACGAATTCTTGGCTCATGTTTAAACTAGGTTAGGATTTATTAAATAATTATAGCATCTCCTTATGAATAATATTCGCATAGTGTTAGTTGAAACTTCACATCCTGCTAACATTGGCTCTTGTGTAAGAGCCATGAAGACCATGGGTATTTATGAGTTGTACTTAGTAAAACCTAAGCAATTTCCGCATCCGCAAGCAGTTGAGCTTGCAGCAGGAGCAGATGATCTATTGGCTAATGCTCATGTAGTTGCCAGTCTAGCGCAAGCATTACAAGGTATAGAGCAAGTTTTTATGACAAGTGCGCGCGCAAGGAACATTGCGCTTCCTGGGTTTACTCCTAAGGAAGCTGCGCTTAAAATAGTTAATGATATAGGTTCTGCTAAAGTTGCGTTGGTTTTTGGAAGAGAAAGAACAGGGCTTACTAATGCTGAGCTTTTACAAGGACACTATCATGTCTATATTCCTGCTAATCCTGAGTATAGCTCTTTAAATATATCCCAAGCAGTACAAATTATTTGCTATGAACTTAGGATGCATAAGCTTAAGCCAAAGGCAAATGTTACTACCCAACAAGAAAAAGCTGCAACTTATGAAGCAATAGAGCGTTTTTTTATCCATTTAGAGGAAGTATTGCAAGAAATAGGGTTTTTAAGAGATGTTGCGCCAAGAAAGCTCATGGAGCGGATGCGGCGGCTTTTTGGTAGGATTCAGCTTGAAGAGCCTGAGGTAAATTTATTACGTGGGATGCTAAATCGTGTACAATATAGTCTAAAGGTAGCCAAAGGAAAAATGCGTGCAAAGTAAAGCTTATTATTTTGATTATATGGCAACAACTCCAGTAGATCCTAGGGTTATAGCAAAAATGCAAGGCTATTTAGGGCTTTCTGGCGTTTTTGGCAATGCTTCTGCCATAACCCACGTATTTGGGCAAGCAGCATATAAAGCTGTTGAAGAGGCAAGAGAGCAAATAGCTAAAGTTATTGGCGCATCTTGTGATGAGATTATTTTTACCTCTGGCGCAACAGAATCTAATCAATTAGCAATTTTTGGCGCATCTAGGCTTTACCAGCGTAAAGGTAAGCATATAATTACTATGCAAACTGAGCATCCTTCAGTTTTAGGACCAATGCAACAACTAGAGCGCGAAGGTTTTACAGTTAGCTATTTGCCTCCTAGAGAAGATGGTACACTTGATATTGAATTATTTAAAAAATCTCTGCGCCAAGACACAATTTTTGTTTCCATTATGCATGTTAATAATGAAACTGGGGTAATTCAAGATATAACTAAAATTAGTGAATGTCTAAAGGATAAGGGCATTCTTTTCCATGTTGATGCAGCGCAAAGTGTAGGGAAAATTAAAGTTAATGTGGAAGATTTAGGCGTACATTTATTAACCCTTTCCGGGCATAAAAATTATGGGCCCAAGGGCGTTGGTGCGTTATATATTCGCGCTAAACCAAGAGTGCGGATTTTGCCCATAAGTTTTGGCGGAGACCAAGAACGCGGCTTAAGGCCAGGTACTTTAGCGACCCATCAAATAGTAGGTATGGCAGAGGCATTTTTCTTAGGCAATGAGAGTTTAATCGATGAAGCAGCAAGAATATTAGTTTTACGGAATAGACTTTACCTTGGGCTTCTAGAGTTAGGCGGGGTGCATTTAAATGGCCATAAAGATACGCGCATTCCAGGAAATTTAAATATTAGCGTAGATGGAATAGAAGGTAGTGACTTACTGCCAGCTCTTGCGCCTTTAGCAGTCTCATCGGCTTCAGCTTGTGCTGCTAGTACTAACCATCCATCTTATGTTCTAAAGGCTATGGGGTTAAGTGATGCAAGATGTAATAGTGCCTTAAGGTTTTCATTAGGTAGATTTACTAATGAAGAAGATGTCATAGCAGCAATTAAAATATGTAAAGAGGCTTTTGCTTTGCTGAGGAGGAATAAATGCTAAAAGACATAGAAAATATTTATGAACCAGCTGTTTGGGTTACGGAACCTGCCGTAGATTATGTCAAAGACTGGTTAATACAAGCTAAAACTGCAGTAGGTGTGCGCTTATCTTTAAAGAAAACAGGATGCTCTGGGTTTTCTTATAAGTTTGATTGCGTAGATTCAGTTAATCCTAAGGATTTAGTAAGGCCTTTGGTCCTTAAATATAGTCTATATGTTGATAGAGCTAGTTATGAGTTTCTTAAAGGAACAATTGTTGATTTAGAGAAAAATATTTTAGGGAAAAAATTAATTTTTAAAAATCCGAATGTAAAAGGCCAATGTGGTTGTGGAGAGAGCTTTACAGTAAAGGAAGGTTAATCCTAGCAAAAGCAGTTTGCTATGCTTTGAGCTCGTTATTCTCGGTTAATTTTTCCTTAATAAAAGAATATATTTAATTCAATGTTTACATTCCTTGTTTTTTTTGATATTATGTTTCACACAATGACTTTATTGTAGGTTGTTAATCAGAATGGTGATGTTGGTAATGATAAATTTTACTTGGCGTGCTTGTTTAAAAACGCGATGCATATTAATTGATAGTATCCAAAAAGTAAAGTTTAGTTTTTGCAGCAAATAGCTAGCTGGTTTAAGTTTTTGCAAATTATTTAAATACAAGAGAAATAGGAGGATAACCATGAGCGTAGTCTCTGAGACTAAAGCCCAACAAGGGGAAGCATTAGGACAATTAGTGGCTCAATTAGTGAAGCACTACCTTACATCAACTAATCAAAAAGGTGCAAGTTTAAATTTGTACGAATTGATTTTAGAAGAAGTAGAAGGTCCATTGTTTCGTACCGTAATGGAAATGACGCGTTATAACCAATCACGTGCTGCACGTGTGTTGGGTGTTAGTCGTGGAACATTACGTACTAAGTTAAAGCATTACTTTGATGATGAGTTTATTGGTACACGCGATTAATTTGATTTTACCAATAATATTTCATAAAATGCGCCCTCGAAAGTTGGTTAGGCAATCGCCCGTAATTTATATTACGGGAGGAAAGTCCGGGCTCCATAAGGCAAAGTGCCAGGTAATTCCTGGGAAGTGAAAGCTTACGGAAAGTGCCACAGAAATTATACCGCCAATTTTTTTATTGGTAAGGGTGAAATGGTGCGGTAAGAGCGCACCGCGCAATTGGCAACAGTTGTGGCAGGGTAAACCCCACTTGGAGCAAGATCAAATAGAAATTCAGATAACTTGCAAAAGTTATTGAGTGTAGCCTGCACAGAATTTGGGTAGATCGCTTGAGGCTTACGGTGACGTAAAGTCCAGATGAATGGTTGCCCCAGACAGAACCCGGCTTATAGACCAACTTTCTTTTTTTAAAGGGCAAAATTCATGATTCTATGTGTCGACGTTGGCAACTCGCATATTTATGGCGGGGTATTTGACGATGATAAACTTATCTTGAAGTTTCGCCATACATCTGTTACAGCAACTTCCGACATGCTTGGGCTTTTTTTAAAGCAAGTTTTACAAGAAAATGGGTGTAACCCTAAAAAAATTCGTTGTATTTCAGTAGCATCTGTTGTGCCTTCTTTAGATTATTCTTTGCGTTCAGCATGCGTTAAATATTTTTCCCTTGAGCCTTTTATTTTGCAGGCCGGAGTTAAAACTGGTCTTAAAATAAAATGCAAAAATCCTGTGGAAGTAGGAGCCGATAGAATAGCTAATGCTATTGCCTCTGTTGCGGCTTTTCCCCAAAAAAACTTAATTGTCTTAGATTTTGGTACAGCAACGACCGTTTGCGCAATTGCGAAAGATAAAAGCTATTTAGGCGGAAGTATTATGCCTGGCATTCGGTTATCAGTTGATGCCTTATCTGAAAAAACCGCTAAACTTCCTTCTGTTGAAATTATTAAAATGGCGCAAGCTGTTGGAAGAACAACCGTTGAAAATATTCAAGCAGGCATATTTTTAGGTGCAGTTGGCGCTTGTAAAGAGCTTATTGCGCGCATTAAAGCTGATGTATTTACTCAAGAAGATCCTATAGTTTTAGCAACAGGCGGCTTTGCGTCGTTATTTGAAGGTGAAAATTTATATGATCATTTAATGCCAGATTTAGTATTGGATGGTTTAAGGCTCGCTGTATCTATGTCAGCCTCTTTAGGCTTTATTATTTAGCTCTGTCAAGATATTATATATTATTCCTACTAATTAGCAGAAGATTATGCCTAATCCTATACGTTTTTATACTACTGGTGAAGATTATGATATTTTTTCCAATGTGACCGACATTGGGTTTACAATAAATATAGGTGGTAATAATTATTCCCCAAGAAGTTCTGAAGCAGTTTATCAAGGAGTTAAGGCACTTTCATCGCCTAATGATAAAGGGAGGGCGGAAAGCATTTTTAATGATACAAAACCTCCTGGAAGACATATTCAAGAAGGTGCTCAGAACATACAGAATAGAGCCTTTATGCATGGTGACCTAGGAAGTGCGAGTTCCTACCTTAAAGAAGATTTAATGTATGAAATATTACTGGCAAAATTTACCCAAAATCCTCCCTTATTAAAAGCTTTACTAGAGACAGGACAAGCTCAATTAATAGAAAATGCGCCACATGATAATTTTTGGGGGATTGGGAGTGACAAAGCAATTCCTGGGCGTAATGCGCTCGGCAAGGCACTCATGCGGGTAAGAGAAACATTGCAAAAAGAGTTAGATAAGAATGGTCAAATCGCAATTAGAACAGGATTTAGTGATAATTTATGTGCGCAGTTACAAATAAACCCCAGCACTCCTGGGCAAGCAGTTAAATATATTTCCCGAAATCAATTAGCAAGAACCCCAGCCTGCACTACAGTTGCAGCTTACCATGAAATGTCAAGACAGGCTCACTCTGCAGCTGCCGCATCAGCTAGCCCGCCTGCAGCGCAGCAACCAATTAACAATAATCAAAATACACTTAAACAAAAACTAGATTCTAACCTAAAAATAGAGTTCAATAGAAAAGGACAAATTCAATTATATTTTTCAAATGATGCAGCTGCTAACAGGTTTAAAAATTGGTGTAATGAACAGAAAATTTTCAATTTGTGGATCAACCCAAAAAATCCAAATCATATAAGCTTAGGCAAGACGCAGGAACTTTCTGTGTTTAATGGTCTCAGATTGGATAATAATTTTTCAGAAAATCTTAGACGTGAATTCACCCAAGAAGCGCCACTACCAAATAATGCCCCACCGCCAAACTCCAGCATACCACAAGATATGCCGCAATACAGAAGTGCAGTAAATACAATGCGCCCTCAAGTTGATTCTCCACTTCAACGCCTTAAAGATATAGTGTTAGACCAAGGTTTGAAGGTTATTGTTGATAATAATGATCGGATACAATTATATTTCTCAAGTGAAGAGGCAGCTGCACGGTTTGTAAGTAACTTTGGCAATGAAATAATTTGGAGAAGAGATAGCCAGGTTAGCTTAGGACATAACCAGGAGAACAGCGTTTTTAAAGCTTTGAGTCTCGAAAGCCATAATGGTAAACCGTTTGCAGAAGCACTAAGATTAGAATCCATGAATAATTCTAGTAATCTAAGACCAAAATAATAATTTATATACCTTTCTCCTTAAAAATCCCCATCATCGCATACCTATTAGGGC
>Ga0155589_117_pt3 | contig 31893 bp, 20 predicted proteins | sample RifCSPhighO2_12_FD_107246 | JGI IMG/M metagenome (GOLD analysis project Ga0155589, IMG submission 107246) | Legionellales bacterium RIFCSPHIGHO2_12_FULL_37_14 | reverse complement strand
ATGTCAATTTATTTTAAACCACCCTCATCCCCAACCCTTCTCCCGCAAGCGGGAGAAGGGAGCTTTTATGATTTATTAAGACGGGACAGCCCTGGCATTGATGAGTAATGCCTATGAAATCAGCATAACGAAAATTTACTAGCTCCCTTTCTAGTTATTAAGCATTCTGGGCGAGAATTTTTGTTGGGAAATGCTAAAACTGTAGATTCTGGTGGTTTGTTCTTTAATCTATCAGTCAAATACGCTTTGCTCGCAGTCAAATACTGATCTTGTTGTGTTTTTAGCTCCAACTCTAAGTTAATTGAATTTGTTCTACTTTCAATGTCACTAAGAAATGTCCTATCGCGAGCTACTTCTTGCTCCATGTAGCTTCGATAGCTTTTCATGGAACCTATTGTTACGCCAAGCAGAAGGCCAATTCCGAGGCAAATAGGTAAGGCAATGCCGCCTGTTGCTGCTGAAACCGCAATACCTACAATAGTGAGTAAGGGAATAATGCTTCTCATTATATACATCCCTGTGCCCCAACCATCTAGCCCTGGTAAGACAACACTCAGCACATTTTTAAATTTCTGCCATTTAGAAGGCTTTAACTGACAGCTGCGGTAAAACTCATCATTATCAGCGCCTGGAAAGTTAATGGCAGGATTATATGTAGCAGGATCAAGTCTTGCTAATGAGGGATACTGATTGTTTTGCTGCAATAATTGATCTACTTCTTTTTCTAACTTAGTACACTTTTTGCGCGCGAGCAGTAATTGCGTATAGAGATTATTAATTAACTCGATTTTGCTTAGCTTTTTTCTCTTGGTACGAGATGCTTCATCACTTATTGCTAATATTTGTTCGCTTGCTTTGCTTAATTTATCATTAAATCGTCTAAAAAAAGATTTTTCTTGCAACTCGTCATCTTTTTTATCTAAAGACTGAATTTTAGTTTCATCTTCTTTACAAAGAGCTGCGGCATTGACACCTCGCACGGTAGCATAAACAACTGCCATTATAAGTGAAGCTGCAAGTACGGCAACGTAAAATACATTGCCTAGAGTACCTAATATAGGTGAAGCTTGATTACTTTTGCCCACAAAGTCTAATGCGTCTAAAATTGGACCAAACGCAAACTGCGTTATCATGTAGCCTGAAAGAAACCCAAACAAAGTTCCAAAAAATACACGCTTAAAAGTTGCGCGCCTTAGGTTACTAATGGCTTTAGGCTCTATATCTTTTTTTTCGGTATTACTTAGATCTTGGCAAGGTAACGCTTTAACTGCTAATTCAGGATGACTCGTTGTTAAATTAGATAATTTTCTTTTATAAACAAAAGCCTGGGTTTCTATGTAAGTCTCTAAATGAGCTTTTTCAAGCACGCTTAGATCTTCTTGCATAGCTAATTTTTGCTTTATAACGTCTATTTCGACTTCTTTTACATTACTTGTAATTGTTTTGGCAACTTTACGTTCTTGTATGTATTGATATAACTTAAGACCCCCATAAAATGCTAAGAAAAGTAGAGGAATAATGGCGGGTAACCCAAACATAAGGCCTGGTCCCAATACCATAATTGCGCCGCCTAACCCAACCCCAAAGGCATACCCTGTCGTCATACCAACTATCCAATAGCCCATAGAGTACATCCCAATAGCGCCCCAAATAGGAGTAATAAATTTCATCACCCGGCTATTTTGCATGCGATTAAAAAGGCTTTCTTGCTTTTTTTTTGCCTGAAGAGAGTCTGTAATATCTAAATCAATTGCGGCAAGCATATAAGCAAAATGCTGCAATAAATATTTAGAGTTAACTACGTTAAAATGCCTTATTAACACTTTCTTTTCATTTTCATCAAGCTCAGCATTATGCTTACTTAGACTTTCTAATAAGTAAATCGAAGAAGAATTAAGTTCACATTGTTTATCCTTTTGCTTTTTATCGGTTACATAATAAACAAAAGATATGGCGGATATCCCGACAGACACTAGCATTGCAGGTGATCCTGGATAGAATTTTTCCTTAAACCAAGTCGAGTTGAATGCATCCAAATAAAAATTCAAATTCCTAAGTGGTGTGTTGGTAACTTGATCTTGCGAATCAATCGCCGTATTAATATCCGCAATGAAACTCAAGCCTGAGTAAAAGGTGGTTAAAATCGCGTCTTTAAAGGTAGCCTTAAGAAAAAGTTCGATAGATTTAGAATCACCCATGGATGATTCAGCAATCTTAGGCTGGCCAAATTTTTCACAAAATGAGTTTATGCTCTGAAATAATTCCCGATAACTGGCCTCATCAGCGCAATTTTCCCTTACTACTACTGCTTGAAATTGAGTAATAAAGCCTGAAATCTCTGAACGTAACTCCTTGATTTTGCTCTGAATTTCGCGCAAATTTCTTTGCTTTACTTTAGCGTTTTCGTCTGCTTGGCCTGGCATTCTGTAACCCTAGCTTAAAATAGTTGCATGTTTTTTTAAATAAAGTCTTAAAATGTTAACATAAAAACAAATTAATTTACAGTATTATTTGGCTAAAACCCACAAGAATCGGGCCCTAACTGCTTATGGTCTATTTGGCGGGGTATTTATAGGAAGATTATCAGCTTTGGTTTCGAGCATAGTAGCTGGAGCCACCTTATCTAGTGCAGTCCTTAGCATGTCAAGTTCGTCATCATTAGTATCATGACAGGCACTGATAGTATTTGCTAGATAATCCAGTTTTTCTTTTGTCTCTTCTTTAAGCCAGGCTAATTGCTCTGGGTCTTCAAGTAACAAATTAATCTCGCCATTAAAGTATCTCACCTGTTCAATAATTCGTTGATATGCTTTATCTTGGGTAATACCAGGCAAAGGTGTGCCTGCTAAGAGTGTATGTTGTGTAGTAGTGATCCATTGATTTGGCCCAAGTTTTTTTTCTAATTCAGCGAATTCTTGTTGTGATAACAGGGTACATTTAAGCGGATTTGACTCAAATAGTAAACCAAAGACTGGTTTTAGATAAGGACCAATGAAAGGATCTGTTAGTGATCCAGTGTTTGTTCTATAAAAATTTTGTGTGGCCACAATGTTATCGTCAAATTGAGGAGTGAAGCCGCTTGCCCCATTACGACAAATTTCCGTTAATGTTTTCGTCATTAAGCGAGCTTGTCCATTAGGAGTGAACCCATAAGTACCCCAAGAGATGTATGGTTCAGGTATTTGCGCTTTCGTAGTATATTGTACTTGTATTTTTACCTCTTTTTGCGTGTGTTTTTCAACTTGCTTTTGTACTTCAACCTGTCGACTCATTGGAGTTGCAGAGACTTTTTGCAGCGGTAAACAAACGTTTTCTCGAGAGGCTTCTGTAATGATTAATGCCATTGTTTCTTCCATTTTGTTTATTTCAACATCATCAAGAGGGCCTACTAAGGACTTCCACTCAGCCAATAATTTTTTTTGCTGTAACTCGAGCAAGTCCTTTGTTTTTCTTTCCTGACTTAATCCTCCATATTTTTCAAATAAATCAGTAGCTTTTTCTTCAACAAAATAGTGTTTGTATTTCGCAAGTAATGCAGCTTTTTCTTGCGCGGCATCAGGTCCCGATATATTAAGTAAGCGTTTCATTAAATCATTTCTAATTAAGCCTGAGAGTTTTGCATAAGCTGCTTCATAATTATCTCTGATGAGTTGGTCTTGTTCGTTTTTTTTCATGAGATCAATTAATGCATGTATATCATGATTTTCCATTGTTTGCGGGACTACGATATCAAGTTGTTGACTGCCCTCCAAAATACCGCGCATCCTTAAGCTAGCTTGTAAAAAGTTTTGCAGCTGGGTATCTTGATCGATTAAAACCAAAGCCGAAGCTTCGTTTGACTGAGCAATATCTGTTCCGATGGTATGGGACTGATCATAAAAGGTGAAGCATTCATTAGGCGTACACCTCAGTTTCTGGGAAATGACGGTTGGATCAGAGGTGCCTAACACAATGGGGATCTGCTTATCATCTTCCTGAGTATTCCAAGCACTTAATACATTATTATGAAAAAATATAACGTATTTAATGGGCTGTTTGTTTTTCATGAGTTCGCGTGATATTTCTTTAACTACTTCAAGATTATCAATTCCCTTAAAGCGTGCCCCAACATCAATGATTGCGCGTCGGTTAGGTTTAGAATCACAGAGTAAAGAACTAATGAAGGCGCGTGTGTTGGTAAAATCCAATCCGCTAATATGCGGAGTTTTGGCTGCAATGCTATGTATGATGTATTCATCCATGCCTAGCGTTGCGTTAGGATCATGACTTAAACGCTGATGATAAGTGCGGTAATTTCCTGGCGTGCCTGATAAGCCTTGACATGAATGCACAATATCCACATGGTTAATGGCATCATTGTGTAAAATACAAGGATCAATTTGCATATTGCTCAAAACTTGTGTTTCCAAAACTCTAAAAATTAATGGGGAATAGTGCTGTAAGGCTTTATGTAGCTGAATAAGCGTTTTTTCATCATCTAAACGAATAGTATTCAGCGTGATGGATAAACCTTGTTGACGCAGTAAAGCATTAAATTGCTTTGCTGTTTCTGTATCGTCAAGAGAAGTACCGTGACTGCGTAAAAGTTCTTCTCGTGCCAGAGTTTGCTGTTTTTTCACATACTCTTGCAATAACTCGAGAGAAATACCAGTGATTAACATTGATTGAATTGAATAATTTATTTCTTCTAATTCATTTTCAAAGCGCGAACCTTCACTTGGTACATTACTCGCATGATAAGGAATAGAAAGCGCCCGCATTCCAGCGCCCATCGTAGGATTTTGCGAAGGCCCATATTGTTCACCATGTTTTCGGTTTAATGTATATGGTAACAAATGATTCAATTGTTCCTTATATAGAGCTAACAACTCTTGAACATCATGCGGTGCTTGCAGAATAAATTCAGGTATTGCACTCCCTTCATCCTTTAAATAACATTCAATTTCTTCTTGGATATTTGGATAATTAAGTTTAGCCGTTTTAATTATGGCCACTAAAGGGCTGTCAATATGCGTCACTAAAAGCGAAGTTAATTTGTGCAATGCAGTTTGGATCTGATTTTTATCCGCAACAGGCTGATTAGATGTTAATAGGGTAGTGGCTGGAACTTTGCCAATGTCCAAGTTGGTGAGCTCGATAAACTGATAGAGTTTAATACATCTTTTTAAAACTTTTGCCGAAGGAACGGTTTTTTCACCCATGTTATAATTGAGTTTGTTTCTTACCGATAGGCTTTGGTGCACTTCATCAATAATAAGATCGCCGCGATTTCTTAATAACGAAAGCAGCCTATCAGCCCATTTCACTTGGTTTCTCCACTCTGTATCTCGTTGGGAAGGATCCATAGCCAGTAGCTCGATAAATTTTAGCTCAAGGGATTGCAATGCATTGCCTGTTGTAACAATGTACCCTTTATTTAACATGACGCGATTAAACTGATTGAATATTTCTTCAAGTCGCTTAGCACTGCTGTCTCCATTACGATCAAATTCGAATTTATAAGCTTTTTGATGATATAACCGTGCGGATGTGACCTGTAGATCTTTAAAATTAGTATTGAGTAAAGCAGGTGGGACTTCCAGGATCACCAAGTTTGTACCTGTTGCCTTTTTTTGCGCAAGAGTAGGTAATAGGACTTTAGATTTTCCGCCACCCATTATAAGGCGTTCAACTGCTTCGCTGTAAGTCTCAGTTGTTGGCGAGACATTCAACAGATGATCAATGGCTTCTTTTTGTTGCGGCCTAAGCAAAATGTTTTCATTAAGCTGAAAGACACTAATCGCTGGGTCTTCCAGTACATCGACCATATTCTTTGCAAAGACCGTGCGTGCGAGTTGGAAAATGGCATTCTTTTCTTCACTGGTGTGGAGTGCTTTGTTTACATGCTGGAGTTTTTCTTGGATCCGCTGACAGTGTTGTACGTTTAACCCATTGTTAACATATTGTGCTAAACCATGGTGCAACTTCAAAATGGCCTTATGATCGAGACCTGTTGCTTCCTTGTATCGAACCATGTCATTTTGGAAATATAAAGTTAAAAGTGCTTGAATATCCAAATGAGATCTTAATTTGGCTGCTCGTTCTAGCTCCCATTGTTCTGTACCATCATCTTCGGTCAACATTTGATTAGCAGCGTCAAGCAATTCTTTTTCCAATGCAGCTTGAGAGGTTTGCAAATTAGCCAGAGTTTGCTGAATGTAGGTCGTTAAAAGGGCTCTTGATTTTTCTTCTCCAAAGGTTTCTTGAGCAAGACTCTTCATGGCTTCCATGGCTTGATATTTCATTTGTCCCATAGCTTGGTTAGTTTTGCTTGTACTGTCCTCTCCTTGAATAAATTGTTTTTCCAAGTTATGCCAGGTTTTAGAATATGCATCGAGCTCAACATTATCCTGATAAAGTTGCACCAGATGTAGTTGTGTTCTATCAAACGCAGGCGGAATTGAGCGAGGTTGTGGCGGTGTTGCTTTCCATAAATCATATGTTTTTGCCAAGATCCCTGAGGTGGTATCCTCTAGTTCTGGGATTAGAATAGTATCTCCTGTGACAAGGTTTTCAAAAACAGAGTCAATTTTCATACTAAATAAATCGTCCAATGTTACTTTTCTCAGATCGGTGCAACTCATCCGATAAAGCAACATGCAAATAGACCTCTTTTTTTTCTCTGATTCGGACAATTCCCTCCCTTCTAAATTTATGAGTGATGATTGTAAAATAGTCTGGAACTTATTAAAAACTGATTTTGGTAATTTTCCATGAACAAGGTTTAACAGTATATCTAGATTGTTTTCGAACAAATTCAATGAGGAAAATGGGGTTAGATTCAATTCGGTGAATTGCTTTTCTGTAATGGATTTATCAGGTTTAAAATGTCTGCCCTTAAATAGCTGTTGCAAATATTTCTGAGTTTCTTTGAGATCCAGTTTTAAATCGAGGGGTCTATAGCTTAATTTAGATTCTACTTTTGCAACTGCAGTATATTTGTCCAAAAAATCTTTAATATCTTGTAATCTATTTAGTTCAAACTGTGTTATTGATGAGCTTTCTTTTTTTGCATTCAAAATTACCCACTCTTTTTTTAAAAGGCGTAGCTTTAGTTGAATCCATTCGTATCCCATTGCTCCTACAGGATTATCGCCATTGTGATTATGATAAAAGTCCAACAAACTCATTGTTTCATCATCACTTAATTGAAACTGCACAGGTAAATGAGGACGCATGGTTTGTAATGAACGATAGAGTGATGTGATATGCAGAGATATGAATGATGGATCATCATTTGCGACACTTGCGCTCTGCTGGGCCGCAAAGTCAGTGAAGAGCGACAGGGTTTTGAGCTTGCAGGAAATTAATTGGGGTGTTGCAAGAATTTTACGCTTATCAGTTGTTTTATTGACGTGAGGTAGTTCATTCATAATCCATTGAAGATACTTGTATTCTTCTTTAGATCCACTGAGGCCGCCTAAGTTTTTTTGACAATATTCAAGCATTTTCCAGGCTTTTTTGGGATGATTGGTGCCGAGATATAGATAACACAGATAGAGCGCTTGAGCGGGTGTTTCAGGTACTGGTTGGCCATTTATCATCTTGATAGATAAGTAGCTTTCTGTTTTATCATAGGTAAAAGCTAGTTCTCTGCGCTTATCTTGCGGAATATTTTCTTGGCTAATTTCATCGGTTAGATCTTGTTTCATTCGATAATACTCGCGTCTATCATCGGGAGTGTTGGTTTGGATGAAGCGTAATACTGGTAATAAACAGCGACACTCCGTTGCATTTTCAACAATCAGATGGGCAACTCCATCACCCAATGCAGTTTGTTTTTCGACCAGATTATAAGTCTTCCCATCTTCTTGATATTGGAGATTCATTGATGTGTCTGATACGCTTAGAGTTAAGCCATACCGATAAAATTCTACCGAATAATCGTGCTCTTTTTGCGTGGTTTTATCAAATTTACTATAAGTTTGGATAAACTTGGGTGCTTCAAATGCCGTGAGTCGTTTTAAGAAATCGGGTGGATGAAAACACAAGGATCTGCCTTTTTTGTCCAGTGCTTCGATGATAAATCCTGATTGATTGTATTGACTAGAATGATTATCATTATAATGGGTTTTACGACCCTCGTAGGCTATCTTGCCTTTATTAGTTGTGAAGCGAATAGTTTTATCGTCCTCACTTATAAATGTCAATGTGTTTTTATTTTTCAGTAATAATGGGAAAGGTGAAGACGTAAGAACAGCATCGCTTGCTAATCCTAATTGCGCTGCTTGTTCCTTAGTTGAGGCAACCAATTGATACCAGGTTTTCTCATCTCCCCATTTTGCTTGAACAGTTGTTGTACTATCCATAAAAAATTGCAAAGTTACACCTTCAAAATCAAATTGTAAGCGTTTAGGATTTTTCATTAAAAAACACTGTTTTGGAGCGGTAAGCCCCATACTCGCGAAAACTGGAGAGTTTATAAAGCTCAGCGGGGTATTTATTAATGCCATGCCATCACGGTTATAAATAAAGCCCTGGTTCAAGTCCACAGTGAACAATACTTCCGAACTTAAACTCGAGACAATTTGATAGACTGGGTGTTGATTCACCAAGTGTGTAGGAACATTAGGAAACGTTATACCCAGGTTTTTAAATAGAGATTTAAACAATGGTATTGAGAAACGCTGCTGCATATTTGCCGCACTTAAGCGCGTCCTTGTTTTATGTTCTTCGCATATTCTGCGGTAAGAAGTTTCAAGATTAAATTCTTGATGTGATTTTTGCGTTTGGAAGATTGCCTCCGTGACCTCTGCTAATGTATCTTCATCTGTTAAAGGCAAATGCCCACTGGCCCCAAGTAACGCGATATATTCTTTTAGTTTATAACGCGTATTAATATCACTCGTTTTTTTTAGTAATTGATTTATTTGCTCATAAAATAAAGGAATTCTGCTAGCAAATTTTTGCGGCATCTGCTGACTGGCATAAACATTGACCTCATAAGCCATCCGAATTAAAAAGAGGGCATTCTTCTCTATTTCGCCATCGACAGCTAAATATTGGATACCATATTGAATAAAATCATCAAATTGTTTTAAAAATGCATCAGATCTTTCTGATCTAAGGCAATCAAATAATAAACCAGGCTGAAATAAATTTTTTTCAAAATAAACTTGCATATTCTTTTGAGCCAATTTACTCATATGCTTCTTAAAATAATCAAGCATGAGTTGGAGTTGGCTGGCAGAATTGTGGCGCAGATAGTTCAGAGAATTTAGCTCAGTGCGTGTGTTTTTATCAACTTCTTTGGTCGAGTAAAGATCAATGACATCATTATCTGATTGCTTGTTGTTAGCGTTTAAGTTAAGTATTTGAAGTATATCTTTTGCAGTTTTGCTGTTCTCTAAGCCAGAAGGCGGCTCATAGTCGGGGATCTTGTAATAAACTGGATACAACTCCATAATCACATCTGACGATTCATCTGACGATTCATCAGAGTGATAAGAAACCCAGCGGAATTGGGGAGTCCGATAATCTCTTTCGTAAGAGCGCAAGTCTTGGTAGTCATTTATTGTCAATTCCATGGTTTTTTGCAGTTCAAATATAGGGCACAAGACATCGCATATACGCTTTTCATCATCACTTAAGAACATATGTTGCTTAGTAAATAACTCGGTTGTAAAATAATAAAGCGCTCTATAATCCCAATTTTTTCCTCTTAAGTTTTTATGGATATCATCTTCCTTTCTAGAAGCTTTTTTATTAAATAAATTTTTCTTCTGGTCTTCACTAATTTTTTTTTCATAAGCTTCTGTAAGTTCTTTAATGAATGGAGCGCCGTACGTTTCTAACAGATGCTGATAATGATTGATTAGCGAACGATTTGTATCTGGGTAAGCATGTTTAGTGGATTCTAATGCTTGTAATTCCAGGAAACGTTCATCTGCCAAGGGATCGCGTGTTCCAAGATCAACACTGTCATAATACCGTCGACAGATCGATTGAGTATAGTTTTGAAAGACATATGGGAGAGTATTTTTAGTGGGAGAGTGGAAATTTAAATAATTAATTAGGCTAGAAATGCTACCCTTAACCAAGAGACTTTTATGAGTTGGAATAGAATCGCCAGTTAACTTAATATAAGAATCAAAGTAAATTGATTGTAACTTCTTTAACAAATTATAAAATTCTAAAGTTTTCTCTGGATCTTTTAACATCTCTTTATAGGCGTCGTTAAGTGGATCCTGATAATTTTTAGGTAATGACATACTGAGAAAAAAGTGCTCTAATTGTACGCAGCTTTCCACAGGATTGGTAAAATCAATGTTATTGGTTAGCCATTTCATTTGCTCAACTAAATTCAATCCTTCTGGCATGGCTTTTGGATGCATCTTTGGATTATCTGTATAATACTTGGATACAAGTTTTATTTTTTCAAATAGAGACAGGCTTTTAGGTACATGCGGAAGTGTAGGAAGATGAAAGCCACTAGACCGTTTTTTAAAAGGGGCATGTACTAAGGGCGTAAAAGCCTGCTTAGCTAGTTCGATTAAATCATCATCAGCTTCATCATCATGTTTTTTTTGGGGTGTGGCGACGCACTTTTTTAGTTCTTGCAGGTAACCAGTTAATTTTTGCACATCTTGTTTTCTTTGCTGCGTTGAAAACAAATTTGTTTGGGGGTCATTTTCTTTTTTTAAATTGAGTAATCGCAGCGTATGACGAATGGCTTTTTTAATTTGGCTTTGTACGATAGGATCCGCTAATAAATCAGGATTGTCTTTTTTCAGGGTTGTGAAATAGTCATCTAAAGCATGCGCTTTAAATCCGTAAATAAATTTTCGGTATGCATCTAATGACTTAAATCGAGTTTTTAATAGTTGATGTAAAGACCGCTCTGCACAGGTTCCAGCAATTTGACCAGCTGTGAATGCCTGATATCCATCATTAGGAGACGCATCTACTTGTACTCCGCCCCAATTTAATAAGCTTGGGAAGACATTTTCGTATAAATACTCGGCATTTCTATTTGCTTCAGCGAGCGTATTGCACCTTCTTTGGGGGTCGAGAAGTTGTTTAATAAATAACGCAAATGTGGGATCTTTAACTTTTTCATGCGGGATAGTGTAAGTCAAGATTGGATTATATAGAGTTTTATCAGTTGCAGAGCGGCTATGATGGTAGTTCAGTCCAGTGCCTGAATTATAAATACAAAATTGTAATGCCCCAGTTTTATCATATTTAAATTCATAAATCATGGCATGGCCAGATTTGTTTTCTAACACCCAACCGCCCGGCATGAATAGCGATTTACCTTGCGGTAAATTTAAAATATCTTGATAAATGCGATCGTGTAATTTGGGGTCTTGGAGTGATTCTTCATATGCAGCTAATTGAGTGCATTCACTTTGAAGTTTAACTACATCCTCATCTAGTGACATGTCATGATTAGCCGCAAGGTATTGATTTAAATATCCTATAGTTTCGACAAATGAAGATCCTTGTAATTGATGGCTGCCTAATAAAAATGGATCGTTATGAATATGGGCTAGTAGCTTTTTATTGATTAATATCTTACCCATAGACCTCCACTGTTCATCATATTCTATTGTTTATTATAGACACAATTGGAGGTTTTTTTATCACCGGAGCTACAGCTAGCTATATATCGTTTATTTATAATGATGAGTTATAATGACGCTAGCGCGTTCACGAAAAACCTGAAAATTCATGTGCGTTTAGTATATTAATCTAACAATTAGAAGGCTATTTATATGCAAAACCCTCAAACATCTACCCAGCTTGCCGCAAGTGACTTAATTCAGAAATTAAATTTAGAAAAACATATAGAAGGCGGGGCTTTTAGAAGGGTCTATGAGTCAAAATATAAAGTAGCCGGCAATAATGCCAATAATGAGCGCCAAATAGCGAGCGCAATTTATTATTTACTTGAAGGTAATGATTTTTCGGCATTTCATCGCTTAAAGTCAGATGAAATTTGGGCATATAATTATGGTAGTCCGCTTACCCTGTATGTTATTGATAAGAATGGAGCACTTAAGGAAATTATTTTAGGGGATCCACAAAATCCAACCTATCAGGTAACGATTTCTGCTAATGAGTGGTTTGCCGCAGAAATTAATGATAAATCCTCTTTTACTTTAATAAGCTGCTTTGTTGCCCCAGGTTTTGACTATAATGACTTTGAATTAGCCAATCAACAAATGCTAATAAACGAATACCCAGAACATGCTAATTTGATTAAACGCTTAACCAAATAGCTAACCAATACTACCGCTAATTAACCCGCCAAGCTCGGTAAAAAGTTCATTACGTTTATCGGATTTTCTCCATACTAATGCAATTTCTCTCTTTGCTGACATAAGACATGGAAGCCTTTTGTGGACTAAGCCTAATCCATCTAATATACCTTTTTGAATAGCAATTTCAGGTAATAAGGTGGCTTTTTTTTGTCCTTTTACTAATTGCAAAAGCGTATAAAGACTAACTGTGCGAATTGGATCTACGGTATTCTCCTTCTCAAAAGGACAAGCGTGCATAATTTGATCACTTAAACAATTGACCTCATTTAAAAGAATTATTGATTCTTTGGGCCAGGAATAAACCTCTTTTTCATCATAAAGGTACATTTTATCTTTTGCGCAAACTAAATAAAATGGATCTGACTTAAGGATCGAAAAATTTATTCCATCAAGCGCATAAGGCAACGCAAGGAGCACAAAATCCACTTCTCTATTTTTAAGCAGAGTTAGTGAGTTTACAGTGGTTTCTTCATGCCAAATAATGTTTAACTGCGGGTAAACTTGCTGTAAAGCTGCAATTATATCAACCATAACGAAAGGCGCTATGGTAGGAATACAAGCGAGATGTAAATCGCCCTGCATCCAATGCCCATAGGCCTTTACATAATCAACCAAAGAAGCAGCCTGATTAATAACCTCATACGCTTGTTTAACTACCTCTTCACCAATAGAAGTAAATTGAAATACTTTATGTTCACGCTCAAGCAGTGAAACACCTAAAGATTCCTCCAAATCCACAATAGCTGTACTTAATGTGGGTTGCTCAACAAAACAAGCTTTTGCAGCACGACCAAAGTGTTGATGTTCATGCAACGCTAATAGATAAGTGAGTTGCTTAAGCGTAGGCAGCCTTTTCATAGTTTAAATGCGACCGCATGTTCCGTCATAGACGGATATTTCTTAGTAAAAACTTTATCAATCTTCTGCATAAGTGTAGCTCTATCTAAAGTTTTAGAGAAAAACGCTAGGCAGCCCGAGGTTTCGCTTATATCACTTTCAGTAAATACCTTAACTAGTAATTTATTAAAACTCGTTAAAAAATTAGCAACTGAATCTTGTGCGCCAGCTTTTGCGCGCATTATGCAAGCGTTACATGATTCTTGAAAAAATTGGGTATTTTTAGTATAGGTATATACTAACAGCTGTAACTTAAGATCTTCTTTTAGGCTATTAACATCTTCTAATATATGATTGCTTGCTAAGTTTAAGCTATATTTATCAAAAGCATCTAAGAGTATTTTAAAGTTAGTGATTAGAGGCAAATCATCGCAACTGTCTTGAGCTACTTGCATAGCACTTTCGGTAAATAAAAATCTACAAATTTGTTTTAATTTATCCTTATCTTTTGCGGCTAATTGCAGCGCAGATTTACCCGAATTATCTTTTAATAGCATCGCATTAAGCCTATCCTCTTTAGGATATAAATTTAAAATTTGGATTAAAACCTCAGGACTTTCAGCAGCTAAATGCAAGGCCGTTTGGCCAAGGCTCGTTTTTTCCTGCAGAGCTTGAAGTTTTTTTCTATCATCAGCATAAAACGCTAAAAGATACTTAAACGCAAATTGATCTTTTGTCGCAAAATGCAAAACTGTCTGGCCGAAGTTATCTTTTTCCTGCAGAATTTTAGGTATATCTTCGCGAAAAAATGTAGTTAAAACTGTTGATAAGTAGGTAGAATTTGCGACATGGTGCAGCACATTAGCGCCAGAATTATCTTTTTCCAAAAGAGCAGCTTTACGGAGATCTGCGGGGTAAAATTCTAAGAGCCGTAATAATTCTTGCCTGTTTGCCGCAAAAATATGCAGCGGTGTTTGGCCATTTTTGTCTTTTTCTTGGAGGACTCTAAGAATATCTTCCTTTGGCAATAGCGCCATTAACTCTGGTAAAGTTGAGGTTTTTGCCGCTCCATGGAGCGCCATTTGCCCAGAATTATCCTTTTCAAGCATCAATTGCAATCTAGCTTTAGGTGGTAACAAACGAAGAATATCAAATGAGCTGGAAGAATATTCAACAGCCTTATGAAATATAGTTTTACCAGCATTATCCTTTTCTTGAATAATTTTAGCTTTATCTTTTTCGGGTAAAAGATCCAACATAAGCTTTAAAGCTCTAGAGTCTCCGTTCACTTTAAAAAGAGCAGTTTGACCAGAATTATCTTTTTGCAAAATTGCTAAAAGTTGCGCTTCATAATCAGAGTATAGATCTAAAATTAGCTTTAAAGAATCAAAATTTGCCGCTGCTAGATGTATTACGGTTTGACCACATTTATCTTTATTATTAAGGGCGTTAAGCTTTTCATCTTTAGTATTGTAAAGTTCTAAGATACGTTTAAGAGATGTATGATTTACTGTTGCTAGATGCAGCAAAGTTTGACCTTGATTATTTTTTTCCTGTACGACTTTAAGTGCTTTGCCTTGAAAAAAGTCTAGTAGATCCTGTAAGTCTACATAAGATTTGTTAGCAGCTGCTAACTGCAGAACACTTCTACCAGAACTATCCTTTTCCTGTAAGGCTTTTACTCTATCGCCGTCATTGTAAAGATATAAAATATCTTTTGCGGAGTCACTTGTAGCTGCAGCAAGGTGCAGGACATTTTGTCCCGAGTTATCTTTTTTGCGCACCTCATTTAATCTCTCTTCTCTAGGGTAGTAGTCTAATATTCTGTTAAAATCATTTGACTTAGAGTAAAGCGCTGCTTTATGGAGAAGGGTTTGACTTTTATTATCTCTTGCACGGGCAAGTTTAAGCCAAACATCCTTTGGAAGCGTTGTATTAAGAACGCCAGAGTTATGCCAGTGCATAATTTCGTGGAGCAAGTTCTCACCCTGCTTATTTTTTGCTTCTAGTAAAATATTAAGCATTTCCTCTAGCGAGAATAAACTCATAAGTGCGCTTATAAAATCAAGGTCTTCTATAGCTCTAAATAGTACAGGTTCACCTTTGTCAGATTTTAGCAATAAGGCTTGCGCTCTATCTTTTGCTGGGAGTAGGCTTAAAATCTCAGTAAAATGTTTATCGTCCATAAATAAATGATAAGTATGCAATATAGTTTTTCCAGATCTATCCTTGGTTCTTAAAGCTTGCAGCCTTTTTTCTGCTGGCAGTAATTCTAATATTTGTTTCAATGGCAAAAGTTTATACTTTGCAAGATACACAAGGCTTTCACCTAAATTATTTTTTTCCTGTACGACTTTTAACCTTAGAGGTTCAGGGTAAAGTTCTAAAATATATTTTATACCTTCAGCAGATTCGACTAATTTATGTAAAAGCTTATTACCTTCATCATCTTGCGCTTCTATAACTTTAGACCGCATATTTTCAGGAAATAACTCTAAAAGATATTTTACTGACTCCCACACTTGAGCTGTATTATCTATAGTCATATTTATTTGCTGAAACACGTTTTTATTTGACTGGTCTTTTGCTAAAAGTAATGACAATCTGCATTCTGCCGGTATTAATTCGAAAATTTGCTTTAATAATATCGGCTTATCTAATAAAAAATGCATAAAATTGCCGTTAACATAGTTTGTATTAAGCAGCTCTAACCTTTTCTCCAAGGGTAAATGTGCGAAAATTTTCTTTAAAGCAGCAGGCTTTTCCCTTGCAACTTTTACTAAAAGTGAATACTGTTCTTCATGCTCACTATCTAAAAAATAGGCTGCAAAAACAAAAGGATGGCGCAATAAATATTCTTTTAAGACAACGCCATCTACATTCTGAGATCCTAGATCTTCTATACCATGTACTGATTTTAAATATTCTTGAATAACGGGAAAATTTTTCTCTAATTCTTCGGTTGTTGCATATACGATATATCTTAAAACCATGCGTTTTCTATATTCTTCGTCATGGTATTCTGAGATAGAAAATAAAAATTCGGCAAACTCTTGCACCGTTGATATATTCTTATGCTTTAATAATTCACTAATAACAAAAGCATTTTTGCTATAGGCATCATGGCCAAGTAAAGAAACATCTTGAGATGAAACTATGTGATTTAAAAAATTAGCCTGTGCTTGAACTTTATTCATTTCACTATCAACTTTTCTCCAACTAAATGGCTCTTCTTTAATTATTTTTATTATATTTTCTTCTAAAGCAATTAACTCAGCCTCTGCAACGCGCACCACCGCAGGATTATTTTTTAATATAGAATAAATATTACTATTGAATTCATAAAACTCATCTGTGGCAAATTTTTGGGTAGTGAATAAATTTTTAAAAAACAGCACGCTGAGCTTGTTTTTTATCTCTAAATTGTTTGTATCTTCAATTAACTTAATGGTTTTATGAATACCGATATTAATTGGCGACAATTTTTCTAGGTCACAGCTTTGTAAAACTTCATTATAAGTAAAACTGTCAAGCATGGTTAACACATGCCAAAAAAAGCTCTCAGAAGATTTATTTTGTAAAAAAATTCTTTGCTCATGGTTAAGGTTTTTCCAAAAAATTTGCATAAAATAAGCCATTGCTTCTGGATTTTGATCATGGCTGTATTTGCATATTTTTAATAAGCTATCAAAAGATAACGTACTAATTATTTGCTGTAATTCTTCCTTGCTGAGTACTGTGTAGATAGAAGCAAAAGATAAAGCAACGTCACCTAAGATTGCATACAAAATTTGCCATTTTTCTTTGGTTAAATTTAATGGCGGCACTCTAAACCTTTGCAATTTATGCTGCACTTCTCTTGCGCCTTCGCCAGCTAAGGTCATGTTAGCAAGACGTTGTCTGTTTATAATGTCATGCTCGACTATTACTGACTCATCTATTTCAGCACTTATATTTGCTAGTGAATCGATAAATTCTTTGTGCTTATTGTTGGTTAAAATGTTAATAAGTTCATGCGCGGCTTTTGTGTCATTATTATCCATGCCACAATGGATCTCTAATAAGGTATTAAAAATTCTACTATTTAATAAATCACTCTTTGCAACATTCTCGTTATCTAAAAAGGCAGCAATGAGGGCGATGAGCTGAAAATAAGTTAAGTCATTCATTAAATTTATTAAACTTAAGGGGTTATCATTTTGGGCAAGACAAACTGTAATTAAATTAGCAAACATTTCCTTGCTATCAGCAAACATCTCTTTAATAAGTTTTGCTGCGGCAAGTTTGACAGCCTCTGGGGTCTCTTTACTATGCAAAATAATTAAACATAACTCTCTTAGAGATATAGGATAGTTAATTTTAAGCAACTCTTTTTTACAGGCTCGCAGCACGGTTAGGCTTTCACTTAACTCACTGAATTTAAGTTTTAAATCCTCAGAATTTTTGCGCTTAGGATCCAACATATCGGCATTAGCGAGTTTAAACTCATTTTCAAGCTCTTGCATAATGCTTACTAAGGTTTCTAGGGTTAGATCTCTTTCAAGTAGAGAATTAAATGGCTCACGCATATTTGCTCATTTTTTAAGTAAAGTGCGGCCTATTGTAGCAGAAATTAGTTTAATACACAATTTTGCGCGGCATTTTAGAAAATCATGCTGTTGGTTTTATTTCGGTTTTACCGCTAATTACAACAATATCTTGGTTTTCTCCTGAGATAATTGTTTTATATTGATAAATTCCTTTGCCATTAGAGTTTACTTTCATCGCTGTGTAGACTGAATTAAAAAATCTTTGTTCACCCTCAGAGGTTTTTCCAAGCCCAACTAGGTAAATAAGCCCTGCGCCATCTTGCAACGCTTGGTAGGTCCCGGTTATTTTTTTATTTTTAAATTCAGCAGTAAATATACCTTTAGCAAAAGAGACTTTAGCTTCTTTGGGCTCAGTTGCTAGAAGTAGTACTTGGTCGGTGCTGCTTTCTTCGCTTTTAATTGCGGTGGTAATATTTTTAAGGGTCAGTGCATAAGAATTAAAGCAGAGAAAAAGTAAAATAAATAATTTAGCTAACATGTTACTTCCTTAATTTAGTCTGACTTGTCATTGCCGTTTTCATCTGCATAAGAAAGGACGACAACTTCAGTGCCTTTTTGCATAAAGACTTCGTTAAGCCATTTAGCAGCAGATGGATAGACTTTAATACAACCATGGCTGCTATTTGCATAAGGGATCTGATATCCTGCGTGGATACTATATCCACGATAAAAGTACATGCAATATGGCATTTTAGCTCCGCCGGCGGTTTCTACGGGAAAAGCTTTAGAAAAGCAATCTTTGTCTCTTTTATAGTACATATGAAAATCGCCAGTTACCGTGCGGCAAGGTTTTTTGATGTCCTCACAATAATCCATACCGCCTGATGCGGCCCCTGTCATAACCCTTCTTCCTTCTTTATCATATGCTGCCCAAGCATAAGCTTTTGGATCAAATACAAATAACCTAGCGCCTGTAGGTTTAATTTGCTGAGGAAAATTCGATCTACCTCTGTAATCTAAAGTGTAATGAACCGTGTGATGACTGACTCCGTTATCATCAACGATATAAGTAGACTCATCAAACGCCACACAAGCACTTAACGTTATAAATATTATAAAAATTGCCAAAAATTTTTGCATTAATATCTCACAAATGTTATTGCTTTATCTTTTTATACTTAACACGTTTTGGTCTATTCGCCTCATCACCTAAACGTTTTTTTCGATCTTCTTCATAGTCTGAGTAGTTGCCTTCAATAAATACAACATTACCATCGTCTTCAAATGCCATAAAATGGGTGCATACTCTATCTAAAAACCATCGATCATGGGAAACGACAACGGCAGATCCTGGGTAATTTAATAAAGCTTCTTCAAGAGCGCGCAAGGTTTCAACGTCTAAATCATTGCTCGGTTCATCTAGAAGTAATACGTTAGCTCCGCGTTTTAATAATTTGGCTAAATGGACGCGATTGCGCTCTCCACCTGAAAGTTGGCCGATCAATTTTTGCTGATCTGTGCCTTTAAAGTTAAACCTACTAACATATGCACGTGATGGAATTTGATATCCTCCTACTTGAATTAGATCAAGGCCATCTGAGAGTTCCTCAAAAACCGTTTTAGAGTCATTTAAACTATCACGCATTTGATCAACAAACCCAAGATTAACGGTATCACCTATGCGAATTTCCCCAGCATCTACATTTTCAACTTGCATAAGCATTTTTAAAAAGGTGGACTTACCTGCGCCATTTGGCCCAATAATCCCAAGCACACCACCTTTAGGGAGACGAAAACTAAAATTATCTAAAAGCACCCTATCACCAAAAATTTTGCGTAAATTTATGCCTTCAATAACTAAATCACCTAAGCGATCGCCTGGAGGAATATAAATAGTGTTAGTTTCATTGCGTTTTTGAAACTCTTTAGAGTTCATCTCTTCAAAACGTTGTAAGCGTGCTTTATTTTTTGCATGGCGCCCTTTAGGCGAAGTTCTTACCCATTCAAGCTCAGTTTTTAAGGCTTTTTCTAAGTTTGATTGTTGTTTTTCTTCTTGCTGAAGACGCGCGGTTTTTTGTTCAAGCCAAGAAGAATAATTACCTTGATAGGGTATGCCTTCGCCTCTATCGAGCTCAAGTATCCAGCCAGCTACATTATCAAGAAAATATCTATCGTGTGTAACTGCAACTACTGTTCCAGGAAATTCTGCCAAAAACCTCTCAAGCCAGGCAACGCTTTCCGCATCCAGATGGTTAGTTGGCTCATCAAGTAATAGCATATCTGGGCTTGAGAGCAATAATCGACATAAAGCAACTCTCCGCCTTTCTCCACCAGATAAATTTTTAATTTGCATATCAAAAGAAGGTAATCTTAATGCATCTTGCGCAATTTCTAGTTGCCTTTCAAGATCCCAACCATTGTGAGCTTCAATGAAATGTTGTAAATCCCCTTGCTCTGTCAGTAAGGAGTTCATTTCAGCATCACTCATGGGTTCGGCAAACTTCATGCTTATTTCATCAAAGCGTTGTAATTTGGCTTTTATTTCTGCTACAGCTTCTTCGACTATTTCCCGTACAGTAGCATTTTCATTTAATTTAGGTTCTTGGGGTAAATAGCCAATTTTAATGCCAGGCTGCACTCTTGCCTCACCATTAAATTGGGTGTCAACACCTGCCATAATTCGTAAAAGAGTTGACTTACCAGATCCATTTAATCCTAAAACACCAATTTTTGCGCCGGGGAAAAAACTTAAAGAAATATCTTTTAAAATGAAACGCTGATTATCAACTACTTTACTTAAACGATTCATAGTGTATACGTATTGACTCATTTTTATTCCTACATCCAATCAAGTATTACTTTGCCACTTTTACCTGAGGCCATTAATTCAAAGCCTTTTAAGTAATCTTTTACTTTAAAGTGATGGGTTATTACAGGTTCTAAAGATAGGCCGCTTTGTAGCATAGAAATCATTTTATACCAAGTTTCATACATCTTCCGGCCATAAATGCCTTTTATAGTTAATCCTTTGAAAATAACCAGATTCCAATCAATTGCAGTCTCTTTAGGTGGAATCCCTAATAAACTAATTTTTCCTCCGTGATTCATAACTTCAAATAAAGTATTTAAAGCAGTACTATTGCCACACATCTCAAGGCCAACGTCAAAGCCTTCTTTCATCCCAAGCTTCTGCATTGTATCTTTTAAGGACTCACGTTGCACATTAATAGCTTTAGTTGCGCCCATTTTTCTGGCCAAATCAAGGCGATAATCGTTAATGTCAGTAATAACTACAAAGCGGGCTCCAGCATGCTTTGCTATAGCTGAGGCCATTATACCAATTGGCCCTGCGCCGGTAATTAGGACATCTTCACCTACCAAATCATAAGAAAGCGCAGTATGAGTTGCGTTGCCAAATGGATCTAAAATTGCCGCAACATCAGGGGAAATATGTTCGGGTAAAACTACCACATTTTCATAGGGTAAAACTAAATACTCAGCAAAAGCCCCTGGTCTATTTACTCCTACTCCTAAGGTATGTCTACATAGATGACGCTTCCCAGCTCTACAATTACGACAAGTTGCGCAAGTAATATGCCCTTCTCCTGAGACTCTATCGCCTACCTTTAAGCCTTTAACTTCACTCCCAAGCTCAGCTATTTCACCATAAAACTCATGTCCAATTGTCATGGGAGTTGGGATAGTTGCTTCTGCCCACTCATCCCATAGATAAATATGAATGTCAGTGCCACATATGGCTGTTTTATGTACTTTAATAAGGACTTCATTGACACCATAAGATGGCTTATTAACCTCATCCATCCAAATGCCTTTGGTCCTTTGACTTTTAACTAATGATTTCATGATAATGCTTACTAGATTAGGGTTAAGGTAAAATTAACGCATGATAGTCGTGTTTTAAAAATCATTCAACTTCATAAATCAAACTCCTATGATTCCTAGAGTTTTACCAACTTTAGCAAATGCCTCTATGGCTTTTTCTAGTTGGTCGATTTCTAACGCGGCTGACATCTGCACTCTTATTCTTGCTTTATCTTGGAGTACAACAGGGTAAGAAAACCCAATTACATATACGCCTTCTTCTAATAGAAGAGCTGCCATTTCCTGTGCCAGTTTTGCCTCACCTAACATAACGGGAATAATAGGATGCTCACCTTTTACAATGTTAAAACCTAATGCACTTATTTTATCGCGAAAAAATTGGGTGTTTCTAAAGAGTTTAGAGCGATAAGACGGATCTTGTTTAATTTTTGCTAAAACGTAAACCGAGGCTTTTGCGATCATTGGGGCTAAAGTATTAGAAAATAAATAGGGCCTTGAGCGCTGCCTTAACCAATCAATAATTGGTTTTGCTGCTGAGGTATATCCACCTGAAGCACCCCCTAAGGCTTTACCTAAGGTTCCTGTTAAGATGTCAATTTTATCTTCTACCTTAAAGTGCGCCGCAGTACCACGCCCGTCTTCACCCATAAATCCCACTGCATGGGAGTCATCAACCATGACCATAGAATCATACTTTTGGGCAAGCTCACATATTTCCGGTAAATTAGCTAAAGTCCCATCCATGGAAAATACGCCATCTGTCGCTATACAACGAAATCTTGCGCCTTTAGCTTCCTTAAGCTTAAGCTCTAAGTCCTGCATATCATTATTGGCATAACGATACCGTTGTGCTTTACATAGCCTTACACCATCAATAATGCTGGCATGATTTAGACTATCACTTATAACAGCATCCTCTTCACTAAATAAAGTTTCAAATAACCCGGTATTGGCATCAAAGCAGGAAGAATACAATATAGTGTCGGCTTTTTTTAAGAAATTACTTAAAGCTTTTTCTAGTTCTTTATGTGGAGTTTGGGTGCCGCAAATAAAACGCACTGAAGCCATACCATAACCGTATTGATCTAAAGCATCTTTGCCATGTTGAATCAAATCTTTGTCATTGGCTAAGCCTAAATAATTATTTGCACAAAGATTAATAGTTTCCTGATGCATTACTTTAACAAGGGCTTGCTGCTGACTTTCTATTATACGTTCTTTTTTATATAACCCGGTTTCTTCCAAATCAAGCAATTTTTCTTCTAATAAAGATAAATATCTATCATTCATGGTGAGCTCCTGTATTCTTTTTCTGCTTTTTCGGCTTTAGCGAGATTTTTCTCTAGTTTTTCTGTTTGGATTGCAGTATTAAGCCAAGAATTTATTTTTTGTTTTATATTATTAATATCAGAAAACAACCTGCCTAAAAACCTTGCTATGCTAAGCCACTCTTGCGGCTTTAGTACTAAAATAGCAACGATAAGCACTAAAGCAATCTCACTTATCTTCATGTTCTTCCTTGGGCTCTTCTTTAATTGCGCCGCGAAATTGCTTTAAAGCTTCGCCTAAATCACGCCCCAAATGCTTTAACTTTCCAGGTCCAAAAACCAGTAATACTATTGCAAGTATAAGTAAAAGTGACATTGGACTATTGCCTACTAACCCCATAACATCCTCCCTCCAATTAACCCCAGTACACAACCTACAGTAAACAAAAATAACATGGATTTTGCTTTAGAAGTAACGTTTAGTTTTTCTAGCTTAGGTTTAGGTAAATTTGTTAAAGTGTTTTTTTGCAACTCTAAAACATCATAAAACAATTTGGGTAAATGGGGTAATTGCTCAAGATAAAAAGGTAGCTCTTTATGCATTTCTTTAGCAAACCCTCTTAAACTTAGCCTACTTTTAAGCCATTTTTCTAAGAACGGTTTTGCAGTTTTCCATAAATCTAATTCAGGGTAAAGCTGCCGACCTAAGCCTTCAACTGCAAATAAAGTTTTTTGTAAAAGTAGAAGTTGCGGCTGCACCTCAAGAGAAAATCTCTTGCCTACTGCAAAAAGTTGCATAAGTAATCTGCCAAAAGAAATATCCTTCAAGGGTCTTGCAAAAATTGGCTCACAAACTGCGCGAATCGCCGATTCAAGTTCGTCAATCCTGGTATCTTTACTCACCCAACCTGATTCAAGGTGCAACTCTGCTACCTTGCGATAATCACGTTCAAAAAAAGCGTATAAGTTATAGGCTAAATAGCGTTGATCTTGAAAGGACAAACTACCCATAAGGCCAAAATCCACACATACATAATAGGGGTTTTCTTTATTTAAGGGGGAAATAAAAATATTACCAGGGTGCATGTCCGCATGAAAATAAGCATCACGAAAGACTTGGGTGAAAAATATTTCTACTCCAAGAGCAGCTATCCTTGGAATATTTAGCCCATGAGCTTGTAAGGCTTTTTTATCAGTAACCGGTATACCACTAATTTTTTCCATTACCAAAATATCGTGGCGCGTATATTCCCAAATGATCTCAGGGACATACAGCATGGAAGAATTAGTAAAATTACGTTTTAATTGCGATGCATTAGCAGCTTCGCGCTGCATGTCTAATTCATCTAATATGTGAGTTTCAAACTCGGTAACTAACTCAACTAACTTAAAATATCGGCTTTTTTTCCAATACTTCTCAAGCATTATAGCTACACGCTTCATAAGAGAAATATCTAAGGCAATTTGTTGTCTTAGAAAAGGGCGTACTACTTTAACTACAACCTCTTGCCCATTTTTTAAGGTCGCAGCATGAACTTGGGCGATAGAAGCAGAAGCCAAAGGCTTATTATCAAAGCTATGAAATACAGCATCTAAAGGCATTTTTAAGGCTTTTTCAATTTTGCTAATTGCCTTGCTACTTGCAAAAGCCGGAATATCATCTTGCAGCCTTGTAAGAGAACTTGCATATTGTAGAGGTAAAATATCTGGTCTTGTTGAAAGCGCTTGGCCAAACTTTATAAAAACAGGACCTAGTTCTTCAATGGCAAGCCGTAAAGATTCTGCCTTTTCTATATTATCTTTGCGTACCCAATGCCATGGATTTAAATAACTTAGCATATGAAATGCATTAAAAATTGGGATTGTAAGCAAAACCCCATCAATACGATGCTTGGCTAGCACATGGGCAATGGTAATTAGTCTAAAAGTTTGGGTAAATATTTTCATTCGGGTAATACACGTATTTTAGCTTCGAGCCTTTCAACATCTAAGGCAATGGTTGCAACGTCATCACAAAAATCATTAAGCATTTCTTTAGTAGGTAAACAAGAATTTTGATCTTTAAAATAGGAGCTTAATTGAAAAGCAACTGAAGACTGTATATTTCTTGATACCGACTTTAGCTTTTTAACTCCCAACCCCAGCTGATGCGCGACAACGTCTCCGGTAAAGCTTGCAATATGGCCTTCCCAATCTATATCTATTTCATCCATTATGCGCTTTAGTTGTTGCCCTAAGCTTACATCACCTTCTATTTTTATCCCGTCATGAAATAAGGATCTTACTTTTGAAGCAGGCAGAAGGCTTAGGCGGATGAATCCTAAAGGAGATGAGTAAATTATTGTGTCAGGGCTTGCAGTAACTTCTGTAGCTAATTTGATTTTTGCATTTTCTATAGTTAAATAAAAACTCCATTGAAAAGGAGTAAGAGAGAGCTCTATAGTTTTTGCGTTTAAAGGTTTTAACTTAGAAGCCATACTATCATCAAGGTATAAAGCTTTATTCAAAGCAACTTCTAACAAATATAAAGAATAGTCTTTTATCATAGCCTACCTAAAATCTTTAATATTTATATGCAACATGCATTGCAACTACACCTTGGGTCCATAAGGTATAGGTGCAATCTTCAAAACCGGCATTTTCTATCATGTTTTTTAAAACTTCGGGCGTTGGATGCACGCGGATAGATTCTGCCAAATACTTATAGCTTGCTTCATCATCCGCAACAAATTTACCCAGTAGGGGTAAAACTTTAAAAGAATACCAGTCATAAATAGATTTAACCAAAGGATTTTGCGGATTGGTGAATTCAAGGATTATTAATTTTCCTCCTGGTTTACATACTCTAAACATGGAGGACAAAGCCTTTACTTTATCAGTTACGTTTCTTAAGCCAAATGCCATAAAAATCATGTCAACTGTATTACTTTCTAAGGGGAGGGCTTCTGCATTTGCTTCAACGTAGGTTACTTGGTTTAAAAATCCCTTATCTATTAATCTTGCGCGCCCTATCTTAAGCATTGATTTATTAATGTCAGCAGCAATAACATGCCCAGTATTGCCTACCTTTTCTGCAAGCTTAATCGCCAAATCACCTGTGCCTGAGGCTAAATCTAAAATTACTTGCTTAGGGCGCACGTGGGCAAGTTCGATGGTTAATTTCTTCCAAAGATGATGAATACCAAATGACATAAGGTTATTCATTAAATCGTAACGTGTAGCAACAGAATCAAAAACTGCGCCTACGCGTTTAGTTTTCTCATCTTTGGTAACACTTTCATACCCAAAATTAACTTTTTCAGAATTTTGCATAAAGTCTCTTTATTCATCTTTGCGATTACAAATATTATCTGCTAAATATCCAATTGCGCCCGCATAATAAATCGAATTGTTGTATTTTAATATCATTTTATAGTTAGGTAGCGCTAAAAATACTGGACCTTCATTAGGCTCTACAATACTAGCAAGTAAATTAGGATATGGAAGCTCTTGCCCATCTAAGGTTCGCACATTAAGCGCACTCCACTCAGATACTGGTTTTACTATCTTTTTACCTTCTAAATTTTTATCAAAATTAGCTGGGAGTTTTACTTTAATTGCCCAAGGCTCGCCCTTTTGCCAACCATTTTGGTGCATATAATTGGCAATCGAGGCAAAAACATCTGCTTTACTCGTCCAAATATTTTTCCGCCCATCATTATCATAATCAACAGCATATTTATAAAAGCTCGAAGGTAAAAACTGTGGCTGACCAGATGCTCCTGCCCATTCACCTTTAAAATCATGGAGACTTACATGACCTTCGTTTAATATTTGCAGAGCTAAAAGTAATTCTTTCCGGAAAAATTTTTGGCGAGTTGAGTCATAGGCTAAAGTTGCTAATGACTGGATAACCGGGAAATCCCCCATATAAGTGCCATAACTAGTCTCCATACCCCAAAAGGCCGTGATAAAACAAGGATCTACACCATACTCAGCAGCAATTTTTTCGAGTAATTCTTGGTTTTTTAAATAATTTCTTCTTCCCATAGTTATCCTATAAGAATTAACCCTGGTTTTTAAATACTTAGTGTAGGTTAAACGCTTTTCAGGTTGGCTTTTTTGAAAGTGTTTTATTCTTTGATTAGGTTCATGTACCGTTTTAAATGCATCATCAAAAACCTCTGGCCTTATGCCTTTACTAAGAGCTTCTTTGCGTAAATCACTAACAAAGCTTTGCCATGATTGAGTTTGCGCGTAAGCTATATTTAATAAAAATATCCACCAAACAAAAAAACCAAGTTTTATTATTTTCATCCTTGAGCCCCTACTAAAAAAATTTTTTTATCTTCAATCCTTAATGCTGTCAATTTTTCTCCCCATACACAACCTGAATCAAGAGCATAAATATTTGGTGCGGGGTTAACTAGTCCTAAAGACGCCCAATGCCCAAAAATTATGGTTTCTTTTATAGGCTTAAATAATGGATGAGCGTACCAAGGAATTAAATCAGGGCTTGCGCCTTTTAAATTACCTTTATATGCCAAAGAAAGCGCACCTCTTGCATCGCAAAAACGCATTCTAGTTAAATAATTAGTTATACATCTTAATCTATCCCAACCTTTTAGGTCATTTTCCCAGTTTTTCGGCTCATGGCCAAACATGTTATTTAAAAAATCAAGATAATTTTCCCCTCTTAAAACCTCTTCCACTTCTCTTGCATACATTTTAGCATCGTCTAAGGTCCAAACAGGAGGTAATCCTGCATGCGTTATGAGGATATTTAATGATTTACTATGGTAAAGTAGAGTTTGTTCTTTAAGCCAATTGCCTAAGGCCAAAGAATCAGGAGCTGTTAAAATATCATCAATGGTATCACCTGCTTGCCCTTGAGATTTTTTAACAAATATTCGATATAAAAGATATAAATCATGATTACCTAAAGTAATGACTGGCTTTATTTTGAGTGATTTTACAAAACGTAATACTTCTAAAGATTTAGGCCCACGATTAACCAAATCACCTACAAACAATAATCGATCAACTTCTGCATCGTATTTCACTAAATCTAATAAGACCATTAAAGAATTAAAACAACCCTGCACATCGCCTATAACATAGTTAGCCACGAAAATGTTGTCCTGGATTTATAAATTTAACGTTATCTTCTATTATTTGCAGGTGCCCCTTGGCATTAACTTGTGGTAGATGAAATTGTGACTCTATTGATTTACCAGCAACAAGATCCTTACCTTGAAAAACAAATTCTTTGAGTTCAACTGCATTAACCCAAGCCTTGGATTTTGTAGTCTTATTATAAAAGCATGCTTTAGCTGGCAGCAAAATACCAAACTTAGCAAATGATAATTCAGTTACATCAATACCACTTTCATCAGTAAGGCCCAATGCCATGAAGCCTTTTTGCACAGCTTGCCAACTTTTATAAGTAGGAAAATCCCTAATAAATAGTTTAAATAACTCAGGATTAATACTAATTCCTTTTCTACCTAGATCTAATTGTCCTTCTTTTTCATTAAAGGCAATTTCTCCAAGGGCAATCTTCTCTCTTAACCACTCAAGAAAGGCCGCGCCCATTTGATCTGCCATATTTTTGGGTGTTTCTACATTTATATCTTTAAAGGTACGAATACCTTTGGCTTTTGTATTGTACCCTTGCCTTTCAAGCCATTCTTCAATTGCTTTTACGACAGCCATATCTTCTGCTCTTGATAAGATAGAGCCAAAAAGCTTTACCCCTTGTAAATCTTCGTTTAAAAGGGTAATCCAAACTGTAAATATTTCTTTATTAGAAGCTAGCCATTCAAAGCCAAGAGGCGGCATAATGTTTTTTGCAAGAATAAGATTAAGTCGTTTGCGTAACTCAACTTCACTTGGATTATGCTCAATCTTCGCCAAATAATATGGGGTTTTATTAATAAGCTTTTTAATAAGAGGGTTCCACCTTTCTATATGGCCGCCTAAATCATCATAGAGGTCTATTTCATAATCTAAAAAAAGTTTACCAATTCCCAAAAGCATAGAGGCTGTAAATAATGCATACTGCCAACAGCGCTGTTCTTCAGATAAATCTGCATTTTTATCAACTATCAAGTAGTCAGTAAACAAAGATAACGCTGCCTCAGAGCGTAAGAGCGCATAGTCAAAGAATCCGTGTTGCTCGCTATAAAATCGATTAGTGCTATCAGGCAGACTCTCTACGTATTCTAAAAGACGCTTTAGCACTGGAAGGTAGTAGGTATCGTAATTATCTTTATCCCAAGCGCAAGCTGTTTCAATTTTAGTAAATAACTGTTGACTTTTAGGGCGCAACCATAAGTTTTTAACATCATCCATTTTGGATAATTCAGCAATAGGTTTTTTATGCTTTGGAGCTTTAGCTCGCGGTTTTTCTGTTTGAAACATCCTATTTCTCCATAAACCAAAGGGTATATTTTAGCATAATAAGTTAAAAAGATCGCAGATCTAGCTTTTTGTTAGGCCAAGGACCAATCTCTACAGCATATTCGCCAATTTAATATATTCTTCTACTGTAATATTTTCTGGGCGCATTTTTAAGTCAAGCTTGCACTTTTCTAGTATCTCTAAGGGTATTTTCCCTTTAAAGTTATTAAAGAGGGTTTTGCGGCGCATAGCAAAAGATATAGCAAGGAGCTTTTCTAGCATAGCTTTATTTTTAACCCCTTTATTATGTGGAATAAGCCTAACAACAGCAGAGTTAACTTTAGGAGCAGGAGTAAAAGAGCTTGGAGCTACTTCCATTATTGATGTAGCCTCACAAAATGCTTGAATAATAACGCTTAACCTTCCATAGTCTTTGGTACTAGGAGATGCACATATTCTATCTACAACCTCCTTTTGCAACATAAAATGCATATCTTGGATATAAGGCAAATAGTCAAGCAAATAGATTAAAATTGGAGTAGATATATTGTATGGCAAATTACCAACCAGCCTAACATTCGCACCAAACTTACTATAGTCTACCTTGAGAGCATCAGCATTAATTATAGCTAAATTAGAAATGTCCTGATTACTCCAGGCAGTAATAATAGCTTTATCAAGCTCTATTACCGTTAATTTAGGTAAAATTTTTAACAGTGAATAGGTTAATGCACCACGTCCAGGACCGATTTCAACTACAGTATCATTAGCTTTTAAAGCCAGATTTTGGATTATGGTTGCAATGACAGTGCTATCTTTAAGAAAATGCTGCCCAAGGCGTTTACGTGAGTGTTTAGGAAACAAGTTAAACTCGCAGTTGATTAATCTAGATTACCCCATATACTAAGCATCTTAAAAACCCATTAGCTTCTTTATGCCACATACAAGATCATTTCTAAAGTGGGCAGGCGGTAAGTATAACCTCCTAAATATAATATTACCTTACTTCCCGCAAAAAAAGCGCTTAATAGAACCATTTGCAGGTTCCGGCGCAGTTTTTATTAATACTGATTTTGAAGAATATATTATTGCAGAATGTAATCAAGACTTAATAGATATATATAACCTATTAAAAGAACAAGGGCCTAAGTTCATTAAATATTGTGAACAATACTTTAACCCCGAATGCAATCAAAAAGACTGTTACTACACCATGCGCGATCTATTTAATCAATCCACTAATATCAAAGAAAAAGCCGCCATTTTTTTATATTTAAATCGCCATGGGTACAATGGCCTTTGTCGCTACAATAGCAGTGGTAAATATAATGTTCCTTTTGGTAAATATCTAGCCCCGTACTTTCCCCACACTGAAATGTTGCATTTTTACCTTAAAAGTCAGAACGCAACCTTCATCCACCAAGACTTTCGTGAAACCTTTAAAAATGCCCAAAAAGAAGATGTAATTTATTGCGATCCACCTTACGTCCCGCTTTCCAAGACAGCATCCTTCACCCACTACTCTACCAGTAATTTTACTGAAAACGATCAACTAGCTTTACTTGAACTTGCTAAAGAAGTGCAAAAAAAAGGTTGTACAGTATTAATATCAAATCATGATAGTGATTTTACGCGGAAAAATTATACTGACTGCAAAATAATCAAGTTTAACATTAGAAGAAAAATTAGCTGTAAGGCTGATGGTGGCAGGAATATGGTTAAAGAAATACTGGCTATCTTTACGTAGAGGCTAAGATGGTTGTTGTTTAATAAAAAAATACTTAAATATCACCAAAAGAAATAACACTAATATTAATGATAAGGGTAAAACTGCCAAAGCCCTTTGATAATCTACAGTGGCAAAAACCCTGTGGCCATTTATTAAGGCTCCTGCTCCCCCACTTACATCAAGAATATATCCGACTAATGGTTGTAAAAACATGCCGACTAGCATCACCACCATATTAACAGCTGCAAATACTGTACCCGCAAGCTTAGTATTACTCCACTCTTTACCCATTATAAATACGATGATTTCTGTTGAAGTAGCAATGCCATAGAAAAATAGCAATGTAAAAAGCATGTTAAAATTTAACCCGGGATAATAAATAACAACGCTAATAATAATTAAACCTAATAATGCCCCCACCATTAAAGGAAGAAATCTTCTTCCTGTATGATCAGATAAATATCCAACACTAGGCGCGCCCACAGCCCAACCTAAAAATATCGCCGATACAGCTTTTGCAGCATCTATGCTAGATAGGTGATGTGCTTGCTGTAAATATACCTTACCCCAGAGCTCGCCAAACACAGATAACGAGGTATACATAGCACCACCAATAAAACCTATTATCCAGACGTTAGGATCGGTTAGCACACACCACACTTCTTTGAAAAATTTATCCCATGGCAAAACTGCATGTGGTTTTTTAACTTCTGGACTGTCACGCACAAATAGCAAAATAATGGCTGTTAAAAAAACTCCAAACCAGGCAAGTGATAGTAAGGTTGTTTTTAAACCAAGCGTTTCTGGAAGTACAGCGAGTTTTACTTCACCAAATACCAAAGATAACATCGCAAAAGTTGTCACTAAGCCAGCGAGCAAAGAGAAAAATTTTCTCGGGAGCCAATTATGGCCTAAAAACAGCATACCAACAAATGCAAATGCCGATCCAAACCCTACTAAAAACCTGCCTAAGCTCACTAAAAAAAGTGAATCAGTTTGCG
>Ga0155589_116_pt1 | contig 33291 bp, 28 predicted proteins | sample RifCSPhighO2_12_FD_107246 | JGI IMG/M metagenome (GOLD analysis project Ga0155589, IMG submission 107246) | Legionellales bacterium RIFCSPHIGHO2_12_FULL_37_14 | reverse complement strand
TACCTATCATCCCGGTTTGAAATGTTACCTATCAAGCCGGTTGCACATTTATGATTTATTAAGACGGGACAGCCCTGGTAAAAGCTTCAAAGCTACTTGGCCCAACGTGAAACAGAGTATAAACTTCCCAATTGGACAAGTCTTCAAGTTAGGAAAGCCTTATAATGAACACCAAAACCAAATCTAAAACCAATTTTGTCTGCCAAAGCTGTGGTGCGAATAGTTCAAGGTGGGCTGGGCAATGTGTTCATTGTAATGAGTGGAATTGTTTAGTTGAGCTAAAAGTTAGTAAAGCGCCTCTTAGAATAACTTCATATGCTAATGAACGGTCTAAAGTTGTTTTAGCAGAGGATGTAAGCTTAATTAATGAGCAACGATTTGATTGTGGAAATACTGAGTTAAATAGAGTATTAGGGGGTGGGGTTGTTGAAGGTTCTATTGTATTAATTGGCGGCGATCCGGGAATTGGAAAATCAACTTTGCTTTTGCAAACTATGGCGCATTTAAGCCAAGAATATGCAACTCTTTATGTAACTGGAGAAGAATCCTTACAACAAGTAGTAATGCGAGCAAAAAGACTTAATTTACAACTTAGAAGGTTACAGCTTTTAGCAGAGACCCATATTGAATCTATTTTAGCAAACCTGAAAACCTTAAATCTTAAAGTTGTTGTTATCGACTCTATTCAAACTTTATTTACCGAAGAAATTAGCTCTTCTCCTGGAACAGTTAGTCAGGTAAGGGAGTGCGCTGGCAAGCTAGTGCAATTTGCCAAAACAGCGAACGTTGCAGTTTTTATAGTAGGGCATGTTACTAAAGATGGAGTAATAGCAGGACCAAGAGTTTTAGAACATATGGTTGATAGTGTGCTTTACTTCGAAGGCGAAGGCGATAGTAGGTTTAGGTTAATCAGATCAATAAAAAACCGTTTTGGCGCAGCTAATGAATTAGGTATTTTTGCTATGACCGAAAAAGGCTTAAAACCTGTGGCAAATCCCTCAGCACTTTTTTTATCAAGGCATACAACTCCAACCCCTGGTAGCGTTACCATGGTTAGTTGGGAAGGGAGTAGACCTTTATTAGTTGAAATTCAGGCACTGGTTGATCAGGCATTTGGACAGGCAAAGCGTTTGGCGGCAGGGGTTGATAGTCATAGAGTTAATATATTACTAGCTGTTTTGCATAAGCATGCAGGGGTTGCAACTTATGATCAAGATGTATTTCTTAATGTAGTTGGGGGAGTCAAAATAACTGAAACCGCAAGTGATTTAGCTATTATTGCTGCTGTTTTATCGAGCTTTAAAAATAGAGTAATTGATGCTAACTGGGTAATTTTTGGCGAAGTTGGGTTAGCGGGGGAAATAAGGCCAGTGCGTGAGGGGCAAGAAAGATTAAAAGCTGCCGCCAAACATGGCTTTACTAAAGCTATCGTTCCTTTAGCTAATGTAAGTAAACAAGAAGTTGGTCTTGAAGTTATTGGAGTGCAAACATTAGAAGAAATGATGAGCATTTTGGTGTGATATGCTATGCTCGTAAGCCTTATTTTAGGGAGAGTTAATCAATGATAGAAAGTGACAGGCTAATTAGCGCTGCAGAAACAACCAGTGAGGAGATTATTGATAAAGCTATAAGGCCAGTTTCTTTAGATGAATATATTGGTCAAGAGCCAGTACGTGCACAAATGCAAATTTTTATAAGTGCCGCAAAAAAACGTAAACAAGCGCTTGATCACGTTTTAATATTTGGGCCTCCAGGACTTGGTAAAACTACACTCTCTAATATTATTGCCCATGAATTAGGGGTAAACTGCCGGCAAACGTCTGGCCCTGTAATTGAAAAAGCCGGCGATATTGCCGCTATTTTAACCAACCTGCAAGCTCATGATGTACTTTTTATTGATGAAATTCATCGTTTATCCCCGGTTATTGAAGAAATACTTTATCCTGCTATGGAAGATTACAAGCTAGATATATTAATTGGGGAGGGGCCTGCAGCCCGCTCTATTAAACTTGATTTACCCCCTTTTACTTTAGTTGGAGCAACTACACGCGCAGGCTTACTTACTTCACCATTACGTGATCGTTTTGGAATTGTGCAACGTCTTGATTATTACCAAACAAATGATCTATTAAAAATAGTAGAGCGCTCTTCTTCATTACTTAAAGTCCAAATTGCGACTGATGCTGCTCTAGAAATAGCTAAAAGATCACGTGGTACCCCACGAATTGCCAATCGGTTATTAAGAAGGGTACGTGATTATGCAGAAGTAAAGGGTAAAGGAGTAATTACCGAGAAACTAGCAATGGCAGCCTTAGATATGCTTGATGTTGATATACATGGTTTTGATGTTATGGATCGCCAGCTTTTACTTGCGGTAATTGAAAGGTTTCAGGGTGGACCTGTAGGAGTTGATAGTGTGGCTGCTGCAATTGGCGAGGAAAGGGGTACTATTGAAGAAGTTATTGAGCCTTACTTAATTCAACAAGGGTTTTTGGTCCGAACTCCAAGAGGGCGTGTAGCCACTAAAAAGGCCTATCAACACTTCGGCTTAGAAGTGATAGAATAACAGAAGTAGGTTGGGCCTCGGCCCAACATGTATAAGCAGGAGAGAATATTGTCAACACAAATTAACATACTAGGCTACTTTATTCACGCGAGTATAGTAGTTAAAAGTGTCATGTTTATTTTACTATTAGGTTCAGTTGCATCCTGGACACTAATTTTTGAGCGCATATTATTTTTTCGGGCGCAACAAGCTTTAACCAATGATTTCTTAAAACGTTTTTGGCGTAGTAGTGATTTAAGTCGACTGTATTTTGACTTAGATAACAAAGGAGATGGAACAAAAGGCATAGCTGCTTTATTCCACGCAGGCTTTCAAGCCTATTGGAAAAGACGCCAACAACAAAATATTGCAATTGATATAATAGACAGGGTTATGCAAATTGAACAAGCAAAACAAGCCATGGTTTTACAAAAACACTTAGCTTTTTTTGCCTCAATAGGGTCAATTGCACCTTTCATTGGATTATTTGGTACAGTCTGGGGCATAATGACATCATTTCAAGCATTGGGCCAGGCGCAACAGGCAACTATTGCTATGGTGGCGCCAGGTATTTCAGAAGCCTTAGTTGCAACTGCCTTAGGTCTTTTTACTGCTATACCAGGAGTTATTGCCTATAATCGCTTTACTATGGCGGCGAATGGTCAACTTGAACAGTATGAACTATTTCAACAAGAATTAATGGCTTTGATAGAAGATCAAGAAATTGATACTAAAGATGCAGCAAAGTCTTTACATACGGCTAAAAGTCAGCGTGTTTTGTCATCTTTAGTTGATGAATAACTAGGAAATATTATGCAAGTAAACTCTCTTAGAAAGTCTAAAAATAAACCCCTGTCAGAAATAAATGTCGTACCTTACATTGACGTAATGTTAGTGTTGTTGGTTATTTTTATGATAACAGCGCCAATGCTGTCGCAAGGCGTTACTGTTGATCTTCCGAAAATAGCGAGCGAAAACCTCCCGGCTAAAGATAATGAGCCTATTGTTGTATCGGTTAATCAACAAGGGGATTATTTTTTAAATGTCGCACAAAACCCAGCGTCACCTATAGAGCCACATGATCTTATGCTAAGAGTTGCAGCTTTGTTACAGCTTGCTAAAGAAAATCAGCAGCAAATAGCGGTTTTAGTAAAAGGCGATCAAAACGTTGAGTATGGTAAAGTGGTTGCTGCAATGGGCTTATTAAAAGAAGCTGGAGCTTCAGAGGTTGGTCTTTTAACCGAGTCTCCCCTTAATACCAAAGAGGTTAGATAATGAATATTGAATCTAAGCGCTTCCAGATAGCTTTAATCTTTGCCTGCGCCCTGCATTTATTAATTGCCATCTTTTTAGTATATACTCCATCTGCTGCGCGCCCTGTTATAGTTGAGGATATAAAAAATGAACTAGGGGACAATCAAGGCAAAGAAAATGCTACCATTAAGCAGCCAGAAATTGTGCATGCAGTATCTGTAGATGCAGTCCAAGTTCAACAAACTATGGAAAAAATACGTAATGAACGCCTTGCGGCTAAAAGAGTAGAAGAAGCCCATCAGGCTAAAGTAAAGCAAGAGCTTAAAGCCGCTCAAGAAGCAAGACTAAAAGAGCAGCAACACTTAGCAAAAATGAAAATGGAAGAAGAAAAAATTGCAATTGCACATAAAAAGCAATTAGAAAAAGAGCAGCAAAAATTAAAACATTTAAAGGAACAAAAAGAAAAAGAAAAAGCAGCTCTCGCTGCTTTAAAATTAAAACAAGAATCCATGCAAAAAAAGCATGAACAAGACCAAGCTCTTCTGCAGAAAAAGCAAGCAGAAGCTGAAAAATTACATCTTGCAGCCCTAAAGGCTGCAGAAGATGCTAAGAAACGTGCACGCCTTGCAGGAGTTGTCGATAAATATAAGGCAATGATCCTAAATTCTATTAGTAGGCAATGGATTTTACCTGAACATGTTGCTATGGGATTATCGAGTAAATTTAAAATAAGGCTAGCTACGAATGGCACTGTTCTTGATGTGTCTCTCCTAAAGAGTAGTGGCGATCCAATCTTAGATCGCTCCGCCAAACTTGCAATTTACAAAGCTTCGCCCTTACCTGTGCCACATGATATGGAAAGCTTTGAACTTTTTCGTGAAATTAGTTTAACTGTTAGACCTGAGCAAATTAGGGGGTAATTGTGCGTGTTTTTAGGTTTTTATTATTGATGTTATTAACAAAAGTTGTCTTTGCTCTTGATTTAGAGTTAACCCAAGGATTACATGCAGCTCTTCCTGTTGGAGTAGAAAGTTTTGGGCAATCAGAAGCTGCTAGCTCTTTAACTAGCATTATTAGACAAGATTTCGCCCATTCAGGACAATTTAAGTTAATTCAAGCAATGCCAGATTCGCCAGTTACTATGTGGCGCGCTGCGGGAGCTGATAGTGTGCTTAAAGGTAGTTTAGTTAAGGATTCTTCAGGTAAATATGACGTTAGAATTAATCTCTTAGATACTGTAGCAGGGGGCGAGAAAGTCTTAAATCGGCAATTTTTGGTAAGTAATGATGAACTTAGATCATTAGCGCATTATATTAGTGATCTGGTATATGAAAAATTAACTGGGGAAAAAGGCGTTTTTTCCACGCGCATTGCTTATATTTGGGTGCGCAATTTTCATGGTAGCTTACGTTATTCTCTTGAAATAGCTGACTCAGATGGATCTAACCCCCAAAGCTTATTAACTTCTTCTGAACCCATAATGTCTCCATCATGGTCACCAGATGGCAGAAAAATTGCCTGTGTATCATTTGAAAAAAGGCGTTCGCAGATTTTTATTGTTAATGTTGAAACTGGCGAAAGGCAGTTAGTTACTAGCTTTCCTGGTATTAATGGAGCGCCGGCTTGGTCGCCTGATGGAAAGTCTTTGGCTTTAGTGTTATCTAAAGTTGGGAATCCTAAAATTTATAAGGTTGATTTAGCCAACGGTCAAATGCAACAACTAACCTTCGGCAACTCCATAGATACCGAACCACATTTTTCCCATGATGGTAAATCAATTATCTTCACCTCAGGTAGAGGCGGTACGCCCCAAATCTACAGACTTAACCTAAATGACGGCAAAATAACTAGGCTTACGTTTGTAGGTAACTATAATGCAAGAGCATCATTAACCCCTAATCAGGCAGAGCTTGTAATGCTGCATAGAGAAGATGGCCATTTTTCGATAGCAGTGCAAAATATAGTAACAGGGGAAGTTAATATTTTAAGTGATGATGGTAATGCGGTTGATGAATCACCTTCAATATCTCCAAATGGGCGTATGGTTTTATATGCAACTAGTAAAAATGATAAAGGCATGCTTGAAATAGCTTCTATTGATGGACGCATTCATTTGCGCTTGCCATCTAAGGATGGCAATGTCCAAGAACCTTCCTGGTCACCTTTTTTGCAATGAAGTTTTTTATACTCTTTGCACATGAGTTTTCGGCTTTTATGCTATTGCTTTTATCGCCAAAAACGTCCTTAAAAACTCGCAATAGGCTCGGCTATTCCTCGCTTTTAAGGACGTTTTTGACAATAAAATCAAATCGCCTAAAATACCGAAAACTCATGTGCAAAGAGTATATTTTTTTATTCTTCCAGCTAAATCTTGCTTTAGCTTGGAATGCACAAGGGCATATCTTGGTTGCTGATGCGGCTCTGCAAGAGTTGTCAGCAGCGCAAGTTGCCAAACTGGAAAATTATAATAAAGCGTTTAATTTAGGTTATAAGCCAAAATCTTTGCAGCAGGCAGCTGTATGGTTAGACTGGATACATTGCCGGCAAATTATTTGTAAAAATTTTAAGTATTATCATTATGTTGATTATCCTTATTCAGATGATAGAAGTAGAGTTAACGCACCTTACAAGGTAAATGCAATAACTGCAGTTGAACAAGCCATGTATATTTTACAAAATCCGCGCTATTCTGCTTATGAAAAAGGTTTACAGCTGCGAATTTTAATGCATGTAGTTGCGGATCTGCATCAGCCCATGCACACTATAAGTTTATTTAACGCGCGCTTTCCTCATGGAGATAGAGGAGGCAATGATTATCTTTTAGGTAATAATAGAGTGGGTAAAAATCTACATGCATATTGGGACCGAGGCGGTGGCTATTTGCGGAAAAAATCCTTTAAAAAACCTAAGGCAGGGAAAACCCTTGTTAAAGAATGTGAAGATCTTGACCCGCGAATTTGGGCGCGCGAGTCATATAATATTGCTAAGGATTTTGCTTATAGCATAAAATATCGCCATAAGCCTACGAAACCTTATCAGCGAATGGTGAGTAAAATTACCAAGCAGCGCTTGAGTTTAGCTTCTTGTAGGCTAGGGAAACTACTTAAAAAGCTATGATTATTTTTCGTTATATATCTAAAGAAATTTTTACTGCACTTGTTGCTTTGACTGTTGTGTTGTTGCTTATCTTTATGAGTAACCAATGTATTCAGTACTTAAATGCAGCTGCTAAAGGGCGCATTCCTGGAATGTTTATTTTAAAGTTAATGTTGCTGGAGATGCCTAACTTAGTAGCCTTGCTGCTACCTTTAGGATTTTATCTTGCCATAATACTAAGTTATGGGCGGCTTTATGCTGAAAGTGAAATGACGGCGCTGTTTGTTGGAAGTTATAGCCCACAGCGTTTATTGCGCCATACGATGTTACTTGCGGCAGTGGTTGCAATATTTGTTGGGGTTTTAGTATTTTGGGTTGCTCCTTGGATTTCATATGAAAGATTACGAATTTTAAAATCAACTGGGGTTAAAATCTTAATCCAAACTTTGGCCCCTTTACAATTTAAGACAGCGCAAAATGGTCAGCTAGTTTTTTATGTTGAAGGCATGTCAAAGCGTCACGAAACTGCCAAAAATGTATTTATTGCTAGGCTCCTTAAAGATGAAAAATGGCAAATAATCTGGGCTAATGAAGCCAAAGGACAAGAAAATCAGGCTACTAAAGAAGATGAATTAGTATTGCTAAAAGGCAAAGCTTATATAGGTGAGCCTGGTAAAGCCAATTATCAGCTAGTTGATTTTAATAAAGCCAATGTTAGGTTACCACATCCAACTAGTAATGCAGAGACTGATATAAGAACAGCGTCAACAGCGTCTCTTTTACCATTTTTAAATCAGGATAAAAATAAAGCTGCGGAATTACAGTGGAGAATATCTGTTCCTGTTATGGTATTAATTTTAGCTTTTCTAGCAGTATCTTTAAGTAGAGTTAAGCCGCGCGGCGGTAAATATGCTAATTTACTTCCCGCAATTTTAATTTACGTTATTTATGCAAATTTTATGTTTGTGGCGCGTAACTGGGTAGTTATAGGAAAAGTTCCGGTGTGGTTGGGTGTTTGGTGGTTACATTTTGGGTTTTTTGTCCTAGCTTATTTTCTTTGGTGGCGTAACGCGAGGAAATTCGGATGAAACTCTTAAAACGTTACATCATGGGACATATTCTTGCAGGAATAGGCATAGTTACTCTTGCTCTTACTGGGTTACAGATCTTTATCTTATTTGTTAGACAGCTGCCTGATATTGGTAAGGGGAGCTATGACTTTTACAGCGCAACGTTGGTTGTAGCTTGTGAGTTGCCTTACAACGTGTATACATTTTTTCCTGTTGCTAGTTTATTAGGTGTGCTTTTTGGCCTTGGCGTTATGGCAAATAATAGCGAGCTTGTGGTTATGCGTGCTGCTGGGGTTTCAGTTGCTAAAATTGCCTCCATAGTTCTTAAAATTGCTTTTGTGTTAATGCTTGGGGTAACTTTCGTAGGTGAGAGCCTTATTCCTAAATTTAATAAACTAGCCTTAGATACTAAGGTTCTTGCAACTTCAGGTGGGCAAACAGTTAGGACGCAATATGGAGTTTGGGTTAGAGAAAATAATGATTATTTATTTATTGGTACGGGATTATCTGATAAAAAAATGCTCGATGTTTTGCAGTTTCACTTTGATAGTGATCACAATTTAGCTTACACGCGTAAAATAAAGCGCTTAGAGTTCATAGACAACAATTGGCAAGCCTTTGATGTTGCGGAAACGAAGTTTTACCCTGACAACACTCAAATTACAGAGATTGCAAAAATGCAGCTCGAAGGTATTACAATTCCCTCTAAGGCATATTTCTCTACAACAGAGCCGCCTGAGATGACATTCAAAGAATTACAAGAGTATATTAATGCTCATAAAGCGCTTCACCAAAATGTTGATAATGAGACGTTAATCTTTTGGCAGCGCATAGTACAACCATTTTCTACACTTGTAATGATGATGTTAGGTATACCATTTATCTTTGGCCCATTACGTTCTTCAACTATGGGTTCAAGGATGTTATTAGGAGGAAGCTCAGGCTTTGTGTTTTATACATTTGATCACTTCATAGGCCCCATGAGCCAAGTTTTGCAACTACCACAAGTAATAGCGGCAACCTTGCCAACTATATTATTTATGCTAATAGGAGCAGTGCTACTCACTAAGGTTAGGTAAAGTAAAGAATACTACTCTTTTTCAATAGAAGGTGCTGCAGGTTTTGGTGCCTTTTCTTCTGGGGCATTAGGTTGCAATAAATCAACAGAATTTTGGGGCTCTGCAGGTGGAGCTTCTGCTCTTCCATGGCTTAACTTTGAAAGGGTAACGCTACTATCTTGCATTTCTTCAGATTGCGAAGCAGAAGGAGAAGTAGGATCAGTTTTTTGTGTGGTGGAATGTTTGGCAGCAGTTTTTTCTTTACTGAAATAGTTGATTAGTTGGCGAATACCATAACCAATAGCTCCTACAAGAGAAATTGCAGCTGCAGCAACAACAGTTGTTACCGCTACAGCTGCGGCATAAACAATTGGTCCAAATGTTGCAGCTAACGCAGCTACAGCAGGTACTAGTGCAGTAAGGCCGCCTGTAAAAAATAATGATAAAGCAAAAGCCACAGAGGCTATTATAACTCCTGCTATCATTAAACTAGAGTTTCTTATTTCCTTGCTTTCTTGCGCTTGGTGTTGCTGTTTTTTTTCTTGAATTTGCAGATCCTTTTGCTTTTGCAGCTCTTCTTGTTTTTGCATCTCTTTTAGCTTTTGCAGCTCTTCTAATCTTGTAAGTCTTTGCTGTTTTGCTTCAAGCTCGGCATTTTCAATTACTTTAGAATCCTCAAGTCGTTGTTGTGCTTCTGCACTCATAGAAGGAGTAACTAAGGTATTTAATGCTGCTAATTTATCAACATTTAATGTGCCATCTTGGTTGAGGATCCCTTGCATATAGTTACTGATTTTAGGAGTATTAACCTTGGATAATAAAGAAGTTACCGCTTTTTCTGTGTCAACTAAGTCTTTGTCTTCTTCACTACCCCCAACAACTTCAGGGTTACAGATAAAACTAACTTCACGATCTTTAGGTGCGCCAACGGTATTACGGATAAGTCCCATGCTCCAAAAATGTGGATTAAGAGGCGAGTATGCAATATAAAGTGCACATGGTATTGTTTTACTAGGATCTTTTGGATCTACATCGTAATATGCAAAACTAAGAAATTTAGTTTCAGATCCACAGAAGTTTGGGCTACCAAACTCAACGCTTAATAAAGGCTCCCCATTTTGATCTAGAAACAGCTTTGGGGTTGTATTGTTACTCATATTTTCAACAAAAAATTTCGTATTTATTATATGAAAAGCTGAACCGTCAATATTTCCTTGATTATAATCGTTATTTTCACTTTGGGTATTCCACATTGTTGTTAAATCAGAGAAATTCTTCCCATTTGTATTTATAAACCTATTTCTAACTAAATCCTTGTTGATAAGTATCAATTCATCCTGCCGAGACATTTTGCCAAATGATAAACCAAAAGAATCAAAAAATGTTTTAGAATCTGTATTAATAACTTTCATTTTAGTTGGCATATGTGACCTCAAATAAGCATATTGCTTAATAAACTACACTATATGGTATATTATATATTAATTTGAAGAAAAAATATACGTTAAAACCCCTACTCGGAGAGTTATCTCTACGTGTTACTCAGGAAACTTAAATTAAGTGATTTTTTGGGTATAGTTTTTAGGGCTCACTATATCGTCTTCAGGAGCATGTGGTTGCAATAAATCAACCGCGTTTTGTGGTGCTGGAGGCGGGGCTTCAGCTTTTTCCTTATTTAACTTTGAAAAAGAAGCGCAACTAGTCTGCATTTCTTCAGGAGGAGGAGAATTAGGCTCAGTATTTGGTTTTGCTTTTCTGCAATAATTGATTAATTTGCTAATGCCATAACCAATAGCGCCTAAAAGAGAAATTGCGGTTCCTGCAAGTAGAGCTGTGTAAGTGACAGCAGCAAAATAAATAGCAGGGCCAAATAGCGAAGCTAAAGTTGCTACAGCAGGTACTAGAGCAGTGAGGCCGCCAGTAAAAAATAGTGATAATGCAAACACAATAGAGGCTATTATAACTCCTGCTAGCATTAAATTTAAGTTTCTCCTTTGTTTGTTTTCTAGGTCTTGCTGTTTCTTAAGGATAATTCTTTCACTTATGTGTTTACCATATGGAGAAATTTCTTGATCTTTTTGCACAAACTCATCAATATTTTCTTGCACTTTAGCACTCATATTAGGGTGAGTTAAGCTATTTAATACTTCTAATTTAGCAATGTTTAATGTGCCGTCAGGGTTGAGAATATCTTGGAGGAGGTTAACTATTTTAGGGGTGTTAATTTTAGCTAGTAAAGAAACTACCGCATTTTCAGTGTTAGCTAAATCTTTATCTGTTGCATTACAACCAACAACTTCAGGGTTACATATAAAATTAACTTCACGATCTTGAGGTGCGCCAACAGTATTACGGATAAGTCCCATGCTCCAAAAATGTGGATGGATAGGTGAGTATGAAATATAAAGTGCACATGGTATTGTTTTACTCGAATCGTTTGGATCTACATCATAATATGCAAAATTAAAAGATTTAGTATTAGTTAAACAAAAGTTTGGTGCACCATCTTCAAGGCTAAATATTTGTTTTCCTTCTTGATCTAAGAACACTCTTGGGATTGTATTTTTTTCCTTACTTGTTGTGAAAAATAATACATTAATAAGCCTAAAAATTAAACCATCAATATTGCCTTGCATATAATTATTGTTTGCGCTTTGGGTATTCCATGTGACATCTAAATCAGCATAGGCTTTACCATTGGTATTGATAAAACAACTTCTTCCTAAATCTTTGTTGATCACATCTATGTCAGCTTGCACAGTCTTTTTAGGATAGTTAAAAAGCTCCTGTGATAAAGGAAGGGCTTCTGAAAATGTCTGAAAATCAGTAGCAAAAACTTTCATTTTAGCTGGCATATATAACTCCAAGCGATCACAACGATCAAATAAATAACTCTTGTGATTATTATACCTGAGTTTGATATAAAAATATACATATAATTCGCAAAGACGGGTACTTTCTCTTAATTTGACGCCTATGGGTGAAGGCCAATGGAGCAATCTCCTTCACAAATACTGCATAAACTCCTCTTCTGATAAAATGGTCACACCTAAGGCCTCTGCTTTAGTGTACTTAGAGCCTGGGTCACTTCCTACTATAACGTAGTCGGTTTTGCTAGTGACGCCCCCTGTTACTTTTGCACCAAGCTTTAATAATAAGGCCTTAGCTTCATCCCGACTATATGCTTTAAGAGTTCCTGTTATTACACAAGTTTTACCAAAGAAAAAATGCTCTTCATTATGTTTTACTTCTTGAATGCAGGGCCAAGTAATATTAGCTTTTATTAGCTTTTGAATAACGTGTTGATTATGACTCTCATGAAAAAATGTTATTACATGCTGGGCGCAAACAGGGCCTATATCATGGAGCTTGAGAATTTCCTCAAAGGTTGCTGAAATAAGTTTATCTAAAGATTTAAATGCATAGGCCAAATTTCGCGCACTTACTTCGCCGATTTCCCGAATGCCTAAACCATAAATAAAGCGCTCAAAAGTAGTTTTTTTACTCTGTTCAATGCTAGCTAAAAGCTTACTTGCTGATTTTTTGCCAAACCCTGGTAGATTTTCAAGCTGGGAAAATTTAAGGTTAAAGATGTCGGCTACATCATGAATAAGCTTGTTATCAATTAACTGTTCGACAATGTTAGGGCCTAAGCCATCAATGTTTAAGGCCTTCTTAGAGACAAAATGATGAATTCTTTCTTTAATTTGTGCAGGACATGCTAAATCACCAATGCAACGGATGGTAGACATACCAACTTCACGGATAACCTGTGCGCCACATACAGGACATGTAAGAGGTGGGGTAACTTTAAGAGTATTTTTAGGCCTAAGGTCAAGGATTGGTTTAACAACCTCAGGAATTACATCGCCGGCGCGCCTTACTATTACTTCATCATTTAGGCGAATATCTTTTCTTTCTATTTCATCCATATTGTGTAAGGTTGCATTAGCTACAGTAACTCCTGCAACGCTAACTGGCTTTAAACGGGCAACTGGGGTTAAAGCCCCTGTTCTGCCAACTTGAAAGTCTACCGCAAGTAAAGTTGTGCTAACTTCATGGGCGGGAAATTTATGGGCACAAGCAAAGCGCGGCGCTCTTGCTAGGTATCCTAGTTTGTTTTGTAAACTAATAGAGTCTAATTTATATACAACGCCATCAATTTCATAAGGCAAAGATTCGCGTTTAGTTAATAAATCATTATAAAATTCAAGACACTCTGCCATTCCTTGCGCTTTTTTAATATAAGGATTTACTCTAAGACCTAAAGATTTTAAATAACTAAGTTGGGCAAAATGACTATCAGGTAGGTTAATCTTATCTGCCTTACCTATTGCGTAACAATAAACTTCTAGAGGCCTTTTAGCAGTTATCATTGGATTTAGTTGTCTTAAGCTGCCGGCGGCGGCATTTCTTGGGTTGGCAAACGTTTTTTCTCCTTTAAGTCTTGCTTCATCGTTTAGTGAGGCAAAGCCTTTAAGTGGCATAAAGACTTCTCCTCTTATTTCAATAACTTTAGGAGGGTTTGAAGTGCGTAAGCTTAGAGGTATGCTTTGAATGGTTTTACAATTTTGCGTTATATCCTCTCCTGTTTCACCGTCCCCTCTTGTGCCTGCGTGTAGTAGGTTACCGTTTTCGTAGATTAAATTTACTGCTAAACCATCAAATTTAGGTTCGCAAGTAAAGGTTAGCTTATCTTGCGGAATTTCTAGAGTTGAACTTATGCGCTGCATAAATTGCGCTAGTTCTTCGGGAGAAAAAACATTATTTAAAGAACGCATGGGAGTAAGGTGCTTTATAGAATTAAATTGCGTTGCTATTGTTGAGATTAAACGTTTGGTGGGAGAATCAGCGGTAGAATATTGCGGATATTTATCTTCCAGGACTTGCAGTTTTTTAAATAACTCATCATAAGTACTGTCAGGTACAGTTGGTTCATCTAAGACGTAATATTGATAATCATACTCCCGTAATGTTTGTTTAAGAGTTTCGATTTCTTGTTGTGGACTAGGCATAATAATAGCGGTAAATTAAAACGAAATTATACCTAAAAAATTTTGCCGCGGTACAATAATATTGGGTTTCTAAGCACACCACCAAAAAGGAGTTAACATGGTTATACCTTTTAGTAAAAAACTAATGCTCTACATTTTGCTATTAACCTCTATAAATGCAAAGGCAGCAGATCACTTTACTATTTATGCTGCAACCTCAAATGGTAATCTTGCTATTTCAAAAGATAAAGGGGTTAGTTGGCAAAAAACCTCTCCTTCTGATGGTTATTCGGTTAATAACGTTTTTTTAACTGGTAATAAATTGTATGTTGCAGGGGGCAATGGAACCGTTAAATACTCAACTGATAATGGTAAAACCTGGAAAGCTACTACTAATCCTAATTGGAGCGCGGTAAATAGCGTTTTTGTCAGCGGAAATACATTATATGCAGCAACTGATGTGGGCAAAGTTGTGGTTTCAAAGGATGGGGGTAAAAAATGGCATGGTACTAAAACTTTGCCGGATGGTAGTGATGTTAATATAGTTTTTGTAGCTAACAACAAAATATATGCTGGTACTGAAGATGGCAATATTGAAGTATCATCCAATAATGGTGACACTTGGATACCAACTACTCAGCCTCTTAGCGATAGCCCGGTAAATAGTATAGTGGTGCAAGGCAACACTATTTATGCTGCAATTGATGCTGGTATGGTAAAAATATCCAAGGATCATGGTAAAACCTGGCAAGCAACAACATCTCCTGATAATACTCCAGTTTTAAGCGTCTTTGTGTCAGGTAAAACGTTATATGTTGGCACGGAAAAGGGAAATGTGGCAATTTCAAAAGATACTGGTAAGACCTGGAAACTTGTTACTCCTCCAGATGGAAGTATGGTTTATTGTGTTTTGGTAAAATAGCAGGAACATTCGTGATCTTTAAAAAGGCTATCTTAGTACTTATTTTTACCTTACCAGCTTTTGCTTTTGCATTAGTACTGAATAACCCATATAAAGATGACAATACCCAAAGTATCTATTACAGCTTTTTTCCAGAAGCACCTAAAACACTTGATCCTGCCAAATCCTATAATGTAAATGAATCTTTATTTATTGGCCAAATTACTGAGCCCTTGCTGGAATATCATTATTATAAGCGTCCATATACTTTAGTTCCTTTAATCGCCGCAAAAATGCCTGAGGTAACTTTTTTAGCAAAAGATGGCCAAGAGATAACTAAAGGTGATGAAAAAGTAGCTTATTCTGTTTATCACATACAAATAAAACCTAATATTTTGTTTCAACCCCATCCTGCTTTTGCAAAGTGTGATACTCCTAGTGGCTATTGCTATTCATCTTTAAGCTTAGTTGATGGAGTTTTGCCTTTTGGTTTGCAAACAATAGCTGATTTTAAACATCAAGGTACCAGAGCTCTGACTGCGGACGATTTTATCTATCAAATTAAACGCCTAGCAGATCCGCATATTAACTCTCCAATATACGCTTTAATGGAAAGCTATATAGTTGGTTTTAAGGAGCTTAATCAAGAGCTTGCCAAGTTAAGTTCAAACTCGTGGATTGATCTTAGAAAGTATGATCTTAAGGGGGTAAAAAAACTTGATGATTTAACTTTTGAGATAAGGATTTATAAGCAATATAAACCTTTTTTATATTGGTTAGCGATGCATTTTTTTGTCCCCACTCCCTGGGAAGTAGATAGGTTTTATGCCCTGCCTTCAATGAAGGAGCGTAATATTGGGTTTGACTGGAATCCTGTGGGAACCGGACCATTTTTGCTCAAGGAGAATAATCCTAATAGCCGTATGGTCCTTGAGAGAAACCCTAATTTTCGCTTAGAGTTATTTCCGGCAGATGGGAGCGAAGAAGATAAACGCTTAGGCTATATGCAAAATGCTGGTAAAAAGCTCCCTATGATTGATAAGGCGGTCTACACTCTTGAAAAGGAAGCAATTCCAAGGTGGAATAAATTTTTACAAGGTTACTATGATGTGTCAGGTATTTCAGCTGATAGTTTTGATCAAGCTATTCATATAAACAGTAATGGCAAAGAAGAACTGACAGAAGAGCTGAAGGAGAAAAAAATTACCCTTTTCCAAACCATTGATCCTTCTATTTTTTATTATGGCTTTAATATGCTTGACTCAACTGTTGGTGGGGACTCTGAAAGAGCGCGCTTATTACGCCTTGCTATTTCGCTTGCGATTAATATAGAAGAACGCATTGCGCTTTTTTATAACGGTAGAGGTAAAGTTGCACAAGGTCCTATCCCGCTTGGTATATTTGGCCATGAAGATAGATATATGGGATATAATGATTTGTTGTATGAAAAAAAAGCTGATAAATTGCGACGTAAATCAATAAAGCTAGCGAAAAAATGGTTAAACCAGGCAGGTTATGTAAATGGTATTGATCCTGCTACTAATAAACCTTTACTCTTAAACTATGATGTTACCGCAACTAGTGGTCCTGATGAAAAGGCCGAACTAGAATGGATGCGTAAAAAATTTGCGCAAATTGGTATTTCATTAAATATAAGAGCAACTCACTATAATCGCTTTCAAGAAAAAATGCGGACCGGCAACTCCCAAATCTTTAGTTGGGGCTGGAAAGCTGACTACCCAGATCCTGAGAACTTTTTGTTTTTGCTGTATGGGCCTAATGGACAGGTAGAAACAGGAGGTGAAAATGCGGCTAATTACCACAATGCTGAGTACGATAAGCTATTTGATGCAATGAAAAATAAAGATAACACAGAAGCAAGAAGAGCAATAATTGCTAAAATGCTTGATATTCTACATCATGACGCACCTTGGGTATGGGGTCTTTACACGAAAACCCTTACTTTAAGACAGCAATGGGTATTTGCTACTAAACCAAATGCTATGGCAATGAATACTTTAAAATACCTGGCTATAGATCCAAAATTGCGGGCGCAAAAACGTGAGGAATGGAACCAGGTTATTTGGTGGCCATTTTATTTCCTGATCCTAATTGGATTAATTTTATTAATCCCAATGATTAAAGAGCACAAAAAACAAGAGCTGCGTACGGTTAGAAGATTTAAAGGAGAATAGTTTTTGGGATATTATCTATTGCGACGTTTGTTATATGCCTTTCCAATCTTAATAGGCATAAACTTAATTACATTCTCCCTGTTTTTTATGGTAAATGCACCAGAAGACATGGCGCGCTTACACTTAGGTGAAAAACATGTAACTCTAGATCTTATAGAGCAATGGAAAGTGCAACACGGATATGCCTATCCCTTGTTTTATAATAATAAAGCCCAAGGGCTAAAAAAATTCACCCAAAGCCTTTTTTACCAAAAATCAGTATTGTTATTTAGTTTTAAGTTTGGGTTGTCGGACTCAGGTAGAGATATTGGTTATGATATTACTCATCGGGCATTTCCTAGTTTATCTATCGCAATTCCTACGCTTTTTATCGGATTATTAATTAATATAGGCCTTGCAATGCTCATGGCATATTATCGTGGTACCTACCTTGATACTAGCAGTGTGGTTATATGTATAGCTTTAATGTCTATTTCTGGCTTATTTTATATTATTTCAGGGCAATATATTTTTGCTAAATTATGTCGTTGGTTTCCAATATCAGGGTACGATAGTGGAATTTCAGCGCTTAAATTTATTTCTTTACCAATAATAGTTGCAGTATTGGCGAATTTAGGCGCAGGCGCCCGTTGGTATCGGGCATTATTTCTTGAACAAATGCATCAAGACTATGTTAAAACTGCCCGCGCTAAGGGTTTATCAGAAACCCAAGTATTATTTAAACATGTTTTAAAAAATGCTTTATTACCAATTTTAACCGGCATTGTAGTAATTTTACCTAGCCTATTTATGGGAAGCTTGGTGTTAGAGTCTTTTTTTGGGATTCCAGGTTTAGGTAGTTATATGATAGATGCAATAGGGCAACAAGACTTTGCAATAGTGCGCGCTATGGTCTTTTTAGGATCAGTGCTTTACATAGTAGGCTTAATCTTAACTGATTTAACTTATGTATTGGTTGATCCAAGGGTTAGGTTAGCATGATTTCCACTTATTCATGGACAGATTGTTTTTTCATTATCCTCTTGATTATAGCTTTTTTAGCCATCTTATTTTCTATGCGGCATCCAGCAAACCTGCAAGCTTTGCAACGTTTATTGACCAAACCTTTTGCTGTTAGCGCGAGTATAATTTTGGCAGTATTTTTTACTTTAGGCTTACTAGACTGCATTCATATAGGAGGCGTAGGTTTAGATGAAAGAAACACCGCGCTAGATGCTGTTTTATATCCTTTAGGATCTTTTTATGAAAGGACTTTCTCAGCCCCTATGGCGTTAAATTCATATGTTTCTGAAGTTAAAATGGAGGCAAACGGTTTGGTTACAGTGCGCGCTAAACTAAAATATCCCAAGACGTTTTTGAAGAATAAAGCACAACGCAATAAATTTTTAGCTAGACAAATTTTTAACTCCTTAGGCTTGGCGTTTTTGGTAGGACTTTTTTTGTACCTTGGATCTTGGGCTTTACGCTCCTTAGTCGCAAAAGAGGTGTATAGAGAGTATAAAGCAGCAATGCGTGCAGGCTTAATAACTGCTGTCGTTGTTACCTTGGTTTTTGCGTTTTTATATGGCGTCTCGCGAGAATTGCATGTTTTAGGAACAGGTAAAATAGGCCAAGATACATTTTATTATGCCATTAAAAGCATTCGTACGGGGTTGGTCATTGGGATATTGACTACTTTATTTACCTTACCATTTGCGCTTTTTTTAGGGGTGGCAGCAGGCTACTATGGCCGCCTAATAGATGACATAATCCAATACCTTTATACAACTTTAAGTTCTATTCCCGGGGTTTTATTAATTACAGCCTCGGTGTTATCCATGCAAACTTTTATTGCTAACCATCCAACTTTATTTACAACTTTAGCGCAACAAGCAGATGCCAGGTTATTAGCGTTATGCATTATTTTAGGAGTTACTAGTTGGACTAGTTTATGTCGACTATTAAGAGCTGAGGCTTTAAAATTACGTCATATTGATTATGTAGTTGCTGCAAGATGTTTAGGGGTTTCTTCAATTAAAATATTACGCCAACATCTTTTGCCAAACGTTATGCATATTGTCCTGATTACTTTGGCGCTTGATTTTAGTTACCTTATCTTAGCTGAAGCTGTATTAACTTACGTTGGTGTTGGGGTTTCACCCATGACCATCAGTTGGGGTAATATGATAAATAGCGCGCGGCTTGAGCTTGCGCGCGATCCTATTGTTTGGTGGCCAATGATGGCCGCTTTTATGTTTATGTTTACTTTAGTTTTAGCGAGCAATGTATTTGCAGATGCAGTAGAAGAAGCTTGGAACCCACGTGCTAATGTGTGAGATTTAAAATGCAAAGTCAGTTTGTCCCCTTAAGATTACGCAGTGAATACTCAATAGTTGATAGCATTGTACGCATCAATCCATTAATGGAAACCTTAAATCAACATAAGATAAAAGCTGCAGGTATAAGTGAATTTTGCAATTTTTTTTCGGCTATTAAGTTTTATCAAGCAGCAATTGCTCATAAGATTAAACCATTGCTCGGCGTTGATATAGCATGCTGTTATAAAAACGCAGTGGATAATGTTAGCCTTTTATCATTACTCTCAATGAATAAAGATGGCTATAAGAAAGCAACCGAGCTTGTTTCAAAAGCCTATCTTGAGGGACAAATTAACAATAAAGTGCTGGTTTTTTATGAGTGGCTTGAGAATTATCATGACGGTTTAATCTGTTTATCAGGCGCAAGCCAAGGATTAATCGATAAAAAAATTGCATCAGGTGATGTAGAAGGGGCGCGCCAAGTAGCACTTCATTTATCTTCGCTTTTTAAAGACAGATTTTACCTGGAAATTCAGCGTATTGGGCGCAAAGATGAAGCGAAAAATAATCAAATTTTAGTAGCACTTGCGAACGAATTACACTTGCCTTTAGTGGCAACTCAAGAGGTGAGGTTTTTAAAGCCAAGCGAATATGAAGCTCATGAAGTAAGGGTTTGTATTCATGCTGGCTTAACCTTAGAAGACAGTCAGTCTAATAAGCGTTATACCCAAGAGCAATATTTAAAAACTCCCCAGGAGATGCTAGAACTATTTGCAGATTTACCAGAAAGCATAGCAAATACTGTAGAAATAAGTAAAAGATGCACGGTTAAAATGCAATTAGGGGCAACTCATCTTCCCGCTTTTTCAGTACCTGATTCAGTTAGTGAAAGTCAATATCTAAATAAACTTGCGCACCAAGGCTTACAAGTAAGGCTTGCTAAACTTTTTACCCAAGATGAGCGTAAAGAAAAGCACGAATTATACATAAAAAGATTAGATCTTGAATTAGACGTAATCCAAAAAATGGGCTTTGCTGGATACTTTCTAATAGTTGCTGATTTTATCGGTTGGGCTAAAAAACAAGGTATCGCAGTGGGGCCGGGAAGAGGATCGGGCGCAGGCTCTTTAGTTGCCTACTCCCTAAACATTACTGACTTAGATCCAATTACTTATGATCTACTCTTTGAACGCTTTCTTAATCCTGAGCGGGTTTCTATGCCAGACTTTGACGTAGATTTTTGCATGGAAGGTCGTGATTTAGTTATTGCTTATGTTGCGGATAAATATGGACGCGCCAGTGTATCGCAAATTATTACCTTCGGAACTATGGCAGCAAAAGCTGCTATTCGGGACGTGGGTAGAGTATTAGGGCATCCTTATGGATTTGTCGATAAGCTTGCAAAACTTATTCCCTTTGAGCTTGGCATGACAATTAAAAAAGCTCTCCAAGATTCGCAAGAGTTGTTAGAGCGGTATGAAAATGAAGAAGAAGTGAAATATTTAGTAGATTTAGCTTTAATGTTAGAAGGACTTACGCGCAACCCAGGAAAACATGCGGGCGGCGTTGTGATTGCGCCTTCAGCCCTTACTGATTTTACTGCTGTTTATTGTGAGGCCTCATCTAATCAAGTACTTAGTCAATTTGATAAAGACGATGTTGAAGCGGTTGGGTTAGTAAAATTTGACTTTTTGGGCTTGCGCACCTTAACCATTATTGATTGGGCTATAAAAACAATAAACCAGTTTAGAGCCAAAAATAATGAAGAAGCTATTGATATTAGTAATATTCCCCTCGATTGTCCGAAAACTTTCGAATTATTGCGTGAATGTAAAACCACAGCAGTATTTCAGCTTGAATCACGCGGGATGAAAGATTTGGTCGCAAGGCTTAAGCCTGATTCATTTGAAGAAATTATTGCACTTGTTGCATTATTTCGTCCTGGTCCATTGCAATCGGGGATGGTAGATGACTTTATTAACCGTAAGCATGGACGTGAAAAAGTTAAATATTTGCATCCTAAGTTAGTTCCAATATTACAAGCAACTTATGGGGTTATTCTTTATCAAGAGCAAGTTATGCAAATTGCTCAAACCTTAGGTAACTATACTTTAGGTGCGGCAGATTTATTAAGGCGTGCTATGGGGAAGAAAAAACCCGAGGAAATGGCTAAGCAGCGCGCCATTTTTATTGCAGGAGCAGCTAAAAGTGATATCGATGAAGCTATCTCAGGGCCGCTCTTTGATTTAATGGAAAAGTTCGCGGGCTATGGTTTTAATAAATCGCATTCCGCAGCTTATGCTCTAATTTCATATCAAACAGCATGGCTTAAAGCGCACTTTCCCGCGGCATTTATGGCAGCTGTTTTATCTTCTGACATGGATAATACTGATAAAGTCGCACTTTTTATTGAAGATGCTAAGCAAATGGGGCTAAACATTTTGCCGCCTTGTGTTACAAACTCTGACTATTATTTTACGATAACGGATAGCAACACAATAAGATACGGCTTAGGTGCTATTAAAGGCGTTGGAGAGGGCGCTGTATTGGCTATTAAGGAAGCGCGTTTACAAGGAAAATTTACTAATTTGTTTAAATGTTGCGAATTAGTTGATTTACGTAAAGTTAATCGTAGAGTGATTGATGTGCTTATTAAAAGTGGTGCTATGGATTTATTTGGCCAAGACAGAGGGATTTTAGTTGCCGAATTAGATGAAGCAGTGCAAGCTGCTGAACAGTTTCAAAATGACAAAAACATTGGTCAGCTTGACTTATTTCTTGGTCTTAACCCGCACACTAAAACTTATCATGATCAAAATTATCTTAAGCTTTCTATTAAAGAAAAACTTAACAATGAAAAAGAGGTGTTAGGGCTTTATTTATCTGGCCATCCTACTACTCAGTATTTAAAAGAATTAGGTAAGCAGTGCATCTTGATTAAAAATCTAAATCCTTCTCAAAGTAAAAAAGGCAGAATATGTGCTTTAGTATTAGCAACTCGCCTAGTTGAAGCAAAAAGCGGGAAAAAATTTATGATTATTGGTCTTGAAGATTGTAGTGCAAAATTTGAAGTCTTGTTTACTATGCAAAACTTTCAAAGAGTTGAGAATGTATTGGTTGTTGGAGAGGTTATTATTGTAGAAGGCGATATTGTGTTAGATGAATACTCTAAAAAGGCTAAAATGATAGGTACTATAGCCTATTCATTAGAGCAAGCTAGAAGCTTATTTGCCAAATGTTTAACATTAAACCTTTCAAACCCTACAGAGTCACTTATCAGTAATTTACAAGCTATTTTACAGTCTGCTAGGGGACATAATGTAGTTGAAGTGTATTATCAAACGCCAAACGGGAAAGCCAAGCTTAAGCTTAGTGACGCCTGGAAAGTTAAAGCATCTGACGAACTAATTACCAGACTTAAGATATTATTAGGAGATACTAATGTTGCAGTATCCTATGCATAAGAAGTTTTTCCTGCTTATTATTTGTTATATATTTTTTGCCACCTGTTACGCCAAGCAAAATCTAACCTTACACCGCAACTTCTGGACCCCAATTTACCGAGGCACACCCATAAATTACTGCTTTAAGGATGAAATAACCTGTGGATATGAGGTAGCTAATCTTTATTGCCATCTTATGGGATATCAAAATGCAGATCGCATAATAAAAGCCTATAACTTGGGTCATACACGTTATCTTGCATCATCACAACATTGTTTTAATCCAAACTGTAATGGCTTTAAAATGATCCGCTGCAAAGGAAAAATAATCCATAAACCAATCCCTAGCTACTTATACACCAAAAAACACTTCCCATATCCTCGCTATAAAGGCGAACGCCTAGCCTTTTGCGCCGACGGCAAAGCAAAAGGCTGTGGCCAAAAAGCCGCCTATTCCTTTTGCCGCCGCCAAGGGTACATGCAAACCATAGGCTACAAACAAGAAAAAAACCTTCCTATAACGAAGGCAATTAATAACCAACGTATATGCATAGCCTCAAGGTGTCATGGGTTTGAGTATATTGATTGTGAGCGTTAAATAAAGTTTATTGATAAAGCTGTAGGCTGGGCCTTGGCCCAGCATTTTTGGTTCAAGTATTGATTTTTCTATTACTTTAAGTCATACTTAAAGTAATATATTTAGTATTATTTTTTTGTTTAGTAGGAGGCATTGTTATGCACGCGCAAAAATTCTCGATATCACTGCCGCAACAACAATGTGACTTTATTGAAAGTTATAAATCTTTACATAACTATAAAAGTCGCTCTCTTGTTATTCAAAAAGCCATTTACTTGCTCCAGCAAATCCAATTAGAAGCTTGTTATGCAGAAGCTAATAACGAACTTAATCAAGATTTTGATATCACTATATCTGACGGAATTGAAGATAATGAAACGTGGTGAGATTTATTATGCTAATCTAGATCCTACAATAGGAGCAGAAACTAAGAAATGTCGTCCGGTTCTTATAGTCAGTAATGATGCAAATAACAAAGTTTCTGCAACGCTGACGGTTATTCCAATTACATCTAACACAAAAAAAGTTTACCCCTTTGAGGTTTTATTAGAAATAAAAGATTCAGGTTTATCAAAACAATCTAAAGCCCAGTGCCATCAAATTAGAACCATTTCAAAGTCAAGAATTACGCAGCCACTTAAGGCAGGAAAAGTAACAAGAATTATTATGCAGCGCGTGCAAGCCGCTTTAGAAATTCACCTTGATTTCAAATAAATCCTTACATTAACCAATGGGCCTTACTGCCATCAATTACTTAAAATCAACATTAACCGCAAAATCACAAACATCAACAGCTTCTAGTTCTTGCGCACCTTTTTTTTGTCTATAAAACAATCGTCCTTGGTAATGAGTAGAATCAGAGTTAAATTGTGTGATATTGGGAGGGGTGTTTTTAATTTTCTCTGTTAGTGAAGTTGTGGTTTCATTTAGTGCGTTATTGAGCTTTGCGGTTTGTTCAGCTAATTTTTTTATTGCGTTATTGTTAAAATTTATGGAAAAGTCTATGGCTTTATTAGTTGTCCATATTAAAATCGGTGCTAAAGCTGTAGGAAGTAACAGAATGTATAGAAGATATTTCATGAGGTTTATAGATTGGATAGCATGTGAGAATGCGATTAAGAATATAGTTAAATGTACCGCAAGCACGTAAGCAGATTTCATGATCTCATTGGGTAAAAGTTTTTTTTGTTCACTGAGAAAGATATTTTCTTTTCCTGCCTTCTTAATGCCAAGTTCTACATGCCAAAGGCCACTATGCAGTAATTTTATTGTATCTTCTAATTCATCTGCGACAATTGAATTTTGGATCGCAACATCTTTTTTCATTATTGATTCCTTAAGTTTAATATAACGCCAAAATGCCGATTATTGTGGCATAAATGCCGTTTATGTCAAGAAGCCTCCAAGATAAGCAAAATCCCGCTTCAGCATTGTAAGAACTGACTTTAAATAATCCTTGCTTTTAATAATCATTAAAATCGTATCATCACCTGCTATTGTTCCAATAACTCCACACTCAAAGTTATTTACGTAATGCTGATCGAAAAAGGCTGCAAGGGCATTGGCGTTTCCTGGGTGGGTATGTAGCACTATTAGCCCGCTTTCGGCGATATTTATTTTCAATATTAGTGGCAAATGAGTGGGGCGCTTTTGTACGCATTGATAAAATCCATTAACTTTGGCCAGCTTAAGCTTTTTCATCTTTCTCGATAAAGTAGCTTGCGGCACATTATAGCCTCTTAGGCTCAATTGTTTTTGTAAATCAGCTTGTTCGGCAATAAGGCCTTGTTCGGTTATCGATAAAATTAACTCTTCTAGCAAAGGATCATGCGCCATAGTATTTCCACATTTGTAATAAATTTTAAAATTATATCCATTTTATGCTTGACTAGCCAATATTAATGCATATATAATCAAAAAATGAATATTAAATGGATATATATCAAAATGCAAATTTGTAAACTTTTACTCGCTATTAGCGTCTTATGCTTATTGATAAGCTGCTCAAGCGCAAGAAACACTAAAAAGCTGCTAATTGCAACTTCAGCAGAATATCCACCATTTGAATATATGCATCAAGGCAAAGTAGTAGGGTTTGATATTGATTTAGCGAAGCTAATTGGCGCAAAGCTTGGGTATGCTGTAGAAATTAGCAATATGCAGTTTAGTAGTATTTTACCAGCGCTATCCTTAGGTAAGGTGGATATGGCGATTTCTACTATAACCGTTACCCAAGAACGCGCGCAGCAATTTACTTTTAGTAAACCTTATTTTTACGAACAAATGGCGGCTGTTTACCAAAAGCCTAAGCTAATTCTTGCGCCGCAAGATCTATGTGGCAAAAAAGTAGCTGCCCAACTTGGAACAACCATGGCAATTTGGCTTAAAGCAGAAGTTAATTGCGCGCAAATTTATTTAACTGACTCAAATCCTCTGGCGATAGAAGCGCTTAAGACCGGCAAAATTGATGTAGTAATAATGGATGGCACGCAAGCGCTTATTTTTGCTAGTAAAAATAAAGAATTAGCTTCTTCTCCAATATTTAAAGCAAAGGATGGTTACGCCGTTGCCTTTCCTAAAGGTTCTAAGCTTAGGGCAAAAGTGAATGCAATCATAAAATCACTGCAAGATAGCGGCGAAATTAAACAATTAGAGCACAAATGGTTGGGTAAATAATGCAAGAAATTATTACTTTTATAAGTTTTATTGGGCAAGGATTGGGGATAACTTTGTTATTACTAGGAGGCGGCTTTGCTATTGGACTAACGCTTGGACTTCTAATTGCTCTATTAAGCTATCATAAAAAATTAACCCTAATTATTAAATGCTACGTTGCGCTTTTACGGAGTACTCCTCTGATTTTGCAATTAAGTTTTATTTATTTTGTATTGCCAAGCTTGTTACCTCTTAATATAGGTGTTGTAACTGCGGGAATCTTAGCATTTGGACTTAATTCTTCGGCTTATGTTGGGGAAATATTTAAAGCCGGCATTTTAAGTGTGCCTAATGGTCAATTTTTAGCGGCCAAGAGCTTACAAATCCCTAATTTTTACCTTTGGAAAGACATAATAATGCCCCAGGTAATAAAAAACATAGCTCCTGCTTTAGTAAACGAAGCAGTAACTTTAGCTAAAGACACCGCCATGATTGCAATTTTAGGTGGTATGGACTTAATGCGTAGGACGCAGATTATTGCAGCTGAGCATTTTACTTATTTTATCCCATTATGTGTTACCGCCTTTTATTACTCCATTTTGGTATATGCAATTGAGCAAGGTAGTAAGCATATTTTTAAAAGTAAAAGGAAATCTTATGTTAAGAGTTTATAAGGCTAGTAAAACGTACCATGAGGTAAAAGCATTAACTGATTTAAGCTTTACCCTGCCGAAAAATAAAATTTTAGGTATAGCAGGGAGATCAGGGAGCGGTAAATCGACTTTATTATTATGTATACAAGGATTAGCCAAGCTCACAGAAGGCGAAATACAGCTTCAAGGCAAAGCAGCATTGATGTTCCAAAATTTATATTTGTTTCCACATATGAATGTAATTGAAAATTTAACCTATGCGCCCAATAAACTATATAAAACAACAAATTTCGATCGGGCGGTAAAACTGCTGCAAGTATTAAAAATTAAGGATAAAGCCCATAACTACCCCCATGAGCTCTCAGGAGGTCAGCAGCAGCGTGTGGCTTTGGCGCGCTGCTTAATGGTCTTACCTGATATTTTGCTTTGTGATGAGCCTACGTCAGGACTAGACGTAGGCACTAAAGAAGAGGTTATAAGCTTATTACGCGAAGTTAAAAACCTAGGGGTAACTATGGTAATTACCTCGCACGATTTAGATTTTTTACTTGCGATATCAGATGAAATCATGCTGCTCGAGAATGGCAAAAAGGTTTTACACAAGCCAAGTAAATATTTTAGTAAAAATAATATTGTTTGTAGATTAATGGGAGAGACGAATGACAGTGAATAAAATTGTATTAGCATACTCAGGCGGATTAGATACTTCCATTATGATTCCTTGGCTTAAGGAGCATTATAAAGGTGCTAAAGTTATCGCGATGATTTGTGACTTAGGGCAAAACGAAGATTTTGGCGCGCTTGAAGTTAAAGCTTATAAAAGTGGCGCTAGTGAAGTGTATGTTATTAATGTACAAAATGAATTCGTAGAGCATTATTTATGGCCTTTAGTTAAATCAGGAGCGCTGTATGAAGAACAGTATGTTCTAGGAACCATCTCGCGGCCTTTAATTGCCAAAAAACTAGTAGAAGTTGCTAAAATTGAAAATGCTGAGGCCTTAGCGCATGGGGCAACAGGTAAAGGCAATGATCAAGTGCGTTTTGAATATAGCTTACATGCATTAGCTCCGCAGTTAAAAATAATTGCTCCTTGGCGCGAGTGGGATATTAAATCCAGAAATGATGCAATTAACTATGCCGCAAAACATAATATTGAGATTGCAGCAACGCCTAAAGCGCCTTATTCAAGAGATGCTAACCTTTGGTATGTTTCAAGCGAAGGTGGTCTTTTAGAAGATCCTGCTAATCCTTGTCCTTCCGATGTTTTACTTATTACAGAGCAATTACAAAATGCTGCAGAAGTGCAAGAAGAAATATCTTTAGAATTTCATCAAGGCGTGCCAATCATTCTTAATGATGAGTATTTAGATCCAGTTTCTCTGTTAAAAAAGTTGAATAAACTAGCGGGCAAACATGGCATTGGCGTGCAAGATATAGTTGAAAATAGATTAGTAGGCATGAAAATTCGTGGGGTATATGAAGCTCCTGCAGCTTTTGTTATTTATAAAGCGCATAAAATGTTAGAAAGCTTATGTCTTGCTAAGGAAACCTTACACCTTAAACAAAATTTAAGCCAAGTGTATGCAAAGATTGTTTATGAGGGGAGGTGGTTTTCCGAAGTTAAAAGAGCCTTAGATGCATTTTTTAATACAACGCAAAAACATCTAACTGGTAAAGTAAAATTAGGCCTTTATAAAGGCAACATAATTCCGCTTGGAATGAGCTCGCCTTACAGCCTGCATAATTTGGCTTATGCAACTTTTGAGCAAGATTTTGTCTATAAACAACAAGATGCCGCAGGTTTTATCAACCTTTTCGCTTTGCCAGCTAAAATATATGGCCTTGTTCATAAAGAGGAGGAAGTATGAGCCATAAAACTTGGGGTGGAGGGTTTAGTGAAGCGCTAGATGTTGAAGTTAATACTTTTCAAGCTTCACTCCCTTTTGATCACATCCTCTATGAGCATGATATAGAAGGCAGCATAGTGCATGCGCGCATGTTGGCTAAAGTTAAGCTAATTACACGCAAAGAAGCGGCCTTACTCGTATTTGGTTTAAGACAAATTAGCCAAGAACTTAAGGCAGGTTTACATCCATTAAACTTAGAGTATGAAGATGTGCATATGTTTATTGAAAATTTACTCTTAGCCAAAGTAGGGGAGGTTGCATATAAGCTGCACACAGGACGCAGCCGTAATGATCAAGTAGCGCTTGATTTACGTTTATATGTGCGCCATGAAAGTAGAGTAATGCAAAAACTTTTAGCTAAGCTTATTCAGGTTTTGCAAAATATAATCAGAAGGCATAAAAATGACTTAATGCCAGGTTACACCCACTTGCAGCAAGCACAGCCTATATCTTTGGCTAATTACTTAGATGCTTATAAGTGTATGTTTGGTCGTGATAAAGCAAGATTAAAAGATCTAACTAATAGACTTAACTATTCTCCTTTAGGCGCAGGAGCCTTAGCCGGGAGTAATTTACCTTTAGATAGAGCCTTTACTGCTAAAGAGCTAGGTTTTAAAGGAGTAATAGCTAACACCTTAGATGCGGTTAGTGACAGGGACTTTTTAATTGAGTTTGGCGCTTTTGCAGCCATTCTAATGATGCATATGTCAAGGTTTGCTGAAGATCTAATTATTTATGCAACCCAAGAATTTGGTTATGTAACTTTACCTGATGCTTTTGCAACTGGATCATCTTTAATGCCAAATAAGAAAAATCCCGATGTACTTGAGCTTATAAGGGGTAAGTCAGGCAGAGTTTTCGGGCATTTAATGGGTATATTAACCATAATGAAAGCTTTACCCCTTGCCTATAACAAGGATATGCAAGAAGACAAAGAAGGCCTATTTGATACTGTGGCTACGCTTAAAGCATGTCTTAAGCTATTACCCCGCCTTATCCAAAAGCTAGAGTGGAATATAAAAAAGCTGGGGCAGGCTGCCTCTTCAGGTTACCTAGACGCAACCAAGCTAGTTGAAACTCTAGTATTACAAGGCATGCCGTTTCGTAAAGCTCATCATCAAGTTGGTATCTCTATAAAAGAGCAAAGGGGCAAAAAATGTCAAAACACTTTCTAACCGGCATGGAATTTAACCTCAAGGAATGGCAAAAGCTAATAGCTCTTGCAAAAGCATGCAAGCAAAATCCTTCGGCCTTTAGTGAGCATCTTAAAGGGCGCGCCCTAATACTTTTATTTGCAAAACCTTCTTTTAGAACCCGCCTCTCATTTACGCGCGCAATGCAGCTTTTAGGTGGCGCTGCCATTGAAAGCGTTGCGTCAACCAGAAAACCTGAGCCTCTAGAAGATTTAGTCCAAGTTATAGCAGGGTATGCAGATGCTGTAATGCTTAGGACCCATGAGGACAAAATCCTAACAGATCTGGCTAAAGTTGCAAAAATACCTATTATTAACGGCTTGACTGCTTTACACCATCCTTGTCAGATTTTTGCCGATTTATGTCTTTTAGAGGAGATTTATCACGATCTAGCACAAGTAACTTTATGTTATGTAGGCGCGGGGAATAACATTCTCCATAGCTTACTGCTGCTTGCGCCCTTATTGGGAGTAAAGATTCATTATTCATGCCCTTTAAATTATGCTCCAGATAAAGAAATTTTAGAGCTTGCTAATACCTTGCACAAAGACAAAATCAAACCCTTCAAACTACCTCAAGATGCTGTTAAAGGAGTAGATGCTGTATACACAGATGTTTGGCAAAGCATGGGCTTTAAAGCGGTAGATCCTAAAGAATTTGCCTTATTTCAAGTTAACGCCAAACTTATGAGTTTAGCTGCCCCTAACGCGCTATTTTTACATTGCATGCCCATGCAACGCGGAGTTGAGGTAGCCAAGACATTGCCAGATAGTCCTTGTTCAAAGATTTTTATGCAAAGCGAATACAGGTTATATGCCCAGATGGCCTTATTAATGACAATTATTCCTTAAGTTAGCATGGGCTACGCATGAAAACAGGCTGTCTCTTTCGTGAACGTTAGCGTTACCGTCTGCGTTACCGCTCTAATCTCGGTAACGCAGACGGTAACGCTAACGTTCACGTAAAAGTCAAGATCTTTTTCATGCGTAGGCTCTGTATATTTAATAGTGATTGGTAGATCCTTTTAGCTCTTTATGTTATAATTTGCGCACCTTGCTATAAAACATTAAATTATGTCCATTGCTGATGAAATACAAAGAGCCGCTTCAAGCGGCGCCATTGAGGAAATTAAACTCTTAGAAAGCGGTTTAAGTGCTGAAGAGCAAAAGGCTGCGGTTAAGGCGCGCGGTTATGCAGCTATTCGCTATGCCGCCATAAACGGCCACACCGAAATTATTAAATACTTAGAAAGCCATTTAAGTGCTGAAGAAAAAAAAGCAGCGGTTATAGAGCTCGATTATGCAGCTATTCGAAATGCCGCCAAAAACGGCCACACCGAAACTATTAAATATTTAGAAAGCCATTTAAGTGCTGAAGAGCAAAAAGCAGCTGTTAGAGCGGACGATTATTTGGCTATTCGCTATGCCGCCCAAGACGGCCACACCGAAACTATTAAATATTTAGAAAGCCATTTAAGCGCCGAAGAGCAAAAAGCAGCGGTTATGGCAGACTATTATGCAGTTATTCGAAATGCTGCCCTAAACGGCCACACTGAAACTATTAAATACTTAGAAAGCCATTTAAGTGTGGAAGAGCAAAAAGCAGCTGTTATGGCGTGCAGTTATGCAGCTATGCAAAATGCCGCCTACAAAGGACATATTGCAACGATTAAATACTTAGAAAGCCATTTAAGTCCTGCAGAGATAAAGACAGCGGTTATGGATGACTTTTACGCAGTTATTCGCAATGCTGCGATAAACGGCCACACCGAAATTATTAAATACTTAGAAGGCCGTTTAAGTGCGGAAGAGCAAAAAGCAGCGGTTATGGTGTTCGATTATGCAAATATTAAAAATGCCGCCGGAAACGGTCACACCGAAACTATTAAATATTTAGAAAGCCATTTAAGCGCCGAAGAGCGAAAAGCAGCTGTTAGGGCGGGCGATTATGCAGCTATTCGATATGCCACCAAAAACGGCCACACCGAAACTATTAAATATTTAGAAGACCATTTAAGTGCGAAAGAGCAAAAAGAAGCGGTTATGGAGTACGGGTATGAAGCTATTCAATATGCCGCCCAAAACGGCCACACCGAAACTATTCAATACTCAGTGCGCCATTTACATGCGGAAGAGATAAAAGCAGCAGTTACGGCGGACTATTATGCAGTCATTCGAAATGCCGCCCAAAACGGCCACACTGAAACTATTCAATACCTAGAAAGCCATTTAAGTGCAGAAGAGCGAAAAGCAGCGGTTAGGGCGGGCGATTATGCAGCTATTCAATATGCCGCTAAAAATTGCCACACCGCAACTTTCAGGCACTTTTTAACCATTGACACTGCGTTAGCTTATGCTGAAGCGCATGTAATAGAGTATGGTAGCTTTGTAAACCCATATATCAGCGAAAGAATCGCTGATTTAAGGAGTAGGAAGCTAAATGCAGAAGCTAATAATCAGCAGGTGGTATTTGATGTAGGAGAAGAAGAGGCGCGTTGTATATTCTATATGATCCGCAATTTGATTAGACGGGGCGCGAATAATCCTCACATGATGCATGATGATATTGTGTTTTTACTTGGGATTCCGGCGGTAAAAGCTCTTGCGGGAGCAGAAGTAAATACTGGGTATTCTAATGAGCTATTACGCTTAGCATTGTTATTAAATAATCGCGATGCGGCAGAAATATTACTTACCATACCATTGGTTCGCGAGCTAGCAGAAGCTAATGATTATTATGCTAGAGAAAGGCGCGGTGAATTAGATTTACGCGCGCTTGCGCATGATAGAGAATCAGCAATGACAGGGTTAACACAAGGCGAGCAACGTAGGCTTGCGGCAGTTAACGAGAGGTATAAAGATATTTTAGCTAATACTGGCATTAATAATTTAATTGATGATTTACGTTTACAATTAGAAGCGCGTTTTCTCCAAAATCCAGCAACTATAACTATGGATGATGGCAGTTTAAAAGAGTTACCAGTTTTATATGCTGATTTCATTAAACTTAAGCTATCAGAGAACGAAAAAGCTCGAGCCTTAGAAGCTTATTACCAGCATAAAGACCATACAGCCCTACGTTATTTAGCAAAACCCAACATGTGGATGCATAGAAATGCCTCATATGTTTATGTTGATAGCAATAACCATTCACTAAAATATTCCACCTTTGAAGAGTATCAACCATTAATTGCACTTTTGTATTGCGCGGCGCGCGATGAAAATATAGCGCAAGAAGATAGTGAAGGCTTTACCCCTGAAACAAGGTTTGCCCATTTTATTGATGAATTAAGTCATATAGGACGAGCGCATAATTGGGATAGAAGTAGGGAAAGAGGTAATAAATCTGAGGAGTACGATGATTTAGAAGGAGATAGGCCTAGTTGTTATTCAGGAGTAAAAAGACGGTTATTTCAAGCAGTTTTAGGCCATCCATTATTAATTATTTTAACTA